>Ga0209611_10003736_pt1 | contig 26289 bp, 17 predicted proteins | sample S1TSphgellanicum_3_FD_187693 | JGI IMG/M metagenome (GOLD analysis project Ga0209611, IMG submission 187693) | Host-associated microbial communities from peat moss isolated from Minnesota, USA - S1T2_Fc - Sphagnum magellanicum MG (SPAdes) (version 2) | ecosystem: Host-associated > Plants > Peat...
CCCCCCCCCCCCCCCCCCCCCACCCTCATGTGTGGGCCATGTACTTCTTAAATTGTGATTCATTCATTTATGATAAAATGCCTTCTTCTTCTTTTTTGGTAGTATCACAACTAGTGTTGGCTAGGTATTATAATCCAATGAAAACTAAAGGCCACTTTAGAGGAGGGTCCAAGGTCCAAAATTTCAGGGACTAATTTGAAGAAAATTGGACTTTTAAATTAGACCCTTTTTCACATTTTTAAAAAAAATAAAATTTGTAAGGTACAATAAGTGTGTGTAAAGGTATAGGGTCCAATTTGAGGGTCAAATTAGTACAAAAGTGAGATTAACATGTTAGAGGATTAGATTGTCCTTTGTTCTTTTTTCTTTTTTTTTTTCTCTTTTCATTTTTTTCATGTTTTTTTTTTCTTGTTTCTTGCTTTCTCTCTATTTTTTTGTGCTTTTTATTACAAAAACACAATGGATGAGCATATGCACAAAATATTGGTGGTTCTAGTTTTTACTATGGCCATCCATCGAATCATTGCTCAAATGGTTTCATTGCAATGAGTAGCTATTGGACGACATTGGAGTATGATGAGTGCATTGCTATTTCTTTTGCAAAGTTTGTGGACATGCCACCAAGAGTTTGGAGCATATGGAAGTATGAGAAGGCAATTGGATATATATATGAAGAATCAACTTTTTGGGAGTTTTTCAAAAAAAAAATTGACAATGTACAAGGTTAAATTTTGACACATTTTGTGCTTTGATTAAGGTTGTAGGTCCAAGTCTTGAACAAAAAAATACAAACATGAGAGAAAACATTCTTGTGAAAGTTATAATTAAAATGATTCTTACAAAATTGGGTAGTGGAAATCATTACAAATGTGTGGAGAGGTCTATGGCATTGCAGAAAGTATGGCATCCATTCTAGTGAAAGAATTTGGTATAGCAATTAGAAAGCACTTGAAACCATTGATGATACCTAAATTGATTAAAAACAAAATCAAAGAAATTACCACTAGTTTTGAACGCTTATATGAAATTCCTTACATCTTAGGTGCCATAAATGGTAGTCATGGTCCAATTATTGCACCTAAGGTCAATCCCAAATCATATTATCGTCGGAAAGGTTTCTATTACACATTGATTCAAGGAGTTGTAGATCCAAAGTATGGTTTTTGTGATTATGATTATGGGTGGGTAGGTAGTATTCATGATTGCGTTATTTTCAAAGAACAAATTTATGAAATCAAATGATGAAAGACAAGTTTTTACATTACAAGTTGATATCAAATGTTGTTAATCCAATATGACCTTGGTTATACTCTCCATTCAAAGGTGATAAAAATGGGTTGCCAAGATATAAAGCACACTGAAATTTTATCCAATCAAGTACAAGGATGTTAATTGAAAGAGCTTTTGGAATGTTGAAAGGAAGGTTTAGAATTTTACTCAACAAAGTAGACATTCCATTGTGCCACATGTTCAACTTGGTGATAATTTGCATATGTTTGCATAACATATGCATTGCTAATTCGGATGGCTTTGATATGGACTGAGTTTTGAAGGCTCAAAAAAAAGTACCAACTAGAAGCAAATTCAACATTTGGCAACAGCAAAGGAGCTAATTTGTTCAAAATGACTGAATAAACAATCAAATAGATGAAAAAGTTACAAAATCCAAGGATAATGGATGATGATAGGATAGACATGAAGGACATAGAACATCAAGGTGAAGATGAAAATGTGACAACCATTGAAAACAATTTTAAGTAAAACAGCAAAGGAATAAACGATCAAAAAAAATTGCTAGAAACTATGGCAACTCATGAACTTTTATCAAAAAACTTATTTGAAGTTTATTTGAGAAAAAATGGCAATCTTGCCTCCCCAAATACATCAAATTTTGGGTTAGATTGTGGTGAACGACTCAAAGTTCATATGTTATGTAACCTATAGCTTATCTATGAAACGTCCAATTTGGACATCCATATTTTTTAGTAAAGCATTGGTTTCTAGAGATTGTTGTAACATTGATGTGTTATTTTCAACCATGGTTGAAAATTGTTCAAAAACATTGATCTTCTGCTTTTTGTTTTGTTTTGTAACCTCATCTCGAATGATTGGTCTATTTAAAAGTTTTTTCCAAACATCATCCTTAGAACCACTATCAGGATTGTTTGAAATTTTGAACTACCCACAATTTCATCAATTTAATTTGCAAAAGCACTCACATGCTTCATCGCATTTCAACTTTGGTGCCACCAACTGTCCAATGCATCATAAAAAAGACACTCATGATGATCATTACTTGAAATCCCATTTGCAATTTTGTCATCTTTGTATTGCTTGTAAATTGCATTGAACTTCTAGTTGCAAGCAATCAAAGTCCTTGAAAAACCAAGGAGTGTAACCAACATTTAGGTGTGCAATTTGACCCATGTATCCACCCCTAAAAGAGAAAAATAATTGGGATTGAAAACCTTGATTTATGGGCTAAAAATAGTCCTTGAAATTAAAAAATCAAATTTGATTACATGAAGAAAACAAATGCAAACCACATCAAAACATTTGAAATAAAGTTGGCTTTGTGGTTAACTCCTATCTTTCCCCCCAAGGAATGTGGGTTCAAACTTCATTGTGGTTGAAATGGTGACCTTTAATGGGGCGAAACAAGGGCAAAGGCAAAGGCCATTAAAAGGCCGAATTAGCCCAATTTAAATCTTTTTTTTTTTTTGCCTACTTTGTTTTCAAAAATTCTATCATTACATCCAAGTTTCAATTATGAAATCAGAGCAAAAATCATATCCTTTAAAAAAATTATAAGGTTTGAATAAGTTGGAATTTACCTTGTTTCTTTGCATTTTTGGTAATTTCAAGTTCCATTTTTCCTTGTAGTGCAATCAAATGTAGAACTTCACCATCCGCCCATTTTTTTCTAGCCTTCTCACCTACCTCATGTTCCTCTTTTGTTATAACTATAGTTGCTTTCTTTTTTGTTACTTTCTTTTTGGGAAGGGGAGCCAATTTAAGGATTTATCATAAATCCAAATCTCTTTTCACTTGTGAAAATGAGTGTTTCAACCTTGCATGACCAAAACTTTCTATCCTCACTTCTAAGACACCATCATTTTAAGCATTTCAAATAATTAGAAATGCATTCCTTTAAGCAACAACCTTGTGTGGATCTACAAAACTAGCCATGCCAACACTAAATGTGGTCAAAAATGGAATGGTGGGTGTGCACTCGACAATGTCCTCTTCCATCCATGAAATGTCTTCCATTCTTGCACAATTTCAACTTCAAGAACAAGTGAAAAAAAAACCTTGAAAAACAATGGAAGAAACAATCTTGGACCCTAGCTTACATCTTGGTTCTCCAAACCATGAGCTTTCCTTTGAGCTCTAGTTTTTGGTCCGAACCAATTGAATTTCCTTCCAAAATGGTGTCATGTAGATGGCACCTCAATTTAATTTCAATTGGTGTGGGATCTTCATCTAAAGGCCTTGGGTCCAATTTATGGCTCTTGACCAATAAGAATGCTCCATTTCGTTGGACCTTGGACCTTGGACCTTGGACCCTTGTCTCGAGTGGCCATAAGTTCCTTCTAATGTTGCCCAATTTTGTGTCTGGATCCAAATATAAGAACAAGACCTAGTGGATCTACATGGACCTAAAATCGGCCAAAAACTAAACCCAATGGATTTACATGGACTTGGAACTAACCAATAATTATACCCAATTTGGATTAAAGGTTATTTACATTGTCCAAGTCTTAAGGTTAGGTAGGAATTAAGGTTTTAAGTTTAGATAAGTTTTAAGGTTTCTAGGTTCTATGGTCTTAAGGTCCTAGGTCATAGTCCTAAGCTTTAATATGTAAAGGCATCCCCAATTGTAGCTTTAAAATGACTTTTACACAAATGTTTTATGATGTTCCCTAGTTGTTCCTTATGTTGGAAAAGGTTCAAGTATGGCACGTGTGGGTGGAGCCATTGTTGGGTTACTGAAGGTTGTCAATTGCATTATTTATTCTTATTTGTATTGACCTCTAGGAAGGTAGGGAAAGTAATTCTTTTTTAATTGATGTAGATTGTTAGTTTCTTAATTTGATTTTCCTTTTCTTTTACAATGAAAATACTTTTTATACTTGTTAGAGTACAAAATGCATTCTACCACAAGATGATCAATACCATTAAAAACAACAACCAAGAGGTAGACATGAAATTTAAAATCTATAGGGAAAGTAACATTGCTGCAAACAGTAGGCAATAGCTACAAAAGGTTTGTAGGTGCTACAAACGATAAGCAATAACTATTGGAGGTCTACAAGCGATTGGGGGTCTTCTTTCAAGTTTGCCAATGATGATATGTGCATGATGATGGTTGTTGCATGATGATAATTGCTACAAAATGATAGTTGCAAGATGACAGTAAACAGATAGAAAACATATTCTACTTTCATTTCTTTATTCAACAACCTTTTTTTTTTATGGTAACTAGGTTGCCGAATTCCACAATTTAACAACTAGTTTTTTCCTTGAACTTTATAGTCAAAAACACAAATTTGAAGCATGATTTGATAATTTTCTTGCGAATTTTTTTCTTAAAGTAATTTGGAAGTCATTCTATTTTTAGGTTTTTATTTGGCAATTAATTGAATAAACATAATTTAATTATGAATTTCCAAATGAAGCTATCAATGTTTTAAAAGGTCATTATAATTGAGAATATAAAAATTTGAATTTTTTCAACTTTTTAAATTCCTAGATAAAATTCGAACCACATATTGAACATGCAATGGATAAACATGAAAAAATAATAATTTATAGTTGTGAAAACATTTCAAAAAAAGGGCTCAAAAAAATGATTTGGTTGTTTTTGGTTCTTTAACCATTATTTGAGGTGGTTCCAATTGGTACCACCCAAGGATGGGTTCGCCCTCCTACCATTTATAAAATATATTATATAGAGGGGAATGATGATTTTTTCCAATTCCTAGCCACAATGAATCATGTGAATGTGTGTTCATTACAAGGATCCTTGTTCATACTAACCCGTGCATTTGTGACGTGTTTAAATGAACAATTTTGTAGTTATCATATCAACTATCCTTTGTGGCACCAAACTAAAAACAACTTGTAATCACATATTTGATTGCAACATGGTTTTACGTTTTAATACAACCATGACTTGCAATTATAGCTAATTTGGATGAAAATGAAAAGTGTGTCCATATCATCCAGGGCAAAGCCAACAAATGTCCATGTTGTTTGTATAATTCATTCATGAAAGATTTTTTCAATGTGAAAGGTGAATTAATAGAAAAACCAATTTTTTCATTGTCAACTCACATTTCAATAATGTTCTCAACCATCAATTCACATTAAAATGGACATTGACAATGCAAAAAGTGGAGCCTACAAATATTACTTATCCCACCTAGGAAAAAGCCTAGAAAAGTGTTAAAATAGGACCCCAAAACCAATTGTTGGAAAATTTGTTGTGAAAATTGTGATGGTAGGGAGTATTTGAAAATTGCTCAAGATTTGCAACTACAATTTGGACCACAAATCATTATCCCATTAGTTGAATATGGTGCAAAAATAAAATAAAATAAAATAAAAATAAGGATATTAATTTAGATGTATAATTTTTAAAGCCTAGGCACACATAATGATAATGTTAATGTTATCCCAATGTTTAAGGTGTTAAAAAATGTAGCAATCCACACATTGAATTTGACAACCTAGCACCTATAATGTCCCTAAATTACATGTTCCAAGTGTATATGGTTTAGTTTTAATTAGCATTGAGGATGATGTAACCTTGAATTCATTGCACCCATTGTTCAAATTTCTTTATAAACATTCAACAAAACCCAATATAGATGAATCTACAATGCAAAGAAATAATATTTCAAGAAAATAAAATAGATGTTTGGAATTCCAAAAAAAGAATGAAGAATGATGAGAGGATTTGATATTCGTATGTAGATGTTATAAATCTTAGTGATGATGAAATACACACATTAGGTGCATTTTTAAAGATAAAAGGTGGTTGCAAGGTAAGGTGGACTAATTCTGGTGAATAAATAGTCCATAAAAAATCCAATCAATAATGTTAAAATTGTAGTATTTAGTGATATCATTGTTTAAGTGGGGAATTAAATGTGGTTAGTGAAATAATAAATATCATATGAATAAAATCCCAATTAAAATAACTCTTTAAAATGCATAATAAGAAAATAAATTAAAGTCCATAAAAAATGAGTATGATATGAACTTTTGAAACTAAAGTTCATTTTAAAACATTTAAAAGTTCATTTTTTTTTAGGTTAAAGCTTTTCTAACAATTTTTTTGGATCTATGTTACTTTTGTTTTAATACATCATACATCGAGTCCCTATAAGATACCTTTTTAAAAAATCATAAAAAAAAAGTATTCATATCAAGCCATTAACAAAACATCAATCCATATTTTTCAACTTCAAAAGTTCAATATTCTATATTTGGAAAATAATTTTTTATTTTTTAAATTTAGATGTCTTCTTATTCAAGTTGAGAATTTTAATTCAATAATTTTTTTGGGGTAATGATGATTTTATGGCATGTTAATGACATTCTACAAAAACTTACAATGTGATGCAAAAAGTGGTCCACCTTATCTTGCACCCACCCTAAAGGGGAAAAAAAATTCATCAAAAGTTTTGAAGGTCAGAACAAGGAAACCCAATAAGCCAATTGGGGAAATTGTTAAGATCATGGCACTCATCAATGCAAAGAAAGTTGAACACAAGGTTAGCTTGGATGTTATTGATTCATGACCCAATATGGAAACATTAATAACAAAATGGAAGCACATCTCAAAAGTTGTAATGGCTAATCGTCACAAACTTTTAAAGCCTTGATTTGCTAATAGTAGTTTTGCAAATTTTATTTTTTCATGGGTTTGTACTATGTAAACATAGACCTCATGTGTCTAAAACATGTATGAAACACATATAAGTAGAATGCAAAATTTTATAAATAGGATGCAAAAAAATTCATCCTATTTATTTGCATGTGTTTCATATGTGTTTTAAACAATCAACATTCGTGCCTACATAGTATGAATTCACGAAAAAAAGAATTCACATGATTATTATTGTCAAATCATGACTCAAGAAGTTTGTGATGATGGTTTACACTTTGAAATCCAATGAATAAATGACACATATTTAGGGGGGGAAATGACAAACTTGAACATTGCATAATAAAATGGTGAACACAGATGGACACAAATGAATATTCACAATGTAAAGCACAGTGGTGCAAAGCATGGCTAGCATGGTGAAAAACCCAAATCTTGCAAAGGATGAAGATGAAACACATCAATTGTTGCACAAATGAACATGCCACAACAAATGTGGCAAAAAACGAAGATAACACCAAATGTTGCAAGAAACAAAAACAACAGATGTTGCGAGAGATGAAGACCCATAAAAAGATGTGGTTAAAATTGAAAACGTTGCAAAAACACAAAGCAAAGCAAATTCTAAGAAATGAAAATGATGCAAGCTTCTAAAAGCACATAGATATATGGAGTTTGCATTGTTGATGCAAGCTTGAACGTTGGTGCCATTTTTGCCATTTTTGGCCACTAACAACACATGACACCATCAACAATGTTTGTTCAACGACCATGAACTTCAATCAAATGACCTATTTTAACCCCCTGTGCAAACATGAATAATTAATGTTAACATAACTGGTAGATAGAGTGAACGGCACTGAAATGCAGTAGAATGATTGATGCATTATGGTGTGGGATAATAGAATCGCACCATAATGCATCAGAAAATCTATCTTGACAATTGTGGAGAATTGAAACCCAATACAGCAGTTTCCCAAAATCCAAACATTGACAAGCCCTGAACTTGGATCTGACATTTCAGTGGAAATGCAGGTTTCAGCAACCAAATGATAACTCAAAGAATTTCATGAGTATGTATGAAAGTCTTGAAACCCCATCCCACATCAGGAGAAGCTTTCTGGTACAGTCTCACTGAAGCATTTTGTTTGTAAGAAACAGCAAAAGCGTGTTACCTCCGAGTCAAGTTCAAAATCCTCAGAAGCAAAATCCTCTCTGAAAGCTCAATGTGGGTAATTATGACTTGGAAGTTTACATCTTTAAACTTTGTCAGTGCAAATTGAACCACATGGAGATGGTGGAAAGATGAGTTTTTGCAATCAGAATTTCTAATGAATGTTTCAGCTGAAGAAGATCATGCAACAGAATACACAGCAGCTGTGTTCTACAGTTTCAATTTGTTGAGATCATATGCGTACAACTGAATCCAAGCTTTAATACACAATCGTGCTGCATTCTTAGTTTGTCCATTGACTGTGTTGTGGAGTCAGGTGAAGAGTGCAGTGGCTGGAGTTGTTGGCATGGGAGTGAACTTGCTTTTGAGAGGACATAACATTTGAAAACCCCCTATGGGTTTAGTACAAATCCAAGCAATTTGGTACTGTAATATCTAGATGAAATAGCTTTCATACATTAAGTCCTCAGCCTCAAGATCAGCTGCTGCAAAGATGGGAAGATAATATTCAGTATTGGGTATAGCAGATTCCGTCAGAACTGGGGATGGTGTAGAAATAGCAGCTTCTGTAGTAGCTGGAGATGCAGTGGGAGCTGAGATTACCGGAGAGGCATTGGGGACTGAGATTATAGATCCTGGCTGGATACTCGGAGACCTGACTGGACTTCCCAAACTGCTTGTTTGCCCACTCTGATGCACTGAGGGAGTAGGTGCAGGAGCTGCTACTGCTGCTACTGATGGCAACCCAGCCATATCAGTGTGTCGTGAATTGCCTTTTTGATCGGAGGTAGGAGCGACAGTAGGAGATGGAGCTGGACCAGATGCAATAACAGTTGACTCACTGAAGCCATTGCCAGATTCACCTTGGAAGCCGTTCAGTGCCATCTGCGCTCCACCAGTTTCCAGTGATGAAATATGTGAGCTTGACTTATATTGAGCAGATTCCTTGGCCATCTTGATGGGATCAACAATGGAGTGGGATGAAATCATCCTGGGGCTCTTACATAGTTGTGGTAAATATAGTCCTGGAAAAAGAAAGCCACATGTCATTTCTGTGTACTCATATGCAAATCTGCTTGGAATGCCCTTGCTTTGCACACTTGTGTATTGCAATTTGCGAATTGAATATGACCATATTCAACATAATAATTTTATTTCTCAAGTTTGCTGCTGCAATGTTCTTCTTATGCGATTAGCTGCAGGGCATTCAGTCATTGTAGGTGCATGCATACCTTCACCAGCAGCCAGGTTGATGTAGAGGTCAATGATGTTGGGGCAGTTATTCAAACACTCAGGAGAACACAACATTGCTGTGGATCGGGAGTCTAGAAGAAGATCTGTAGACAGACCAAATGAGAGCCGCTCAAGTCCACACGATCTCACACACTCATCTGACTCAATCCATTCGTCTAGGTTCGCTGCCAAGATCGTCGAGGACTGCAAATGCAAAAACAGTTGCATCACACCCCCAATCTGCTCAGCCTTAAAAGCTTTCACAAAATTGAAAGGCAACAGTGAAAAGAAGATGGCTTCCAACTTCTGTCGTGTAGGGCAAAGCCCCAGGGTGGGGGCATTCCCGAAATAAGGAGCTTAGGAGAGGAGGTGGTAGCTGATGCATTCCCATATTTTGAGAATGTCTGCCACCCATGGGGATTTACCCATTGCAAAGCACAAGGTGAACATTATCAGGAACTTAAACATACATAAATTACAAGGCATAGGAGGGGCAGGGCTCTTACACCTACTCCTTGAGAGTGAGACAGATCTTACACCTACAAGTAGGCATAAGGTCCCTCCTCTTTTCTGGGAAGGATATTGATGGTGAGTGCTAAATGACGGGATTGAAGAACAAATCCATAAGAGAATTAAGGTGCGGAGGTGAAGCTAGCAACCTCTAAAATTTGATAGACTACTACTTCCTACCTCACCAGCCATATGTGAAAGTTGTTTACTACCTGGCATTCAATATGTGTTTCATGGTCATTGCCTATGTACTTCTCCAGGACACAGCGCGCCCCTGATGATGATACTGAGAATGCACATTCTTCCTTCGACAGATCCTCACAATTCAATGTTCCTGTAGCACACTTCAAAACATGAGGCTAAATGAATTTGCTGGGTGTGGGCCTCAAAAACTAAAGAATCACTTAGCCTCTGATGTTTCTATCTGGCATTGCAGCCAAGGTTTGGATATAATTTGTCAGCCAGCTCTAAAGACAACTGTTTGGGTTCAGAATATTTTGATGGTGCAAAATGATAGGAATTAGGGACATGCAGAGAGAGGCACTCACCAAGAGTGCAGGTCATTAAGCTTGATACTAAGACCATGAGCAATATTGAGAGCAGCATTCTTCTTCCACGACAAGCCATTTTCCGACTCAATTAAGATGACCAACTTAATATTGGGTTGAGTCCTGTTCAATTGCAGATATCTGCTTCATGCTTCAAAACACCCTATGAACATCACATATTAGATATTAGGTCCATTTCAATGTGATTTCAGAATCGGGTTTTGCCTCTGAGTCTCCTTTGGTGGTTTCAAAGGCAACCAAGACAAGCTTTTTACACCTATATTGAAATTCATGAGTTGTTCAAATACTTAAGAGTTTACCACACATGAAAGGGACTTGCAGATTAAATTATTATGCTATGATCTTCCATAGCTTTTTTAGCCTTCTGCATACTCACACCTAATATTTTCAGGAGGCAATCTAGAGGCCTGAGTAATTAATTGGCAATGTCATTATAACAAGATGAAGAGTACGAAACTGTGAAAGACCTGGGGAGAATTTTCATGGTTCCTTTACCACCAACAATTTACAACAGAATCACCATGTAAAACTGATCATTTCATTGTTTGGCTTCTTCCCCACTACAAAGAAAAATTACAGCTCTTGTGACATAGTAAGAGGTATACTTGATATGGTTTACCAAGTAGAACTCAATCATTCTCATGAGTCCACAAACAAATGGAGGGTGAGATTTGCAGATCTATTCTTGCATTCTGAAGTTCACATGGTTGTTAATGTAGCAACAGTATTGCACTAGGGTACTTGATCTAACCTGTTCTCAGATTGAAAACAAATTTTGGATTTAAGAACCACAACCCTAAGGATGCTTCGGTCCTACTACATATGCTGAGGGGGTGTGTGTGTTTTGGGACTCTGGGAGTGAAAGAAATTGGCTACTTTCAAAGACCCAATACTCACAACTTAGGTGTTGCAAAACCCACAAATCTGAATACCTGGTGATTGACTCTAAACTGCAAATTGCATTGGAAAAGCACACATCTGAGTACTTGGTGGTTGATTAGAAACTGCAAAAATTGCATTGAACTTGCACAATCTGTGATCAAAAGCTGTAGACAATTTGTGCATTTGAGATTATGGACAACAATGTGGTCAAATGGTGATATGAAAGAGAAACATTTAATCCAAACAGCAATAATAGATCTTCAACAAGAGCAAGAGAAATCAGACAATCTAGAGATAATAGGCTTTTTCACTTCACAAGGAAGGAAATCAATCCTGGGTGTGCACAAAAACGAAGACAATTTTTTTTTGTATAAAATTGAAATTCATCATGTTTGAATCACAAAAAAAAGGCTTTGCATTTGCACACAACTCTTGGGAGCTTTGATCATTAATGACCCATTTTCTCTGTTTGGTAAATGCCATTTCCAAGACTATAGAAACGCTGTGTTTTTTTTTTCCCTTCGAGTTTCTGCTTTTGGGTCAGTGGCAAGCATCCCAAGAGGGATGTAGCATTAAACTACAATCGGTCTTTACGACATGTCCCCCAAAAAAATAATTTCTATAGTCTGGCTACCAATTGCAGGCAGGGATAGAAATATGGCAAACCTGACCCAAGACTGCTCCTTTTGTGATGATTTTCTTTTCAAAAAACAGAAATCTTGTAACAAAATATTCCCTTTTTCTGAAGAACGATGCTAACAATTTTAGCCTAGGAAGAAAAAAAACTGCTGTGTAGAAACCAGATAGATGTTTCAGATGAATGATCTTCTTCTTCTTCTTCTTCTTCTTCTTCTTGCAGCCTGAGAAATGTGGGAGAAGAATATAACATTACATAATGTATACCTGGTGAAGAAGATTTATAAGATGATGATGATCTTTAAGAGTCCTCTTATCAGTAGTGAGAGAGTATTGGAATCGTGGCTGCTGCAAGATGCAGAGGGGGAGAGGGGGGGCCTGCTGGCTTTGTGGTGACTTGCTTCTTGTGACTTACACAACAGAAGAGTTTGTTTGGGTGGTGGTGACTGTGGGTGGATCTTTAAGAAGCCTTAAATTGTTATAGGTTTTTGCAAAATCAATTTTGCTCCAAGTTCAAGCACTGCAGTTACAAACAACCTAGTTGTAACTGCTGCTGCAGAAAGCACAGAATCTGCTGAATACACACACACCCAAAAAAGGGAACCTTTTTTCTCTTCTTTTTTTTGTCTCTCTTTGACCACCCTGTTGAGAATCAGAAGACAGGACTCCCAACAAAACTCTTGCACATAGAGAGAGAGAGAGAGAGAGAGAGAGAGAGATAGAATTTGAGAGGATTGGATTAGTACCATTTTGTGTAAAAACCAAAAACAATTGTATCATACATACAGCCAGTACCCAATACCCATTTTGTGTAAAGACAGAAAATCCATCCTTGAAGAACCTAAGTATATTATCTTACCATTTGGCCATATGATCCAGCTGTTGCAGAAGCTTTACAACCATAGGCAGTATAGTTGGTTTTTGGTATCTGGATTGGAAGTTCAATCAGTGACACATTTGGCTCTTTTTTAGTTCAACTCTCTCCTCATACCTGACCTGATTTGTCCCTGCATCAAGCAGCAATCTAAGAGCTGAAACAAATGGATCATACAGGAAAAGAATGATGATTAGTGAAAGCAAAGCAACTTTATAGCGATTAGAATATCTTGAAATGCAAAACAATTACTATTTCAAATGTATTCCCAATAAATCAAAGTACACTTAAGTAGGCTATTCAGAGTTCCCATGCTTTGGCTACATCTTTGTAGCAACTTGCAGCCAGGAAGTTCGTTCTCATGTCAAAGAATTCTAGTTTGCTGAAACAGAAATGAGAAGCAATTTCAAGTTCCTGGACTTCAAGCAACACTGATCAATAACCTTTGTGCCTGCAATTGTGCAATTGCCACATCTGAAATCTCCCATTTTGAGAACTGTAAAAGCCAACTTGAGCGTCATAGATCTTATGTGAGCTGCATCCAACACCCCACTGCAATGCTCCCTACATGTTGAGCCGTTGGGGTTTTGGTTTTCTATTGGGTTTCAAAGGCTGTTTTGGGGGAACATCATTAGAGGCCTACTCTCTCATTAAGAGCGTCCTAACCTGATTTTAATGACTTGATCCTAGAAGGTCCCAAAAGACGGATGTGGAAGAGTGTTTGCATTATATTGCACTCATTCCAATGCCCAGCACCCTTGCTTGGCTCCATATTAACTTGGAAGATTTTGATTTCCCTTCAATGCAGGAATGACACTTTGTTAATCAAACCGGGAATCTATCACACATCCAACTTAGGTTCACAATAGTGATCATCATTGCCTAAGAAAAAACACATGAGTGATTCGATATATATCAATATATATTATCATCATTAAGTTGAGATCAAACCTTGGTGGGACAAATCAATATGAGGATAAAATTGTTTCACACAACTTGGAAAATTTGTCCTAAAGATATATATGAACTATTGCATCTACAATGCTGCATTGACACATTTTTTATTCACAAGATAAGATGCCCACCTCATCAATGCTAGAATGAAGTGATGATGAATAATGAAACCACAACTCCCACATTCAATACAATTGAGGATGATTGATACATCTTCCACCAATAACTACCTTCAAGGAGAGAGAGAGAGAGTACCATATTACATGAGAACTCAAAAAGAGTCTTAATGGATTTCGGTTTTCTCTCTGCATGGATACTCTCATTTTGAGGAAGCATGTGGACACTTGAAGTGAAATCTTGTACACACTATTGCCAGCATCATGGTTAAATTAAAGAAAAGTTCGATTAACCTCGCCAGTTTGGCGACCCAACCAACACAAGGCAAGATGATGTTGGGAAAAAAATTTACAGTAATCTAGAATCCAGCACCTGCAACTCTCAACCTCTTAACCTTCAACTGTATTCATCTGTACAGCATATGTTTTCCAAAGACTCTGCTCTGAGGTAAGCCTGTGTGTAAGCCTTGAGCTCTTGATAGGACAGAAACACAACAGATCTCCTTTCTCTTCAAGTCAGAAGACATAACAAAAGAATCTTGCATGTCATTTCACTTTTGAGCAAAAAATTGATAAATGTCAGTCAGGAAAGCCTCGATTAGCAACTGCAGCCTCAAACCTCTGACAGGAGACAGTGCGCATCTCTGTACTGGTTTCGCATTCTGGTGCTGGGTAGTAATCCCCTCGCAGCTGCACATCTCGTAGATTTTCACATCGCACAAGCATCATGAGGAAGTGTTCATGAGCTGTTCCATGGACAAACAACTTGCGCAGTGTAGAGCACTGGGATAGTAGCCCAGCTGCCGGGAGAGAGAGTCCCCTCCTGTTCACTTCTTTGTCTGATGGGGGCCAGTAGTCAAGCTCTGTTAGCTGGTGCAATGCCTGCACACCCCCTAAAAAGTGTCGTTCCCACAAACTCAGATCCATGAACCCTTCTGGAGCACTCAATGAATATCCTGTTACCTCACCCAAGTCCAGCTCCAATTTGGCCAACATGGTGTATCGTTGAAAGGCTGAGATACCCCACATGTGTACATTGGGTTTGGGACGACCCCTGCAGTCTCCCTCTACTCTGATCTTCACTTCTTGCAAAATCGGGCAACACCCAAGCCCCATGGAAGGTAGTGAGGATATGCGCTTGTCCACAGCAATCCACAGAGAAAGAAACTGCAATGACTTCCAACTCTTTTCCAGCAAGGGATCTGATACATGTCGACCAAGTGATCCAACCTGGTGGAGTTCAGAACTATGGATTATGTCTCTCTCTGGTCCCTGCCCATGCTTACCATTACTCATAATAACTTCACTTCCTCCCTTCCCTCCATCTCTAGAAAAACCTGTGTGAAGCTGACTTGACCTTGGCATAGCTCCCAAAATCCTGGCTTCTACTGAACCATTAGATTCTGCACAAAGTCCTTGAGATTCTCTTCCATTCTCAGCCACCCCCAGTCTTCTTCTCTGGGAATCTAACCGGTGTGGTGCAAGGCTCTCTCTCTTCCTACGAGTCATCTCTCCCAGCCTATTGCCAGCTCCACACACTCCAAAATTGATATCCTGCCAACCACTCATTCCCTCCCCCAGCCTGCTAGTTCCAGCATCTGCAGTGCAAAACCCTATTAGCTCCTGACTCCTAAGTTCACTTACACTTGCTGGGGAAGGCACACCCTCAACAGGGTTGGCCTCATCCCAGACACAATCCATGTGAAGACGAGTGATGGACTTTTGAATTGGCTGTAGTGCTCGCAAAGTAGCAGAAGTAGGTAGCAGCCTACAGAAGGCAACTTCCACATCCTTCAAACTGTATGCCAGACTGTCCACACAATTCTGTAGTCCATCCTCGCTAATCCATTTGCAACCATGTAGTCCAAGTTTTGAAAGTTTTTTGCACCCAGTTGCAATTGCCTCCAGGCCTGAATCCATCAGATCTGCACAATCCTTGATGGAAAGATCCAGAAGGCCAGAACACAGTGCTATTCCATCTGGCTGGGGTCCCCGACAGACCCCATGAAAATTGCTGAGCTTCAAAGACCGCATCTTCTTACAATGTGTTGCAAACACCTCAAATGCAGGACCTGAATCTCTCACATTCTGTGAAAGAAGAAAGGTGAGCTCCTCCAAGTGTGGCAAAGCTTTGAACATGGCCTCAAGGCCCTGTCGTGATATATTCGAGTCCTCCCTAGCATACCCATGATCATCAGCATTCCCATGTGAAACAGTGAATTCATTCGTGTCCACAAGATGAAGCACTTTCAGCTGCCTGCAACTGTTTGCAATCACAAGCAATGCCTCATCACCCACTGAATCCAAAAACCTATGATCAAATTCACACAGAATGTAGAACTCTTCCAGATTAGGGCATGCAGCAGTGATGGCTCCCACCTCCTGTGATTTGAAACCTTCTGGTGATAGTTTCAGGAGGTTGAGGCTGCGCAGATTTGCAGCTACAGCACTCCCAGCCTGCAGAGCTGGGGGTATATCCTCTGTCCAACAATAGAATTTTGAAAGATCCAGCACCTTCAACTTGCCACACATTCTCAGCAGCCCTTCAATTTCGAGACCCAAGGCTATGGATGCTTCATTATCCATAGCACGCTGGTGCCAGCGCACAAGGTGCACAATCTCAAGTTCTGGCCAAAGCCAGGCTACCATTTGAATGTCCAGTGCATCCCTCACATAAACTGTCAATTCAGTTACATTTGGAAATGCTGCCTTGAGCACATTCCCAATCTCCTCACCATTAGGAGTAGACTGGAACAGAGAGTAGCCCCATGGAGAACAAAGAGAGACATCCAAACTGCAGACCTGTTTGTAGCACATTGGCAGCTCTTGCAGGCTGCAGATGTTGCCCCTGAGAGACAAACTTGTGTGAGATTGCCTCTCCAAGGAGTACCAATCCCAACAGGTGAGCGCCATTGAGTTCCGTGATCGAGGATCAGAAATGAGACTGAAAATGTCAGTCAAGATTGCGTGGGGCATGTCACTGACATGTGTCTCTCTGTTGCAGTCCCCCCAAACTATCATCTTTTCCTCAGGTTCAGCCTCAAGCACAGGAAATGCTTTGAACTCTTCCAACTCTGACTGCATGTTGAATGGCCACACCTGCGAATCCCTGGTTGATGCCCTCTCTCTGTCCACACTGGGGATAAGCTCCTCCCTTTCTACTTCCAATGGCTCCAGTGTTGCAGAGAAAGGAGAAGAGCCCACCAGATTGATCATTGGTAGCTCACTATGGCTCACAAATATTCCATACCACTTTAGCTCCAGAGAATCCTTCTAAGCTGATTTCACAGCTCTCACAACCGGATCATCTGCAAGTTTTAAAATCAACAGTGCAAGACTCAAGTGGTGTCATTAAAACAGAACCTGTTGTCTGCACCTCCATGATGAATGCCTTTGCATTCCAGACTTATAAAATGTTAGTGATAGCAAGTTTTTAGCCAGCAGTAAAAACAGGGACTTCAAAATGCAGAAAAGCGATATCCTACAAAACTCAAAATAAAAATAAAATCTCAATAAGTATTGGGGATTCCTCAAGACTTACGATTTAAGGCAATGTGAAAAGAATTGAGAGATGACCTGATAACTGGGTTATGGATGATTTCAGAAACCAATCAGCAAGCATGAAAGAGAGGATACCCAACCCTAAAGAAAAGAGAAAACAAGACCACAAAACAAAATTGAGGACTGACAGTCACTCACATGACCTGAGACCTTCAACAGCAACATGCAGAGTATTGAAGGCCATCCTGCTGACTTTTACCAGTTCCACCCAACAGGTGGAGGTTAACTGACTTTTCTGTCACAAGACCAGAAGCAACAAGCAAACTGACTCATGATGCTGGCAAGCTAAACAGAACCTAAACTAGAAAGAGAAGACCAAAAAGCCTCAAGAAGAAAGAGGAACACAGAAACAAATAGCAAGAGACAGGGAAAAAGGAAAGAGAAACCTAAAAAGGAGAGGAAAAAAACAGAGAGAAGGAAGAGAGAGAACATTGAGAGCAGGGACTCGAAAGAGAAAATCAAAAGAAAACCAATGAGAAAAAGACAGGTGTGGAACAATACAGGAAACCCTAATCTCCCATCACCAAGCCAAAACATCAGAGCACTTGACATACAACAATGTCATAGAGAAGGAAAGACTAGTGAACACAAGGACTAGGGAAGAGGTTGCTCCATATGGTCCACACACATTTGCACACATGCACTGAAGTGCTACTGAAACAGTTTTTGGTGGAAGCCCTAATCACAAACAAGACCCGGCCATTCTACAAAAAATCGTGTCAGAAGATGCAACAGGCAAAACAGACTCCTCCATTAGTATCACATGATAAGGGGCAGTTCTGATTTCACCATCCAGTTCTCCTTTGGTACATGTTGAAATGTGTATGATATTCATCAGCTGTTCAGTGGCATTGCAGAGAAACTGTAGAAGCTTGGGGCCATAACAGATAACATGGTTTGCATTTTGAGACCGATGGTTTCAGGTGGGGAAAAAAATCATTTGGACAGCTTAACAGTTCAATGAAATTCAGGGTTCTGGATTCACCTTCTCAATCTGAATTAGCTTGCCATGCTGGCGCAAAACGAACAAACATACATTCCTCGACAATGGCCTAAAACCTGCTTGAAACCCCAGTTTGATGAGCCTGCAGAATGTATCCCACATTGTCAGACTTGTTGCAGCAATACAAAATGGAATTTGCCCTAACTAATCTAGTGAAACTTTCGACTGTGTATTTACCATGTTCACATACCTTACAAGACACGTTCCATTTCCATTTCAGATTCTCTCAGATTCCCATCCCCTCCAGACCCCTCATCATTCGTCTTCCTACGAAAAAAGTGGGCAGATCTATCTTCTGCTGAGACGAAAACAACCAAGAAAAACTGCAGGTCCCGGCAGCCAAACCTCGTCTAGAAGTTGCAGATACCATTCCAGCCAGACGTGTCTGTTATGAAGTCCGCTTCCAGAAATCCAAGCTGAAAAAAACAAAGAACGCAATTCCCCCCACCCTCTCTCTGTCTCTCTCCCAACAAAGGAAGAATTGAAAGCTCCGTGACAAATAAAGAAGAATCGATTCTCTCACCCCAACACATTTTGTATTTGCTGGTGTCAACTGACTACAAGTATTACTAGCGCTCCTTCAACCCTCTGGAATTAATACGAGCTACTTGCTTACTTACTACTCCCGATTCTTCTTCCTTCGAGGGGTAGTAGACGACATCTTCTTCTTCTTCTTTGCCATGAGCTCCACCATTTTTTTTTCCGTGCGAAAAATTCTTCTGGCAGAAGAATGAATTCTCCTCCTTCATATCACGAATCACACACACACAAATCTATATCAGAAATCTGCAACACTAAGCGAGCAATAGAGGGAGAAGAGAGATTATGAGAGAGAGAGAGAGAGAGAGAGTTGCAGGAAACAACGTGCGTGTGTCAGAAACACAACAGTAGTAGTGTTGGTGATATGCTGTTTAAACCCTAGAACGTGAAACAATCTCAACCGTCCACAGGTCTGGAACATGGATCCTGACCATTCATCGTCCTGTGGAAGCAAGGGCCGGCAGTTCTTTGTAGGTAGGTAGCTAGCTATGGTGACTAATTATAGTTACCTATTAGGTAGGCAGTAGGTGAGATCCAGCCCTCTTCTCGGCTGGCTATACAAATAATAGCCAAAAAGAACTATTAAAATTTAAGAGCGCTAAAATCAAGTGCTTTCTGGGATATTCAATAGCCAGAATTCGACCAAACTTTAGGGAAAAAAAATCACCAGATTTCTACACATGGTTTCAAGTAGAGTATTTTTTTAAAAGTATAGATGGGGTTTTTTAATTTTTTAAATTTTAAAACTATTTTATTTTATTTTTTTAATTGAAAATTTGAAATTTAGTTCCATATTTGAACTTATAGCCAAATTTGGCTAAATCTTGCATGTGGATCATGTCCACTTTGGCTACATCACAAAAACGACAAAGGCAAAACACTTGGGGAAGATTTAACATGGGCCCTACTAGTGGTGAATCCAACCCATAAGCAGTTGCAAAGGTCACACTATGGGTCCTACAAATTTGGATCTAGGATAAAGCCCTAGGGTAGGGGAATATTCCCCCAAATAAAGGGTCTATGAGGAGACGGTGGTAGGCCTCCTCCTTGTAGGGGCATTCCCCAAAATAAAGGACCTAGGACAAGCCAAGTCCAGCCTCACATTTTCGGGTAAAGGCCTAGAGTGAAGATCCTATAGGACCTATGACAAGGTACAGGACATCCCCAAATTAAAGGGCCTAGGATTAGGCAATTATAGGTTTGGGGGTAAAGTCCTAAGTCAGGTGGGGGGGATCTCCCAAATTAAAGGGCCTATGATTAAGGGATTATAGTTTTGGGGGTAAAAGCCCTAGGGTGGGTGCAAATCTCCCAAAATAAAAGGGCCTAGGACAATTCCATAGTAGATGAGTTTTTCCCAATTAATATTAACACATATTTTGAGTTTTCCCCAAAATTAATCTTCTCTTTTGAGATTGATATGATTTATTGAATTTTTTAAATAGATAAATAATTTTAAATAGGTGAAAATTGAAATTTCTTGTTTTAGAATAAATGAAAGTGGAAATGGATATTTATATTCTAACCTATGTCAATTAATTGTTAATACAAGTGTGAAGCAAGGTGGAACCCAAGTTAAACATAGATTAAAAAAGAATAAAAAGTATTTTTATTTTTATTTTTATTTATTTTTTGTTTTTTAATGGTGGAGCAACCATATTTGTTGTATTGATTTAATATTGTAAATATGGAATGGTTAATAATTAAATAATGTTCATACAATTTCACGATAATATAACATGCATTGGATTAAATGTGGGTAATATATTGCATAAATGTAATTAGTGCCATAATTTTTGTATATAATATGAACTCTGCTTGGATTGCAACATATGTGCAATTTTGCATTGAAGATTATTGAATTCTAATGTTAAAGGTTTTCCAACAAATTTGTGTTGTGTGTATATTGCATTATTACATATCTTATAATGCAATATAAATTATTAAAATGGTTTCTATCTTTTACACGTCAAATAATGAACATCAAGCAAAGCAAAATTACCTGAGTAATTGAGATTAATGGGTGCCTTATGAAAGGTTACATGACATTACTTTGACATTACTTTGATTTCATTATTTTTTGAATTTGTATTTAAATTTTATTGATATTAATTCAATTTTTTTTTAATTTATTATTAGAGTGTAAAAAATATGGCTTGGTACACATGAACAATGTACAATCCATATGCTTGACACACACCATTGTTCATTTCACGTAGCAATGAGGTTTCAACTTTGGTTTCCACTACAAAATATCATTTCCTTCACCATTAGACCACCTCAATTGTTATGAAACAAACATGAAGCTCATTGAATTTTTTTATTTTTAAAAATTAATTTATTTTATTTTATTTTATTTTTTTAATTTCAAAAATGCCAACATTAACCATTATTATCTTTTTCATAATTTGTCTAAACGAACAAATTTAAACGTCATCTTTTTTTAAAAAATCAAGATGTATACATCTAGAAATTTTTAATAATAAAATATCAATTAATTTGTATGAGAATGCATTTGAATCTCACTTTTTGATACATGTCAAGAATGATGTTTTGAAAATTTTCCCAATGTTTCATTAAACCAGCTTTAACCTTTCTCTTTTTTCATATTTTGTCCAAATGAAAATCTTTAAACTTCATTCTTAAAGATTTTTTCAATATGGATACATTTATAATTGCATGAAAAATGAAATATCTATTAATTTGATTGAAAACACATTTGAATTTCTCTATTTAATACATTTGAACCATGAGGTCTTGATTACATGATTTTTGAATAAGCCTATTAAAAAGCAACATTTATTTTTTGAAAAAAAATTAATACAATTTTTAAATAGATATTATATCTCACCATATTTAAAACATATGTCTAATAAATATTCTTTTATAAAAATATATTTAAATATATTTAAATGTATAATATATAATTTATTAAAATATAATATTATGTACACAAATTTTAACATTATATAAAATATTGATGTTATGTAAATTTCACACACACACACACACACACACACACACATATATATAACAAATATTAAAATTAAATAAATATCATTTTTTACATTATCAATATTTGAATTTCCGTGTTATTTATTTATTTATATGTTTTTATGTTTTATCAAATGAAAGTCTAAAATAAAATATAACACTTTGTCCAAATTATATGTTAAAAATTTGTATGTAATTTATATTTAATTTGGTTTATATAATTATGCAAGATGTCATATGGTAAATAATTGACACACTAAAACATTAGAATAATTTTTTTTTTAAACTTACACATTGAAAATTCCAATATAATAGTGAATGACTAATTATAGATTTTTTTCCAATTTTTAAATAATAATAAAAACCTTGATTGAAATACTTTGACTATAAGTGAACATGACAACTATATAGTGATCCAAGTTTCACTCAAGGTGAAATGAAACAAGGGCATGGTGATGTAGTTCAATTTTAAGGCCTTTTAGTGAATTGGGTTAATGAAATAGACCACCTTTTGTAATAGTGAAATGGCAAAGAATTACTAAACTTTTCATTTTTTTATTTGAGTTCCACATTGCTACACACTACTAGTGATGATGAACTATTTTATTTTTTCATATGGTTTTCAATAATTCATCATTATTTATGTCAATGTTTAATTTAATTGAAATTAATTTATATTTCAGGGACATGAAAAGATACATGTTAATTTATTTTTTCATATCATGTTGGTGGATAAGGAAAAAGAGTGAGGTAATGAAAAAATGGAGGTATTTATTAGGAAAGGTGGGAGATAGTCATTAAAACAGTTCATAGGAAAAGGAAGTAGTTATTTTTTTAAAAATGAAGTAGTTAGGCTTGAAAATGACGTAGTTATTTTTGAAATTATCTTTTGAATGGTCTATGGATGACCATATGAAGGATTCCAAAAAATCCCCATATACTAATTCCAATTACTTGTAATTGGAATTTTCAAGAATTGTTTAATTATGGTTTTTTCAATTTGGACTATGAAAGTTCCTTACAAGGATAGTTTTTTTTTTAATAAAAAATCAATGGATATATATAAGTTTTCTTTAATTTCAAAAGACTTGGCATGCCACAAATCCATTGCAATTATTATTTATTACATAGGTTCTTTGATTTTCAAACAAGTTTAAAAAAATGTTCCACCACTCTAATTTGTCATTTGCAACCTTACCATCACTAACATCCCTAGCCATCAAATTATTGGAATCAACAAAAATCGATGTTTTTATTCCCACCTTAAAGACATAATAGCAAAAAAAATAATGTCTTTTGTCATTTATATATTTGAATCACAAATTACACATATTCAAATCTAATTTACTTGATCAACATATTGTGCTAATAAATAGACAATATCAAATTCCTTTCACTAATCACAAAATAAGGCTAACTATATTATGATCAAGATTATTTCAAAAGTCTTTTCTTAAGCTCCATTTTTTTCTCAATACACATTCACACATAACACCATAACATCCATGTGCGAAAATAATGAAAAATGTATGCCCACAAAAATTCCCAATTATAACATTGATCTAAACCACATACTTTGAATGCCCTAATACATAAAGACCCTTAAAACAATTATCCCTTAACACCTTGAATTGATAATTGACTTCTTATGTTATTATATTAATGTACACCTAAGTTCAGTTACAATAGCTTTACATGTCCAATGTATATGCATTGGAAGTGACATTCACAACCCGACCAATTATTGGTTATCCAAATTTCAAACATCCATATATGGAAAGGTCAAACCATAAATTACAACCTCTAATCATAAATACAACACCAAACATAGGCTTGCACAAGCCATTGCAAGTCACTAGCACATACAAATTGCCATGAAAAACATCAACCACTTAACAATGATTCCCAACACCCTAAAACAACCAATAATTGTTTCAATCCAAAAAAAAACTTTAACAACCTTAATCATTGTCCCACATTTAGACAAATTTCACAATTGAATTTAAGGTTATACTTCCATGTAATAAACAACCTAGTTACCAAAGCTTTCAAATGGTTGTTTCACCAAAAATAGAACACCAACCTATTCACATACCTTTTATCAATCCCACAAATGGAGAAATTTTCCATGTCGGAAATCACCTTTGAATTCTTTTTCCAAGTCTTTTGTCAAATCAACTTCAATCTCAACCACCTTCCCATGTTTTCTAAAGCACAACAACCAAATTTAGGATCATCGGGCCAATTTTTGTTTACAAAAATGAGCCTTTTCAAATTATTAGTTTGTAACCTACATTGTCATGAGTTTGTAAGAATACCAATTAATGAAAAACTTTGCTCCATCTTGATATGGGACCTTGGAACTACCAATGGTTGTGCAAGTAGATTAATGGTACAAAACATCATTTTGTGTTTGTTCCACCATTGTAAAAGGACTTGATGTCCTTGATGTTAACTTGTTATTATCAAAATGACATCAACTTTCGATTCACATGTATTCCTTTGCTATTTCACCACCATAGTTCGCCATCTCAAATATGTCTTAGCAAAACCTTGCATTAATATCTCCTTGAACCAATAGTTGTGAAGCACTTGGAGCTTCTAAAATGGCATGCAACTATTCATATCATTTTACTAACATTGGGCATAAATATTTTGTATCATTTTCATAGACAATGATAATGGCCTCTTCATAGTTAATGAATGAATACATAATAACTTAATTTTTGTATTAAAGATCCAATATTGGACATAACATGTTATGAACATTTTGGGGTTCAAAGTTGTTTATGAAATCAAACAACATATGTTAAATAAAAATCATTTTTTTTTTATGTTCAGAATTGATTCACTACTAGGAAATGCGTCTTAGTTCACTTTGGGTTTCATTATATTTTTGAGTGAATTTGGATAATTTTATCTAGTGAAATTGTTTAACCCCTTAGTGAACAAGGACCAGTTGCTATGGACAATGATTTGTTTCACTAGTAACTAGTGAAACAAGGTTACTCTCAAGTGAAATACAAATTTACCAAACCATTCACTTGCTAGTTAATTAACTAACCAGTATGAAAATTAATTAAATTTTAATTATTTCATATATAATATTATTAATAATTTCATGATTTTTAAAGCCTATTATTTATTGACATGTGTCACTACCTACACTAGGTTAAAAACCTAGCCTAGGTAGGTAGGTCACGTAATCAACCTAGGCACCTAGCCTAGGAATTCAATAGGAAAATATTTGATCAACATATCATTGTTGACCACACACAACACCACCCATGAGGTTTGATCCCTTGACCTTTGGAATGGGGGAAAACGTCCTGACCATCAAGTTACCCCACTTGTTGTGATAATATGTTGCATTACATTCTATTTATCAAATACTTCATTTTAAACATTACAAAAACATAAACTTTGAAAATTCATATCTTATTGAGATTTTGTTCAAATGAAATGATTTGAATTTACTTTTTTTAAAAATTCAATAATGTACATAATTACATTTATTTCCTTTTGAAAGTTTAAAATCATTTGAACAAAAAAAAAGTTGAATATCATTATTCAATAACATTTCAATGACCATTTTTTTGAAGAAACAAGGTTTAATAATTGGATTTTTTTTGTTAATATAATAATACTACCTATGTTAAACTACTTTCAATTATCAGATGACTATTTTTCATTAATTGAAATTATTTCACCGTACATTATTTATGGCTATTTATGGCTATTCTTAATTACTTTTGGTTATTTTAAGTTATTTTTTGTTATTTTAACTTATTTCACCTTAGGATATTTTCAACTGTTGTAAGTTTTTTGGGCTATTTTATGTTATTTTTGGCTATTATAGATTATTTCAATTTAGACTAATTGTAGTTATTATAAATTATTTTTGGCTATTTTAACTTATTTCACCTTAGGCTATTTTCAGCTATTATAAGTTTTTTTGTCTATTCTATTTTATTTTTGGCTATTGTAAATTATTTCAATTTAAATTACTTGTAGCTATTATATGTTATTTTTGGCTATTGAAAGTTATTTCACTTTAAATTATTTTTGTTTATTATAAATTATTTCACCTTAGATTATATTTGGCATTCCTAAATAATTATAATATATGGTTATTGGTTGTTTTTTTATTAGTGCTATTGGTGGTTATTAATGGATATTAGTACCTATTCTATTTGTGGCTATTAATGTTTTTTAGTGGTTACTTTATTAATAGTTATTAGTGGTTATTCTATCAGTGGCTATTCGTGATTATTCTATTGGTGGTTATTCTATTAATGGCTATTGGTGGCTATTCTATTAATGGTTATTGGTGGCTATTCTATTAATGGTT
>Ga0209611_10003737_pt1 | contig 26288 bp, 21 predicted proteins | sample S1TSphgellanicum_3_FD_187693 | JGI IMG/M metagenome (GOLD analysis project Ga0209611, IMG submission 187693) | Host-associated microbial communities from peat moss isolated from Minnesota, USA - S1T2_Fc - Sphagnum magellanicum MG (SPAdes) (version 2) | ecosystem: Host-associated > Plants > Peat...
TTACTTACTTACTCGAACTTGCATCAAACCAACCAACAAGTTGGTTAGTTCACTTTCTCGAGCACCCTTGGTGCTAGGACAAGCCACGGGCAATTTTGGACTCACATGACTCACCACGGCCTGGACTCGGGGGAAGCCACCACCTTCCCCCATTAGCATACTCTGTACCTTTCTGCGGCACCTACATCGAAATGGCTTTTTGCCGCGGGATTCCCAAGGAGGAGTCCCGAAATTGTCCCAGTTTGAACTCCCGGGACTTTGTGAGGTCATAATTCTTTGCTCAAACCTCCGATTGAGATGAGGTCTGAAGAAAACTTGTAGTTCTCATCAAGAGCTTTCTAACGATGTATCGCACTCCACCTGCACACACCGGGGTTGGGTTGATTCCCGACTTTTAATGGTCGGAGTCAAATTGCTAGATTGACTCCCAGCCTTTCTTTTTGCCATAACTTATGCTGCAGATGTCCAAATGGCCCATGCAAGCCCATTTTCGACATGTACATTTTGATAGCTTTCTAATGATATAAAAAACACCCTAATGTGAGGTGTTTTGACCCCTGCAATCGATTTATGAAGTTTTGGGAGTCCCGGAGGACTCCCAAGTCCCAATTTTGGGAGTGTGAGTTTCATCCTCACACTCTCTCAAAGTAGGGTTACGATAGGAAGGTGGTGGCTTCCCTCAAGTCTAGGTCGTGGTGAGTCTTGTGAATCCGTATTTGTTCATGGTGAGTCCGTGCATCAAAAGTGTTCCAACTATGCACTAAGTAATTTGCTGTCTAGTTTGTGCAGGTCTGTGTGAGTAATTGACTTGCTTGTCACTCTTCTTAGTCCCCATCTTGGAGCTCCAACACGCCCCTCCACCCCACAAAGTTTTGTGAGCCAAGGAGCACGCCCCAATTCCTTCTATTTTCCCTGTTTTCACCTTTGGACTTGTAGTTGAGTTCATTAAGGAGTTTAGAGGTGTGTCAATGAAGCCTTACGTAAAATATGAAAATCCTAGAAGTAGATTTTTTAATTCATGAACATTTGTAACCTTCCTTTGGGAACTTAGATCTATTTTCCCCATTTCATTTGAATTTTAAAAAGTCCCCCAAAAGTACCACAATATTACATCATTTTTACAAATGTTTGTGGATGATTTTAATAAGGAAATAAACCTTAATGGATGACAAATTGCATTAAATGTCTAACACATCAATATTGAGATGCACCAAAAAAAAATTTTTACTTGTAAAAGAATTTCAAGTACTTTCAATTACTTTTGGTTTACTTTTAAATAATCCACAAATGTGAATGCTTGATTCATATCCTTGCAAGTACAAATTTTGAAAAAACATGATTACATCAATTCAACTTTGCAAATCAATGCTAACAATAGTTATGAAAGGAAATATTAATTTAAAAAAAAAAATTTGCATTAAATCATCTACTTGTTATATGTTTTATTCAAAGACCTAGGTTTTACATTGCAACATTCACTTTTTGTGTCTACTTTATCATGCTTTCACCTAGATAGTAGTCTAGCAAAATGGCTTGGATAACTCATGTTCAAGTTGTAATAGGTATCAATATGTTGTCTAACTTATCACCATTTTCTCTATAATTCCATAAATACGTTTTCCATTGACTTTAAATGTTTTTCGTCCAAGTAGTCATCATTAGTGTGCTTATAAAAAAAATAGAATGTAGGAGTCCCAAAGTCCCAACCATTAAACCCTAAACCCTAAACTCTAGGTAGTCCTTTCTATGCTTCAACCTTGGATGCTTACTTGGATAGGGACAAGTTAAAATGAGATCAAGCTTAGTCTCATAAACTTGTTCCATAATTGAATGGAGATTTGTTTCCAGAAGCATCTAAAAACTAAGTTTTATGTGTTGAGCTCGTCCATTGTGGATTCTCTTGAACTGAAATCTAGTGTGATCTCTGTGGATAGTTGAATTGTGTAGAAAGGATCACAATGGAAACCAACATATGCATTTGGGGCATTAAGAAGGATTAAGTGAAAATATGGCTCATTTTAGGCCATTCAAAAGTACATAACTTTTTTTTGGTTAATTTTTTTCTAACAATGTTTTTGCACATATGTTTTTTTGTTTTAACGTATCATATATTGAGTCCCTATAATATATCCCAAATGAAATTCATACTCAAAACTGCATGTATAAAAGGCACAAACAGTAAATTAGTCCATATTTTTCAACTTCAAAAGTCCATTACTATATATTTGGTGTATATATGTTGCAATTTTTTTAATATGTGTCTTCTTCTTCAAGTTGAAAATCTAAATCTAGCCACAAATTTAGAAAATTATTATTTTTATGGCATGTTAATAGCATGTAAATGTGCGCCACTTTGTAAAAAACTAAATTGCAATTCAAAAAGTGAGCCACCTTACATTGCAACCACCCAATTAATGACCTAGCTTACTAACTACTTACCTAGCTTAGTTATCTTAACTAAATCTAACTTTCATAACTTAGTAGCCTATTAGTTACACCTAGTAAACTAGGCTACTAACTTGTAGATAACTTAAATTAATTAATTAAGTATGCAAGCTAGGTTAGGCTACCAATGTACATAGGCTTAATTTAAGGTAACCTATTAAGTTTATTTAGTTTAGTTTACCAACTAGGTTATAATAGCCTTTTTTAACAACCTATTAGCTATTAGATATTATATTATGGAAGACCCATGGATAATTGCAAAGAAAACCCATAGATAGGTACATTGAAGGGGCTAATAATCTAATTGAAATAGCAAAGTTCGCATGTGTGGTCTATGTTTGTTTGTACATGTGAAATATATTATTGTTGTTACAAAAACATTCATTGTAGTTCAAAAAACAATTATGTTATCATCCAAATTGATGGATGTAAACAAAATTGGATGACATTGTTCACTTTTCATCTACATTTTCAATGAAAATCATATTAGTTGTAAATTATAGTTGTATCTAGGACTAGAATTTGGTTCAATCTTTCCTATAGTTACAACTACATGGATACGAAGGACTAACATATTATTAATCATATAGTAAGTTGGTTTGGACACTAATCGCATAGTAGTCACAAAAATATGGTTAGAATGAACAACATTTCTTTTAGTGGATTCATTTCACACTAACCCCATCCTTACATAAATATACAATTGCCAAAACATTCATTAATCTAACCTTTCATGGTTATGAAGTTTTATTGTAATCTATAGAATTACTATGCAATAAGGACCTCTTACAAGACATAATTTTAAAATTGGACTAATCAATGAAAAAACCCCTTTTGGGTCTTTTTGTCTTCCTAAAGTGCCATTTTCAACTATTCATTTTGGATTTGTTTGTTTTATTTAACCTACTTACCTACTTACTTACTTTACCTTATATGAACCTACCTATTTACCATGTCATAAATGGTATGTAATTTATTTTAGACTAGTCTAATTCATTAGGGTTGTGAATAGGAATTGCAAGTATGATGAGTTGAATTCCTCACCTTTCCAAAAATAAACCACTTGAGTCCTTAACTAATGGACCACAACCTCAAAAGATGATAACTTCCTATCAATTTATTCATATGACATGTTTATTACAAGTCTTGGTACATAAAAATTTACCTTACTAGATGATCCAACAAATAGATGTTAGTAATGCTTTGTCTTAAACTTAGTCACAACCATTAAAATAGAAAAAGTTCAATATTGGTAGAAAGAACCAATATTATAATTTTCAATTAATTTCTAATGACAAAAATATTCTAAATGAAATAACTAAATTTGATTTGTTGGTCTAAAATTTGTGAAACAACCACAATGTGCACCTTTCACCAAGGGCTTTTCACCGGTATCAAAAGTGTAGTAGAAGGTTGGGCACAATTTGGGAGGGTTAAGATGTTATTACAAAGCAAAACAAATGTGCCTAGTATCTTCATATATAAACTATTCAATAATTGTTCAATATCCAATAATTCTTGGACAATAGGTTAAAACATGAAACATTACAAAACCATCTTGATTCATGGCTACTCACCAAGGGCTTTCCAAGAATATTAAGAGTGCGGCAACTTGCAAATCGTTGAAGTTGGAGAGATCTCAAGATCCCAAACAAAACAAAACAAAAACAAACAACCAACCAACCTTCCTTCATAGATACAAGTTAGAAAACAAAGTCGTCACTAGTAGCACATTGTAGCATTAATCATTTTTAGCCATTATATTATTTTCCATCTTTTATTTATTTTTGTCTTTTATTTCAAATTATACAAATCATCATCATTCATATGGACATGATGATGAATCATGATGCCTGTCCCCAACGCGTTGTTCAAAATTTTCTACTAGTTCACTTCGGGGGTTCCGAATGGGTTGTCAGTTGGGTCTGCTGTTGCGCTTCCCCAAAAGAAACAAAAGAAACTTCTTCTAGACTCTAGACTCTACTTCTCATGGTCTTGTCATATAATCTCGAGCAGCGGTATTCAGTTACCGCGTCCCGACTGCCTGCAGCTGATCTGCATATTAATTGATTGCAATCAGCAGCAGCAGCAGCAGCTGCGTCGAGTCTTGAATCTCTTTGTCGTCATCCCAGCTACTACGTAGCTGAGCTGCAGGATCTTCATCAATGAGCAGGTAGCTCATGATCTTCTTTCTAGACTATAAGATCTCGAATTTGAATCCTGGTGATCTGAAGCTTGTTGTATAATCTGGGGAGGGAGTAGAAATATTTTTCAGTTATCAGCTAGCTGCTAGTGTGCTGCTGTAGATGCAATAGAATGTTATGATGACATCGCTGCAACGTCGTCCTCCTTCACAGCTACCACCTGCTGCCGTAATGGTTCTAGTAGGAGTTGAAATTCGTACTGTGGATATCCTCAACAGCTTGCGCGCTGCTTTCGAGTCTAGTTTCTAGTTGTAGTGGTAGTAGCAGTAGATCCGATTTGCAGGACTTCTACGTACCATTGGGGTTGGTCTAGCGTAGTAGCTTGCGGGAGACTTGGAGGTAGTTGTTAGTTTGTGTACAGCTGCTGTTAGAAGTTTTTTTGTTGTGTATGCAGTGCAGCGTTGAGGGCAAGATTCAGGTTGGCGTCGGCGTGTTTCTTCATTCACAATGTTGGTGGACAATAGCAGCGCGAGACATGTGGAAGCGGCAGGCGTGTCGGGCAATGTGATCATCAAGGATGAGAGACTTGACGGCTGCATCTCGTCTGCAAACTCCTGGTTGAGTGCCCATCTCAAAACTTTAGGCTCGTTTCCTAAAGATTTGGGGTGCCTAGCTCTGGTGCCTTTGGTGCTGGTGGGTGGGAGTCAGTTGCTCTCGCTGTTGCTATCGCACAAGTTCCTTGGAATTGTGAGTCAGCTCGTATATTGGTTCAGTAGCTCGGTCGAGCTTTTCGTCGACTGGACCAGCTTGGGGACTTCCTCTAATAAGGCAGTCTTGGGCAGCTTGCTTCTAGCATTGGCACTGATGCAGCCAGTTTTCCTGACGTTGAAGAAGCTTCTCGACTCCCAGCGAACCCCGACTTACCTCCTTGACCTGGCGCTCTTCAAACCGGACGACTCCTGTAAGGTTACGAAGGATGAGTACGTAGAAAGGGCAAAGAAGACAGGGTTCCTTTTGGAGAGCAGTATTGAATTTCAGAAGAAGGTGCTGGACCATTCTGCTCTGGGAGACGAGACATACGCGCCCCCTTCCATGCTCAGTTATCCGATCGATGTTAGTCAGGCTGCATCAGACAAGGATGCTGACATCGCAATGTTTGGTGTGGTGGACCAGATCTTTGCAGCCGGGATTGTGAAGCCGGAAGACGTGGGAATACTAGTTGTGACTTGCAGTCTGTTTTGTCCGGTCCCGTCTCTGGCGTCCAGGGTAGTGAACCGATACAAGCTGAGAGAGGACATCGAGGCTTACAGTCTCGGAGGAATGGGGTGCAGCACCGGAGTATTATCCATCAGCCTGTGTCGTGATCTTCTGAAAGTGAATAGGAACACGCATGCTCTGGCTGTGAACCTTGAGGTCGTTAGTGGACAACAAGGCTACAGAGGCAACAAGCGTCGCTCCATGATGGTCACCAATTGCATCTTCCGCTGGGGTGCTGCTGCTATTCTCCTCTCCAATAAGCCAAGTAAAAGAATTTTGCTCTCGTCATGCATCTCTCGCCACTGCACAAGCTCTCATGTGTACTGTCGTCGCATATATATATATATATACCCATCACAACCAGCAGGATGACCATCTCTTCTAGCTAGCGTCCAAGTTTAATCATGTATGTTCTCCTCGTTTGCTGAGTGGCGCAGGTGACAAGAAGAAAGCCAAGTACCAACTGATGCATGTGGTAAGGACTCACAGAGGAGCTGACGACAAAAGCTTCAATTGCGTGAGGTCGGAAGAGGACGAAGATGGATTCAAGGGTCTAACACTCTCGAAAGACATAGTACCGGCGTCTGCTGTGGCATTGAAGAACAACTTTACCAGAGTGGCGCCACTCATCCTTCCATTCTCCGAGAAGTTGAAGTATGTGATAAACTTGATTGCGCGCAAGGTGTTGAAGCTGCAGTCCATGAAAGCGTATATCCCGGATTTCAAGACAGGAGTAGATCACTTCTGTATTCATCCAGGAGGCAAAGCTGTGATAGATGGCATGATGGAGCATCTCAAACTTTCTGATTGGCACATTGAGCCTTCTCGCATGACTCTACACAGGTGGGGCAACACGTCTTCTAGCGCTATCTGGTACGTCTTGGCGTACATGGAAGCCAAAAACAGGGTACAGAAAGGTGACATCGTGTGGCAAATCGCTCTCGGCTCTGGCTTCAAGTGTAACACCGCCATTTGGAAATCCTTGCGCAACGAGCAAAACGGTCCGTCTCCCAATCCTTGGTTAGATTTTATTGATAAATACCCACAGCCAGTGTGGACTATTCCCCCGCCGACGACGAGCACGAAGACGTCTTCCAATCCCGCGTAACGCGATCCCCGCAGCAATGCTAAACCGCAATCAGCTCATATAAAAACTGGCAGCTGGCGAAATCCTCGACCGCCAATACGATATTAATTACCCATCGTTATATTTCCGAGATAGCTGATTCTTCAGGGTCAAAAAAAAGGAAAAAAAGAAAACTTCCCAGCAATCTGTTCAAAATTCCTGGGACTTGCCAAGTCAGTTGCAGGCAGGTCGATGATCATCAGCTTGCTGGTGCCTGGTGGCCTGCCTCCAAGTCGACGGAGGAATTCGCAGCTCCGTGGCGTACTCTATCATCAAAGCGTTCTTCTTAGATGCTGGCAGCTGCGTGCGTGCGTGCGGCATGAAATTCAACTCTGAAATTCTGTTTGAATACCACCCCGTTGTTCTACTCTTCCTTCTGAATCCTCCTCCTTCTCCTCCACTTCGTCGGTCGGTGCAACCGACTGCAACGTCAACTTGTTCAAACTAGTGAGCTCCTTACGCTGTTGCAGATCATCTTCAATCGGTGTGTAATTTTCAATGTCTTGAAAATAAGGTGGGAATAGTAAAATCCTCATACAAAATTATTTGTGCTAATTTGCATTGTGCGCTTGTAGCGGCAGCAATCTTCACCAGTCCAGCTTACTCACCAGATAATTACAATGTGAATTATATCCACTAGCCACTACAAAATGATGTGAGTGTAGCTCACTGGTTCCTGATCACTCCATCGCTGAATTCACTACTTTTCAAGTACTCCCCCTTTCTTAACACCAATGCATTTATTCAAAATCTAGTGAAATCACTTCATGTGCAAGGACACCTTTTGTTATAATATCATAATAATGATTATGATACATGCAAATCAAGTAGTCCCCCTTTCTTAACACCAATGCATTTATTCAAAATCTAGTGAAATCACTTCATGTGCAAGGACACCTTTTGTTATAATATCATAATAATGATTATGATACATGCAAAGCTAGATAGTTGTGCATTATAAATCGGGACGAGAAATAAAATCAAAACCTTGATCAATAGCCATTGAACAAAATAATTCATCACCTTGGCAGGTTCAATGACAAATAAAAAGAGCTTGGGATGCCAAGATCAAATGCCAAGGCCTAAGTACTTTATTAAGATTAGGGTTTCTTTGCATTTAACAAATTGATGATCCATAGAAATTTAGTATTTTTTTATTGTGTAACGTTTGACAATGTTGTCCATTTCTTGTATTCATCAAAGAATTTCAAATACATGAAATTAAATGTGTATATAAAATGATTCTTCTTTACATGTACTTTGTATCACAATTAAATTAGCCTTTTAACATTCAAGTATTGAAGAATTCGGGTTGCTTTGCACATTCAAATTCTCAGGCCCCCAAATATTTAGTTCTAAATTTGTTGTTAGCTCTAGTTCAAAATATAGATTAATAAGGGAGAAATTAATGTGATTCACAACTCATAATGATTTGAATTGAAGATCTAGTATTATGGCAAGCATGTTATGAACTTGATTTGATTAAAAAAAATTCAAAAATAAAAGAAAACATTAAAAAAATTTCACAACTTATTCCTCAATGTTTTCTTTGAAAAGGAGTTTAAAATCAAATTGGTCCAAAACTTTTGTCCTATTTGAAACCTACACCATTTCATTTTAGTTTACAATTTGATAGTTAAGGTAGTAGTTAAAACGTTAAACAATAATTAAAGAACGCAGGATTGGTTCATAACACAAGCTTTGATCATAGAGTTCAAACATGATATGATTGCTTTTGCAATAGTTCATTATTAGGGTTTGAAACTTTTTGCTATAAGATGATTTTTTTGCTTTTCATAACAAATGATGATGGTTTACTTGAATTCCAAGATTTTCCAAACATAATGACTTCAAGGATGCAAATTTAGTTTTAACAAGGGTTTTAAGTTTTGAAAGTGGTATTTAACTTTTGATGTAAGCCTTATCCCATTCCTACCTCCCTTTCCAAAAGTTCTTTGATCATATAATTATTCAACTTGTGCATCCATCACACTCATTTACATTAAACCTTTAGAACTTTGTTTCATTAATAGCATCTTAGAACACCTTAGACATCACATGTTTAAAATATGTACCTTCATAAACTTTGATAAGTCTTAAAGGTTCAAAACCAATGATGGAACACAATGTGGATGCCATGGTTGTCAAATTGTTGCCCTCATCTTTCACAAATGCAATCACACAATGCATCAATCCAAACTTTGAAAATAATGATTCAAATTGAATAGCCATATTTTGCCCACTTGTTTCAAATAAGCTCATAATAACATGCATAGGTGTCCAAGATTCATTTAAAAGTTTAAATCACAAGGGAAAAAATGTCCACATTACCCTTCGACATCCAAAGATCAAAACTTGCAAAAACAATGGCTACAAATGCAAGGTTTGGAAGCACATGCAAATCCTTTGCGAGGAGTAATCCATCCTTAAAGACAATTTAAAAAGGAAATTTGGAACTTGGGGAGATTGGTGTAAAATTGCCTTTTTAACTTCATGTTTTTAGTAATGGAAAATGTTTGATATCCTTTGCAAATGTACAACACCAAATGTTCAAAAAACATTCGTTGTGTTTTAACAAATTTTTATAAGAGTTTGTGGACCCAAAATAAGTGGTGATTGTAAAATTAGAAGGTCCACCCCTTTTTTCCCCTATTGTCATGAATCATTTGCATCACCCATTGTTGCTTATTTTGCAAATTGCATGTTTTTCTAAATAAACAACCTAGGATGCACATAATCAATATGAATATTCATGGGAATAAATTATCCCATTACACTAGAATCAATAATGTCCTTTACAACCAAGAAATCAATGAATTCATGTTCTACACAATTTAGAATTGATTATAATTATATGATATTACTTCAAATCCTATGGAAAAAATTGTAATCATATATTAGTGATGCATTCACTAGTAGGTGATGAATGCTAATAAGAAGGATGACATTATTTTTTTTTGCAAGTTTTCATCCATATGGCATCCATGATTGATAACAAATTGACATGGATGTTTAAAATATCATTTAAAAACATGATCAGAAGATAAAATCATTTCAAATATGACTAAAAAATGATTATGTAAATGATGTGGACAAAATGATGTGTTTTTATATAGATAATGTGATCATAAATTTTTTATACAATGATTCAAAAATGACCATCAATAATTAAATATGAATATAATTGGACATAAGGAACTACAACACATAAGGAGCTTATTTCAATATATAAAAACCTTTACTGCATTTTAAAAAAAAATTCAATATATGATCCATTTAAAAATATTCTATGTGAATAAATCATATATTACACATTTAAATAAATTTTAATGGTAAAAATATGATATATAATAAATAAATCTATATTATAAATTCTAAAATACTTTTTTTATTTTACCTTACGTCATTTTCAATTATTTTAAAATATCAAATTACATTAAATTATTTTTGGTTATTGTATGCTAGGCTATTTTCCATTATTATACGATATTTTACCTTAAGCTAGACTAGGTATTTTACCTCATATTATTTCTAGCTATTTTAATTTACTCCATCCTAATTATTATAATGTATTTTACCTTGGGCAATTTTTTGTTATTCCATTATAGGTTATTCTAGGTTTTTTTTTGGACTGAATTCTAAGATAATCTATTTTAAACTTTTTAATGTTGTAAAATATTTCACTTTAGATTATTTTACCATTGGTTATTTTATTTTAAGTCAAACTATAATTTAAGGTATAATAAGTTCAAGTAATTTAAAATACAACTTATAATAGCTAAAGATAAAATAATTTAAAGTAAGCTAGGGTATAGCCTAGAATAACTTGAAGTAAAATATAATAAAATGGAATAACCTAAAATAACCAAAAATAATTTAAGATAGAATAACTTATAATATATTAAGGTGAAATAATCTAAAATAATTGAGTTCATAATTTAAACTAAAATAACATATAATAGTTTTGAATAATAGAACATATTCTAATGTGCAATAATTTAAAATAATAAAAAATGAAATAACCTAAAATAACCTAAGGTATAACTTAAAATATAATATTAACCTAAAATATTTAAAACAACATAAAAAAATGAATTTATTATAATGAATTATGTCAATTTGTACTGAAATGTCATGATATTACATGTAATAAACACATAATAACATAACTTTACGTAAGATGAAATGATTAAAGTGAGGTTGATTTCACTTTTAAGGTCCTTAAATATTGATTTAGGTTAGTGAATTGCATCCCATTTTTCATCCTAGTGTGTGCAAGTAAATTATAAAGTTAGTTCATGAGACACATATTAACAAGGTTATTGAATTTGATATATATTTTTGTCATAGCACTATAGTCCACATCCACCGAGAGCAAATGTGTGCAAAATTCACAAATGGTTTTGTAAACATTGCCATCTTCGATATCCCCTAGTCTTCACCATTGATGTTGGATTTGGGTGCCAAACAAGTGTGTAATGAAATAAATTTTGTACAACTGATTGACGTTAATGAAAAAGAAAAGGTACAACGTCCACCTCCTCAAATCAAAATTGCGTCAAATGAACCATTGAAATCCTTAACGCCACTTGGAACCTCAGATACCATGGTTACTCATGTCTCTCCATCATTGGAATGTGTGGAGGAGATTCAAAGCTCCAAAGAACAATTAGAGAACTTTGGTATTGTTGCAGAAGCCCTAAAAGAAGACAATCCTCTAATGGGTGTCTTAGATGTTGCTGCAGCACAAACTTCAAGTGTTCCTAAAGTGACCCCTCCAATTAGAAAAATTGTTCACACCCGTCCCCCTACTTCCCACGTTCAGGACCTTTAAGAGTCCTTAACCACTAATAAAAGCCCTATGACAGTAGTCTCAGAAGAAGCAGAAAAATTAGGTGTTAAGGGAAAGCATCTTGAGAATTTGAGTGTAGCTGTAGGTGCAATGGGAAAGCCTCTTTCAGAGAGTCTGGGTGCAGGGGTAGATGCAAAGGGAAAGTTTGGGTGCATGAGCCTGTGACAACAAGGAAAAGAAAATGTACATATGGTAGTGTCTCACATGGTAGCAAAGACAAAGAGATAAGGGACTAAAGAAGCAAAGAGAAGGAAATGGCCAAAAAGCATTGGATGCTTATGCTGCAAGTCAAAATAGAATTGTGTCCACACAAGGTAGCCTACCTTCAGTTGCAGCCAAATCCATTCCTGCAAAAACACCAGGTTCTAGTAGTGGTTGTAGACGTGTGTAGACATATGTACTATCAACTTAGTGGCGATAGTCCAACAATTTTGACATCAAGAAAGTATGTATAAAGGTGCATTCAAACTTGGGGTTAGGGACTCTAGTGTTGAGTCCCCTAACAACATCCTAGTCGTTTAGGACTTATACCTACTTACCATGAACATTTTATGTCAACATTCACCTAAACATTAAGCTATTGCCCATTTAAAATTGGGTGCCACCTAGGATGCCACCTAGATTTTCATTTAACACTGACTTAACATCAAGTGTGAATGCACCATAATAGACTAATACAAATCATAAGGTGCCCAAGGATGTTATGCAATCCAAGGTCCCTTGTATATGTTTAATGTATGGCAATGAAATAATATGGCTAGCAATCTGCTATGACCTTTTTAACTTCATGCATGTGTGAACTTTTAGGAACTCTCGGTTTAGATTAGGATAGGGCAATAAGCAAACACTTACCCCTTCACTCCCAAAGGCAGTATCTTGCTGATTTGAGTGACTTTTGTGATGTTAGAGAGGTGGAGGGTTGCAACATCTCTTTGAGCTCCAAATGCAATGGAAGGATCTCTAGGAACTCAACATTCATTGAGACACTAAATGTTTGGTTATGAGCCTATTTATGACATAAGAAAATTCACATCCCTTCCCATAAGAAAATTCCAAAAAACCACTAAGCTCTCTTGAGCCTGGCCATGAACATATTCACATGACCATGGATAAGATAGCCCTATTTGAAATTTGAACCATGTATAGAAATCTGATGATTTTTCTTAGATTTTGGTCGAATTCTGGCTATTGAAAATCTCGAAAAGCACTTGAGTTTTTAGCAGTTTTCATTTTTAATAGAGCTTTTTGGCTATATATAGCGAGCCAAAAGATAGGCTGGTTCTTACGGGAAGAAAGAGAGAGAACGAGAAATTTCAAGCAGAAAGAGAAGAGCATGTGATCAAACAAAACGTACGTGCAGAGCTCGAGAGCGACGAAGTGCGCTGTGAGCCGTGAGAAGAGCTCGACCGAAAAGCAGAATAAACGAGTCTAAAGGGGACGCGAAAATAAAGCAACTTGTGCCCGAGAGCTTGAGAAAGCCGGAAACCTCTGCAACCTTGGAAAGGAAGCTTGGGGATAGCAAACGCGTGAAGACAAGTCGCGTAAAACACACCACTGCTAGAGAGCTTGAGAAGTCATACAGATAGGCGTGAAGAAGACGCGAGAAAGGCCAGCAATCAACGAGCCCTAGGGCAGCAGTGGATCTATCTTTCCACGATCTTACCGACGATCGGTTTTGCTCTTTGTCGAGCACTGTATCGTTGGGTAAACGTTCATTTTCTGATGCGAGAGTTACTGGAATAATTGTCGTAGTCTCCGATACCCTAATAATCGAAGTAGGTTCGAGTTTGCAGAGAGTGGGAGGGCCTCGCTCATTGATTTCTGGCACAATGCTAACTCATCTTAAAACGTTCATGGACAACCTAATGGTGAGGAGTCTAGCATAAAGAGCTCGGAAACAGAAGGGTAGATGGAGGGTAGATGGAAGAGGAGAGCAGGAAATCTGCAATGTGGAAGGCACATCACGTGAAAAGGGTGGAAGCATTCTCAATCCTTGGAGCTTAGAATTCCAGATCTCTACGTGAACAACAGCACCGCTGAAATATCTCCGAGGAGGAGGAAGACATACACAAAGGGCGAAGAGTAAAGTGAAAATTTATGTGCAAAATGAGTTGCAGCACTGGGATGAAAGTGTTGGCCACAGATCGACCTCAACAGATTGCAGGTATTTATCATGTTGATATCATGTTCAACAGAAGCTTTCTTTTCACTTCTGGAACAAAACATTTTGTGTTTAAAATTCAAATCAAAGTTTCGTCAGCTGTTGCACAGGGTCTTATTTTTGGATCCAGGTTATAAACATGTTCTCTCCTGGGCTTAGAATGAAATAACAATGGAAAGACCTTTTGAGGTGATGATCAGTATTGAAGAGTTGCAAATGCTGAAGTATTTTTGTTCAGAGATATTGCTAGATGAATTCAGTTGTGTAAAGTTCCCGTCAGTGGGACAGAGGGTTCACTTCCAGCAAGCACCATAGAAAGTGCCAACTCTACAACTGACAGGGCATGTCTCCCAGTATGTAATGTTGATCAGCCAGACTCCAACCAGTCACTGTTTTCAGCACCAAAGGTTGTTTCTCATTAACAACCGCCTCCAGTTTTGATTGCCTTGAATGAGGAACCATCATCAGAAAATCAATGATTGTCAATATTCCACAAGTCTGTGCCTATGGAGAATGCTAGTGTTTTAATCCCAGCTAGCTACAGATGCTGAGTTTTGACTACATAGATGAACCACAAAAAGGCACCATCAGTGGCCATACAAACTATATGACCCTTGGAGGTGCTGTTGCATAGCTTCTCCTTCACAACTCAAAAAAATTCCAATTTCTTCCATAGCTATGAAAAATGTGAACAATATTTGAAATGAAGATTGCCAATCCCAATAGACAAACTCTAATTGCTTCTGGATAAACATCAAAAAAGTATGTTATTGTGCTCTAATAAATCAGTGCCTAGTAATACCAAAACTAACAAAAGTTATACAAATAAAACATGTGCACCAATGAAAGTTGGGACACCATAACTACTCCCTTTGAACAATCCCTCTCCCCAAAAAGCTGAAACCCTGACCACACTGAATTGGGTTCTGGGTAAAATAAATCCTATAGAAAATAAAGTATCCTGCAATAAATGTCTGACATTGTGCTCATAATAGCTTCCACTCCCAACTTCCTTGAGAAACAAATCTCATGACTTTTATGGAGGAAATTAAGCCAGAGCAAGAGTTTTACAATACTTGCAGGGAATAATTGATAGCAAGTTCATATGTGTTCACTTGTCTCTGTCTCATGGTAATCTTGGTAGCACAATGTTAAGAATGCATGAGAGAATGAACCATCCAAGAAAAAATAAAGCAACATTCCTGTTTCCCTCATCATCTTCCACTGTCTGCAACAGCCAACAGTATTTTGTCACACATGATGATGCTTTCAGGTTTTGGTGATTAGTTGTGCTGGCAAAAAGGAAAATCAATTTGTCATACTGAACTTTCAAACTGTCAGGTGGTCAAGGCGGGTGGTCAAGGCAACTATTGTTCCCAACACAGAAACGGGAAAGAAAAATTTATTTCATAGTTTCACATGCTTACCTTGTTGGGTGGAGAATCTGAGAGTCTTTGCGTAATGTCAGCTTCAAAAGGCCAAATATATTCAACCCCTGGATTCTGTAACCGCAACAAACTCCAATCATACATTCTTCTCTCTTCCTCTGATGTCAACATATCAGCTGAATCCTGCCATTGAATACCACAAAAGCACCCCATTTACTGATTGGCATTTAGGTGTTAAGTTGAAGATCCTTCTCATGGGTTTTTTCCATTTTGTAGATAACTCCTGCTAATTACAGCTTATTTCAAAAGAGAGTATCTATTGTTACTGTAGGAATTTGCATGAAAGCCAAAATGCCCTCCTTGTGGCCCTTGAAGAGATATCATCAAGAAATAAGTGACAGCTTAATTGGCCACTGCTGCCCACAAAATTCAGTCATTGCACAACCACGATATGGCAGGTTCACTCTCGTCAAAAGTAAAAATGTTTCACTTTGAATTTCTGATATCATGAACTCCATAAGAGGAGAAAACATAACTATCTTCTGGAAGACAGGAACCTTGACCCTGAACGTTGTTACCTGCAAATCCCGAAGCTGTTTCTGAATGACACTCTCTTCCAAAGACTGTGCCATGATTTCACTGCGTCTCTTTCGATATGCTTGAAATATCTGCACTGGACATGTAAGCAAATTCAAACCCAGAATGAAGTATCCCCAATTTTGTTTGTTTTAATCCACTGTGACAGCTGCTCTCGGCACTGCAGTTTTTCCTTTCTAGGAATGACCAGTGGCTATCAGAAGTTTATACAAGAAACCAGAACAGTGATCTGACAAGCATACTTGCTTTTCTTTGTAAAACACTACATTTGAAGAACATAACTGCCTAGTACATATTGTAAGAATGTCATATGAAGTTCATCTTTTAGTAATGATTTTGTCCAACTTTCTCCAAGAAATGATTGGTTCTCTGGCAGAATTGACAAGATGAAACACCAAGAGAAAAAGACATCAATGTGCACCTCTCCAGAGGAAGCTTCTGGAGAAACCTGTAGTCTTCCATAATGATCCACTAGGGATATGCCTGCAGTTCAGCCACCTCATCCTTTTGACACCAAATTGGGTTGATACTTATGCCTCAAACAACTCCAGCTTTCACAGCACCATTCACACAAAACCCACCACTAATTTGCCCATAATATCCATTCACAAACAGCTGAGACAATTTCACTTTCCCAGTGCAGTTAGATCGTACAGAATTGCCACTGAAAACCCACCTCTTCAAGGACAGTAATTAAACTCCCAGACCAAATCAGAAGCAGCAGCATCAGCAGCAAAAGAAGAAGAAGAAGAAGATTGCTGCCATGTCTGCCCACAAACCCTTAAGAAACAATCATCAATTGACTGTCTCTTCATGGTTGCCATCAATCCTGACCACTAGTCTTTAGGTTTTGGGGATGGCAGGAAGAATCAGAGGAAGCGAAGAATGTGTGTTCCATCGACCAACATTTCCAGCGCAAAAAAACACTGAATCCAGCATCAGAGCCACATGAGGAGAGGCGGAACAACTTCTTCTTCTTCTTCTTCTTCTTCAGTAAAATGAAGAATTTTTTCGAGCGCAAAACAGAACTCAGCATCAGAACCACAGGACGAGTGGCGAAAAATATTCGGGGAGCTTTACCTTCAGCAGCCAAAGCTCTGGCGATGTTGAGAGGCGAGAGCAGTGAGGATGACGACGACTCAGAGACCGATAAGTCGGAGTTGTCGTCGTTTGTCGTTGTTGTGGAGGCCCTTATTGTTACTCCATTAGCCCTCCTGGTACGCCGCCTTGTTATTCTTGAAGGGAAAAGAAAAGAAGAGCATGACAGCTGCTGCAACTGGAGAGTGGAAAGCATGCTGGAAGAAATGGCGCCGTCGAAGAATGGCAAGAAAACAAACGGTGCAAGCAGGAATGCGACAAGAATCTAAAAATTGCAAGCAAAAACCGATGAGAGCAGAGAAGCAGGACAAAAATCCGAAATGGCGTCGTCGAATATGAAATCGCAAGAGAAAGACTATGATGGGAGCAAAGGAGCGCGACAAGAGTCTATATCCGGAAGGAGCGCACCTGTGGACAGGGGCTACCTATTCATCCATCGCAACAGTGAAAACTGTACGAACAACAAACAGCTAGGCTTTCGGAATCCTTTGGCAAACCGTGCAGTGCGGTGAAAGCGGACGGAGGAGCGGACAACAAGCAATCGCAGCAGCAGCAGATGCTTGTTGTAAGCAAGCAACGATTGATTGCAACAATTGTCTTACGCATGCCAACCATCGCACGAGCTAGCACAGCAGCAAACAGCCACAATCGAGTCTTGGTTTCTGCGAAGCTTTTGACTCGACGTTGGATGTGCAGTTTCCATTCTGTGTGCGTGTGTGTGGGGAGAAGAAGAGGCGTGGAAGAAGAAGAAGAAGAAGCCATCGCCACACCAATTCAGAAGATGTGTGCAGTCGAGGAACAGATGGATAAGAATGGCCCAGGCTGAAAGCATTCTTTCGAGTTGTTGGTTGTTTGTTGTAATGCGGTACCTTCCATGGCATGTGGTCGATTGCAGACGTCTCTTACCATCGCAGGGGGCGTTATGGGAGCGATCTTGCTTCTGCTATTCTTGTGGTATGCGTTGTTTAGGTGTTTGCAAATGAGAGAAAACAGGACGGAATTGAGAGAAGCTCGCAACATTCTGAGGCATGGCAAGACTATGTTCAAGTCTCCTAGATCTTTGGCTCGCTCTTCTATGGCTACTAGGACCAGCAACAATAACATTACTGCTGCTTCTTCTTCAGTGTAGGAGCAATTTCCATTCCTGCAGTGCGTCCCCCACCCGGGGGCTCCTCCCCCATCAGACTTCTTCCGTATGTGTTCTTCTGATGACTGATTCTTCCTTCATTCTGAGCTTCTCAGGCTGCTATTCATCATCATCATCATCATTCTTCTTCTTCTTCCTTGCCTTCCTTTCTATGAGGAAGAAACTACAACATGTAGGAGAAGAGCTCTTGCATCACTGGAATCGCTCATGGAATTTTGCATGCATCTTAGGGTTTATCTCACGCAACAACAATTGCAAATTGGTTAGGTTGCCTGAGCTTTTGTTGCTTGTTGTATTGTGATACAGGAGCCCTGCCAAGTCTTCTTCCCTTCTTCAATCCAGTCTCTATGAATTCTCAGGTGCAATGGAGCAAAAGAGTGTGTGTGCATGTGCGGAGTAGAAGGCTACTTGTCCTCTGCTGGTAAAACCATCCAACTCTTCATTCAGTGGCTCCATTCTAATCTTTGCATTCCTAACCAGTGGTGTGCTTAAAGGATATGTTCAGGGTGCAGGAGGCCCCAACCACTACCCTATATATAGGCCTCTATGTCTTTTAGGCATAGATGCTTGCATATACAGGGACATGCTAAAATGAAATAAAAGCTCTTTCCTTCAGAAGCTTGTTGCAGCTTGAATGAGGACACTGTTGACTTTTTTGATTAGCAATGTCTCTTGAGTGCTAGCCAACATCACATCTGAGTCTTCCCTTTGCTTCCGGAAAGGCAACAGAAACTCGGGACGCAGATTGTGTATAATGGTTTGCCCAAGTTTTTGGGAAGATTATTATATGCTTATCTACACCCACTGTTGGGAGCTGACAAACTCAGTGGGTAGTCATGGCAGCTTGTCACTGCCGTTCGTGATGAAGGTGATGGTCTGTCACTTTGTGAGCGACTCTCATGAGGTTATGACTGCACTCATTGTTGTGTTACCTTTAATTGTTGTTGTGGAGATTTCTCTGCAACTTCATCAATCTTTGCATTCCTAACTTCCTCTGTATATAATTCCCAGGAAACAACAAAGTCTGCCTTCCTTCTCATTAGCAATTGAGATGATGCAAGGTTTAGATTGTGGTTCCATCAGGGAGGAGCTTCTTCAGCCATTCCTTGTGAAGTGATTTTCCTGCAAGAGCTTCAAACAATTTGTTCACAACTCACAATGATGTCTGCTCCTTCATCCTTTAGTCTGCTTGAGATCAGAAAACATTTGATTGCTGATGATTGCCAAGTTAAGCTTCTATTACAAGTGGTAGGTAATAGAATTGGACATCAATATTGCTATAATCATTGTAGTGGCACGTGTAGTCAGTCATGTCTGCTCTCATCAGTTGTAGCAAAACTCTGCAGAAATCACTACAATCTCTATGTACCTGCAGGAAGAGGAGGGATTCGGTATTCTTAATCTTCATATCATGCCATGTGTAGGGAACCATTGCTCCTTATGAATTCAGTACCATTGCCATACAGTGTTGGCTTATTCCTGAACTCATTTCTGGTTCTGTTTTGTGCAATAATCAAACTTGTACCACACTGCAAGAAGCTACAACCTTTTCCTCATTCAAACCAGTTGGGGATTGTCTGTTTTGTTTCACACAATCTCATTTGTATGATTTTTGTGCATGATTTCTCTAAACCTTCACTGATAAACCCATGTGAACTTGTCTCTGGACACTCGATACATCATGGTGACACATTTAGGGATGAAGGATTTCTTACTTGTACGCCCTGCCAGAAGTTTCATTTTGCAATTCTCTTGACAATCACAGAACTACACCATCATCAGTTTGAGCCATCTGCCAGAAAGCATACTTGCTTGAATGTTCTGCCAGAAGTTTCATTTTGCAATTCTCTTGACAATCACATAACTACAGCATCATCAATTTGAGAAATCTGCCAGAAAGCATGCTTGCTTGAACGTTCTGCCAGAGGTTTCATTTTGCAATTCTCTTGACAATCACAGAACTACAGCATCATCAATTTGAGCCATCTGCCAGAAAGCATACTTGCTTATATGTTCTGCCGGAAGTTCCTTTTGCACTTCTCTCAAAGATCACAAAACTGAAGCAACAATTTGAGAAGCATCTCACAAAAAGCATTACTGCGACAACAACAACCACAACCAGACTTATGCATAGATATAGTAGGCGTACATCTTAGTCTGAAGCTTGAGGTCTCGTCTCCCAAACATTTTCTACTATTTTGGATGTGGGAGATCTAGTAACTGCCTTGTATTGCATACATGAATGATTGAGGCACACATTCGGAGCTGAAGAAAAAGAAACGTTTGTTGATGCGCTTTGTGGAAGAAGATCCACAAGAGATTTTCTACGTGTGTGTACAAACATAAATCTCTCAAGGGGTTGTTACCAAGCAACAGACCTAACTGTCTGGGTCAGCATTAGGTACTGTTCTCTCACGTCGACTCTTGAGTCCGACTCACCAGCTATCCACATTGTCCTTTCCTTTGGCGCGTAGTGACGGATTTGCTATTCCCCAATCTTAGAATCTGTGATGAAGAAGAAGAAGAAAAAGAAGAAGGCGTGGTTACTCTTTCCCGGATGAGAGAGAAAGAAAGAGAAAGGTAGATTGTCGCGCAAGCCACTCAAAGCCAGGAGGTGGTTGCTGGTGTTCCAGAAGTTTCCAATCATCCATGGTTGTCGAAACTGGAAACCACGAACGATGAATAGATACCGCTAGATTTGAACGAACGACGCGCGAGATACATACAGCAGCTCGTGTAGTGTATTTTTTTCGGCTTGCCAGGGGCCTTAACAACATCAAACCCTCATGCATGCACATGCGCACAGGTAGATTGTAGGATGTGTTGCGGTGGGTGTGATCAGCAGCAGCCATCGTTCTTTGATGATGCCGCCGACTTTGTAGTTTGTATAAATTTTTTTGTCTGCGTAGTAGTAGCAGCGCATCTTTCTCTTGTTTTTGTCTAAATCTTTTTTGTAGTCTCTTGCTGCATCTTCGTGCTGCTGTGACATGACTGACTTTGTGCTCGCTGCAGCAGCGTTGTCTGATTTCGTTCCTGGCTTTCCCTCTGTTCTTCTGAACGTACACACCAACGGAAGCTCTTTGATTCTTCGGGATTTAGGTTCGGGGCGTTGGTTGTTGATGCGGATTTTTGGGCTGGATATAGAAAGCTTGAACATCTGCAAAATTGGTGTTTGTGTTCGGGGTGGGATTTCGTTGTTGTCGTGAAATATTTCTCTTCTGCTGCAATCTTGGACGAGTAGGCAATGAGAGAAGAAAGGGCAGGAGCGGAGTGGGCAACACCCGCACAGCCGCCCCTCCTTCACAACCTATACAACGGACTTGGAGCGGGGGGATTGTCGTTCACAGCATTGAATACACATCATGTTGGGGGGCAGCAAGAGAGATTGACATCAGTGGAGAGATTGAGACGCTTCTTGGGTTCAAGCAGAGAAGATTCAGGCAGTATGGAAATGAAAGAAGTTCCATCAAAATCTATTGATATGAAGGAGAGGGCTGTCTCTGCCGCTGGAGCTGCTTTCATTTCAGCTGTGATTGTCAATCCTTTGGATGTTGCAAAGGTATCTCTACACCAAAACACCTAGCTAGAAGTTACTTCACAGCAAATGTACTGTATTCCATGTGCAATTGGAATTTGTTGAACCTCCTGAAATGGATCAGAGATAGAATCATGAAGGTGCTACTGTGAATTGTGTGGCTCAAAAGCTCAATTGATGCATTTCTGGTTTTGGGAGGAGGAAAGAGTTGATCAGCAATGATGTGTGAGCATGGTGTTAATAAGAGTATTGATTTGAGTATCCTGCAGACTAGGCTGCAAGCTCAAGCAGCAGGGGTGAACTACCAACAGCAAGTGGCATGCCTAATGGAACTTCCAACCTCTAGCAAGGTAATGATTGAATTAGCTGAGAAATAGCTTGCTCCCAAATGTTCATTACAGTATGATACTGAAAGGCAAACCTGCAGTTGTTGCATTGTTTGCTTGAAGGAGATAGTTGAAGTATCTGTAGCATATTTCTTCAGCTGGGAATCCAACCTGAGTTGTCACTTGATCCAGAGGGAAGAGGTTTTTGTGGTTGCTCTATGCATCAACTGCTACAGGAAGGTTAAGCTCTCAAGTTCTTGAAGATGCCATCAGTCCTGGCGACTTGCAGAAAATGGTGTTATGGCAATGACTTCTATCTTTCACTGTTTGACCAGGTAGCAGTGGATGGAAGGTGTCCACCTGCATGTCCACGAAATAGTAATGTTGGTGTGGCACCAGCATGTCCACCCCTTGGAGCCTCACAGTACAAGGGCACCTGGGATGTGGTTTATAAAATTGCAAGGCAGGTTTGTGAGCTTCAGTATTCTGACCTTTACCTGTGGCTACATGAACTTTGCACAGTCCAGAAGAAAACAGCTTCTCCAGACACTTGCAGCTTTTAATGGGAAAAGTATTTCTACTACATCTGCCCTAAGGTTGTTCAGTGTTCACAGGAGGGCCTTTTCCGGCTGTGGACAGGCCTCAATCCTGCCCTTGCAATTGCAATACCAACTGTAAGAAATTTGAATCCTGGAGATCCATATGTTGCATCAATATGTTCCTAGTCACTCATGATTATATCTTTTTAAGGAAGAATGATGTGTGCCAACACAATTCCTAGTTACATCAGAGAATAATGGTTTTGAAAATTGCATGTTATGTTGCTGTCAGAGAGCATTGTTATCGCAGTATCAGTTTTGATACACAAAGTAGTCATAATTCATGCTCATGACAGGTGGGGATCTATTTGCCATGTTATGACTTCCTTCTGGAATCCATAGGGGCATATTCTGACAACCACATGTTGAATCTGAGGCCATATGCCCCCTTAGCAGCGGGTTCCATAGCACGATCACTTGCATGCATCATATGCTCTCCGGTTGAGCTTGCAAGGACTCGGATGCAGGTACTTTTTGTTCTTTGCTTTGCTGATATTTTGTAAGATCTGAAATTAGTGTAACCTTATTTTCACATCATCTGTCAATTATGATAAAGTGACTCTGATTCTAGGTATGGAGAAGTTCTCAGTACTTATGGAGGTGTTTTTTCTTCCTCATTTCCCCCTCCATCTGGTACTTGAACTGAAATATCTCACACATCATTGCTTAACACAAACTGATCTTTGGTTGGCTGCAATTTTGCAGGCACAGAAGGAGGTCAGGGGTGGAACACCACCAGGAATAATGTCTGTTCTACACAATGCCTTTTCAACTACTGAAGGGTTACAGGGTGGTTCCTGTAAGTTTCTTATTTGCACTTTGAAGACCCAGTTCTGGTGGTCCAGACACTTGTGCAGTGATGGAGTAATATTGACAGTGGCCACATCACAAGTCTTTTGGTTTCAGGCACCAAGGTTATGGTTGTATCCCTGATGAAAAAGATTTTGTTGGGCATAAGAGCCTGACTACGTGTAGGTTATGTTGAATATGCTAGTGGTTTGTGTATGGAAGTGAATACAAAGTGGATTTGAAAGGAGAACTGGGGCATTGTGGTGGACAGTGCAGAGAGTAAGAATGCTATGGGCAGGAGTGGGAGCACAATTAGCTAGAGATGTTCCATTTTCTGCCATTTGCTGGACTACTTTAGAACCAGTAAGCTCATCATCTCCATGCTTTATTGAACAAAGTTTAGTTGCATAGAAAAGTTTATGCCTTTTGATGTGGAGTGGCATTTGGTTATTGTGCGATTTCTGACCAAGTTTCTTTGTGGTGCAGGTGCGGCATCACTTGCTAGAAGTAGCAGGACCAGAGCCAAATGTTTGCAGTGTACTGGGAGCCAATTTTGCAGCAGGAGTGTTGGCAGGTGGCCTTGCTGCAGCTGCCACCTGTCCCCTTGATGTAGCTAAGACACGTCGTCAGATAGAGGTCTGTGTCTCTTCCCATTCATAAATCAGGAGTCATAAAATCTGAGCATAAATGCTGCTGCACAAGATGTTGAAGACTGTAAGCTTAAGGTTGATGGCAATGGCAATGGCAGGCCCTGAATTGAATTTTGTTCATAAGGTTTGTAAGGTTGTCATTCAATCATTTGTTTGGGGTTGGATTGTGAACTTTGATTTGCATTATTGGTTATTTTCTACTTTCACTTTTGCTTTGTCCTTGCTGCTGTGTTACCTTGTCCCTTCTGAATGTCTATGGTGTCTCCTTTGTTGGCTCCTCTCATCACTATGGTTGTGGCTTGCTCTTGGCATAAGGTTATACTTGGTTACATCAAGATGTATATACTACAAAGTATTTACCATGCACTGAAATGTGTTGATTTATTGTTTTCTTGCCATTCTGCAGAAGGATCCAGTAAAGGCCATGCGGATGACCACCTATCAAACTTTACTTGACGTCTGGAGGTAAGTTAAGATTCTGGGGGAGAGTTGTAAAGCTCTATTTTGTGCATTGACTCAGAATGCTTTGACTCAGAACCCTTTTCTATTGACTGAATTTTGTATCAAATATGAAACCCATGTTATTGCCAGTAGGCTTTGAGTGGAAACTTGTGGATTCCCTGTTTTAAGCATCTAAAGATGCCTGAGTGGGTTGCAGAAAACAAGGAGTGAGGGGACTATTCATGGGAGTAGGGCCCAGAGTAGGACGAGCTGGACCTTCTACTGCCATTGTCGTGTCCTTCTATGAGGTGGTCAAATATGTACTCCACAAGACCTGACCATTATCAAGTAACTCATAATTCTCACAGAGACAAAATGTGAAGAGCCTCTGAAATTGTGGACTACAACTTGAGCAGCACATTGTTGCCATCTGAGCTATGTTTCAGGGTTTTCGTTATAGTCCCCTGCTCGATTAGTTTGATGGATGATGCCAGTGCTGTTGAGAGGATGGTCAACAAGGGCTTCCATCAACTGAAACAGTTCAGGTAGGGCTTATAGTTTTTGATCTATCACCACTGTTAGGAAGCATCGGTCTCCATCTCTCTCTCACACACACTGAGCAAGTGAGATGCACATTGCATCTTGACTTCTTGTCATTGCATGAAGAATCATCACAGAGATTGCCATTGGTAGGTATACACAGGGAGCTTCAAAGTCTGGAATGTTTGCCACATGCATGATTTGAAGTATTCCTATTGTGTCATTGACTTTTTTTGGGCTCTGATGGGAGAAACAAGAAATTTGGCTGTGGAAAAGTCTCTCTATTGTACATTCCTTTGTTATCTGAGGAGTTTTTCAGGGCTTAAAGATGCGCACTCAAAAATGGAGCTTCAATTGACAAGAAGAAAGAAAATGCATGTTTAGTATCCCTTGTCCTCTCCTCACAACTGGTTCACAAAAAGCTGCTTGATTCTTGCAAAAAGAAGCATGGAGATAAATGTCTACTGCTCTTACTGTACTGCAGAAGGGTTAACACTGACTTGAATTCTTTGGTCCTCAGCATGTTTTCTTCACCTTGATGAAGTTCACAAATCTAGTCACTGCACGTGGCATCATACAAGGTCAGTCGGTACCGCAGAAGATGGCAGAAGAAGACAAGAGAAAACGGCAGGATCTAAAGAAAAACCCTCCTTCGTCAGTGAAGAACTACTCTTCGTTGATCGCGTTCAGTTTCTTCTTCCGTTTGTTGTCGCTTGTTCTTCACCAACGACCTGCTGTTGTTGTTGATCGCTCTTTTCCGCTTTTCTTCTTCGTTTCTCAAAAATCTGTGATCCACAATGCGGGGTGTTGTAATCCTTTTGAATATTTTACTTTGCGATTTGCATGGGCGTTTTCTCCAGCCGCAAACAAACATGTTGCGTCGTCTTTTAGGTTTTGTGGCTTACTCGCGTCGTCGCTAAACCCTAAGCCCTAAAGTCTAAAATGCAAGACGTATAAGAAAATCTCGTGCGAAAGCGGAAAGCAGATTTTAGAAAGCACAGCAGACGCCATGAAAATTTCTAACGGAAGCAGATGCAGAAAAAGCGAAGAAGAAGAAGAAGAGGGGCGTGAGAGCCGCAGCGGCGGCGGCGGGGCCATGGAGGCTGTTCGCAGCTCCTGTCTGTGGGTAGCATCCAACGCATCTCACGTCGCGATAAACCCCGCCGGTTTGTATAATAACTCTTTCTCTTCTT
>Ga0209611_10003739_pt1 | contig 26281 bp, 23 predicted proteins | sample S1TSphgellanicum_3_FD_187693 | JGI IMG/M metagenome (GOLD analysis project Ga0209611, IMG submission 187693) | Host-associated microbial communities from peat moss isolated from Minnesota, USA - S1T2_Fc - Sphagnum magellanicum MG (SPAdes) (version 2) | ecosystem: Host-associated > Plants > Peat...
GCTAAGCTAGTCCCTCTTCCTAGTCTAATCCCGGGGCTCCCAACTCAACCCTCTACCCCTTTCTAGAGTTGGAAGCCGGGAGCGTGCTACCAAGTTCAACTTTCCGCAACTTGACTTTGTGAAACCCTCAAGTGGGTTTCACCCCGTGACTTGGGAGCGCGTCAAGGAGTCAAAGTGGGAATTTGACTTTTGACCACAAATCCCTTGAAAAAAAGGGTCAAATGAGGTCTAATTGGTGTGTTATACACCGTTGGAAATATATTTTCAAAGGCTATAAAATATTGTCCTTCTACTCACAAAACATACTTGATTTGAGAAAGATATGAGGGTCCAAAGTTTTGGAACAAGAAGAATCTCAATTTTGGGACTCCTACTTGGGAGTCTCGAAGAAAATGTGACATTTAGATGTAGTCCTTGCAGAAAGGCACAAAATATATTATAGGGAGGAGAGTGGTGTTTCCTCCCAAAGGTTGTGGGCCATGTAAAGCTTGTGCTTGAAGTTGTCTTTACTAAGTTTGTCACACCATTTCCATTCGACTTACACTAACCGCCTTCTTTTCTTGGTTGTGTAAGTTGATCTCATATTGAACTTTCACTTATGAGTTCATCCTAATCCCATCCTGAAGCTCCAACATGCCTTCCTACCCCCGAAGTGTTATGAATTAAGGAGTGTGCCCCAACTTTTTTCTTCTTTCGTTATTTCACTTTGGGACCCACCTTTGGGTCTCTTGAAGAATTTGGGGGCGCATCACCCGAGGAGCAATCATGTTCCCCTAAAAAGCAAATGTGTTAAAAATTTTGTGTGATCACAACTTTTGCATATAAGTTTTGATTGAAGTGTTTCCAACTACAAAATTATAACTCTTTTTTAAACATTTTTAATGATAGGTCGCAAGCCTATATAAAAATGAACATCAAATGACTATTATTGTAAAATGATTTGGAACATATGTTTCTTCGAAGTACCTAAATGTTTCCTTGGGGAAAACACATTATTCCCCTAGGAAATTACCTTTTTCCCAAGGAACAATCATATCCTTGAGGAGAAATAATTTAAGTTGCCCCAAATAACAATTTTTAAAAAAAATTCCATGGGAAAATTTCATGTGCCTAAAAAGAAAGAGCTTAAGTTGCCCCGAAGAACAACCATGTGCCCAAGGGGAGCAAGGGTTTATATTGCTTGGGGGAGTAGCCATGTTCATTGAAGAACAAATGTGTCTCAAATTTTGTTTGATTGTAACTTTTTCATATGAATTTTAATTGAAGTGTTTCCAACTATAGAGTTGTAACTCTCATCAAGCCTTTTTAATGATAAGTCACATGACTATATAAAAATAAACATGAAATAGTTGTGATTACAAAAAGATTTGGAACATATGTTTTCCCAAGGAACTTGGGCCTTTCCCTTGGAAAAGTAAATTGTTCCCAAGGAAGGTGCCCTTCTCAAGGAACTTAGGCCCTTCCCAAAGGAAAATTCATTATTCCTCGGGGAAGTTGTCTTTTTCACTAGGGAACATTTTTTACTCCATGGGGAACTTGCTTGGGACTAGTACTTAAACTTTTTTTCCCTAGGGGAATTATTTCCTATTGTCCAATTTTTTTTTAATTCTAAATTTAAATATTTATGGATTTTTTCATCCATTTCATTCGTTGGAAAAATAATTGGGAAAAGGATTAAACCCTAGACTTTTGAGTTGAAGGGAGGATTTCAACCACTACATCACATTTTTTTCTTTGAAATAATTGTGTAAAAAATATACTTGCAACATTAATCATTATGCAAATACAATAAAAATAATTTGGATTTTTTTCATGTTGGGCATTATATTGCAAATGTGTCAAACCCAATGCCACATTTAACTCGCTGTTATTATTTAATGGTTGCCCTCCCATGATTCCCATGAGGGAATCAAGTGTCTCCCTTATTTGAAGGACATTCCTAAGTGTGACACCTTTGACATCAAAGCCCTTGCCTAATGGCATCTTGCCACTTTACACATTCAAACACTTGTTGGGCCCCAAGCTAGTGAAACAACTTCATTAGTTGCCCCATGTGGATCCAATGCAACTCAATGTGCGCCCATCAAATAGTCCCATGGTGGGTCCCACGTAAAGGGGTAATGGGTATCACCCAAAAGGGCATGTCACCCACCACCACTTGAAGAGGTCAATGTCTTCATAGACTTTATCCTCTCCTAAGGTCCTCATGGCCCTAACAATAAGTATTATAAAAGGTCGCTAATTCCTTCACCTTGGTTATTCCATTTGTGTTGGTTTCTTTTATTTTTCATTGACACTAAAGAAATCAAGTGCAATTTGTATACCCTTCCTTGCATCATACTTGTGATGACTTTTTACGCCCCTTTGTGACAATTACCAAAACAATTAATTATTTCCACACATTTTTCACACACTCATTCCATCTCAAAGTTCCATGGGATAACCCCAATCACCATGGTGGGCTTGCTTCCATTTCAAAATTCCATGGGGCAACACCAACCACCATGGTGGGCTTGCTTTTGGTAATGGATGCAAATGCATTAGGAATGTTCTTTTATGAACATGTGAGTAAAAGCAAAAGAAAATATTTCAAGACTATTTTATTTGTGTTAGAAAAATATTGTTTGACAAAAAATTTCAACATGTCATTTTTTTTATTCCACAATGTCAACCATGTGGCAATGTCCATGTGACAATCCACTAATAGTATTATTGTGGGGGGGGGGGGGGCCCACAAAAAAAAAAAAACCAAAAAAATAATAATTGTTATGAAATATTTTGTCACAATAGCAGTCAAATGGAAAGATTTCCATAAACACAAATACATTGTCAATAAAAAAAATTTGAAATCTCAAAGTTGTTTTATCAACATTTTTTTTACTATTGTGGCACAAATTAATGTCAAGCAAGTTTATAATAAGGATGGGTGATCTAAACCTTCAAATGTTTATAATGTGATTATCATTCCAAATCAACTTCATTTTCTATCAGTTCTTTTGATAAAAGCACAATACTTTTTTTTTTAATCAAGTCAATTAGTCATCTTAGCTAATTATTGTGTATTTTCATTGTATGTTGATTTAATGTGCTCATGTTGAACTCTAGCAAACTTAAAATCATATCTATTTGTGGATTAAAAATACTTGACAAAAATAAAGTCAAAGTCCAAGGTATAAGTGGGAGTTTGGGTAGAAAGGAATGGGTTGCAAAACTATAATATTCCAAAGTTTTCGAGTAGTTTGTTGTAACCTACAAGAAACAAGGTGTTACTAATATTTAGTAATAGGTGACCTAGCAAGTTACTAACCTTAGCAAATTGTTAAGCTTAATAGGTGGTTTAATCTAACCTATTATTTAATTTAACTTGTGACATTAACCTAACTAGTTACAAAACTTGACAAGTACCATCATACTAAGTTAGTAAATAGGTTGACAGGTTAATATTAATTGGTAGTCTGCAGAACAAGTTGATAAAACAAGTAGTTGGATAGGTGGTTAAATAGGGTGTTAATTTGAATTTTTTTGAATTGTTAGTTTTCTTTATTGACTAATGATTATTTGAATAGCCTATTAGATTATTTAAATTTTGAATTAATTAATATAAGACTAGGAAGACAAACCTATTTTGAACGTGAGACTTTTGATTCTAATTTTGATTTTGTGTTTTTCTTTCTTGGAAACATGAAACATTTGTTTTTAATAATATTTTCTTGGAACTTTTTAAACAATTTGAGTATATGTTAGTTTAGGAATTATAAATAGATTACATTTCTAAATGTTCAAATGTACATGTTTATTGTTTTAGGAACTTGTTATTAGAAAAATCTGAAGTTAAAAACCTTAATGGGAATAGAATATGACGTGCTCCCAAGTCCCTAGTTAGACTCAAGTTGGGTCTAAGTTACTTTCACAGCAGAATTTTGAAAAACTTGGGGCACGCTCCTAGCTCTCAGCACTAGAAGGGGTAGAGGGGCGTGCTGAAGCTCTGGGATGGGACTGGGAAGAGTGACAAGCTATTCACTTACTCGAACCTGTATCAAACCAACCAACAAGTTGCACTAGTAGAAAAATTGTCTTTTGCAACTTGTCTTATGCAACTAAAAAATGTCGCATGCAACTACACATGTTGCATGCAACTCCAAAATAGTTGCATGTGAGATTTTTTAGTTGCATAAAACAAGTTACAAAAGAAAAAAATTCTAGTAGTGTTGGTTAGTTCATATTCTACAGCACCCATGGTGCTAGGACAAGTTCATGGGCAACTCTGGACTCATTTGACTCACCATAGCCCGAACTCGAGGGAAGCCACCACCTTCCCCCATATAGTATACTTTGTGCCTCTCCACAACACCCACATCCAAATGGCTTTTTGTCCTGAGATTCCCAAGGAGGAGTCCCAAAATTGTCCTAGTTTGGACTTCCGGGACTTTACAAGATCATAACTCCTTGCTCAGACCTTCGATTGGGATGAGGTCTGAAGCAAAATTATAGCTCTCCTCGAGAGCTTTCTAACGGTGTGTTGCACTTGACCTGCACGCACCGGGGTCGAGTTGATTTTCGACTTTTAGTGGTCGGGAATCAAACTATCAGTTTGATTCTCGGCCTTTCTTTTTGTCATAACTTGTGCTACAGATGTCCAAATGGCCCATGCAAGGCCATTTTCGACATCTACACTTCAATAGCTTTTCAATGATATGAAAAACACCCCAATGCAAGGTGTTTTGACCCCTGCAATCAAATTCTGAAGTTTTGGGAGTCCCGGAGGACTCCCAAGTTTCAATTTCAGGAGTGAGTTTCATCCTCACACTTCCTTCAAAGTAGGGTTGCGAAAGAATAACTCATTAACATTTGGCAACCATGAAGTGAATTAGAATTTTAAATCAATTCAAATTTCTAGTTAAATTCAATAATTTTAGTAGATCATGTTGAAAGGCAATCATGCTTGAAATTTTGATTTGTATTATGTTTTGCTTATTTTTGTGTAATTTTAAAAATTCAAGTTACGATTTTTTTATTTAATTTGAAAGCATTAGGAAATAGGGTGAGGTTAGTGTAAAGTTTTTGAAGTAAATAAGGCACCCAATTTGTAAAATAATGTTTTTACAAACTCATGACTACTAGGAGGGGTTGTTATAATATCTTATGTTAAAAAATAATGCAAGGGTTTTCCTAGAACCTATTGATTTTTAAAGATGTCAAGAATAGTCACTAAAAGTTTTCGAAAACAACTAAAACAGGTCACACATCAACTTGTTCCAAAACCTACACAAAAGCAAAATAAATAACAAGTGCAACCTATAGGAAATAAACCTATGAGTGCACCAAACTTGGATGTAACATAGAAAGGACAAGTTAGTGGACAATATTAAAATCCAATCGAATAGGTTGTGCAAAAAGACCAAATTGTGTTCTTAACCACTCATCAAACAAAACCATAGACATTAACCCAACTACGAAACCACATACCAACAAGGCACTTGGTTAATCAGATCAGTACATGGTCAAGGTGAAATATCACCAATTCCACACCATAGATTAGTTTCAAGAAGAAATTCAAGTGTTGGAAATGTAATCTATTCAACCACTACCCATTTGTTGATGATAAATTAAAGCAGTTACTATGGGAGGAAGTGACGAATGTTCATCAACCTTCAAACCACTAATAGTAATTCCCAATGTGTCTATATATAGGTCATACGACAATACTTGTTAATTATCAAACAACCTGGTCACAACTTGTTACACCAATTATACCAAGTAAAACCAATGTTTTACCAACATTGACATACGCAATGTGGTATAATGTCATACCCCCTTTTGTACGTTTAGATCCTAATTTGTATCCAACATATTCGACTAGAACAAATGAACTTGATCTTACGATGTTTAGGAATTATGCATGTTATGTACCTAGATATGTGTATCTAATACCTAAACAACCATTGTACGACCAACATACACACCACATTCTATTGGAAATTAGTTTCTTATAGTGGTTCAACTAATAACCAATAGGGACAGAAGACCTGTTCAACAACATGTTACTACACCAATACCAACCATTGTACAAGTCAACACCAGTTTGCCAACTCATGTATTTAGAGGTTTTACTCACCAACCATCAGATGGAAGACAACCTAAAGACTCACTTGGAGGAAGTTCATATAGAGGAGATCCACTTGGAGGACCACCATTCAATCCACATGTTGGATCATTTTGATGGCCAACACCTAACCCATGCATGTTTATACCACCATGGTATCAACAACTTGTTGTACAACTTGTATCAAAACCAGTAATCAAGCTACCATATTGAAAGTTACAAAATCAAACCTATGTCAAAGACACTAATCCGAATGCTCACATCAAAGTATTCAAAAAAGCCATTAAAATTAACGATGAAATAGTGGAAGTTGACATCATCAACTTGTTTGGTTTTACTTTTAAAGATAGTATCTCTTAATGGGGTGAAAATTATGTTCAATACCATGTCTAAATTACATTTTAAAATAATTAAAACAAGTAGTTTGCAGGCAATTCAAAATTGTGAATAACAATGAAGAGGTCTACATGTAATTACAAAACATACAACAACAAACCACTAAACGTGTTGAGGTTTATTATCTTACTTGATATTAGTGACAATTAGTATGAAGGGAAATACATTAATTGAGCATAAGGAAGTTGTCGTAGTATGTGAAGAAAGTGGATTTGTTGGCTTGAATTATAATGTTTTACTATTTACACCGGAGGCTAATATAGTAGTTAAACCACCAATACCTATTGTTACAGCAAAATCAACATCAACTTGTACCATGTGGTAAAATAGGTCATACCATTGAAACCTATCATAATTAGAAAATAAAGGTACTAATAGTACCAACTGCCAAATCAAATCTATAAAATTTATAGCAAAGGCTAAAACCCAACCTATTAAACCGTTAGAATACATGTTCGATATTGTTATACTATATGTTTTAATGCGAAACATAGATCTAGATAATGTCCTAGAGAGATTGAAATGCAAAACATGTTTAGATTTAAACATGTTAAATCCAATGCTACAACAACACCTAAACCTAATAGTGTACTAATTAATGTGGTAGTTGTAGTTGCTACTCATAGTTAACAATTTGAATAACAAGTGTTGAAAAAAAGGAACCAATTAAAGCCAAAGGAGTCAAAGATTGGTAACAAGAAAAATGTCTACAAGATTCATTTATTGAAATTATAAAATAGTTACAACATGGTGAAAATGACGAGCAACCCACCACAACCACTGAGGAGCCATTCTAGAGTAATTTGGTTGGATTGCTTAATGATTCCACTATAACTCAACTAATTGGAAATAATCAAATTGATGGGATGATCCAACAACCTATGATTTCAGAATAGGTTACAACAGAAAATATTTTAGAAGAAATTTTGAATGACATCAACAAGCAAGTCTTGGAAACCAAGTAAACCTTGAACTTGGGACAATTGTTGTGAGTAATACTTGATATTAAACGTTACATACTTAACTCAGTACCATCAAAACTTGTTTTACAAGAATTGACAATTACTTCAATTGCTATTAATCATCAAATGGCAATGATATAGGTTCAAGTAGGAAAGAGCTTCATAGAAAATCCATTTCTAATGGTGGTTCTAGAGTTAATATCATTACGGAGAAAATGAAAATGTAGTTAAATTTCTCAAAACCAAAACTAACACCTTACAACTTACGCATGGTTAATCAAACCATTGTTAAACCTCTAAGCCCCATTAAAGATCTTAAGATTATTTTCCATGGATTCCTTATGCAATAACTTTTATTATAATACAAAGTAAGGTGTAGTCATGTTAATAAGATCCAAAAGCAATTGTAACCACTACTTAATTTTGTGTTTTTTACACCATTTTTTTTTTAAGGATTTTAATTTGAAAATAAGTTAAATTTTTTGCACAGTATCAAATCTAATATCTTATTTTATAAATGTCCAAAATATGAAATTATTTCATTAACATTTGGACCTTCAAAAATAATGTAAAAAAACTTGTAACCATTGTTTTTAAACAATAAAATGACTTTTAAATGGACTTGGAAAACTTTGAAAATGACATATTTTTGGGAAAAAAACACAAACCTTAACAAAATAGTACAAAGAAAATTTTAATATTTTAAAAGATTTTTTTGAAGATTTTTTCCAATAATATTTTAAGAATATTCCCCCAAAAGTAATCATCTAAGGGGGCACAAGTGGCTCCTATTAGCTCGTTTGCACCCAGTAGTGTGTTAAACTTTAGTTATTGTATGTTGTTATGATGTCCTTGGCTATGAGATGCCAAAGTGTTTCATGATTGGGGGAATAACATTATCACCATACAAGGAATTGGTATAGTTAAAACTATATTTGTTACCAAGAAACTTGGAACACCAACCAAGCAACCATAGGTGCTAGTTTGTTATGATTTCCATTTAAGGATTTGTAATGAAGAAGAGGACTTAATGTTTGATATAGAACCAGGGTTGTTTTCAATAGGGACCATAGTTGTCCTTACACCAATCAAGTTAGAACAACCTATTAATTGGACTCTATCAATAGGTTTGAACTTAGTCAAATAGATATTTGTACTATGTGTTCAAATAACCATATCTCATGATACTTTTAAATAACGTCTACCAAAGACTTTCTTTCAACCTAAAGTTGGAAAGATGGCGAAAGATGGTGACACTTGCTTGTATATGGGTTCAAAATCTTTGCATTGTTAGCTAGACTATCATAGAAGAACAACAACTAACCGAGATCAACTTGGGTTTTGAAGAAAACTTGTAATAGGTTAAAATTAGTTTTGATTTGGAACCTACTATCAATTCCCAACTAGTTGAATTATTAAATGAATTCAAAGACATCTTTGCGTTGACTTATAAGGACTTGAAGGGCATACCACTTGAAATAACTTAACGTTAGATTGAGTCGAATATGTCAATACCATTTGTTCATCAAATAAGGTACTGATTCAATCTTAATTATGCAACTATTGTCAAAAACACGAAAACCGCAAGAACAAAGGTTAAAGGAAAGGTCTAAATCTAACTTTCAAACAAAAAACAAGAAAAGATTATGTGATTCAAAAATAAAAACACAAAAATTAAGAACAAAAACATGAGATGTGCAAATCCAATGTGAAAATGGATTTTTATATTATGCTAACATATGTAAACATATAAACACGAAAAGAACATGATAGGGCTATGGTGCAAGATCATGCCTCAAACTAGTGTTGAATAAACTAAAGGAAATGAAAAGTCTTACCTCACAGATTTATACCCCTTTGGGGACTTAGCTCAAGGAAGCTTCCAAAGAGGCTTATATGTGTGCATCAAGTAGGGCACATTCACAGTCGAAGGAGCCACTTATTACAAGGCCCAAGTGCTTTGAAAGGACTAGGATTTTTCACATTTGAAACATGGCTTACATATTTTGATTGGGGTTTGTTGTAAAATGATAGTGTCAACTTCAAAAGTTTAATCCATGTATGTTACCATAAATTTTCAAATCACATGTAATTAAATATATTTATTAAATGATAATTCTATATATAAATCAAATTTGTGCATTTCAACAAAAGTAAACATCACAACATTTAAAATATATATTTAATATATTCCAATCATTAGAATTTTTTCAATGATTTTTTAAAATTAGGAGGGTGTAAGATTTTATTGCACTCAACACAGTCCTTCGCTCCTTGTATCATGATTGAACCCATTATATAAATTTTTATAGAAACTTCCTAATTGAGAATCTACTATGAATTAACTACAACTTAATTAAAAGTTAATCGTGATTTAATTTGAAGTTGACCAAACATTAATTAAAATTAACTAAAACTTAATTAAAAATTAACTCAAAATTAACTAGGACTTAACTACGAATTAATTGGAGGTGAACTAAGAGTTAACCAAAAATGAATTGAAAGTGAATTACGAATTAACTAGAATTGAAATTGAAAGTTAACTAAAAATGAATTGGGTGAAAACATAGTCAAGTAGACCAGTTAATGTATTTTTCTAGGTTGAATTACAAGTATTTAAAAATATATTATGAAACTATCAAACATGTAATTTGGTCGGGTAGAAAGATTAAAGTTAATATGGTTCTTGATTTTATGTGAAAAATATGGTTTAAACATATTTAATCAATAGTTAAGTAAGAGTATCGTGAATGAAAGTAGGTGTAGGTAAATGTTATATTTCACAAAAGTAGGTGCAAATAAATTAAAACAATGTCCAAATCAACCAAAAAAAAAATGGGAGCCTTAAAGTATACGATAGATTTTTTGAAAACATGTAATTTAGAAATGTTATATTTGGTTTTTGGAAATGAAATAAGTTTAAAACATTTTATTTTAAAATTTTCAAATGGATTATTTACACACTTTTATGATGCAATTGCTTTTCATTTTTATGAAATTTACATTTTTATGATGTCAATTGAGGCTTCATGGTTTTGCATTATAATAGGAGTTTTTGAGCTATTTTTATGCTTATATGTGAAAATCACTACTTTCATGTTCACTTTTGTGGTCTACTTGATTATGTTTTCAAACTAAACTTAACTAAAAATTAACTAAAAGTGAACTGAAACTAAATTAAGAGTTAGGCATAAATTCAATACAAGTCATGGATGAACATTCAAAGGAATGAACCTCATGGCATTAACATCCGTGACATCACCTCCCCTTTTAGCAATGAATTCCACAAAGCAAACTTGGGCTTGTTTGGATATCGTCAATAAAACTCATGCACCTTCTCCATAGCATTTGATAGGTTCTTGATTGGTTCCCAAGTGCATTCACTCACATCATACCCATGCCAATGAACAAAATACTAGAATTGACAAATAAAGACCCATGAATCCAAAATGTCTTCCATTTCATATCCTTGTTCACCATTGATTTCAATAGGTGGAGGGGGATCATGAATTCTTCTTGGAATGGTAGACACATGGTAAGGTTCCAACAAGGAAACATGGAACATAGGATGGATTCTCATAGAGCTTGGAAGCTTGAATTAAAAAGCCATGACATTGATTTGTTTCACAATGAAGAATGGACCTAGCTTTTAATGATCCAACTTCTTTGATGGCCTTATTATCATGATATGTTGTCATCGAAGCCAAACATGGTCCCCAACCTTAAAGTTGGGTTGCTCCTTTTGATGTTTGTTAGCATTCTGCTTATATCACCTTTGTGTTTCTTCAAGGTTAAATACAAGTTGAGCTTGAACAACATGGTTTGATCTTTAGCTGCTAGATTTATGACTTTGTGCACACCTTGAATGTCAAACTTGGGGTGCAAACCATGATTTGCAAAAGAAAGGTGTTTGCTGGGTTGATGAATGCACCATGTCATTGTAAATAAACTTTGCCATATGGCCAAAAGTTCTAACCAATTTTGATGATAATTGGTTGTGCATCGTAAATATTGCTCCAAGACTTATTTGATTTGTTTTGTTTGTCCATATGTTTGGGGGTGAAAGTTAATGACAACTTCACCTTCACACCTAAAAGGTCAAATAATTACTTCCAAAACTTGGGTGTAAATTGAGGCCACAATTAGAAATTATATTTTAAAGAAAAACCACGATACCCAAAAACATGATCAAAGAATAACTTGGATGTTCATTTGTCAGTTATTATTTTGGTACATGGAATGAAATGAACCATTTTCGTTAAATGGTCTACCACCATCAAGATGGATTCATAAGAATTAAAAGGTGGGAGGTTTGTGCTGAAGTCCATGGAAATAGAAGACCATAGGGATGCAAGGATCGGTAATGTTTGAAGGAGACCATGAGGGTGATGACATGGCATCCAAAGCATTGTGCCTAACTTGAAGAACTTGAAATCACACAGGGCCATCAAAGACATACGAAAGGCCATCATGATAAAATATACCATCTTTAAACTTGAACTTAACATGATCACTAGAAAAATCCTAAAATTGATAATGATTCCTTAATTGGCCTTAGATGCCAACACAACAAGGTCCTTCAAATCTTCATGAATTTGATAAAAAAAGGTTGTGTCATCAGGAATTATCAACAACACCTAAAGTAAAAAATGTTTAGGCTTGAAAATGATATCACATTGTTGTTTGTAGGTTGCATCTCCTTCTTTAGGCGCAAGGTATGAACGATGGGACAACACATTAGGTTTCCCTTGTTGGCGCCCAAGGCGATATGTGATAACAAATTGGAATTGAGACAATGACAATGACAATGCCCACCAAACTTAACGTTGATTCAAAACACAAGTTGTCAGGAAATACTAAATTTTTTTAATATTTGAATACATATTGAACTCCTTTAAGTAAATGAAACCACTCCTCAAAAATATCCATGATGGCTATAAGTTTTTATCATGAATATCATAATTAATTTTCGTAAAAAAAATTTTATGAAAATAAAAGTTGACAAGATGAAGAAAATTATATTCTCCAAATTGTGAGAGCACAACGCCTATTGCAAAATCAAAAGCGTTCGTTTCTAAAACAAAAGGTTTAGAAGGGTCTTCATGAATAAAAAGAGAAACAATCATGAATTAAGCCTTCAAAGATTGAAAAACATTATTAGCTTCAACACCCCAAAAAAAGGTTGATATTTTTTAGTCAATCAAATAGGAAGGGCCATTATTGAAGAATAGTGGGCAATGAAACGTTGATAAAAGTTGACAAATCTAAGAAAACATTAAACATCTTAAACAAAAGTTAGAGTAGACCAATCAACAATGGTTTGAACCTTATGAAGATCCATGCGAATGTCATCTCTAAAGATGACGTAACCCAAGAATTCCACTTTAGATTGATGGAATTCACAATTTTCCAATTTGGCATAAAGTCCAACCTCCAAAAGCTTTTCCAAAATTAGACATACATGGCGGCATACATGGCATTCATGGTCCTCCATGTTCTTTGAGAAAATGAGGATGTCATTGATGTAATAGACCACCAAATCATCCAAGTACTCATAAAAGACATTGTTCATTAGATGTTGGAAAATAGTAGGCGCGTTAGTAAGGCCAAATGACATCACAACATATTCAAAATGGCCATAATAGGTTCTAAACACCATCTTCCATTCATTACCTTCTCGAATGTACACCAAGTTGTATGTTCCATGTAAATCAATCTTGGTGTACACCTTGGCATGATTGAGTTGGTCTATGATGCGCTCCCAACCTCCTCAATAGATTCAAATGTGAATCTAAGATGAAAATAATGGAAGAGTAGGAAGTTGGGGCACGTTCTTTAGTTCTCAACATTTCAGGGGTAGAGGGGCGTGTTGGAGCTCCGGGATGGGACTAAAAAGATTGATAATCACTTCAATCATTCATTCGGACGTACACAAACTAAGCAACAAATTGGTTAGTGCATAGTTTGAACACTTTTGGTGCTAGGATGAACCACGGGCAAACTCAGACTCACAAGACTCATCATTGGATTTGGGGGAAACCACCACCTTCCCCTTTATAGTATACTTTGTGCCTCTCCACGAAGCCCACATCCAAATGGCATTTTGTCCCAAGACTCCCAAATGGGCGTCGTAAAATTCCCAAAGTTAGGGCTCTCGCAATTTTGGGGCCCCATAACTTTGTGTGCAGACTTTTGATTGAGATGAAATTTAAAAAAAAGTTGTAACCTTTGTCAAGATCTTTCCAAAGATATGTCACATGCCACTTGCAAACAAGGAAATCAGGTCGATTCCTGACTTTTAATAGTTGGGAGTCAAACTGCCAATTTGACTCCCGGCCTTTCTTTTGGCCATAACTTGTGTTTCAGATGTCTAAATGGTGATGCAAGCCCATTCAAGACATCTACGTTTCAATATCTTTCCAATGATATAAAGATTTCTCCAAACTAATGGGTTTTGAGCCTTGCAATCGCTCTTTGAAGATTCAAAAGTCCTTCGAGACTCCAACTTCCCAAGTGGGAATTGCATTGGGAGTGTGAGGGTTCATTCTCTCACACTCTTTGCATTCCCAGGAGTATAAGATGTGCCTCCCGAGTCTCCTTCTTGTCTCGCACTCTTGAAAGAAGGGCCTTGCTCGTGAGGCTAGGGTTGCGATAATCTAATAACCCTAAGATCAAAGGCAAAGGGTATTGATTTTTAATGGTGAATCGATTCAGTCCATGATAATTAACACACATTTGCAAATAACCATTTTTTAAAAATTGACAAAGAGGATAAGGGCACTAGCTTAAGACTTTGAATGTCAAATGAACCCGTTATCAAGGTTCACATTGCAGTATTCACAAAACGCTGGAAGTTCATCTTGCTTCAAGTTGTAGATGAGTCCAAATGGAGGTTACATTCCTTCCACAAGATTAATGGTGCAATCATATGGTCAATGCTTGGGCAAGGTGTTCGCATTTCTTTTTTCAAACACATCCTTGAATTCTTGGCACTTGGAAATAATTTCATGTGGATGTGGCTTAACATTTGGTGAAGGAAGAGCATAAATCAAGAATGCATTTCTTGTTGCGGTAACCTTCATGAAGGTTTTTGCTCCAACAAACAAAGGTTTCAAGCACCTAGGTCTTTTTGTACCATTTAGGTTTTCCCTCTGCTTCAAATTTTGAATGTTTTTAACAAAGGTTTCACACTCCAGGGCCTTGTGCTATGGTGTTTCAATATGCCAATCCATTCATAGATTATGTAAAATAAACCAAGACAATCCAATGATGAAAAGATTTCTTAGAGATGAAATGACATTGAAAATAACCTTGTTGGTGTGGGAACCAATGGTAACATTTAATGGCTTGGTTTCATGTGTGACTTGTCCTGATGAAAAGCTTTGACCATCAATGACTTCAATCGACATTAATGTGTTCTTTTCCATTATAATTAACTTGTATTGTCGCACTAGCTCCTTGTCCATAAAACATGTTGATGCGCCACAATCAAAAAGTGTTTAGGCTTCCATTGTCACAAGCTTACTACATTTTACAATCATTGGTACTAAGAAACATGGTGTTGGGTCTAAAGATAAATTGGGACCATCTTCATTACATGATCCATCAAGGTCCAACTTCATAATTCCTACTAAAACTTGACATGTTTATTTTCCAACTCCTCTGGTTGTGTATTGGTAATAGAAATGGTGCATGTTGCATATGGTCCACACTTATTTGGACACTCATGAGCAACATGACTTGATTTTCCACAATATTAACAAAAATTGTTTGATGTCAACATTGCTTCTCTTATTTTGTGAGGGACTTGAATCTTATTTTATGAATTTGCATGGGTTCGTCCTTTGGTGGGGTTGCCGAAGGCTAGGTTGACATTGTAAATGAAAAACTCCTTTATGTTGTTAGTGGTGCGAAAACATTTTGTGTTGTCAATGTGGGTTCATGGCGTTTCTTTTGTCAATGTTCAAAAAGAATGTTGTCACACTAAAATCTTGTGCAATGGCCTAACTTAATGTTGAAGGGTCTAGCAAGGTCAGTAGTAAATCCTTCACATCACCTCATAACCTAAACTAGAATTGACTTATGAACGTTGCTTCACCCTATGAAATATTGTAAGCCAATTATTTGAACTCTAATGCATATACTACAGCTCAACATGATCATTGACAAAAAAATTGTATCTTGCTACTAGACATTTGTTTTTTATTCGAATCTCCAAAGGTGGCACTAAACTTTTCAAAAAACGTTTCAAAGTTGTTAAGCAAGGGTGATTAATACTTCAACAAAGGTGCGAATCAAACAAGGCTACATAGAAATATTTTAAAATTTTTATATCTCCATATATATGGTCTATAACCAAAACATGGTTGATCTTAAAAAACATGAACAATTGAAAAAATCTAAAAAATTTAAAATTTCATTGATGTAATTATATGATGACCATTTATAATTCATTCATTGATTTTATTTTCTTAAATAAAAATAAAAATTCTACTTGTAAATACTTAAACATAAACTTGTAATAAAACAAGCCTTAAAGTTTTGATAAATCATGCTTAAAATAAAGTAAATATGTAGAAAATATTGATAATTTATAATAAAAATAATAATATTTCAATATAAAATTAAAAATTAAAAATAATAATATTTTAAAATAAATAAAAAATTTACAAAAAAAATTTTAAAAAATTATAACATGGATTTTTTTCATACGATAAAAGAAAAAATGATTAAAAATTTAGGGATTATTTTAAAGTGTTTGGTGTGGCATCATGAATATTTGTAATAAAAACTTGTTCCATGATGCCTAAAACAAACTAAGGATAAACATACACTCTAATTTATATAAATGTACAAGAATTTAGTATATGAAAAAATTGTAATTTAAAGCTTTACATGCACCTTAGACTTTGCATGCATGAACATTTGACTTAATTATGAACCCATTCAAATATAAATGCACATGAAACTTGCCTATTTTTTATATATCCATTTCAAAAAATTGTGGTGAGTGCAAAATGTAACTTGTGAATAGTTGATTTAACACATTCAAAATGAATGATTCCACTTGGGTGCAAATGTTGATAATTCAAAATATGTGAAAACACTAGTACAATTTATGGGTCTAATCCATTATCCTAAATCACTAGAGCCATAATTTTGTTAATTGGTTTCATTACGCCCATAAATGTTTTCACCCATTCCTTAAGCCCATTGATTACATAGTTGTTTAGGTTTCCAACCACTTAAGCCCATTTAAGGAATAATTTCTCATGTTACTTCTAAGTGAATCTTCCTCCATGTGTGGCATCTAGGTAATGTTTTTGAACAAATTAAATGTATGTCATAAGAAATTATCATGATTTAACTAACTTAACTGCCAAAAAATGCTTAAAGGCTTTTATAATATTGAATCAATTTGAACTTTGTGAATTCCACAAATGTCAATAAAACTTTAACCCATAACTATAGAATGGCAATTATCTTTCTATTAGTACACGAGCCTACCAAATCCATTGTAACATCCTCATGAACCTCCATTTGTGCATGATAATCATACATATCATCTATTTCATCATGTTGCATCTACTATTGTTGTGTTTGAATTGTTGTTACCACCTATGGTGATCTACTCCTCTCTTGTTTCAATTGTTGCAACTACTCTTTCTTTTGTTGCTCATGTACTAAGTTGTTTTCCTTATGTGGTTTAGAAGGAATATGGCATATAACCATTGTTAAGACTATGATTCCAGGTTGTTTTGTATTCTTTCACATAAGTTTTTAAGGTCTAACGTCCTCCCTTTACTTCTTTATTTGCTTTGATCCTTTTCTAATTTTAGATATGTTTTTTCTTTTCTCCATGGTATGTGGAGATCTCTTGATGCTCCTCTCCTACTATCCATAACCTATTGCAATTCCTCTTTAGTTTTTTATATTTTTGGGTTTTTGTTGTTGTCTTCTCTATAACCCCAAAGTCTTCTTGAAACATGCATATGAAAAACCTCTCCAAAACTAATGTTGAATGATAGGTTTCTTTCTTATCTTCTTGTTTCCCATCAACTTGCATCTTTTCCTACATCTTGGTCCATCTATCCAACTCACTACATAGATTATATAACATAATCTATGCCCAATCCACCTCAAGTCCTTCCTCCACCTTCATGAATGTCAATGCATTCCTGTTGTTCATGTAATTCACCTTTTCCCTCTAGTATACCACATATATTATAAATGGGTATCTTATGTTAATTGACATCTTACACTTTTTTACATTCCATTGATATGCATTTGTGTATGGCTTTATGTCACGACTAAACAACAACTCTTTTACCAACAATTTAGTCACTTGCACCTTTGGATCTTCAACATATCCACTTTGATAGACTCCAAATGCATTAGCTATTATTTGTTTGTTAATGACATACATTATGCTAACTCCTCCCAAAATAAATCTCAGAACCCTTAATAAAAAAAACGTTTAGAAGTTCTACCAAAGCTTCATGGTTTAGTTCCTTCCAGTCAATGTTTAACAATGTGACTAAGCATGCCTTACTAGCCCAAGCCTCTTCTCCCTTTCCATCTTTTTCCACATTTTTATTCTTTCAACTTGTTTCAAATAATTTTGTTTAATTGGAATGAAAAATAGTCTTCGATCATTTGGAATCCTAATCCCTCTTTGTTCTAGAGTCTTCTGATCCATTATCCATGGATTTTTTGTCTTCACTTTTAAAACTTGGTGAATTTTCAAGACCTAGTTGAGATGGTGGGGTAGACTTAACTTCTTGCCCTATCATTTGTGGTTGCATTTCTTCCAATGTAGTTTCTGTAGCCTCCCAAACTTTTGGTGTGTTTCATTTGATTGTTGTGTTGCATCGATGTCTTTTTCGTCTTTTTCGTCATTTAAATTCGAAATCTCCACCAATTTTTCTTTTGTTGCAGGGTGAAAGCATGATCAATTAAACACTCCATTATACTTGTTTACATAAATGGAAAATAACCATAAAATACACTTTTAGATAGTAAACTTCAAAATATGATTTATTCAAATGATCAATAAGGGCATGTTTCTTGACTTTATACCAATGACATTAAAAAATTACATGTTTAATGTCCATTTAAGTAGAATTTTCAAAATTGCAAGTAGATTCTTTTCTACTTTTCAAACATCTATTTCATAGAAAGTAGGCTCATAGTAGGAAAAATATTGGATTCGTTACAACAAAATATGGGTGCAGTTAACCATTCTCTTTTCACTAGATGGGTGAATTCACTGCTTTCCAATTAGTCCCCATTTACAAAGACTAGTGAATTCATTCAAAATCTAGTGCAATCATTTAACGTACAAGGACACCTTTTGTTGTAGTGAGTTTTTTACTTTCTTGGATATTACTGCTATGAAATGTATTACTATGAAAGTTATTACTTTAAAAGTAAAAGTTGAATGTGCTTTCATTCAACTTTTATTTTAAAAGTAATAATATATAAAGATTTTTAATGTAAAAATACTTTTTAACACATTTTGGCCAGTATGTTTCAAAAATACTTTTAACCCACTTTTATTATACAAATTTTTTTCAAACTTTGTATATAAAAAATTATAAACCCACTATTGAACAACATGATGGTTTGATAATGATTGAAAATGTTTTGACTTTACTTTCTTACATTTATGTGAAAAAATGATTGCATGAATGCTAACTATGTTTTGCATCTAATTTATCATGGCTTTCACCCACTAAGTTTTATTGTAATTCCCAACCTTTCATTGAAAATGCCTTTCCTCAGATGTTCCAACACAACTCATATTGATTCCTGAATGTTGTTTGCACATTGAACTATTGCACCAACCCTTGTTTCAAACCTTTTTCCCTCCTCACATTCAAATGATAATGGTGATTCCAGAGGTGAAATTGCTATAGCGACACAATGTTGTACATTGGTCCTTTGGCTTGTTTTTCCAATTCTCTTGTTGTCATGTTGTCTTTCAAAAACTTCTTCCCTATATATTATTTTCTCAAGCTTTGCATTTTTTCTCATTTTGTGACTCTTTGTGATTCTTTTTTCCTCACTATTATCTGTAATCTTTCAATTACACTTTCCTCACTCATGCTGCAAAACACATTGTAAACACAAAACATGAATGTTCTACCAAGAAACCTTCAATGCTATAAAGAAACTTGACCACCATTTTGTCCCCTTGTTTTTTTGTTTAGGGCAACCCACTATTTTTGTATTAAATAATCATTTTATTCAAATAGTCCACCCAAAATATAATTTAAAATGATTTTAAAAATATGAACACAAGAAAGTAAATTAAAAATATCTTGAAGTCAAAATATGAAACCATATGTGAATGCATTTAGTTTATGGGAAGTTGGATACAAAATTTAAATAATTTTGGTATCATGAAAGTGGGTAAAAAATACATTTGAAATTAATTGGGTTAATATGGTGTTCAAACCTATTTCATATTAAAATTTTGATATATTATGATTATGGCATGCATAATTTGACAATACATAGGTATCTTTTAGGGCCCCACTAACTTGATTTTTTTTTTTAATCAATATTTTGTCTACGTGTAGCCCATTTTGTACAATTGGACATCTTGTGCAAGTAGAAGCATTTTTAAAAATTCTATAATTCTACTTTCAAGATGGGGTTCAACATTTTAAATATAGAATGAAAGATTATTATCATGTTAATTATTGTACAAAATAAAATTTCTATTTTCAATACATTAATTTTTTTTCATGGTTACTTGTTTTTTTGTTTGACATAGAGCAATGAGTCATTTACTTTACTTTACTTACACCCTTTGAGGAAACACAACAAGGTACACCAGAACCATTGCCAAAGGTTCTAGTTTTTCAAATGAATACAATAGCTAAAGATACCATAGGAACATAGATAAAGGTGCATATATAAATATTAACAACTCAAGATGAATGGATCAAGCCATAGTTGGCTAACACAATGACTTGAAGCACAAGTTTTTAATTGTAGCAAGGATTTTGAGGATGGAATTCATAACAGAGGGAAGGTAATGTTACCTGATGAATGGCAAAGGTTTAAACAAGGTAGGATGGAGACAATTGATTAGTTAGGTAGGATGGAGACATTTGGTTAGTGGACATGATTAAGACCTTTGATCAATTTGATTTTCAAATTACTTTTGAAGGGAAAAGACTGAAGATGTATTTTTGGAATTTGACGAAGGTTGAAAGATTGTTTTTTTTCATATAAAATTAGATTTAAAACATTGTTGGAGATATAATAGACACATAGTATGAAGTTTAGAATTCTATTGGAGTGTGAACCATTGATTTTTTTATGTTTTTCATTTTTTATTTCTACACTTTACATCATAGATGTTTGATATGTTCAATTTTAAGTAAAGAGAATAATAAAAACTTGATGAGAAAATAATGAATATACTTTAAAACTATTGTGTTTTCTGAATGAATAACTAAACTTTGATCATTGATTTTGTTTATTTAGGATAATTTATAATTTGGGAAATAATGGAATAATAACTGTAATAAAAAAAAAAGTGAATACAATCTACAAATGATTTTGAATAAGTTGAAATAACAAATTATAGGTGTTGAAAGTACTATTAAGAGTACAATTTGTAAATAGGTAGAGAACAATTCTGATGTATAATCTACACCTACCACTTTGACTAGGAGGGTAGGTCTCAACTACAAAATTATCCATGGATGTCTAAATGGGTGTGTCTTGTTATGAGGGGTGGAAACTTACCCAAAGTGTAGATTAACATGATACAAGGATGTAGGTCAAATGAATTACGTACATACCAAAGAATGTTCTTTATCATTTCCCTCTCATTCCACAACTAAAACATATGTTTAGGGCACTTGTCATTTCATATCTCATGGTGTGGCATAATGGCAATAGGAACGATGATGACTTGGTTCAACATGTGATTGATAGCAAAGTTTGGACACACATTGATGCTATGTGGTCATAGTTGCAACTAAACCTTGTAATGCAAAATTAAGTCTTGTAATGGATGGAGTTAATCCATTTGGCAAAAAGAGTTCTAGTTGGTCTACATGGCCAATCTTACTTTTTGATTATAATCTACCACCATGGCTTGTGACCAAGAATATTTTTGTCGTGTTAACCTTGATTCTCCTTGGCAAGAAGTCTGTGAAAATGCATAACATAGATCTGTACATGGCATTTGTAATAGAGGAATTGCAAATGTTGTGGAAGGGGGTTGTAGCATATGATGTGGTAAGCTTGAAGCACTACACCAAAACATTGCAAATATGACTACACCCATAATTGGGTGTATAGTCGTAAATGTAATCGAATACATATATAATCTAATCATTTGGTAGATAGGTAGGTAGGCCTAAATAGGTAGGTAAATAGGATCCTATTTATTTTTTGGTGACAAGCCTTTTTTATTCGTTGATCACAAGTAATATTTGCATTTTGAATATATTTGGTGCCTATATTATGTGTAGACCAATACTTTTTCACTTAGTTATATAGTTTCCAAAGTTGAACTTGTTGACAAAGGATATGGGATAAATTTACAACATTATTTCACATCATCCTTTGTTGCATACAAAAGTACCCAACTTTGACCATTATTATCTTTTTCATACTTTGTCCAAATGAAAAGAAATAAATTTCATTCTTAAAGATTTTTCCAAGATTTACACATCTATAAAAGAAATTTAACAAAAAATAAAGTAATTTGACTGAAAATGCATTTGAATCTTCATTATTTCACACATTTGAACAAGAATGATATCTTGAAGATTTTTTTTTCTTTTTTTTTTTCATATAACAACTTGTAAATATATTTAAAATCAACATGGTTTTTTTGGTATGTATATATATGAGTCCTACCTACCTACCTACTTACCTACCTACCTACCTATAGATAGGTAAGGTAAGTAGTATGATAGGTAGGTAGGGTTATGAGTAGGGCATGAATATATATATATATATATATATATAATGTTTTCCCACCTTTAAAAAAAGAATGTATCAATAAAAATGGTACACATCTTGTATTTATTACCATGTATTATATTTATTTGTAATTATAAAAGATATTTTAAAATAAAATATGTCATCTATGAAACATATGATATTATTTTCAAAATTTGAAAATTTTGTACAAAGTGTTAAAATTTAAAATTATTTTAAATCCATAATTATTAATTTATACACATATATGTTTTAATTTCACGATTTTTTTAATCAAATTATTATGAGTTTTAAATTATAATCTTATTTTTAATTTTTTCAATTCATTGAATGTGATTATATATATATATATATATATATATAATATTTTAAAATTCCAAGTTGTATGACCAAATATTTTGATAAATTACTAATTTAGATCAAAATTTATATTATTTGCTACCCATCACATGGAAACATGAAAAACAATGCCATTTTGGAGCATGTGGATTTCTTTTGAAATTCATTGGATATCACTAATAAGAATATATTTGATTATTTAATGTCAAACAATCCCCCAAAAGTTTCATTTAAATAAACCTTTGAGCAAGAGTCTCAACTGAAATGTTTTAATTATATTATAAACATCAATTTTTTATTTAATTTTATGTTTCAGGAACTTTGGCAATTAGTTTTCCATTTTTTGGAGATTTTGTTTTAGTCACTATCTAGAAATTCACATTAAAAATTAATGACTCTAAAACAATATTTCTAAAAATTATAAGGTATTAGTTATTTACTTGTGTAATAATTATGTGTTTCATCATCTACAAGCTTATAATATGCTTATTAGGTACATATGTCTACCTCTTTTTTTTTTCCCCCTATTTTTTTAATGTTTGAAATTGTATATAAATAATTATATGGTATTCATGAAAAAGATTTTTAATCATGTTTTATTCCTATCCATGAAGACTTTTAGTCATGTAGTCATATCCATGGTTACAAAAATATGACTAGGCACAAAAACATGGCATATATGACTATATGACTAGAAATGGTCACTAGTCATATTTGCCATAGTCATAGATGTCAAGTTCTAGTGTAGTGAAGGGTAAAGGAACTTTACTTTGAAAGCAATTTTAATCTAGACAATTTCCATGATTTTCCAACATATGGGCTTGTGATTGGATGTCTATACCAAGGTTACAAAACTTGTCCAACTTGTATGGCCTAGATTTGACCTCTTGCCACTTTTTGGAATTGGGCAAGGTTGTGTATGAGGGATTTTGGTGTTGGTTGTCAAGAGATCACCCATATTGAAGGAAGTGGAATTTAGCCCATTTTAGTGGGAAAGAAGAGCATAGATAGGCATCGCATATTGTAACAACTAATAATAAATTGAAAAGTGCAACATAGTATGAAACATAGTTGGTAGCTAGAAATGTAGTAGGTTCAAGAAGCAATTTGTCCATGGTTATTGGCATAAAACGTTAGTCTACCCTTTATGAAATTTGCCATATTTTGAAGTATGCATTCCACAAATTTTACTTAACTTGGACCTTAATGTAAATTTAAGAAAGGTTTGACAATTTTGAGTACCTATTATTGGATAGGCAAGAGAAGCAAAAATTGTGATTAATTCATGGCTCTTGATATCTCCTTGTTGTTTGTCTTGAAGTTGTGAATGAAGAGTTCAAATTTCAAATGGTATAGCCTAGTTTACAATTGAACATATCTCCTTGTTGGTTCTATTGAAATTAAGTGGAGATTCAATTTTAAGCTATTAATACAAATTTGGGGCCATGATGATTTAACGAATTGTCCTTTGTGTTGCCTTAAATTTGGTTTTTCAAAACAACCTTTCATTGAATTACATTTGAAAAAAATGAAACAATGCTTCTATTAAATTTCATTTTTATTGCCCTAAAGTTGGTTCAAAGTTGTTGAAATATTTGGATTTTTGCTACCCTAAACCTAAGACCATTTGTGAAAATTACATCCATTACATATTTTTATATGGAAGAAGGTAATTAGGTTTTGGTGAATTAATGTGAATGGCTAAATGTTGTTGAATATTGTATGATAATATTTGCTAATTCCTACACACTTTGGATGTGATGCACATTGAAAAATAAAATGCAAATGTGATTCGCGCCATAATTGGACAAAAAGACACAATAAGGTACATCGCGACATGCAATTTGAAGGCATTCAACAACATTTATGGTTGAGTCAACACCCAAACAACCAACACAAAATCTTGAGATCACATGCCCCATATGTACTTGCAATAGATGAGTTAAATACTCTATGAGCAAGGATAGGTTCATTAAAGCTTTCGACAAATTATGGGGCTTCATTGGCTAAACATGTGGCAAATAAAAAAAAAGTTCCATGAAATCACATGATTATCATATGTTGATGCAACAAATATTGGCTTTGTGCTTGCAAGGGTTTATGGCAATGGGCCATGAATGGCCATTAATGATTCTTAATCATGTGTTTTCCACCAAGTTTGTGTGAAGGTTTGGAACCCTTTAGATATCGCAAATATGTGGGAAGATGTGGCAATTACACTTGCCTTATTAGAAAAATAATTTCCTCCATCCTTATTTGATATAATGACACACTTATTGTGGCATGTAGTGGATGAGCTAAAATTTGTGGGCTAACAAGTGGATGTATCTAATGAAGTGAATGATGAAGGTTTTGAAAGGCAATGTTTGTTCAATGACACAACTTGAAGGTTCAATGGTTAAAGACTATGTGTTGGAGGAAACTTTGGGATTTGTGACTAAAAATTTTCATGAATTTGGACATGTATCCAAAATAATTTGGGACATAAAGGAAGGAGTATTTGGAGAGGTATTGGAAGGCATTTCTACAAAAGTTGTGCTTAATCCCATTTTATAAGATCTTGCACATAAATATGTGTTGATTAATATGAAAATTATGGGTCCATGCATATAGTGAGTTATTTTCAACACCATTCTTTGCATCTTAATTTAGCTATTTTTAGCTCAACCCTACAAGATTAAAAGTCAATGTGTTGATAAAGTAGAACCAAAAACCCAAGAAATGTTTCTTGTTGCATAGATTGTCTATGGGTTGAAATTATCATCAATTTGGATTTTCATTTACTTAGTTGCAAATGTAATTAAGTTTTAGCATTCTTGGTTTTTCCACCTCAATTTTATAAATAATTCCAACACTTGATGTGTGATCTATCTTTATTAAAACCTTAATTGTTTTAATATGTGCATTATCATGTTCCAATTTGTGTTACCATGCATATTTTTCAATGTATGCAAGCCTTTATCTTCATGGGTGATATGGGTAGATGAATTGCTACCCATTTCATACTAAATTATCTTGTGATTGTTGTAGGAAATACAATGATGAAAAGGTGTGCATTAAGGATGGGTGAATTAAATTTGAATGGGCTTGGCTATTAGACCCTTCCACATGTAACAAACCAATAGTATCTCCACGAGACTTGCAAAAGATTATTTAGATGACCAAGTGGTAAAGGGAAACCATTCAAACCCATCAACTTGTTGGTACACTAATTGATTCGATTTGGTTCACCTTTTAATTCCCCCTAATTTCATAGCATTGTCATACAAAAAAATGAATGCATATGGTAACCACATCACAAAGTGGGGACCCCTTTGTATTAGTGCTATTTAAGTGCTTTCACAATACTTTTACAAGATGTCCAAGGTTTAGTGCTTTGTTTGTGTAAAATAGGCATTGAAACAATTTAGATTGTATTGATTTAATTTTGGTATTGTTTCAATGATAATTGATGTAGCATCATATTTGCATTGTATTTATGTTGTTTGCCATGTTGTATTCACATTAT
>Ga0209611_10003743_pt1 | contig 26261 bp, 19 predicted proteins | sample S1TSphgellanicum_3_FD_187693 | JGI IMG/M metagenome (GOLD analysis project Ga0209611, IMG submission 187693) | Host-associated microbial communities from peat moss isolated from Minnesota, USA - S1T2_Fc - Sphagnum magellanicum MG (SPAdes) (version 2) | ecosystem: Host-associated > Plants > Peat...
AAAAAAAAAAAAAAAACCACCCCCACCCCCCCGTCCCCACCCTTTTCCCACTGTCAGCGGCGGCGGCGCTTGCACGAAGGCAAAAGAGAAGAAGAAGAGAAGAGAAGAGAGGAGAGGGAGAAGAGCGCCATATCTCCTCTCTTGTGTCTGCTCCAAGGATTTGTTATCGTATCTTCTCGAGCGTCTAATTGCTCATCTCTCGTGACTTCCTCTCTTCTCTCTGTCTCTCTCTCGTCCTGTTTTGTTTCTCCCCCCTCTCGCTTGATTTTCCGTTTCTTGCGGAGCTTCTTCTGCTCCGGAACTTGTTTTGTACTGCGTTTTTTTGTTTTTGCTTCTTCTGGTTCTGTCTTTTGTTTCTTTTCTTTCGGGGCTGTGTGCCAGGCTTTTAGAACTGGAGAAGGTGTGATGTTGTGAGGAGTAGTTGTGGTGGTAAATCTGGGCGAGGAGGAAGACTTCATAATCATCATCATCATCGTCATCATCATTATCATCGTCGTCATCCACTTTGAGGTGTTTCCGGATTTGCCAAGTTCCAATCTGGGGCCGCAAGCAAGGTAATAATGTTGCCCCACTCCTCCTTTGTTTCCTTGGTTCCTTTTCGTTAGTTCCTTTGTTTCTTCAGGTCGTTCATTAGGTCGCTGTTGTTGTTTTCGTTGCTGCTGCGGGGGTTTGCCGTATGCCTGGAAGAATTCAACACTTTCTTGCTGTTTGCCTTGCAGTTTTCCGAAGGTTTTCTGAATCTTTCTTTCTGGAGTTTTTGTCAAGTTTTCTCTCTGTTGATCCGGATTGCTGTTTGCTTTTGCGATGTCTGTAGAGAGGTTGAGGGAGTGCGTGTTTGTAGATTTGGTTATTTTGCGACGTCCTGTTATAATGGCCTTTGCAAGCAAAATGGTTTTGGAGATTCCATCATAGTCTTGTTGTAATCAGTGTGCTCGGTTGCTTACCGGATGTTTAGATTAGAAAGAAAGATCTCCAAGAAAAGATTTGGTATGCTTTTGCTTTGTCATTCCACAACTTTTTATTGGGTTATACTCTTGGTTTTGTCAATTTGAGTCCAGAAAGTTGAAGGGAGGATTCTGGTTTTGCAATCAATTCTTCTTCCTGCATCTCTACTACTTCTCTTCGCAGTTTTGTCACTGGATTCGTAATGGTCTTTTTTTCTGTGTTTTTTTCTTTTTGTGTGTGTCTATTTCAGCAGTTTTAGAGGCTTCTGGATCCAGAAAGAGCAGCTGCTGATGTTGTGTTGATAAAAAAAGGCTGTTGCAATCTTGATCTCTTTTTATAGATTCCTGTTTTTTGTATGCTAAAGGTTGGTTGGTGTTATAGTGGTTTGCAATCAATCTCATGTTTTGGATTATGTTTGAGATGGATGCTTTCATCGATTGTGCAAGCATGGAGAGAGGGGCCTTTAAGGTCTTGTTTTGAAATCTCACCCTTGCTTTCCCCATGTCTCAGCTTCCAGAAATGATGCAAAATTCCTCACAATCATTGGATGCCTCCTCAGGCAAGCAACCACATCTACCACCCATGGGGATAAGGTTGATTGCTCATTATCTATCTACTCAATGGATTTTGGCATGATTTTATATCTGTGCAAATGTTTCTTTTTTTCTAGGGACTTGTTTGTGGGGTTTTCTGTTTGTTTTCAGTGTTCCATTCTTTAGGTCAGGTGCAATTTTCCTATTCTCTTGGTGTTACTCTGCAGACTGTCCTGCTTTTTGGGTATGGAAGTGTTCAATTTGTTCATCTTGAGCTTGCCTTCTGTGTTATGGCAACTTCTATGGTGGTGATTGCTGGCCTTTGTTCATAACCTTGTGACCTAGTGGTGCGCCAGGTGATGTGGTCTATGCTTGATTTTTTACATATTTTTCCTTTGCATGTACTGTCTGTGTGCAGTCAGTCTTTCTTTTCCATCCTCTTTCTGCTCCAATGTGTTGATGCCCAGTTCTGCTCGCCCAATGTTGTTTGAATAACTTAAGAAGGCTGCCAGAGTTGAGAAAAGCACTGACAGATGCGTTCTCTAGTTCTAGGGGCAAGTGTTTCTGGGTTTGGTTTGCTGGGTGTGAAGGAAGACCCACAGAAGTTTTTTTCTTTTTGAAAACAAAAGGGGAAGCAGGTTGATCTTTCTTTTTGCAATGTGGGTGCCTGATTGTGGGTTCTCATTGGAATTTTTCTTCAGCTGACAGGAGGTGTCTGTTGCTTTTGGCAGGTCTTTTCTTGAGGAGAAGGCGGAGGAAAGAAAACCGTGCAATTGTGATTCAGAGAGTTCACTCTGGCCGCCTCGATTTCACGTGGTGCTTGCACCTGTGAGCAGGTGTGGGGGCAAGCTGGCATCTGTCCAGTTCATGGCAGGCTTCCAAAGGGGAGGCACTCCCAGATCTGGAGGGTGTGCCGCATGGTGCAGGGGCTGTCTGTAGATTATGGTTAATATCCTGAGAGTGTTCCTACCATAAACTTACCGATGTAGACTGCTCGTTGTGTCAAGGCTTTGATGCTGAGACCCATGTCTCTATTTTCACAAGAAGGACCTATATTCCTCATAGTTCTTTATGAGTTATAATAGTTTCAGAACAATCACAGCTAGTCATTTGTTATCTTCACAGCTGCTGAAGGGAGGGTCAGTTCTGGTTCTGCTTTCAAGCAAATGCTCACTAGTATCAAAGACCAACTTCAGATCCAAACAGACATCTTACTTCCAAACCCAGGTTCTTGCACCAGTGGATCTGCATAGTGCTCCCTGCTTTCAAGTTTCTCCACTTACCTTATTGTCTGGAACTCATCGCCCCATTGGGAAAGGCTTGAAGGAGGAGAGGTCAAGAAACAAGATTGGAAAGTTCCAATCGTTCTTCTTAGTGTGGAGGGACTGTGACATCCTTGCTTGTAATTAAGGGCAATCAAATTTCTGGGACAATGGAGAGAATCACATGTCTTCAAGCTATATTCAGCCGAAAGAACAAGGTTAAGGTAAGGTCAGGGCCATACTGGTGGCAGCTGCTCTGATTTCTATTTTGCATATTTAGCTAGGGTATGACCTGATCTTGCACCAGTGTTTGCAGTGCCTTCATTGGCTGAACTTGTAGAGTGGTGACTTGTTAGAGGCCATCATTCACTCTATCTCTGCAAGCAGTGTGGAGGATGTTCGAGGATTCAAGCTGGCTGTCCATACATCCAAGATGGCTGGACTTCTGTGTGATTGTGTTGTGAAGGGGGATTTAACTTAGAGTTCTTTGTGCAGCTTGTGGCTGGGGATGGGGTTGGTGAGTCCTCTGAGAAAGTAACAAGGTTTGAGGAAAGAGCTTTTCATGAAGAGCCATCAACAACACATGTGGAGATGAGAACTGATCATAGTAGTGGTCCTCATGAACTGATTACAGCACCATTGATGGAAGATTGGGGAAAGAAAGGTGCTGCACCTCTTTGGCCAGATATTGAGGAGTTGGAAGCCACTGAAGCTATGAAGGGATGTACGGCTGATGTCTTGGAGTTTAAAGATTTTAACTTCCCCAATTCTCTGATTGTGGAAGAGCACAGGCTTGGGACCCTTCCACAATGTGCATTGCATGTTGATGTTGGTGCAGAAGTGGCATATGAAGGAGGAGATGAGGATGAGGATTCAGCAGGTGACAACAGCTCTTAGCAGTTGTATATTTTTCTGTGGTGAAGATAATATTTCTGATCTTGAATGTGTCAGTGTTTCTGCATTCAGAAATTCTGATGTACTATGCCTGTGCATCATCTAGACAATAGCCTAGACATCACAGTCACCTTGGAAGGGGTTGTGGGTGCAAACTTAACTTTCACAATATCTAGTTGAATTGCTGTCATCAAGTCAGCCTCTCATCCCAATCAATTGGAACCTGTGGGTCCAAGTCTCAGGGTTCATTAGGAAATATCAAACTCCAGCAGGGAAACACCATTCCTACAGCTGAAAGTGGATTTTATTGATTGTAGTGAAAGACTCTTTCTTTTGTTTGTCACCTGGGCTAAGGAATTTGTTTTGCTGAATATGGTCTGTGCCTTACTGACCTGCAAACTTGTCATATGTCAAAGCAGTGATCTGGTGCTGCAGGACCATGAAAACTCCTGTGTTGAGATGTGCTGTGGTTTTATGTAGCAGGTGCATCAGATGTAAAGGAATGTGAAAGTGACCAGAGTTTCCTAGAAGGTGCCAATGAAATTGTTGCAGAAGATACTGCTCCAGGTCATATTCTTGTCAATGACAGCGCTAGGTACTATCAAACTCAGTCAAATGGTGCAACAAAATGTAATGGTGGTGATGTAAGGCACTTTTCAGAAGGTGAAGTTTGTTTGGAGGTTGGTAATGAATATGTTAGTGATCCTGGTGTCTACAACTGCAAAGATTCAGAAATGGCTTGCAGTCCATATTTTGATCCAGGAACTAAGTTGGGCCACCAATCAGAAAACCTCCCAGTTGTGGAGATGCAGGGTAAAAGTGTTCTAAGTGAATGTGGCTCTCAACATGTGACTAGTTCAATGACTGGGCACCAGGTAATGAGGGCATCTTGTGGAAGTGGCTCTTTTGCTGAGGTCCATAATATGAATATGTCAGATGTTGTCTTCAAAGCTGTTCCAATGAGCACTTCGCATTCTGAAAGTGCCCTACAGGATGCCAAGGATAGGATACTCAACCTGAACTTCTCCAAGGAAGGAAAGCATCGCAAACCATGGTGGAAGGGCTTCCTTTTCACTCATCGGAACATCCACCGCAGGGTACCTGGATTACTGTCAGGAGTTGCATCAAATGGCCCAATGGGTTATGGCTCAGAAGTGGACTACTGCAATGGTAGGCCCTGTCCACTGTTCTTACCAGACCATTCTTTAAAAGACAAGACAAGTGTTGGAGATGGGAATGCCATTGGGAAGGATATCAAGAAGAACATGGAAGAGTGTGCTGTTGACATGAGCATGAATAATTTTGATTCCAGTGCACCACCAGTTGCTGCATCATCATTGACAGCTGTGACAGTGATAGACACTGTGGGGGACCGGAAGTTGTACATTCCCCATAAACCTGACCTTAGTCATGTTGAAGAGTGGGTGAACAGCATTGACTTTGCTGCTGTGGATGTTGACGAAGACATAGAGAATGATGAACAGGGGCTCAGAGAGCCATGTTCACCTGCACCACCTGCATTGACCTTTTTCAGCACCAGAGTGCAATCTGCCCCTCAACTGAACATTGATGGGGATGGATTGATAGCACACCATAGTGATGGATTGTTGGGTGGTGACGCTGAAATGGCAGCTTTGGTTGCTCGATCCGTGAATCCGTTGTCAACTGTTGCATACTTTTCTGGAGTGGGACTGCGAATCATTCCACCTCTTGCATTGTACAACAGTTTGAAGACCCTCAACCTCTCGGCAAACCACATTGGTAAGCTCTTGTTGCAGATGGACTTTCTGGGTTGTAGATAGAAATGCTTGTGGGTAGGCATCGTGCAATCTCACACCAAGAAGCTTTGACAGTTTTCTACAACCCAGCACTTAGACTTGAGTTGCATTCTGGAACTGCATGTGCCAAATTTATTTGAGGATGCTAGGGGATCCTGATCACATTTACCAACAAATAGTTTTGAGACTCTGCATGATCCATGTTTCAGGGTGTATAATCTTATATTTTTGGTTTTGTTGCAGTCCGTCTAACACCAGGATCACTTCCACGAAGTCTGCACTCACTTGACCTATCACACAACAAAATTGTAGTAATTGAAGGCTTGCGGGAACTTACTCGATTGCGGGTGCTTAACTTGTCACACAATCGCATCTCACGTATTGGACATGGTCAGTGGTGTCCTGTTTGCCCTTGTTGATAATATTAGGCTGGTTAAATTCAGTCTGCATCCTGTCTGGTTCATTGAAAAAGACTTGAAAATATCAATGGAACTTCTATGGACATTGTCCTTGTGGGTTTTGCTGTTCTAGTTCATCTGGTATTGCAATGCATCTTGTATGTTGTCTGTTGCATCACCCTAGGTTCCACAAGGTGTTTTGTGTTTTCCTTGTTTGGAACTGTGCTGTATTGATTATTTCCCTGCTTTGTAGGCATCAGGTCAGCTATTGATGACCTGTACAAATTTGGTTATTGAGTGCCTCAGGTCTGGCAGGCTGCTCTTCTCTCCGGGAGCTTTACTTAGCTGGAAACAAGATCAGTGAAATTGAAGGGTTACATCGACTTCTGAAGCTGAGTCTGCTGGACTTGAGCTTCAATAAGCTGACCACAACCAAGGCCATAAGCCAGCTGGCTGCTAATTACAATTCTCTCCAGGCTCTCAATCTGCTTGGCAATGCATTGAACAGCAATCTTGGTGAGGAACCTCTTCGGAAGCTTGTGACTGGCCTGGCTCCACACATTTTATACTTGAACAAACAAGCTGTGAAGGCTGTCTATGCACGAGATGTGGCAGTTGACAGTGTGGCACGAGCAGCATTGGGCACTCCCAGTCATCATCACCCAGCAAGGGGAAGCAAGGTTCCTAAAGGTGGATCGAGCATGGTTCCTGTTGCATCCACCTCTCAAGGAAAGATTCGGAATGGAGAAAAGGGGGCCCACTCTTTAAACATAGTGCCAGGAGGTTATTCTCGGAACACTTTGACAAAAGAGGCAATCCACAAGCAGCAGGAGTATCATCATAGCCACCACCACCAGCAGCGGCGACATTCTGGAAACAAGGAGCATGCCCTGCAGTCTCCAGGAATTTGGTTGCAGACTCCAGCTGTGGAATCCAGACCTGTTGAGGTAAGTCCAGACTGGATGGTTTTGGCTCCTAGAAATGGCATGAATCGCACCAGGAGTGATGGATCCATATATGAGTATGGTTTGCGGCCTGTAGACAGTCCTTTTGCATGAAAGTCTTCTATAGAGGTGGGAGGAGCTCACCTTCACATCCTTTATTTTCAAGGTGGTCTAAATATAATGGTTGGGTGTAGGACACTCCTTTCACTTCAAGCTGTTCGTTTTTCTGTCATTCACTCACCATGTGTTCTTGATAATGGGTTTTTCTCACAGTAATCAGAAGTTATGAATTTCATCTCAAATTGTCAAAGGTGATGCTTAAACGGCCGCAGGTTTCACTACGATGTGGATTTCTGTACTGTGTATCTGTCTAGCTCAGATTCTGCCAGGGTAATCTGAGACTTGTGCTGTCTGTCAGGGATTTCTCCCCTTTTACGTCAGAGCAGAAGCAGTGAGTAGACAAAACCAGTAATAATGACACAAGTAGTCTCTATTGTAGTCTTGATGTGCTCTTTCTAAGGTGGTACTGAATAATGTTCCAGTTTTCTGATGGTGATACTATTTCTGTTTGATGTTGAAAGTAAAGGAAGCTTCAATGAGTTTTAAGTCTTTTGTGCATAATTGGACTTAAATCTATATAGCATAAGAGACCTTCAACACGAGCATAAAAACCTTAAATATAGAGAGAGAAAGGCATTGAATTTCTATAGTATTTACCTCGATAGTAGAGTATTGGAACCGAGAGGTGGTAAGACAAATTGAGAGGAAGTAGCACTAGTGCGTGACCCCTGTTTAGTGAGCTGAAATATTACAGCAAGCTGCAGAATTTGAAGTAAGGAATTTAGTTATTATTATTTTTAACATATCATGCACAACCAGGTACAATCGCTTTTGGTGGGTGCATATGGACTGGCTACTTTGGGTTAGTATGTGTCATTCAGCCACCTTGGGTATTTCTTATCAATTAAGTGGCTATAGTTTTCAGATTTTGTTAACAATTTATCTCATTTGAGAAATGAACTTGTACATTGCACAAGTTTTTGAGTGTCTGGAACTAACCACCCAAGTCCAACCCTGTAGCTTGCTCCTCTTGTGTCCATTGTTTGTAGCTTTGTTCCTCTTGTGTCCATTGTCTGTAGAGTCCAGGCTTCGGATTACAAATGCCATGGCCCATGGCTTGTGAAACAGAATCCAGTAAGCTACAACTAACTTGTCACCTTGTAAACATAGTAGCAGCACAACTTGTTGCCATCAAAGTTGATGGAAGTAGCACTTAGTTGCAATCACACACATCCTAAATATGCAGCAATCAAATGACAAGTGTGATTCGCCACAAAACCATCAAACTTAAGTGACCATTCATGTATTATAAGCATGCCATTTCATTTCCTTCTTCCAAGCAAGAATGGCTTCATGGTAAGGAAAGCTTTTCAAGGTGAAAATCTTTTAAGCAAACTTGTGCATTTCTAGATTTAGATGATTGGTTAGCCTATTACACATCTTATTCTTTGTGAAGCAAAGTGTAAAAAAACACCATTTGCCTTCAAAACTATCAATCATTTGGGCAACAACTTGTGCTACCTTTATATACACTAGGATTTTGAAAGTGAGAAGAAAGGATGATGTTATATCTTGCCACAACTTAGTGATAGGGTTTATGTCACATAGTTCCTTCAATGCGACTTTTGTATTGTTTTTCATGGTGACCTTGAAAAGGTTGTTTTGTAAATCCAAGTGTTGTGGATTTAGCAAGGGTGGCACTTGTACCTTGCATTCATTATCCTTGAAATGCCATATATAGCTTTAAAGACCTCCAAGTGTTTGGAGAAACAATGTTTGAACATCTTCTTAAACTATTAGTCCCAAGGCTTTCATTACAATTTGGATAGGAAACCTAGCCTCCAACTCATCTACAAGGACCATAGTAGTAGTGCAACATTGTTGCTTCATCGAAAGAATCACATCTCAAAACATTTGTCTAATAACCCAAATTTGAACATTAGTGGTCAAATCTTGATGTCTAGCCCATGTGTGTTGCCCATACCACTCAAAAACCATGTGGTCAATCATTGTGGTTGGATCTATGATCCACTTCAAAACAATGCCTTCATTCCTATACTCCATCAATGAGGTGAAGCTATGGAACATCCACCAAGTGATTCAAGCTTGAACAACCTTTACTTGTTTTAGCACATCAACCATCTTGATTAATAATGTGTGATATTCCTCTAGTCACTCATTTCACTAGAACAAGCATATTGATCCATTTAGTGTGCAATTTTTTCAAATTTTTTATTCCCCTTTGTTTCCATCATTTTTACTAGCTTTTGAATTTCAAGGTGGCATTTAAGGGGCTACAAGTGAAATATGCATACAATTGTTGTAGTAGACTTTTTGACCTTGAAATTAAAGATAAATGGCTTAGGGTTTGCATTGCCATGTTTGTGTGGTGCATATTTCTCTTGAATTTGCATTTTCACACCATTGTGGATGCCTTGAAAAACAATGATCCCATTAACTCTAGATGAAATTAGTTTCTTAGTCATGTCCTTTTTGCTCAATGCACTCCAATTATCAATGCCTCAATGATCAATTGAGTTATATTGTCTACATTTGCACCATCATGAACACACTTGAAAGACAATAATATAAGTACCTTTTTCCAATCTCAAACCACATAAACATGGAAATTAGCCCAAGATTGGTTGTCTCAAGTTGTGATTCCATTATAACTAAGACCAACATAGCTAGAGGAATTCACAACCACTTTGGTGGCACATAACACCACATGGTGCAAATGTTCAACCATTGAAAACCTTGATGTGTTGCTTTAGTGTTTTTGGTTGTTTCTCATATTTAATTGTTTGAATAAACCTTTCAAACGTTCAAAGTCCATCGTTGGCCTTTCCTCCATCTACAAATGCAAAACATGTTTGAATTGGACAAGGTTTCACTTGCCATAATTCCCATCCCCTTGTGTAATAAGATGAAATACACATTCTCTCTTGCCATACTTGCAAGGATAGCTTCATTTTTAACATGTTGGTAGTCTTTAGAAAAATAGAATTTCCCTAAATTTGAATGCCAAGTTTTGAAACTTTTTCTTTCCTTTTACCAATGTATCAAAAAGGCTATCAAGCTTTGAAAGAAGCAACTTATCCTGTTTTCAACCTTTGAACACACCTTTACAATTTCACAACATATATTAAACCATCATTTCCAACAATATATTTAACCCATTTGTATTTCATTGCCTATAAGTCCTAAAATGTATGATGTGCATCATATTGGGCTTGTTTTCATTGTTAATTTTCAATGGTGGATTTTACAACTCGATCTATAGGTGCCAATTCACTATTGCTAAAGGATGCAATGCAATTTGGTTGAAAGATGAAGTTTTATTTGACCCAAGGATATGGCATGGATGAAGATTTTCCAAAAAACTTGGGGCTAGATCCAAAACATCTTGAGGTTTTGGCAATGGAACTTTGCCATTAAAAATTATTATTTAGCGAAAGTTTTCAAGTACCTTCAATGGAGGCATTACGAATGTGATTGATAATCATATGCCAAATTCCAAACTCACATTAAACTCAAAAACAACAAGCTTGATAGTTGATATCAACAAAAAAAAAAGGTGTAAGGTGTGTTCAACAATTTGCACATAAGTTCAATGGTGAATTGTGATGACAATAAGAAAAGTAAAACTTCATACAACTACAAGGAATTAGGATGTGAAACAAAATACAACAAAACCAATTGCAAAACAAAAGTAAAAAACATAACCTTAAATCCATTCCACAATTCAACAACAAAAAAACAAGAAGGGGATTGGGATTTGGGAATCAAGATGTGGCATGTGCAATTGACACAAGAAATTGATGGTAGCATAATGCATCGCAACAAGTGTTGGGAATCATGATGTGTGATTCACATAGGAAGTCAATGGCAAAAATATTTCCATGCACAATCTACACAAGAACACAATGTTACAATTGGCAATTGATACAATGAGAATTGGGATTGCAACATTTGAAACAAAGTGCAAGTTCAAAAGCACAAAGTGAAATGTGGAATGGATGAACAAAAACCCAAAACATGGGGTGAATAACAACTTCAACAATTTGTCAACTAGAACTTAAATTCTTGACTTGCTTGCATTGTTCCAATGTGCAAGTTCTACAACAACAAACTTTAATTAAAGTCCGAGCCCCCAATCACCTTAAAGACTTTGCTTCTTGAGAATTGGTGGCTTTACCTTTTGATCAAAACTCCAAAATCTTGACTCTTCACCTTAGGCATTTGTCACCCATTATTAGAATTAGTGTTTAGTGTACACAAGTACACAAGCTACACAACTTACTTGTAAAGTGCAGGGGTCAAAGTTAGGGAGGTGACAAAAATGAGTTTGTAAAAGATGGCATAAAAATCCACTAAAGTTGCAAATTGAAGACAACATGGTGAAGGTGCTCAAAGCATTTTTTTTGTTTACTAAAAAAAATTGCTAAAAAAAAAGACATTAATTGTTATAGTACCTTTTCAAGTTCAATGATAATTAAATTATTTTCTAATATGTCAAAATTTTCAAAATATATATATTTGCAATGCTACAATTTAAGGAAATTATGGAGGGAAAAATACAAAAATAATGTCATTATGTCATAAGTTTAGAGTTTAGGGAACCTATTAAAGAAATTATTTATATTTATTGCCAAAATTCCATAAATTATTGTTATTATCATCAAAGTGGATTTTGAAAAATGGGCAGATGCAAGTTATGGTAGCTCATTTTTGTGATGAAATGGTGGTTTTTTCATGGGTACCCTTTATTTTAATGCATATGGTGATTAATATATCCTTAAATCTACTAATTGGGACTTCAATTTAAACTAACAAATTCATTATGAAGAGAATTGTTTGGTTATTTATTGATTAAAAAATTTATTTGTTAGTAATAATGGATTTTTAAAGTCAAAAAATATGGACTAATCATTTGACTCGAACATCACAAAATGGAAAAAATTATATTGATTTACATTCCAAATTTGTTATTGAGGTTCAAATATAATGTAATACAAAATGATATGAGAAATCTTTTTCGTGAAAACCATAGCCATTTAATAATTAAGGATTTTTGAATGGTTAAAATTTGACCGTATTTTCGTAAGTCCATATGAGTTGTAATTTTTGTTTTTTTTTCAATTTCCTTGTCCCAAAAACATATGTTTTTCAAAGCTTTACATGTGTCATTATTCATATGAACTTTGTGACATTTTCTTTTAGGACTTTCAAATTAAAAAATGACATTAGCTACATTAAATACAAGTTTTCACATAGATTTGGGAAGGTTTATAAGTGATTGCACATATATTATTCAACGATTAAAATAATAACATTTTTTAAAGTAATGACCATGTTCATTTGAATCATTTTAAATAATCTTGTATGGACTTATAGGGAGTGTAATTTTTGTTGATATGAGCCAATGTACTGCATTCACCCAAATGAAATAATTATTATTTGGCAACTAATTGTCAAACCTATAAAATTATTATATTACCAACAAATAAGAAGGGTATTTGTAAATGAAGGCAGAACTTCCTTACCTTTGAACTAGTTTATGTTTTGGAGAAAAATCGCCAAAAGGCAACACAATTTTATGAAAATGGAATACTTTGTCACAAATTCCCTTTTTTTCTTAAAACATTTGCCAATAGATTTTTTTTTTTTTGTAGTTTGTCACCACATTTATGTCTATTGGTTACATTTTAAAAGTTCCTTGAAATAATGTCCAATTAAGTCAAAATTAGCCTAAGGATGCCTATCAATTTAGTTCCATTAATAATTTCTTTCAAAAAAAACTTTTTGGACCCTAATTTTAACCTTCAACCCATGAAAGAATCTTAAACAATATTTTCCACAAAATGATTTTTAAAATTTAATTTGAATGTTAAATATTATCACCAAACATTTATTGCATATGATTATTCAAAATTTTGTTATAGTTGGTAACAACAATGAAATGAACACAAAGTTGCATCTAACTTAAGTTGAAATTAGTTTTATCACCAATGTTGGAACTAAAAGGAATTTCACATTTCATTGAATGTCAATTTATTTTTTTAATGAATATTTTTAATTTTGTCATGTTTTATGACCAAGTTGGTTATGTTGCTACTAAATTATTTTCATTTATAGAAGATTTTAATGCTAAAATATCTAAATGTTGATCAAGTAATGTTGAAGGTGTGTTCAACAATGCGCAACTTCAATGTGCATTTTTAAAAATCTTACAATGCAAAAAAGCTAAAAGGTCAAAACAAGGCTTGACATCTTGTAAAGTTTGATGATTTTATTGTACCCAAAATCATATCCCCTAACCTTCAATTATGTTGAAGCTTTGGAAATTTTTAAGTTTGAAATAAGCCATAGGAAAAGAATTTGAGGTCCATAATTAATACAAAATGAGGTTTACACAATAAAACAATTAAAGCAAAAACTGGATCCTTTGATCTTGATGTCAACAAATTATGAATAGTGGTGGATTATCAAGGAAACTTTGCCAATGTTCCATAATGGAATTTACTCAAAACACCAATAGCCTTTGTAGTTTAATGTAATTGGTAATCGTAAATTTTTTCATTTGCAAATGAAGTTTGAGTCTTTGATAGTGTTTGAGGAATTATATTTTGGCAAATGGAGTCCTTTTTAGTTGAAATTAAATCATGGGATAATATTTGACCCCTTGGGCATAAGCATGGTAAAGTATGCTAATAAAAAACATAACTATTTTTTTGGAAAATATCCATAAAAATATTTTTTAATGTATTGAAACCATGAATATTATTTAAGTCAATAATAAAAAGTTATAAGTTCTTTGACTCCATTGCATAATATTGAAGAAACATAGGTTTTAATATGCATGTAGGTGCATTTTTTTGAAATGTAACTAGAAAAGTATGTGTCATAGTTCTACAAAATTGAGTTACAAGTACATGAAAATAAAACATCAATTGGAAGTATTATATTTTCAAGTTGATGAAGGCCTATTGTGTATGGATATAGTTCCAACTTTTCATATTCTAGTCATAATCTATTAAAATTTTAATGTAAAAATATTATGGAAAATTTGAACAACCAACCAATTTAGAACATACTTTTCATCCATTTTTCCTAAATAGAAATTCTTCAAACTTTATGTAAAACTTATAATAAACTCAATGAAGTGATGTATGGATTCAAAATGCAATTTAAATAGGTTTTTAATATTTTTTTAATGTTAATGTTGAAAAGAGATTTTTTTGAAATTAAATTTTTTTTGGTTTACTTTTTTTGCATACTTTATCATGTTTGGACCCCCTTGTAAATGAGGAAGTCATTTAAAGACAACAAAACAAAGTGATATCTATTTGGGATTAGTCTTCAACTTCCAAATGGTTACAAATTGGTATATCGTAATACCTGGCAACTTTGGCACTCCACTATTGAATAATTATTTTATTTTAAAGATTCTTGTTTGGCACTTCATTTTTTAATTATAAAAAATTGACCTTTTAAAATATTGAAAAGGTTTAATATTCAACTGCCCTTGAATCCATACATAATGTTATTCTCGTAAGCATGTTGTTGTAAGTAGTTGAAGATTCTTGTATTGACATTGTAACCACTAGGAGCTTGGCCACTCAACAACACCATTCTGATTTTAAGCTTTTGTTGTTGCTACTTTTGTGACTAGTGTTCCTTGACGGTGACATAATTATGTGTAATTATATGGACAAGGAAGATTCTTCATGTGCTACTTGTTGCACTGAAAGTTGACCACATAGTGAAAGGAAAAGCTCTTGAATCTCTTGTTGGTATCCAATTGTTGACGATGGTGCATCGTAAAGGAGCTTGAATCCATAACGACCAATAGCAGTAGCAACTTGCAACACCTAAGGTAGTGACAAATTATAATTCAATTGATTAACTTGTATTGGGTCGCAATCTCTCACATCCTTGATCTTCATAAGCAATTGATCAACTTTGACTCATGTTTTTCTTCCTCGCGGTGGAGCTTGGGAGTCCTTGTTGTTATTTGTCATCCTCTTCATTGTAGTGCCTTATTGTCCACCACCATTAGTCAAGGAGGCTGTTGTACCAATTGCCATAGAAGTTGTTCTTTAATTCTATAATAGCAAGAAAAAAAAGAAAAAAAGGATCAATAGTTGAAAAATTTTGCTCCAAGAAAACATGAGTGTGAATGCATTGAAGTGACACCCCCCACCCAAAACTCCAAACTTCAAAACTGCAAAAGTGTGTGAACATGGGTTTCTTACTCCTTTACTTGCAAAGACTTCAACAATTTGAAATGGCCAAAAAATTCAGCATGTGTCAATTTAGCGTTTTTGAAATTTTGGCATTATTGTTTAACAATTATTAAAAATTTCAGCAATTTCAAATTTTAATTATTTAACGCCAAAACCACCAAGGTACTACAATAATACTTAATATAAAGATTTATTATAGTCAAGAATATGATTTAGGACTTTTTTTTTTTGGTGTGAAATTTTGCCAAAATGAGAAATACAAAAATAAAAGGGAATATTTTACCACAATATTTTCATTTTTTGGGGAAAAAATCACCATATTCATAAAAACTTCAAAAAATTCAATCCCATTTGGACTTTGATTTGCATTTGGTACCATTTTTTAAACTAGTTTTTTTACTATTTAAACAAGTTATAAAAAAAATCATCATTTAATGTTAAATCCCTCTTGGGATGTTAGCCTTAGCTAATGATTCAACATTAGAATTTTGAAAAAAATATCATTTTTTAGGCTTATAATGATTTCCATAAAAATAAAAATAAAAACCTTTAATGCAATATTGTCTATTTTCCATGACATCAAAGTCATGCCTTAGTGAAATTGACAAGCACAAAGGATTCTATAAAAATAATTCAATTTTTATTGAAAAAATGTACCAACTTGCAAAGTGTGGTGGTGAACTTATTTTCTTGTGACATTTTGACATAGTTTTTTTTTTCGCAAATTATCGCCAAAATTCCCCATTGGACAAGGGTAGCCCACATCAACAAAGGAAAAAAAGTTTTAAAATTTCGCCTTTTCTCCAAAACCCTTATGCACCATCATCATTGGCATTTAATAACTACTTTAAAACCAATCTTTTTTGCTAGAAACTTCTATTCCACAATGAATGAAGATGCTAAAAGTACCATTTTCATAGCCATCTAATTGTTTGCTAAGGTGTATTTCAACCATTTAATTGCAAAAATGTTGAACTAAATTGGGAGATCCTCACCATCATTAAACCCTTCACATTGTTGTAGCTTGCCAACCCAATAAACATTGATCCTTATCTTGTGAGTCTTGAGTTCCTTTATGGACCTCTTATTTGCCCTAGATTTTACAAGTATTTTGAATCATGAATGTTCTTGCTTTAAATGTTGGTGATGGAGGAAGAATGTTGCAAACTTACAAATTAATTTTGAATCACAGTAACTAGTTGCAATGTAACTATTGTGCACATTGCAATGTGCTTATAACTTGTCTTGAGTGTTGGTGGCAGTGGAAGAATGTTGCAAGTTACAATTGACTAAGGAGTCAAGGATTCTTAGAATGATAAATCATGAAAAAACCTTTAGTGTTTCAAGGTGAATTGTGAGTTGCCATTCTTTTGGAAATTTGTGTGCACTTTTATTTTTCTTATGTTTATTATAGTTATTTTTATGTTTTTTTAGGGAATTGAACATGTAAATAAGATTAAAGGCTTCTTGATTTTCAAGCTACAAGTTTTGACTTTTGAAGACCAAGGTTGTTTTTTCATGATTCATAGTGCACATGTGTGCAAGACTAGAGTGCATTGCATCCTAGTTGTTGAATTAAAAATTGTTGGTCAATTTTACCTTGAATTCAACATTGGATTTTTCTTTTACAAGTGTGCAAGTTTAATCCTTGAAATGTGTGTGCATTGTTCATTATCCACGTCATGTGTTTCTTTCTAAATTTTTTTGTACTTTGTGAAAATTGAATTGCACTTGAGTTTCAAGTTTGAACATGGCTCCTCTTATTAAACATCTTAAATCTTCGAACAACTTTGAGTTTTGTTGTTTGTTTGGTCAACAAAATGTACAACAACTAGAAATGTTGTTAAAAAGGGTAGCCAAGGTGCTATGAAGGTTAAAAAGGACAAAGGGAAGTTAGTCATGCATGAAGGAGGTCCATCCCACATTTATTTAACTTTGAAAAATTAAACTTGAAAAACCCCAAAAGAAATTGTGATTGAGTCTAAGAAAAGAAAAATGGTTTATGAATTGAATTAAAAAATTTAAGATCTTTGGGTTACAAAATTGCCATGGGAAAAAAAATGTTTTGAATGAAGATGAGCTTGTCACACATGTTCAATGAAAGATTTGCACAAAGGTTATGGACAAGCTTGAAAAAATTCTTGCTCCCAAGTTTGATTATCTTTGTAAACAAATATTCTAGTAGGAAAATTATTTCTCCCATGCCCAATGTTCTTAAAGGTACATTATATTATGTTAAGAATGAAGTGCTTTGCATTTCTAGAAATGGGGAAAGTGTGTTGGATAGGGTTATGCAAGGTGTGGCACATGAGGGTTTGAAAAAAATCATTATTGATTTGTCACAATTTTTCACCTACTTTGAAAAGGAAAGCCCATGTTTGAATATGAAAACATGAAGGGTTTGTTGCAGTTCATTCAAATGAGGAACTATCCACATAAGCATTCATGTGACAATATTAGTTGGTCCACAACTGAAATAACACATGACATTGCTAATGCAACCATTGCAAAAGTTGTGAAAGGGTACATTCATAGTATAATGTACCAAGGACTGTGTTGACTATCTTCAATTTCTGTAGTTTTCAACTTTGAAAAATCATTATAAAAGTTTGAAACATCAAATGTAATTAGGTTTGTTGCACCATGTTTTATTATTAATGAAATTTCATCCAATTTTTTTTTGTGTGATTCCCAATTGTTTTAATGGTCATAAAGTAGTGGAAAGTTTATAGTTGAATATTACTTTTCATTTCATTCATCTTTAATCTTATGTTGAATTTAACCATTCATGCTCCAAATTTATAGAAGACCATATATGGGTGAACCAAAGGGCCCAGTATGAAAAAAAAAATGAAAGCATGCCCTAAATTGCCATTAGCTGGGTGTGCTTTGTTTGCATTTAAACATGTTTATCACCTTCAAAAACATAAAATTATAAAGACTTTCTAAAAGACAAAATGTTTTTTTGTTGTTTAAGGGAAAACAATGTTGCATTTTCATGAAAAATGATACATAAAATTTAAGTTCATTGGTAAATTTGGGTTTATATATACAACACTGCATTAAGAAAATGTGAACGTGCTTTTTGTTACTCAAACCTTCATAAAATATTTTCAAATTTATTATGGGCTTTAATATATTTCATAAGAAGGGCCACATGTGTTTATATTTTTAAATGCACATGTATTGAATCCTTTTAACAGATGTTGTTGATTTTGATTATGAACGTCCTTAATGGTAAAAATAGTTCAAAATTGGTCATCATGGTTGAAAAAAAATTATACATTTGACTATAATCTAGGTCTTCATGCAAAAATAAAATAAAATATTATAATATGAATCATGTTTGGTCTCAATATTAATATCCAGTCCCAAAAATAATATTTAAAATACAATTTTGATATTTAATAGACCAATACATGTAGGACACGAGTAAAATGCAGCCCTTGGTAAGGACTCCAACCTTGGTCAATGTGGTTCTTTTTATTGTGTTTTTACCCGAAAATAAAAATTTCCATTTCCATCTCTTATGATGAAGTGACAAGTGCTAATAAATAGAGTTGGTTATCCTTGCACACATATCATCAAATATTGGTTTTAGATTTCAATTGTGGTCTTCTGAAAGGGTGATCAAAGGGGTTAATTTTAGAAATTTGATCAAAGTCATCATTCAAACATTGTTAATTAATGGTGGTTTGATAGGTGAATCATTAAATCCTCTAAGCTCATTTGTTGTGGAATTGATGATGTGAATGTTTTTTTATTAAAGTGCCATTACTAAGGTTATATAGCAAATTCAATTGGATTATGTTCTTCATATGCAAGTCATCCATTGCAAGGCCCATTAAATTAATCTTGCCATGCAAGCTTTGTCTAAGCCAAGCATGGTTTGTAAGTTGGAGAATTTATTCCAAGCCTTATATGTTTACTTTAGTGAGAGCCCCAAGAAACACTTGAAATTCAATAAGCTTGTTGAGATCATGGAAACTCAAGGTAATAAACTACTAAAAAAAAGTCAAAATAAAGTGGATTTTTATGCTAAAACTTGTAAAAAAGGTGATGAATGAATATTGCATTTTAATGGTCAAGATGGCTTTGGATTTTATTGAAAAAATTTATGCCAAGGTACTTTTGTACTACTACACTTTGTTTACGGGACCGAGACCTGGAATGTGACGTAATCTCAACAGCACTAGTTGGAAGCGGCATACAACAGCTGCTTGAGGAGGATCATGGGCATCCGGGTGTTAGATTGGCACAACTTACAACACATTTGGAGCACCTATAAGGTCAAGCCGTTGGCTTACTTCCTTGCTCAGTGCAAGCTGAACAGATTGTTAGAAACCAAGTACCCACACATTGCGTTTTTTGCGCAACTAAAGGGTGCCACATATGGCCGTGGTAGGCCGCCATAGACCTTTAAATCTATTGTGTGCAAGGATCTCGAGGTAGCTGGCATACCATTCCAAGGTGGGGAGTGGTATGTGTAGGCAAAAAACAAATCATTTTGGTGCCAGCTAGTTTAGGGCATACTGCCTATAAAGGTGGCACCCGTGCCAATGCGCGAACAGCCAGTTCGAGCATACAAATGTTAGGGGCTTGGGCTTTTGGTTTCATCTGTGTGAGGGTTGGCACCATCTAGTTTTGGCTAAAAACCTTTGGCCTATGGGTAGAATCGATAATGGGCAACTACTACTATTACTATTATGCCAAGGTGAATGTTGAGCTCTTATATGGGCTAGCAATCTTGTTACCATTGTTGATGGAAATGAATGACTTGATGAAGTTGGCCCAAGTTCAAAATGCTTTTGTTTTTTTGCTATGTGGTAGCAATCAAACTTTGTTAAATATATTTGTTATAACGTTTTGTGGATCCTAACTTGTTTTCATGTTCAATATTCTTTCAAACTTGGTGGGTTTTTCCCATTACTTGTCATCATGCATTGGATATTATTGACATTCAATATTCAACCTTTGATTGCAATGGACAACATACTTGGGTGAAACATATAAACCACCTAATAGGGGTTGTGAATTTTGTGATTATACAAATGCACACCCAAGTTGTGGAAATTGTGAAAAATTAGGTGAAAGAGGTTATTGAATTTTTTATTTCAAAATTACAAGCACTTGTCTCTTTCACCTGATGTTATGGAAGCTTTGGGGGTGGTTTTCTTTCAATATTTGATGATGGTAAACTACAAAGAGTCTTTCCAAAAACACATTGCAATGAATAAGGCTCAAAATTTAAACCCCAAGAGAATTGGGTCTAGACCTTGATACTAGAGGTAACTTTTTTGTCTTTGGATTTGCGAATGTCATTCTTCAAGTCAACAATGAAAAACAATGTTGTAGTAACCATGGGCCTTCCTTACACCATGAATTCTATGATTTGATTTTAGAGATCATTGGCTTGTTCACAAGCGATTGCACATAAGTCGCTAAAATATTTGAAGTTGGTACAAATTGCCATGGTCCAAGTTATTGGTTTTGTTTAGGACAAAGGGTGCTTTAGCAATTTGAATTTCATCAAATTCAAACTCCACAATTGATTGACAACACATTTGAAGCTTGTGGTTTTGATGTTTCCTCAACAATTTTACATGTAGGAGAATTTTCCATATCCATAGGTAGTTACAACTTGGAAAGATATGCAAAACTAGTAAGGCATTAATGCATTATTTTTTTTGGGTAAGTTCAGGTCCAAGTTTTTGCCTTTGGCCTTTAATTTCCATGATCTTGGTAAGGTTTATGTCTCCATTAACATTTTGTTTCTTTTCTAGTGATAATTAATAAATTTTAAGTTCTAACAAGTTTTGTTATTGTGTGTAATATGTATGTTGTGTGTTGTTTTAAGGTGCCTTGTGTTGTAATGGGCGATTTAGGGGTTCAATTCCCCCACAAGTCCTATCACCTAAAGTCCCACCATAAGGAACTAATAGGATCCCTAGAATATTTAAGAGTAGTCTAAATTTTTTAGGTGGGTCAAACACACATTACCCAAATTAAACTCCATTGCATATTTTGAGGTAGCTAAACAATTCATAGGCAAAAATAAAACAAAATTGCTAAATGTCTTGTAAGTAGAAAGCCAAGTCGCCCACCCCACCTATATATATTTTACCAAATTAGCCATTTAGGCTAGGTGAATTCTTCCTCCTAGCCAAGATAGCTATTTTTTAAAATAGAAAAAAAAAATCCTATATTCAACAAGTCGAAAACCAAATTGGAAAGGGTCAATGAACTTTGTGCACTAGACAATTGAGGATGTATAAAGTTTTTTGATTGGGGGTGCTTCGGGATTGGGGTGTCCTAGAATAGAGCCAAGAACAAGTGTTGCAATGGTAGGTAGCCACAACAAAAGATTAAGAAGAATTAGGAGTTGCAAACAATGTAGTTGATGCATCAAAAGTGCTAAAAATAAAGACAATGGAGATTGTAACATTAAAAGTCTGAGACAATGATGATCTTTAGCATCTCTAGATGAAGTTTTTTTCTTTTTAAATTAATTATTTTATTGAGATTCTGGCAAGGTAATTTACAAAAGAAAGAAAAATTAAATTAGTGAAATTTAAACCAGTCTTTTTTTTTGGAGCAAAAACTTGCCAAAAGGTAGCACACTTTTCTGAAAACGGAATATTCTGCTGTAAATTCCCTTATTTGAAAAATAAAAATTCCTGAAAATTGACAGAAAGCTGTTTTTTTTATGGGGAGGGTATTGCCCCATTTATGTCCACTGGCTATGGTTTTAAGAGTTCCTTGAAATAATGTCACCAGTAAAGCCAAAATCTGCCTAGGTATGATATATGCTCACCACCCTGACTCCATCAGCAAATTAAAAAAAGAAAAAGAAAGAAAGAAGACTAATTTAAACTAGAAATAAAATCCCCAGAAATTTCCTTTTTTTTTTTTTGGTAGAAAAAAATCCACAATTGTTTTTGGAAAACAAATCAATGGTCTAGATGATTGGCTTGTATCAAACCTATAAACTGTAGGAGGTGCTTGTAGTTTTTCCATGTAGAGTCTGCATTCAATTCTCACTTGAAACAAAGGAGTAGTAGGCTCAATTGTTATTTTGGGGGCTGATAAGGGGGGGGTGCATTCACATAGCCTAGCACCATTGGCCCTGAAGTACCCTAGTCCTAGACATGAATGATTTGATGGAAACACTAAGGCTATAGACTCTCAGAATATTCACTTGATCAAGGGTTCAATTAATTGTAGTAAGCGTGTCTCACTAAACATGGCACAAGAGTTCCCCAGTTATATATTACATATTTTGGGGTCTTCTTCTGACATTTTTCGTACCTCCCTAATACCTTTCAGCACATCCCTGGCCTTTTTGCACATTCCTGGTCGTGGTTTGTTGAACCTCATAACTCACATTCTGTTGTGTCCCCATACACAACATGAACACATGGCGCTCCTATACAAATGACTTATGTCTGGTACTGGGATGCACCATGCTAAAGAAAATCGGACATTCTCGAGAGCATCATCTGGAGCAATAATAGGAGCAGTCCCAAATCCTACAGCAACATCTAGACGCTAGAGTAAATAATGCAATAGCAAAACATCTAGAACTAGAATTTGAAAAATTATGTTCTTACAAAAATTTACAACAAAAAATCAGAATCCAAATTTTTTGTATGATTTTTGGCACACTCTCATTTTCAATAATTATACCCCAATTCATCTACAGAATGAATGCAGAAGAAATAACTGCAACTATTGGTAGAGTACATTAGTATCTTCATCAAATACAGACTTGAAGGTTCACGTACACAGTATATACACACTCCTAACTGATTATACTATATGTATTATTGTACTTGTACGATGTATAGAGTATTGTGGTGTTATTATACAGTATACACGATCGTCGTCTCTCTTCTTCAAAGGCCGCAGCAGCAAGGACCGTGGCAAGGCCAAGTGCAGGCCCAGCAAGCAGCGAAGATGGCTGCAACTCTGTTTGCAGCGCTGTTTCTCTTCCTTTCCACCGGCACTCCATCAGGCCCCACATTTGCAGGGTCGTAGCTCTGTGGCTGTTGAACGTAATCTGATCCCATTCCTCCTGCTCCAGCTGCTCCTGCGGGTACGCCACTATCATCAACGTAGCTACTACCATTTGCACCTCCAGCTCCTGCGGTTGCATCATATGCAGCAGCTTCCTGATTTGCTGCACGGGCCTTCCTGCGACCTAACATCTTGATACCGGGAAAAAAAAAAAAACGCTTCAACGAATTAAGACGAGTTCTAAGCAAACCCAATCTACTGATAATATGCTGGTGAAGATGATCTAGAACTTTTCTTCAATTAACTAGACTTCCTGCACTTTAAATCTGATCTCTGAGCTCTCTATCTCTGTTCTTGGATTGGATCGTCCTCAATATTTCTTCTGATCTCACTTCTAGTGCTTCTAGTGATCGCTTTAATGAGAAATACTTCTCATTGTAATGCAAGCAAACAATTTGCCACTACAACCCCGCTAAGCTTCTGCGATTACCAAAAATTTCATAAAATCCTTTAACGTCTCAAAGCTCACGAAATTACTACTACTACTAGATGAGCTACTGCTGCAGGCGCTCCTGCTGCTGCTAAAACCTAATTGTAGTATCCACTTAATATGCCTTGTACTACTGTCACTGAATCGAACTAGCAGAAGTACTATATAAGCAGCTACTACCAGCTGAGCGGAGCGATGATCCAGTGTGCTGATTCATCCTGATCTGTCTAGGAAAGCTGCCAAAACATTACTTCCGGTCTAAGAAGAAGTAGAAGAGTTTGCATGCTCGCGAAACAGGCGCCGGCTTCGCTGATGCCCACCTGCTTGCCAAGGGTGGGAAGGGAGTGGCTGCTTTGGCCACGAAGTGTATTAGGTGTCATGCGAAGGAGACAAGTGCTGGGCGGGTATTAGAAACCGCGTACCGAACAGTGTTTTCCGGTTATTTAAATTGTTCCTCATAACCGGCCGGCTCGGTTATCGTTTCTTCGTTTTTTTTTGAAAATTTAAACCCACCGAATATCAATTACACTCTCAAAGTAATACCCATTCAGTTATCAACTAACCTGGGTAATTTTTTTGGTAATAATCATCAGTTGTAAATATTCAGGGTCGGTTCTTAAATACTCACCATGAGAACCCCCGGTTATAATTCATAGGCTAAGGGGTAGGTTATAGGGTTTTGTTTTTCTTTATTTTTAATTTGTCTCTTTTAATATTTTCAATCATAAACATGCTTGGGGTCTTAGGATTGATAACCTACCTTTGATAAAATTCCAATCATATGGGTAGGTTATTTAGAACGTGAAAATTCAATACCTGGCCGGTAGGCTGTTGATACCCGGATCCAAACCCTGCTCTCGTTGCACAAGTCAAAACTCAATAACCAGCCAACACTCGTGCCAAACCCCCTTCCAGTATCAGGGCGGTTCTTAAGCTTCATAACCATGGTTGTCATGAAAGGAAATCAAATGCACCCAGTAGACATGGGTATATAAATGGTTTTCAAATTTCTTTGAAAAAGCCAAATTAACTGCCTAGAACCACCTAGTTTGAGCCCCCACGTTACGAGTCAAATTATTTTTTTCCTCCATGAACGGTGGCCGATACAAAAAAATAAAAATGGAATGCCTGCATAAGATGGTGTTCCATTTTTCAAAAACACCCACTTTTAGTTTTCAATCTTTTTTATATATCCGTCGGGTATCAAAAAATAAAAATAAAAATAAAATCAGCACAGGTCTTTAGTGTTTGCGTTCCGTGAAGCCCACAAGCCTCAGACTTTACATTATTCGGACATCACAAGGTGATGATTACACTGTTGTAGAGTGCTTTCCCCTACCATAATGATCTCAATAGATGTGCATAGTGTATTTTGTAAGGCGCATTATAATGTGCAATTCTTTAGTCAGCCTGGAGTGGGAGGTTTTTTTTTTAATAAAGGAAATAGGTGCATAAGTTAATTTGGGTCATCTTTATTGTGAGAAGAAAATTGGGTAAATGTATTTGGTCGATGGCCATTATGTAAAGGAAGGCACTAACAACAATGTTTTTTTCTTATATGTAACAATCAAGAAAATGCATGAGATGAATGGTTAAGGTTGGTTTACATTTTTTTTTAAACATTTTTATACAAAACATTAGTACAGAATGGAGTGCAAATCCTTGGCCTAAATCATTATGAGATTTTTAAATTAAAATAAGTTCATCATATTTTAATGATTTCATTTTTATTAAAATTATTTCATCAGAAAGTCATTATGTAAACATCATGTTTCATTATTAATTGACATAATTCACTATTATAATTTATTATGATAAATAAATTTATTTTTATGTTATTGTTTTAAACATTTTAAACAATTTTAATTATATCATATATTATTTTATGTTATTTTATGTTATTCTAAATTATACCCTAAATTATTGTGAGTTTTTATATATTATTATAAAATATTATACCCTTGATTATACTTTCAATTATTATAAGTTATTATATTTTAAAATATCCTAACTCATTATAAGTTTTTTATTTAAAATTATTTAAAATTAAACTAGCTTCTTGGATTTTTCACCTAAAAATAGGGTCTTATATTCATTTAGTTGCAAACTTAGTTCCAATCTAGTTCCTCTTTATGATGTGTTTATACATGTCATGTACACTAGGGTATTGTGCACTACATTAGAAATATATTGTATGAATTTTATCAAAATATGTTAAACACATATTTGACCATATATGAGCATATCTGATTGAAAAAACATCACGTTGATTTTGTATGCTTCATTTAAAAATACCATCATTATCAAAATATGATTAAATTCTAAGGTGAGTTCATTTTAATATGATATAATTGTTGTATTAAATGAACATTAATTATTGATAAATCATTTTAAAAAGATAATTCATTAGTTAATATAAAGTATGAACTAAATAATTTTATTTCATCATTTAATAATAATTTAACTAATACCAACTAATTAAGTAATCAATTATTATTTTTTAGTTATTTCAAAACTCTTTGTTGATTAACTAGATCTTAAATTGTAAATTGATTCAATAATGAATCATTACTCATGAATTATTCATATTCATTGACTGATTAGATTAAAAATACGAAATAATATTTAGTTAATTTAGAATTATTTAATTTCTATCAACAACTCAACAAATTTATAAAAAGATAGTCTATAT
>Ga0209611_10003746_pt1 | contig 26231 bp, 27 predicted proteins | sample S1TSphgellanicum_3_FD_187693 | JGI IMG/M metagenome (GOLD analysis project Ga0209611, IMG submission 187693) | Host-associated microbial communities from peat moss isolated from Minnesota, USA - S1T2_Fc - Sphagnum magellanicum MG (SPAdes) (version 2) | ecosystem: Host-associated > Plants > Peat...
GCCCGAGGTCAGCGCGCCGAAGCGTGTTGCCTCAGCGCCGACGGGGTCGACACCGACCCGTACACCGGAAAGCTGTGCCGCCTCATCCCAAGTCGCGCTGTGCGGCGCGTTCCTCGGCTGGACGAACAGTACCCACGCATTCACCCGGCCGCGGGCGCGCTCCATGACTTCGGCAAGTTCGGTGAGGCTCGCGACCGTGCACGAGCACTGCGGGTGGACCAGCATCACCAAAGTCATCCGACCTGGCTCGCGCACGATCTGCGAGCCGGCAGGCCATTCGGCAGGCGTCAGGCCGACCGCTCCCGGAGCGCTTTCGAAGCGCTGCAAAGCCCGCACGCCGAAAGCGATACCCACAATCCAGACGGCGGCAGCGAACACGATATATGGGCGATGCGCGCGCCGTGGCGCGGGAATCCGCGCGCGGTCGCAGGATTGTGAAGTGGTGGTCGGCAGCATGGGGCTCGGATCCGTGGGTTGGTGGATGCTCCGCATCGGTACCCGTGCCCATGTGCGATATAAGACTTGTCGGCTCGACTCGGAAAATCTATAGGTTTGCCGGGGTCAAGATTTTGACGGCGACTCTCAATTGTGGAGTAGTCCGTCCTTTCGGACGCCTAGGTACCATGCGTCCCGTGCAATCTTACCGATGTGCCCGGAATGGACAGTGTCGGGTATGAATCGTTGCCGATGTGTCCGGAATGGACACCCCGGTTGAACTGTAAAGGATGTGCCCGGTACAGACCCACGCATTAGTGGTCGGGGTGACAGGATTCGAACCTGCGACATCTACGTCCCAAACGTAGCGCTCTACCAGTCTGAGCTACACCCCGAATCGATCGGCCGCCATCCGGGCGCGCTAGTGTACGGGCTCGGCGACCGGCCAGGCAATTTTCTATCCTAGCCGACCCTCTGCGCCATGCGGTGGGTGGTCAGCGCGGCGGCGACGCCGATGAACGGCAGCCAGACCACCGCATCGAGCTTGCGCACGATCAATGCGCCCGCGAGCAGGGCCCCGAATAAATAACAAACCACCAGGGAGCTTTGGATCTTGACATCCTTGAGACCGGCCGCATCGCCATTGGCAATCGAGTCGGCAATGGTCCCGACCAACTTTGTGAGTGTGGTCGTGAACACGATGGTCGTCAGACTCATCGTTTGGCCCACCACCGCCTGCAGCCCCATCGCCACCGCCAACAAAAGAATTTGCAGATGATCCGAGGGAGCGTGGCTCACGTGCGGCGTCCACATGGCATACAGCGCAAAGCACAGCAGCAACGCCGTCTCGCCGGTCAACAATATATTGAGCGCATGGTCCTGCGTGCGCCCACGGCGCTGCAAAACGCCCAGCGCGCAACCCAGGGCAAATCCGGTCAGCGCGACGATCGATCCCATGGCCGACTGCGAGTCGCTCTGGGCCACATAGTACGCCAGCAGGGCCAGATTGCCGGTCATGGCCGATGCGAACACGCCGCCGAGGATGGCAAAGCTGATGACGTCCACGGTGCCCGCCGCGAAGGCGGTGAGCAGCAGTATCGATTCGTTGAATGTCATCCTGACCATACCGGCAATGTATCGTATCGGCGCTTAGGGGGCTTCGACTTCGTATCCCTTGGCGCGCAGCTCGTCGAGCAACCCACCGCGCTCGAGCATCATGTCGATGTTGACCACGGCCACGGTAATGGACGGCGTCGTCAAGCGCTTCTCGATCGCGTCGAGCCAGGTGCGCCGGATGAGCGCGATGAGATCCGCGGCTCCCACATCGGAGTCGAGCTCCGCACGGCAGGCGTCGACTTCCGGAGGTTCGGGCAGTTTCGCGAGCCGTTCGACATTGCCGTCGGCCCACGCCTGCGCCCGATCGACCAACCGCGGCAAGCCGCTCTCGACGGTGGCGAGCGAGGCTTCGACACAGGCATTTTCCGCCGCCGGCGGCAACGTCTTCATGGCTTCCACCACATCGTGGAAGCCGGCGATCTTGATTTCTTCGACAGGCACGTGATGTTTCTCGGCGAGCTTGCGCATCGCGGCGCCCAGATCCACGCGCGTGGACAGACCGGCTTGATGGAACGCCGCCTGCTGCAAGAACGCCGCGGCGACCAGCGGGCGGAAACGCTCCCACTTTTTGGCGTCCTTCGAATACTTGTCGCGCTGGATCTCGAAGCGCGCATGCAAATTCGCGGGCAGTACATCTTTGAGCCGTTTGCCGCCACCGACAAACAGAAGATCGCGGTCCGTGATCAACAACCACAGGATGCGTGCGATCCCGACATCCATCGGCTTTTGCACCAGCACCTCGCGCGCGCCGTCGAGGATCTGCTCAACCTGCTTGGAACGCCAGGTGATGTCCTTGGGTAAAGGCGACAGGCTGCCGAGGATCCACACGTGTGCGTTGCCGCGATGCACGTGCCACATGCCCGGCCCGGCGCGCTCGCTGGTGACGACCACTTCGTCCAATAGCTGAGGTGTCTGGTCCGCGCGGCAGCGCGCCGGCGCCAGGCCAGCGAGCAACAGCGCGGCCGCCGCGAGCATCATGCGCATGCGTAGCCCGCCGCCGCCAACGCCGATCCTCGACGCGAGGCTTGTCTGCCGGGCGCGGCAGTGCGCCGCTTGTGGCCGGCCGAATGTCCGCCGATGTGCCAATAGGGTCCTTTAATTTTCGCGGCGAGCTCGAGCTTGGGCCAGGAATGGATTATCGCCGAGATGAGACCACGCTACTGAGACATTCGTTCAACTGACAGCCGCGCACTATGAGAATGCCATCGCTGCCGCTGCGAGGCGCGCGACTTTACTCTCGGCGAAACGGGCGGCTGAGGTAGCGCGAGCCGGCGAGTCCAAAGCGCCAAGGCTGCTCGACGGCCTTGGAAATCCCGATTCTCGGTCCGCACACCACTTGCGCAGCCCCGAGTGCAGGCGTCAGGCTGAACGGCGGCTCATCGACGCGCTTGCCGTTCAATCCGCGAGTCACACCCAGCGCCTCTCCGAGTCTTCCCGGTCCGGCGCACAGCAGGCGCAGACTGTGCTGCCGCCGGCGATCCATCATGACGGCAATGCCGGCCGTGGGCTCGAGTGCGCGGATCAGCACTCCCGCGCCGTGTCCCGCTTCCCGGCATACGAAATTCAGACACCAATGAATACCGTACGACAAATAGACGTAGACCCGCCCCGGCGGTCCGAACATCACGGCATTGCGCGGCGTCGGTCCTGAGAAACTGTGCGACGCCGGATCTTCGCGGTCGTATGCTTCCGTCTCGACGATGATGCCGCCGACGCCGTCGATCAACAAGCGCATGCCGATCAACCGCTGGGCCACCTGCGGCGAGTCCTGGGAGAAATCCAGGTACTTGAATCGTGGAGCGCCCGAATGCAACCGCTGCACGCCGGAACCTTCGATCGTGGAGCGCAGGTAGGGTTCCTCGCCGGCGGCGTCCCCGATTAAGGTGCCCTCGCTCATGTCAGAAACACCTCGATGTCGTCGATAAAGCACCAACTCCAATCTTCGCCCGGCTCGAACGAGGAAATGATCGGATGGTGAGCGGTCTGGAAATGCCGGCGCGCGTGACGGTTCTTCGAATCGTCGCAACAACCCACGTGTCCGCAGGTCCTGCACAGCCGAAGATGCACCCATGTATCGCCGAGGGCTAGGCACTCGACACAACCCTCTGCGGCCGGCGTCACCGGCCGCACCAGATTCAGGTGCGCACATTGTTGACGAGAACGCGCCATTTCCCCTCCGATTGGGCTCCGAATTTTACACGACGTCGATCCACACGCCCTAAAAGATGCCCAATGCCAGGCCGGCGGCCAGGGTCGCGCCGATTTCCTCGCAAGCCAGGAGATCCTCCTGCGGCAAATGCTTTGCCCGCAGAATCTCCTCCGGGGTCTGCGCGTGCGTGCAGACGATCGTGGGCTCCGCGATCGAGCGCAGGCGCCAGCCCATGGCGATTCGCTCGATTTGCTTTGCGGCACTGCGGCCGTCGCTGCCCGCGCAGATCAGCGCCGCGTAGGGCCTTCCGTTCAGACGATCGAGCGCCGGATAGTAGGTGCGGTCGAAGAAATCCTTCATCTTTCCGGACATCGACGCCAGATTCTCCGGAGTGGCAAAGATATAGCCGCCCGCATTCAACAGGTCGCGGGGTTGTGCGTCCTCGCAGCGCAGCAGCAAGGTGCGGGTGCCGGTTTCGCGCGCGGCGCCGGCGGCCGCGGCCTGCGCCATTTGCAGCGTTCCTCCCGTCAGGGAGTGATACACGATCAACAGGGTCGGCATGGCTGACTACCGCAGATCTTCAACAGGGTCGGCATGGCTGGCAATCGCAGATCTTCAACAGGGTCGGCATGGCTGGCAATCGCAGATCTTCAACAGGGTCGGCATGGCTGGCTATCGCAGATCGTCAACAGGGTCGGCATGGCTGACTACCGCAGATCTTCAACAGGGTCGTCATGGCGCGCTATCGCAGATCTTCAACAGGGTCGGCATGGCTGGCTATCGCAGATCGTCAACAGGGGCCGACGGTGGGTATTGCAGAACGTGAGCAATGTCCTACACCGTCAGCCGTCCACTGCCGACTGTAGCGCATGGAGCATGCGAGCACAGTACATTTCATTCAGACACATGCTGTCCCGCTTCTCAGGAGGTACCATCATGCTTCACTATGCCGTTGTGTTCTTCGTGATCGCCTTGGTTGCCGCCGTGTTCGGCTTCGGCGGAATCGCCGCCGGCGCTGCCGGCATCGCCAAGATTCTATTTATCGTATTCCTGATCGGCGCGGTGGTAAGCTTCCTCATGAGTCTAGGCCGCCGGGTGTAAGCCATGGAATCATACGATTCTCCCACGATGCGAAAAGTCAGCGAGTTTGCCAACGGTCAGGTCGATAACTTTCTCGACAGCGTGGATGACCTCACCAGGGCGTTGAAGGACGTCGAATCGCCGGACATCGAACGCGTCCGAGCCAAAGTGAAGCTCGCGCTGATCGCCGCCAAGAGCGCGGTGGCTGATGCGGCGTCGCAGGTGCGAACACAGGCGCGGGATGTCGGCAAGCGCACCGACAGTTACGTCCGCGAAAATCCATGGCAGGTGATCGGAGTGGCTGCAGTCATCGGGCTCGCGGTCGGCATACTGACTTCCCGGCGTTCCTCGTCCGGCCGGTAACACTCAGCCCTCACCTGCCTACTGACCTGCCACCGTACCTGCTCACCCCGCATGGGTGACGCGAGCGTCCACCCGGTAGGAGTTGGACGTTCCGGCGTTTCTCGTCGGCCTATGGACGCCGCTCAAGCTCTCGTCGCCTTGTGGACACCGCTCAAGCGCGGCGCCATTGTGTGACTCCGCCGGGCTTGTCTTCGAGCACGATACCTGCTGCGGTCAATTGGTCGCGTATGCGATCGGACTCCGCAAAGTCCCGGGCAGCGCGCGCCGCCTGGCGGGCCGCCAGCAGCGATTCCACTTCCCCGGCGGATATGGCTTTATCACCCGCGCCGCGCTTCAGGTAAGCATCCGCGTCCTGCTGCAGGAGCCCCATGACGGCTCCCATCGCGCGCAGCGTTGCGGCGCCATCCGCGGCAGCCACCGCACCTTTCGCCGCCTTGGCCTGATTGAGCTCGCGTGCGACGCCCTGCATGACGGCGAGCGCCTGCGGAGTATTGAAGTCATCGTCCATCGCGCCTCGAAATTCCTCGAGCCGCTTTGCGTCGACCGTTCCCGACTGCGCGGCACCCTGCAGCGCGCGGTACAAACCCGACAAAGTTTCATCGGCCTGCGCGAGCTGCGTCGATGAATAGTTGATCGGACCGCGGTAATGGCTGCTGAGCAGGAAGAACCGCAGGACCTCGGGATCGCGCAGCGTCTTCAAGACCTCGCGTACGGTGAAGAAATTGCCGACCGATTTCGACATCTTCTCGTCGTTGACCCGCACGAATCCATTGTGCATCCACACATGCACGAACGGCGTATCGCACGCGGCGCACGATTGAGCGATCTCGTTTTCGTGGTGCGGAAACTTCAAATCCTCGCCGCCGCCGTGCAGATCGAAGTAGCTGCCGAGCAGAGTGGTCGACATGGCGGAGCATTCGATATGCCAGCCCGGGCGGCCCGCACCCCACGGCGAATCCCACGACGGCTCACCCGGCTTCGCTTGCTTCCACAGCACGAAATCCAGGGGATCCTGCTTGGCGTCGTCCACTTGCACGCGGGAGCCGGCGCGCAGGTCGTCGATTTTCTTACCTGACAAGCGGCCGTAGCCGGGAAACTTTCGCACGGAATACATCACGTCGCCGTTGTTCGCGACGTAGGCATAGCCTTTTCTGATCAAGGTCTCCGTCATCGCCACGATGGGACCGATGAACTCCGTGGCGCGCGGCTCGAAATCCGGCGCCTGCAGCCCGAGGGTTGCGCAGTCCTCGTGCATGGCGGCGGTGAATCGGTTCGCCAGATCGGCCCAATTTTCACCGTTGGCGGCGGCTCGGGCGATGATCTTGTCGTCGATGTCCGTGACGTTGCGCACGTAGGTCACGCGGTAGCCCAAGGACCGCAGGTAGCGCTGAATCAGATCGAACACGGTGAGCATGCGGGCGTGGCCCACATGTATGTAGTCGTAATTGGTCATGCCGCACACGTACATGCGGACTTCGTTCGGCCGCAGCGGCTGGAATTCCTGCCTTTCGCCGGTGAGTGAATTATGAATTTTGAGCATGGGATTCGAGACGTCGGCGCGCCGTCTCCGGCGACATGAGTTTGAGCAGACTGCCGAGTTCCGGACCGTGCGCCTGCCCGGTCAATGCGACACGCAGCGGCATGAAGACGTCGGCACCCTTGCGACCGGTGCGCTGAATCAGGATTTTGGCCATCACCTTCAGGTCCGACGGAGATTCATCGAAGGCGTCGGTGGCCATCGCGAAGAATTCGGGTCCGGCTGCGGCGATGACATTCTCCTCATCCCTTCCCAAGGGCGGCAGTTCGCCGTGCACCACGGCTCGCCAGGGTACCGCATCGGCGGGCAGCACGACATTGTGGCGCACCAGATCGATGAAATCGGCCGAGTCGTTGCACCCCAGCCAGGCGCCCACCTCGGCGTCCGACATGCGCTCCACGGTTTCCTTCTGCCAGTGCGCGAGCTGTGCTTCGTCGAAACGCGCCGGCGCGCGGCCGAGATGTTCCGGCCGGAAATGCGCCGGCATGTCCTCGGGCGCCAGCCACCCATCGACGTCGCTTGCGTGCCCGAGTCGAAACACCTGATTGAGCACGGCGGCGGCCAGGAAACCGCGCTCCCGGAACTGTTGCACGCTGCTGCTGCCGTGGCGCTTGGAGAGCGGCGTACCGTCCGCTCCGACCAGCAGACCGACGTGGCCATAGGCCGGACGGCGCAAGTCGAGCGCATCCAGCACCATGAGCTGGCGCGGCGTGTTGGTGAGATGATCGTCGCCCCGCAATACCTGTGTCACTCCCATGACGGAGTCATCGACGGCGTTGCAGAAAAAGAACGACGCAGTGCCGTCGTCGCGCCGCACGATGAAATCCCCGATATCGCCCGACACGAAGCGCTGCGCTCCGTGTACCGCATCGGTGAATTCGATGACTTCGGTGTCGGGCACCCGGAAGCGCAACGTCGGTTTCAAGCCGCGCGCCTCGCGTTCCGCGCGCTGCCCCGCACTGAGTTGCCGGCAGGTCCCGGCGTAACGCGGCGGCTTACCCGCCATGCGCTGCAGCTTGCGCGAAAGCTCCAGATCCTCCGCCGTGCAGTAGCAGGGGTAGGCCAGGCCCGCCTGCTCCAGCCGCGTCAACAGGCTTCGATAAAAATCGCCGCGCTGTGACTGCGAGTACGGGGCCGAGGGACCGCCGACCTCGGGCCCTTCATCCCAGTCCAAGCCCAGCCAGCGCAGGTCCGCCAGCAGCTGGTCGCGGAACGGCGCCCGGCTGCGCTCGACGTCGGTGTCCTCGATGCGCAAGATGAAGCGGCCGCCGGTTTTGCGGGCCCATAGATGGCTGAAAAACGCCGTCCGCGCATTTCCCAGGTGCAAGGAGCCGGTGGGGCTGGGCGCAAAGCGCGTGACGGCCGGGGCCGTATCTTCAGTCGTGGACATATCTCAAGATTGTACCCATTCGAGTAGAATCTCGAACATGAAACCACTACTCCTCCTGCTCGGTCTGCTGTTTGCGGTTGCTCCCCGTCCCAGTTTCGCTGCCGACCCGCCGCCCGCTGCGGCGCCGGCGGGCACCACGTCGTCCCCGGCGGCAGGCGCCAAGGAAAAGGGCAAGGATAAACCGGCCGCCTCGGCCGCTCACATCCCATCGCCGCAAGTCGTGGTGGTGACATCCCTGGGGAGCTTCACGATCGAATTGAATGCCGAACGGGCGCCCCTGACTGTGGCGAATTTCCTCAAGTATGTGGACCAAGGACACTACACGAATACGATTTTTCACCGGGTCATCGCGAATTTCGTGATCCAGGGCGGCGGCTTCGACACCGACAGCTTGGCCAAGCCCACCCCCTACAAGGTGGTCAACGAATCAGGCAACGGGCTGACCAACCAACGCGGCACCGTGGGGATGGCGCGCGGCCAGGAGCCGCACAGCAGCGATGCGCAGTTTTACGTGAATCTGTACGACAACGAGGCCTTGGACCCCAATAAGACGCGCTGGGGGTATGCCGTCTTCGGCACGGTCGTTCAGGGCATGGAGGTGGTGGACAAGATCGGTAATGTCGCAACCGGCTCGCACGGACCGTTCAAAGAAGATGCGCCGCTGCAAACCGTGGTGATCCAAAAGATCGAGCGCGTCGGCGGCCCTTGACCGTCCTGTTCATCTCCGATTTGCACATCGATGCGGGCCGGCCGGCGATCGCCGGCCAGTTTTTGAGCTTTCTCAGCCAGGAGGCCGCGCACGCCGATGCCCTGTACATCCTCGGCGATCTGTTCGAATCCTGGATTGGCGACGACGACCCGGACCCGGCGCAAACCGCGGCGATCGCCGGAATCCGCTCGCTGACCTCGCACGGCGTGCCCTGCTTCGTGATGCACGGCAACCGGGATTTTCTGTTGGCGGCGGAATTTTGCCGTATGAGCGGGGCCGATCTTCTGCCGGATCCCTTGCTCATCACTTTGTACGGCGAGACCGTGCTGCTGATGCACGGCGATGCACTGTGCACCGACGACACGGCCTACCAGCGGTTGCGCACAACGGTGCGCGACGCCGACTGGCAGAGGCGGTTTCTGGCGCTCTCCGTCGCGTCGCGCCGCGCGCTCGCGGGCGCCGCGCGGGCCGGCAGCCAGGCGCATACCGCCGCAATCGACTATGCGATCACGGACGTGAACACCGACAGCGTCGTATCGGCATTGCGCGGCGCCGGGGCTGCCACGCTGCTGCATGGTCATACGCATCGGCCCGCGATTCACGCCCTCGAGGTCGATGGCCGGCCCTGCACCCGCATCGTGCTCGGCGACTGGTACGACCAGGGCAGCGTGCTGCGCTGGGACCAGCACGGACCGCACCTGACGTCGCTGACGCGCTGAGGGAGCGCTCCGCGGCCATTGCGGAGCCGTACTTGAGGTCGCTGCCGCGCTGAGGCTGCGCGGGCGCCATCACGGCCCGCTTTGAGGTCGCTGCCGCGCTGAGGCTACGCCCGGCCGCCGTCGCGCGGATCGATCTCCGCGCCGGTTGTGGGCTATCCAGGCACCGGTGCCGCCGCACCCAGCGTGCGTCGGGCGAAGCCCAGTTTGCCGCGAGCGACCGGGTTTCCGCTCACCGTCACGATCCCTTCCACCAAGGCGATATCGCCAACGATCTTCAGGATCTGTACGGCAATCTCCATGCGATCGCCCGGCACCACCGGCACCAAAAAGCGCATGTCATTGATGACTCCCAGAACGAGAAATTCACCGGGCTGCAATCCCAGGTTGGTCATTTGGGAGAACAGGATCGAAGCGGATTGCCCGACGGCTTCGACGATCAACGTCCCCGGCATGATGGCGAATTCCGGAAAATGTCCCAGGAACTGCAGCTCGTTGCCGGTGACGTTCTTGAGGGTCACGATCCGCTGGTCGGGAATCAACTCCAAAACCGTGTCCACCATCAGCATCGGAAATCGCTGCTTCAGCAGTCCGCGAACCTGCTCGAACGTCATCACCGGGGTGGCCATGCGTCGCGTGGACTAGCGCGGCTGAAGAATCATGGCGGTCGCGCGCGGCAGGAATCGGGATCGCGAAGGCATCGAGCTGGCGTCGGAGACGAGTCGCACCGCACGCAATCCGGCCTCCTCGGCCATGACCAGCGGCTCGCTCTCGCGATGATATTCAAACACGTGATCTCGCTGCGCCGATTCCAGAGCCGTACTGAAGAATACCATCCCCTGCCCGGAGACTTGCTGGGAGAGCGCCGCAAACAACGGCTTGGGAGTGGTCAAATGTTCAGCCAGCATGGCCGAAATGATCCCGTCATAGCGCCGAGGGGCATCTGCGGATTGACCCTTGATTGCATCTCGGACGGAAAATTTTACGCGGTCCGCATGGCCTGAAACGGCGAGCAGACGATCCGACACGGCCACCGCGGGCGGGCTGATGTCGAATCCGTCAACCCGGATATCCCGGCGCTCCTCGGCAGCAATCAGGCTGAGGACTCCGTGACCCGAGGCCAGTTCAAGAACCCTGGCATCTTTCGGCAGGCGCCGCAGGAATTGATTTCGAAACATCGACAGATGTTCGATCATCGAGGGCCAGAATGCATAGATGAGGATCGCGGCCCACATGTAAGGCACCATGTAACCCGCATCCTCATACACGCCCGAGACGATCTCGGGCATCGCTTCGGGTGTGTATTTGCCGCTGCGTTCGTAGCTCTGCTGGGCCTGCGCGACCCCCAGGCAATAGCGCGCATAGCCCAGCGCGGCGTCATCGAATGCCCTCTCGCCATAGGCGGCTTCGGCCCAGCGCGCCAAGGGATCCAGGAGCCAGCAAGCAAGATCTCGATTGGCCTCGAAGGTTGCCGTCGCACTTGGCGCGAATAGCCTGGCCCGGCGCTGCAACGCTGAAATAAAGGCCTCTGCGGTCGCCATAAATAAACCCCTTATGCCAGTTCCAAGATACTGTCCGAGTCAACGATCGACGTCGCGGGCATGCCGCAGGCGATCATGACGCGCACACGCTCCCACGTGCCAAGCGAGCGCGCAATGCGCATGATGATTCGCACGGGCTCTTACGCCTCGAGCGACGGCATGTGCCGCACCAAACGCGTCATCGGCCTGATCAAATCCGCGCCGTCCCACGGGGAACCGAAGACGTGCATGCGTCCGAGCCTGACGATCCTGTCGACGCCGCAGCGCGCCGCCGCCTGCGCCAATCTCAGTTCCTTGGCGTCGTTCCCCATCGCGATACCGAGTGTTTGGACGGCGCCGTCAAATTTGCTTATGGGGTCCATCAAATCGTCCACCAGCAAGACACTGAGTGTTCTGCCCTGGGTGGGTGCGGGAATCTCGGAACCGGAGCCGAGCAGAATCGTCCAATCGGGACTCATGGGAAACACGGCTTGGCGGCCGCCGGCGTCGAGCAGCCAGGAGGCGCGCACCAGGCAAATGGACGAACTCAACGCGGAATGGATGTCGACACGCGGGTGAACGCGGTTTTCCTCTTCGAACGCGCGGCGCAACGCTCGCACGAATCCGTCGACCTCGAGGCCCTCGCGACGCTCCAGAAACAGTGCCTGGGGAGATGAGCACGCCTGCTGGTCGAACTGCCAGACATCGCGCGCGATGCGCTGGCACCATGCCGCTTGCTCCGCCTCGTTGCTCCACGATTCAGCATCCATGGCCGCCACCGAAAGCCGCGGCCCAAACACCGCCACACGCGCCCAATGCGGGAACGGCAATCGACGGATCCGCGAGACGGATTCCGCACCGCCCCAAATCATGGCTCCGTCGACGGCCGCCGCCATCGCCTGCTGCAGGTCCATGCGCTCGTGCTCGAAAGCAATCATGCCAATGCGCGAGGTCAGCGCGCCGTCGCTGTCGGCCGCGTGCAAGCTCTGCATGATGGCGCGTGTCGTGTCGACCAATCCGGAAGGCACCCGGACAAGGCAGGCGTTGCCGCCGAGCAGGGCGCACGACATCGAGAGCAGGGGCTGAATCTCGATGTTTCCCGCCGGCCAGTGGCCGACCACGCCCACCGGCAAAACTCCCAGGCGGGCAAGTCCCTCTTGACGCCATTCGCCGTGCAGCGCGCCCGGACCGAGCTCCCGGAGCAACATCGGTTCGAGCGAACCGCGCCGCAGCCATAGCCTTAGAAAGGCCACCCCGGGGATCGCGTCCAGAGCCGGACCACGCAAGGCCGCACCCCAGCGTACGAGCACTTCGATCACCTGGATCGGGGTGAGTTGGGAAGACAGCGCCCGCGCTCTCAGCGGTAGCGCAGCCGCCGTGATCTGCTCGGGCGAATTCACCGTCTGCACCAAATCAATCATGTTCTGCTGCCGCGGTGGGCCTTTCCCGCGTGGTGTCGATATTGCCGCAACCCCTGATTTCAGCCTTCGGCACCCGCTTTACGAATCGAAAGCCGATGCCGCGCCGGCCGCACCGGCACCCATCGTCGAGGATGATTTCCCCGATGTCCTCGGTCAGCACCAGGAAGCCAGGGAAACTGCTCGGCAGCACACTGCAGACCTGCACCAGGCCTTGTTCACCCACCCTCGCCGGTTCCAGCGTGCGTGGGTCGCGCACGATCACGTCGGCGTAGGCGGGCACGTGTTTGTTGCCCTGCTCACAATCCGGATAGACGATTCCGACGTTCTCCACCATTCCATAGAAATCCAGAATTTGCGTCTCGGCGCAGCCAAAGACCGACGCGACGCCGGCCGCAAAAGCGGCCGGCGTGACAGCCTGATCCTGCAGGCGCTTCCAGCCGCCGCTGTGCAGCACTCGAACATTCGGCATGTCGAGCTTGATTCCCCGCGCACGCAACGGCAGCACGAGATGCTGCCAAAGAACGTACGTGAACCCGTACACGAGAACCTCCGCCGACCGCCATCGCGCGGCGCATGCGAGCAATTTCTCTGCATTGAGTTCGAGATGGTCCGCGCTTTCGCTCTTCAGGCAGCAGACGATCTCCGTGGCGAACGATCGCAAACCCTGGATCGCCGCGGCTCGCGCGCCGATTTCGGCATTGCCTTCGAGACTTTGCGGGGTATCGATCACGAGGTAGGGGCGTCGCTTCGGTCCGATGAAATCCTGGATGATGGTCAGGACGCCTTTGGTCATGCGTTTCGATGTGTCGGCGTCCAGAACCACCCGGCTTGGTGTTTGCCCGGTGGTGGCGCTCGACGCCAAGGTCCGCGTGATCTTGTCCGGCGCCACCAGCGCGAGCGGGGGGTTCGCTTTGAAGACGCCGACGGGCAGATAAGGAAGATCGGCGATGCGGGACGCGGTCCGATAATCGCAGGGCCACGCTTCGTAGTAGCGCCTCAAACCGGCATTGCACTCGGCGGCGTAGGCCAATTCCGCCCGCAGCAGGCAGAGCAGTTCGGCCTGATGCTGCCGGGGCTCCTGTGTGAATGCGCGCCCCGACAAAAGGCCGTCAAGCCGATGTTGGACGTCCGATGACAGTGGCACTGCTACACCGATCGCTTTTTCAGGCCGGGGAGATGAGAGCGCAGCAGCTTGCCGTGGAAGTTCCTGGGCAATGTCGCCACGAGGTTCACCGAATCACAGATCCATTCGGGCGGCATATTGCGCCGTATCGATGCGACCACATCGTGTGCGCCTTGCTCCGCCACCACGTACAGGGCCACTGCTTCGCCGGCCTCGGAATGTTCAACCGCAGCCACCGCACAGTCGGATACGCCGGGGGAGGCCGCGATCCGCGTCTCGACCTCCGCGAAGCTCACACGGACGCCGCGCATCTTGACGAACTCGCTCTTGCGGCCTTCGATCCATAAAAAGCCTTCCGAATCGCGAGACGCCAAGTCACCCGTCGCCATCCAATCGTTGCGGAACTTGCGTGCCGTTTCCTCCGGGTCGCCGAAGTAGCCGCTGCAAATCGATTTGCCGTGCACCCAAATCTCTCCGGTCCGACCCGCCGGTACATCATTTCCGCTCTCATCGACGATACGCACCTGCACATTGTCGAGAGGCGTGCCAACGCTTCCCAGTTTTTCGCTCAGCCGGTCGGGAGACAGGCAGGAAATGCGGGCCGTCGCCTCGGTCTGACCATACATGACGAAAAACTCGGCGTGCGATATGACTTCGCGCATCTGGCGTATCCGCTCCGGCGCGAGAACGCCTCCTGCCTGCAGGTAGCGACGCACGGGGTCGAGCGGGATGGAGCGGATGTTGGAGCGGCGCAGCAGCACGTTGTAGACGGTCGGCACGCCGGCAAACGTCGTGCACCGATGGTCTCCCATGGCGCGCAGCACCTTGTCCGGAAACATGAAGCGGGAGTCGAAGACGACCCCGCCGCCCTGATAAAGATGGGTATGCATCACGCTCGCTCCGAAGCAATAGCTGATCGGCAGGATGAGCATTGCCCGTTCGTCGCGCCGCAGATTTTGACTTCGGATGATCGCCTCGGTATTGGCGATCAGGTTGCCGTGAGTGACCTTGACCAACTTCGGGTCGCCGGTCGAACCCGACGTCGGCATGAGCGCAGCCAGATCATCCTCCCGGCATGCCGCCGGCGGCACAAGGCGGGGATCTTGTGCCGGAAAAGTGCCGGAGATTTGCAGCCCTGCGTTGCGCTCCACCCACTCGCAGCGAAATGCCCGATCGGTCCACACGGCGCGTGCGCCCGTCTTGCTGAAAATGGACTCGCCGGAAGAGGACAATCCGCGCTCGTTCAGCGGCACCACCGTGAGCCCTGCATACATGGCGCCGAGGTAAGCGAGTGTGCTCGCGGGCTCGAGCTTGCAGCCGATCAAGATCCGGTCGCCGGGTTCGAGCCCGGCCGATGCGAAACCGGCCGCCATGCCGGCGATCCGCTTCGGCAGGTCGAGCGCGGATATCGCCTCACCGGTTGCCGCGTCGATGAGATCGGAGCCGCCGCCCAGCCGGTCGAACAACCGGGCCGCAAAGTTCAACTCCCGCGCGCCGTGCATGTCATTTCGCGCCGAGCTTCGCTTCCAGAATTCGCACTATCTCCCGGACGTTTTCCATTGCCATCAGCTCATCGACATCGAGGTTGATGTGGAACTCCTGCTCGAGGGAGTTCGCCAATGTCACGTGCCCCATGGAATCCCACGCCGCTATGTCTTCAGGGGTGGTATCCAAGTCGACCGTCTTCGGGTCGACGTCGAACGTGGAATTGAAGGCTTTTTGCACTCGTCCCAATACGCTTTCCATAATTCAGATTTTGCTCCATTCAGTTGGGATCATAAACTTCAGCGCCGTGGCGCTGCCATGGCGCGCAGGGCCCACTATTCCCGGCGTTCCCTTTCAGGCCACGAGGGTGGCGCCGCCGTCGACGACCAAACTCTGCCCGTTGATGCCGGATGCCGCGGGCGAACATAAAAACTGCGCGGAGACGGCCACTTCCTCCACGGTCACGAGCCTGCCGAGCGGCGAGCGCCGTGCCGCCTCGGCCAGTCTCGCTTGCGCGTCGGGGATTGCCTTCCAGGCATCGGTCGCAACGGCTCCGGGCGTCAGCACATTGGCCCTGATACCACGCGGCGCAAGCTCAGCGGCGAGATGCCGGATCAATGCCTCGAGAGCGCCTTTCGAGGTGCCCACGGCAGTGTAGTGAGAGAGCGCGTGGGTTGCACCCAGCGAACTGATGGACAGGATGCATGCGCGCTCATCGAATTGCGTCAGAAGCCGTTTCACCAGTTCGAACAGCGCCCGCACGTTGAGTGCAAACGTCCAATCGAAGTGGCGGCCGGTCAGCGTCTCAATGGGCCGGTGGGTGCCGGTGGCAGCGCAATGAACCAAGCCGCACAGCGGCAGGTCCGACTGCTTGACTCGAGTCTCGATCAGATTCAGTCCTTCGGGCGTCGAAACATCGGCGCGCAGCACCTCGATGGGCAGATTCTCACTGTCTGCAAGAGCAGACAGTGAGAGCGCGGACTTTTCGTCGCGCAAGTAGTTTGCAATGACGCGAGCCCCCGCGCGACCGAATCGAGTCGAGATGGCTCGGCCGATTCCCCGGGTGCCCCCGGTGATCAGGAACATCCCGCGCAGTTCGAACGGATCGCTTGCCTCACTCATTCTTTGACCAGCTTCGCCTCACGCACTTTGACCAATGTTTCGCTTCAAGCATTTCCTGACGATAGCGGTATATTCCCGAAGTATGAATGAAGTTTGATCATGCACTACAGAAAACGGCGGAAAAATATGCAAACCGCCGCTCAGCGATGCTACTGTTCGCATCGAGCGAATATTTTTTTCTTGTTCAGGCGCCCGGCTCTGTTATGACAAACATCGTTGTAATATTCGTGTGTCACGCGAACGCGCGCGTGATGTGACAGAATTGAGGACTTAACATAATTAAGAGCATCGGCGAAGGCTCCATGCGATGCCGATTTGCTACAGCGACAAAGGCATGTACGACGACAACGCTTCGCACTACGATTGATTGCAGATTGATCCAATCGTCGCGCGTAGTGCGTTTGCGAGTTCAGGCGATTTCAGGACGGTTGGCTGGCCCGCTACGTTTCGGTAAATCCACGAGGAGACGGAAATGAGGTTGGGTTACGGTCGTGTTCCGGAAGATTGGCATGCCGTCAGGGACGGCGCGCTCATCGAACTGCGGCCTGGCGGGCTGCGGAATCTGTTCCTGGTGCACGAAGGATTGGGCGACACCCTGTTGTATCTGAATCTGGCGCGTCGCATGCCGGAGCATCTCGCGGTATTTGGCATCGTGCCGCGCAGCATCGCGTCGGTACCGATAGCGCACACACGCATCGAGGACATGGCTGCTTTCTATGTGGGCGAAGTGCGCCGCAAGCAGCCGCATGGACCCTACCTGTTGGGGGGGCTGTGTGCCGGCGGAGTGATCGCGTATGAGATGGCGTCGCAGTTGCTGCGCGCCGGGGAAGATGTCGAGTTGGTGGTCATGATCGAGGCCGCGACGCCGCAGGCACTCAAGCGGCCGTGGCGCATCGCCAACCTGCGCATCCGCCGGTTGACCAAGATGCTGGCGGATGCACGCAAGAGCGATCGAGCACCGATCGCGAAGGCGTTCGCTGTGTTGGGTGCAACCCTGCTGAAACTCGTGAATTCAATTGTCTGGGAGGTCAAGCAGCGGGCGGACCGGTGGTGGACCCGCGCCCGTTTCCGCTTGTTGCACGCGTTGCTGGCGCGGAAATTGCCGTGGCCAGCGTACGTGCATCCGCTCACGGCGCTTCAGATCTACGAATTTGCCGAGGCCCGGTACACACCCAAACCGCTGGGCCGTACCACGCGTGTGGTGCTGGTGCGTGCGCTGCGCCGCAGCTTCATCGTGAGCGATACCCCCTATCGCGAAAAGTACGCTGACGAGTCTTTCGGTTGGGGCGCGCTGGTCCCCGACTTGGCCGTCGTCGACGTCGATGGCGGTCATTCGACCATGCTCGAGGATCCCTTTGTCGGACCCCTGGCCGCAGCTTTGTCACCGTTTCTGAACCACCGATCCGACGCGTCGCGTTCCTCGCCCGACGCGGCGCGTTCCTCGCCCGACGCGGCGCGTTCCTCGGCCGATGCGGCGCGTTCCTCGCCCGACGCGGCGCGTTCCTCGGCTGAGTCGGCGGATCTATACGCCGCGGTGCAGGAAGGCAGCGAGATCGGGCCCCTCGGCATTCCGGTTACCCCACTTGACATAGTCGGCATAGACCCGCTCAGCGGCCCTAGCTGCACGAGGGAATCGGCCTGAGTTCTACGCGGCGGTCGAGCATGTCGCTCGCGTCATCGCGGCCGGTGCCGATCAAGTTCTCGCGCGATCCCACGCCCGCCGCAACCATGCGCTTTATCAGCCGCGGTTCCGAGTCCTCGAGCCGGGTCTGCACATATTGCGCCCGCAGCAGCGCGCGTCGCCATCGCTCCGCGCGCTGCCGCGTCGGATGCGGGCGCCGCGACAAACTCGAGCGTCAGCATGCTGCACGCCAGTAGGCAGCCGAGCGCGAGCCGCAAGAGTCGGCGGCCCGGCGGCGAGGCGACCGCACTGCGTTGCGCGCCATCGGCATAGAGTTTTGACTCAGGCGACATTTGACACCTCCCCGCCGTGAACGCCCGAGATTCTTACGGAGCTATGTATGCCGAGCGACGCCATCAAACTTCAGGCGGCCCGGAATGAAAACGAAAAACGTCGTCCGGCAGCGTGATGAGCTGTGCCTCGAGGGCCGCAAATTCGTCGATGCGCGGTTGCACGTCAATCCCGGCCCGCGCTGCGGCGCGCCGCGCGAGATCCAGATACAACCGCGCGTGACGCACCTCGGCCTCGTGCAGGCTTCCAAAGAACCCGCCCCAGGGAGCACCCATCACCGGACCCAAGGCCGCAAAGCGCTCACAGGAGCGTGCCTCGATGAAGGCGCCGCAAATCATCAGGTCGACCTCCCGGTGCGGTTCGCTCTTGGCGACCAGCCGGCGCAGGCGCCCGGCATAGCGACCGGGAGCCAGACGCTGCGGAGCCACCGCGCAGTCGCGCATGAGCGTGGCCGCCTGCTCGTAATGGCGCAGTTCCTCGCGGGCAAGCCGCGACATCCGGTCGACCAGGTCCAGGTCCTCCGCATACGCAAACATCAGGGAAAGCGCGGTGGATGCCGCCTTTTTTTCGCAATTTGCATGATCGATCGACAACAGCTGCGGCAGCTCACGTGCGCGCTCGAGCCACCGCACGGGCGTGGGGACGAGCAGCAGAAAGTGCGCGGTCATGACGGGAATCATGCCGGAGTCTTGGACGCCGCGATGGCCTCGAGCAACGCGGCGGCGGACTGGAAGCGGTCGGCCGGAGATTTGGCGAGCAGGCGCAGCAGGATCCCGCGGTAGGCGGCGAACTGCGGCGCGATCTCGGGCAGCTCGGCGCGCTTGTGCTTGTAGATCACTTCCATGGCATTCGAACCGGTGTAAGGTTTTCGGCCGGTCAGCATCTCGTAGAACATCACGCCCAGGCTGTACAGATCGCTGCGCCGGTCGATCTGCTCGGCATGGCCCTGTTCGGGGCTCATGTAGTACGGAGTGCCGAAAATCTCGCGCTTGCCGGTCAACTCGAGCTCCTTTTCATTGGCCTTCGCCAGACCAAAATCGATCAGGCACACCGAGCCGTCGATACGCAGCATCACGTTGGCGGGCTTCAAATCCCGGTGCAGCACGCCCACAGAGTGGATGGCGTCGAGCGCGCTCGCGATCTGTTCCAGGTACTTGAGCGCCGTGCGCGGCAGCAGCCGGGTTTTCATCCGCTGGCGCAGATCGCCAGCCGGAAAATGTTCCATCGCGATGTAGGCGTGGTCGTCGGCGATTCCGAGATCGTAAATGCGCACGATATGCTGGTGATTGAGGCCCGCGACAATTTCGTATTCCTGCAGGAACCGGTCGAAGCTGATGATGCGATCGGACACGTCCGGCACTTGATTGAACACCTTGAGCACCACCAGTGTGCCGGCGCGCTCGCTCTCCGCCAGGTAGATCGTGCACATGCCCCCGCTGCCGACCTGTCGGATGCAGCGATGGCCGCGGATCATCACGGAACCGAAGCGGTAGCGCTGTTCGAAATCCGGCTGCGAGCGCCGTGCGGCGAGCGTGTGCTGATGCTCGCGCGACGCCGCGACGATCGCCCGGATCAGACGCTCGCGGTCGACCTTGCGTCCGTACAGGCGCTCGAGACCCGGAACGCGCAGGGGTTCCGGCCGCGGAGCATCCTGCAGCAGCACCAGCACGATCGGCGCAAACTCCGTCTTGGCCGCCTGAGCGGTGGCGAGCTGCTCGGCGGCGTCCGTCGGCGGCACGGCGACGATGATGACCGCATCGAAACCGGCGGCCGCGAATTCATCGTCCAGCGGACCGTCCTCGACCAGGCGGTATTCGACGATCTGCGCATCGGGCCACTCGATCTCGACATGCTTCCTGACCAGCAGCCGGGAATCAGCACGCCCCGCGATTACGAGTAAGCGCATCGAGGGCCTCGTGAGTACCAGCCTGTCGGACTTAGGGACATCGTCGCGAGTCGGACCCAGGTCCGACAGGCTGCCAGGATCGACGGGCTGCCGTCGCGAGGGCGAGGCTCCTAACGCACGGACTTGAGTCCGCCACCGGCGCCCTCCCGGCGCAGCTGTTTGGCTTCATCGGACCGCTCTCCCTGCAGACGCTTCAGGTACTCCGGCGTCACGTCGCCGGTGACGTACTCACCCGAGAAACAGGAGGTGTCGAATTTCACGATCTTCGCGTTGTCGTGCCGGACCGCGAGCTCGAGATCCTCCAAATCCTGATAAATCAGCCAGTCCGCGCCGATGATGTCGCGCACCTCTTCGTCCGTGTGCCCCGCGGCCACCAGCTCCGACACGTCGGGCATGTCGATGCCGTACACGTTCGGGTAGCGCACCGGCGGCGCCGCCGAGGCGAAATAAACCTTCTTGGCGCCGGCCTCGCGGGCCATGTCGATGATTTGAGCGGACGTCGTGCCGCGGACGATCGAATCGTCGACCAGCAGCACGTTCTTGCCGCGGAACTCCAGATCGATGGCGTTGAGCTTGCTGCGCACCGACTTGGAACGCTGCTCCTGGCCCGGCATGATGAACGTGCGGCCGATGTAGCGATTCTTGATGAAGCCTTCGCGATACTTGACGCCGAGCAGCTGTGCGACCTGGACGGCGCTGGTGCGGCTGGTGTCGGGAATCGGAATCACCACGTCGATGTCGTGATTCGGGCGTTCGCGTTTGATTTTATCGGCCAGGCGCTCGCCCATGCGCAATCGCGCCTTGTACACCGAGATATTGTCGATGATGGAGTCCGGCCGCGCGAAGTAGACGTATTCGAAGATGCACGGCGTGTGGCGCAGCATCGCCACGCATTGCTGGGCATAGAACCGACCCTGCTCGTCGATGAACACCGCCTCGCCCGGCGCGACGTCGCGCACCATGTCGAAACCCAGCATGTCGAGCGCCACGCTCTCCGAGGCCAGCATCCATTCGCTGCCTTTCTTCGTGTCGCGTTTGCCGATCACCAGCGGCCGGATGCCGTTCGGGTCGCGAAACCCGAGAATTCCGTGCCCGATGACCATGGCCACCACCGCGTAGCCGCCGCGGCAGCGGCGGTAAACGGCGTTGGCCGCCGCGAATATGTCCGCCGGCGTGACCCGCGGCGTGCCGACCCGCTGCAGCTCGGAGGCAAGCACGTTGAGCAACACTTCGGAATCGGAACCCGTATTGAGGTGGCGCCGATCTTCGCGCACCAAGACTTCGGCGAGTTCGCGCGCGTTGGTCAAGTTGCCGTTGTGGCCGAGACACAGCCCGTACGGCGAGTTGACGTAGAACGGCTGGGCATCGTTGGCGCTATCGGCGCCGGCGGTGGGATAACGGACGTGGCCGATCCCGACATTGCCCTTGAGTTTGATCATGTGCTTCTGCTGAAACACGTCGCGCACCAGGCCTGAATCCTTGCGCATGAACAGTTCGCCTGCCGCCGAAGTCATGATGCCCGCGGCGTCCTGGCCGCGGTGTTGCAACACCGTCAGCCCGTCGTAAATGCGTTGATTGACCGCACTCACACCCACCATTCCGATGATTCCGCACATGCTGATACCTCCGCGCCCGCTCGAAAACTACTCAGCCCTGACTTTGACACCGGTGATGCGCTCGAGATTGGCCCAGGGGTCGCCTCGCTCGCCCACCATCGCCCGCAACCAATCCCCGACCGTCTCGCCATACGGTACGAGCTTCGAGCGGGCCCACCACGCTTCTTGATTGAGGTGCAGCAGTTCGCCGCCGATGACGACCAGTCCCACCAGCACCATGCCGCGCACGATGCCGAACAGGACGCCCAATACCCGATCCATCGCCCCGAGCCCGAGGCTGCGCGTCAAGTAGCCGAGCAGCATGCCGACGAACCAGCCGAGCACCAGAACCAGTATCAATACGACCACGCGACCGATCCACGGCGCGACCTTGGGGTCTGCCAGCAAGCCGCCGAGATGTGGCTCGACGATGGGACCGAATTTCCACGCTGCCCAGATCGCGGCGATCCAGAAGACCAGGGAGGCCGCTTCGCGCACAAATCCCCGCAGGAAACCGATGACGGTTGAGCCCAGTAGAAGCAGCAGTATAAAAACGTCGGCTCCGGTCAATATGCCATCCTCGTCAAGAGCCCGTAAAGCCGCGGTGCAATCCCCCATTCTACCGGAGCGTCGCGGCCGGCGTCGCAAAACGAGCGTCTAAAAAGCAAATTAAACATGCCGGCGGCGCAGACCACCCTGCCACCGGCGCGTTGAGTCTGAACAATCACTAATGTGCCGGCGGCCCAGAGTACTGGCGTCCCGGGCTTTGAATCTGGCCGCCATCTCAAGATGCCGGCGGCACCAAACTGCCCTCGTGTCCCAGCGCCTTCAGTTTGGCCACCGCCTGCAATGCGGCACTGCGGTCCTGCATCGGCCCGACGCGCACGCGATACCTGGCAACGGATCCCGAGCCGCCCGACAGCATGTACACGACGAAGCCCTGAGCCTGTAGCTGGTGCATCAGTTTGCGGGCATTGTCCTGGCGCGCGAAGCTGCCGAGTTGCACGGACCAGGCCCTTGCCACCGAGCCGGCTGGCGCCGCCTCGGGTGGCGATTGGGGAGGCACCGCCTGCACATCAGGCGGAGCGGATACAGCCCGGCCGGAGTCCGCCGCGGCGACCGGCGGCGGATTTGCGGCTCCCGGCGGCAGCGGCGACGGCGGTGGCGCGGCGCTCGAGGTGGCTGTCGGATCGGGTGGCGGCTCCGCTGGAGCCGGCTTGCTGGTCGCGAGGTCCACGGTCACGTGACGCACCGGTGCCGTCGCGGTCACTGCCGCGTTGGGATCCGGCAATGTGAGAGGACGCGGCGCCGGTGTCGGCCCGGACAGCAATTCCGGCACCACCAACACGATCAGCACCACCAAGATCGATGCACCCACCAAGCGCTGTTTGACCTGACGATCCACGGCGACTCAGCGAAACGCGATGTCGCGGGGCGCCGAAGTATATTCTCCAAGCGCCGCCGGCGGCAGCAAGTCGTGCGCGTCGAGCCAATCGATGGCGGGACCCACGACGTGAAATGAGCCGAACACCACGACCCGATCTTCCGGGTTGGCATACGCCAGCGCAGCCGCGCATCCCACCGATATGCTCTCCGCCGTTTCGACGCGCTCAATGCCATGGCCGCGCAGCGTTTCCGCCAGATCGAGCGCGCTGCGGCCGCGTTCGCCGTCGGTGGGAACGCACCACCACGCATGTGCGCAGTCGCGCAATTCAGCCAGCACGCCCGGCGCATCCTTGTCGGCCAACAGTCCGCAAACCATCAGCGTGCGCCCGGCGCAGGGTAGGCTGCGCAAATTGTCCGCCAGCACGCGCGCCGCGGCGGGGTTGTGCGCCACGTCGAGTATCCATACCGGGGTCGTGGGAGTCGCCGCTGGGATCACCTGAAATCGCGCAGCCAACCGCACCCGGGTGAGTCCGCGGCCAATATTCGCCGCCGTAAACCTTAGGCGGTCCGCGATCTCTTCCAGGGCGGCGATCGCGGTCGCCGCATTCGAGTACTGCGTGGCGCCGGCGAGCGACGGTGGCGGCAATTGCGCGAGGTTCCAACGGCGGCCGCGGTAGCTCCACGCCGCGCCCTCGACCCGGTACGTGTACTCGATGCCCGGGCGCTTGAGGGGCGCCTCGATGCGGCGCGCCAGTGCCTCCACCACCGGCGGCATCTCCGCACTGCCGAGCACCGCGGGGCGGCCGCGCCGGAAAATGCCGGCCTTTTCGCGGCCGATGGCATCGAGCGTGGCGCCGAGGTACTCCTGATGGTCGAATCCGACGCTGACCAGCACGGCGACATCCGGCTCGACGACGTTGACGGCATCCAGCCGGCCGCCCATGCCGACCTCGAGCACCCAGGCATCGAGATGCGCCGCCTCGAACACCAGCAGCGCCGCCAGCGTATTGAACTCGAAGAACGTGAGCGGAACAGCGCCGCGCGCCGCTTCGATGCGCTCGAAGGCCGACACCAGCTCCGCGGCGCCGACCAGACGGTCATGAATGCGGATACGCTCGCGGTAATCGCGCAGATGCGGTGAACTGAACGTGCCGACCCGATGTCCCGACGCGGTGAGGATGGCGGCGCAAAAGGCGCTCACCGAGCCCTTGCCATTGGTGCCGGCCACGGTGATTACGGGCACCTTCGGCTGCCGCCACAGCAGACGCTCGAGCACCTCCCGCAGCCGCTCGAGACCCAGATCGATGCTCTTCGGATGAACCTGCGACTGATGGACGAGCCACTGCTCGAGACTCGGCATGAACCGCGCCGACCCCTAGGGCCCAGTCCGAGCAATGATCAGCGTGGCGAGGCTCGGCCGTGCTAGGCGCATCATTTTGGCAGGCTCCTCAGGCCGCGGCCGGCTCTTTGCCGGTCAACAAGCGCAGCATGGCACCGATGCGGTCGCGCAGCTCGCGCCGATCGACGATCATGTCGAGCGCGCCGTGCTCGAGCAGAAACTCGCTGCGCTGAAATCCTTCCGGCAGGGTCTCGCGTACCGTCTGCTGAATCACGCGCGGACCGGCAAAGCCGATCAGCGCCTTCGGTTCGCCGATGTTGATGTCCCCGAGCATGGCGAGGCTCGCCGATACGCCGCCGGTGGTCGGATCGGTCATCACCGAAATAAAAGGAATACGCGCCTCCGACAGGCGCTTGAGCGCGGCACTGGTCTTCGCCATTTGCAGCAACGAATACAGCGCCTCCTGCATGCGTGCGCCGCCGCTCGCGGCGAAGCACACCAGCGGGGTGCGGTACTGCAGACAATGCTCGACCGCCTGCACGAATTTCTCACCCACCACGGAACCCATCGAACCGCCGAGAAATCGGAAGTCGAAGGCGCACGCGACCACATCCAAATCCGCCAGTTTCCCCGCCATCACCACCAGCGCGTCGCGCTCGCCGGTCTGCTTCTGAGCCTGAGTGAGCCGGTCCTTGTAGCGTTTCGTATCCTTGAACTTGAGCGGATCCTCCGGCTCGACCTTGTTCGCGAGTTCGGTGCTGGATCCCGGGTCGAGGAATTTATTGAGCCGCTCGCGCGCATTGATGCGCATGTGATGGCTGCACTTGGGACAGACGTGCAGGTTGCGCTCGATTTCGGCGCGATACAGCACGGCATCGCAGGCCGGGCACTTGGCCCACAGGCCTTCGGGCACGGAGCGCGTGCGGCGCTCGGTTTTTATCCGCGAGGGGACAATTCGCTCGAACCAGGACATGGCTTATTTTAACAGAAGGCCATGGTCCGGCGCGGGGATGCCGAAATGGGGCGGGTAATCCACCTGCCAGAGGTAGAGGCCGGCCGCGGGCGCGGTGGCTCCCGCCAACCGCCGCTCACCGCCGGCCAGCACCCGCAGCATGGCCGACACCGGATCCGGCTCGCGCTGCACCTCGAGCAGCGTGCCCACGATGTTGCGCACCATGTGATGCAAGTAGCCGTTGGCGGCGATTTCCACCCACAGCGTGTGGCCCTGGCGGCGCACCTCGATCCGTTCGACGCGCCGTACCGGGGTCTTCGATTGGCATTCCACCGAGCGGAAGGCGGAGAAGTCGTGCTCGCCGACCAAAGCTTGAGCGGCGGCATGCATCGCCTCAGCATTCAGGGGCCGGTGGATCCAGGCGGCGCGGTGGCGCTGCAGCGCCGAGCGCTCGCTGCGGTTATGGATGCAATAACGGTAGATACGCCGCACCGCCCGGTGCCGTGCGTGAAAACCGAGCGTCACTTCCGCGGCCCATTGCAGGGCGATATCCGATGCGAGCTTGCCGTTGGCGCCGAGCACCCAGGCTCGCGGCGTGCGTTCGGCAAGGGTGTCGAAATGGATCACTTGACCCGTGGCGTGCACGCCGCTGTCGGTGCGGCCGGCGCAGATCGCCACGACCTTATGCCCGGCCACGAACGATAGCGCGCTCTCGACGGCGTCTTGTATGGAGGCGGAGTGGTCCTGCGATTGCCAGCCGGCGTACCCGGTGCCGTCATACTCCACGAGGGCGGCAATACGGCGACCGGACTGCGTCACGTCGGCCGGACAAAATCTCGATCAGGCGCTGCGCTGCGTGGCATCACGTCAGCCGGATGAAAAATCGAGCGGGTATTGGGCCTCGTGGCATTACGT
>Ga0209611_10003751_pt1 | contig 26225 bp, 19 predicted proteins | sample S1TSphgellanicum_3_FD_187693 | JGI IMG/M metagenome (GOLD analysis project Ga0209611, IMG submission 187693) | Host-associated microbial communities from peat moss isolated from Minnesota, USA - S1T2_Fc - Sphagnum magellanicum MG (SPAdes) (version 2) | ecosystem: Host-associated > Plants > Peat...
CGGGGCATAACTTTTTGGTTTCTAATTTGTTTTTGAAAAAAATTAATGCATTAGATGCACCACAAGGAGATGTTCAAGTTTTTTTTGGACACTAAAAACAACAGAACCCTCCCCTTGGATCTGGCTTGCCTTGAGTGCTTAAATGTTTGTTCACCAACTGTTCAGTCTTAAAATGGGTAAATATGTGACAACTCATCTTTCATAAATTTATGAGTCGATCATCTTGATTGTGAACAAATTTTTTTGGAGTGACATGTTTATTTCAAGATATCATAAAATAGTGTTAAGTAAATGAGGAATATTGTCAAGAATTTATGACTAATTTTTTAAATTGAAATGGCTTCAATTTCACATATCTTATTGAATTTTTAAATGGATTTAAGTTTTAAATGTAAGGTTATTAACAATAGTTGTGTTGAGTCACATTAGTTTTCTTTCAAAACACAACAAGGAACCTAATGTGACCATTAGCAAGTCTTTAGCAGTCCCAAGTCAAGTTCATTAGAAATAGGTTGGTAAGAGTTTCACCTACTTTTCATTGGGTTTGAACATTAAACCTTTCACAAAAACCCATCTTGAATTTTGTAACTTCTTTTTACGATTATGTATTGAATAGAAAGGACATTTACAACCAATGACTATTGAGTTGTTAAACTCATGTCATTTCACCCATTTAGTCACAAATGGTGTATAGTTGCAAAACTTAATCATCTTATCAACTAAAATTTTAAAATTTTCTTATAATATTGAAATTCCATGTTATCATTGACCTCGGTTTGACATGTAAAGTGCATGTCATGTCAACTTAGTCATTTTACTCAATTAAATGTTACAAAATAAGCTTTGATAAATAGATGATATATGTCAAAAATCCATAAATACATGTTCAATTATGAGTCATAACAAATGATTGAAAATCAACTTAGCCTAGCCTAGCTTGGGTGGCTTAGGTTAAAAACAAACCTCGACATCCTAGCCTAGAAACTTTAGGCTATGCTACTTAACTTAAATTAAGTGACCTAGGTATTATAAGTTGCAAGAACAATTATTTGAACCCCTTTTCTCCATTTCAAGATTCAAGTCCTCATCTATTGCATTACCATGTTTTTATATTAACTTTATTAAACACAAAATTATAAGATCAAAATTTCTAGCTTCAAAGCTCCCTAGGTTGACTTATGATGAGTTATGTCAACCTAGATTGCCTACAAGCCTAGCCTAGGTTAACCTAAGCCCCTTAAGCTAAAAATAAATTAACCTAATCTAGCCCAAGACTACTTAGGTTTTATATTAAACTAAACTTAGATTAAACTAGAGTAGACTTAACTAGGTTAGACCTAGACTAAGCTAAGCTAACCCTAGGCTAATCTAAGGTAGACCTAAATTAAATTAGGCTAATATATGCTAGACATAGACTAAACTAGTCCAAACATGGTTAAACATAATTATTTTAAATAATTTTAGCTAAAAACATCACCTCGGCTAAACATGCCTAAATTAATATATAAATTAGACTAAACACAACTATTTAAATTTATAATGGTTAAATTAACATAAATAAAACTAAATACAATTACTTTGGTTGAACATGGTTAAATACTTGTAAACACAATTATTTAAATTAAGCATGGTTGAAAATAGTTAATGCATGGCTAAATTGATGTAATTTAGATTTTAAATAATGATTTAGGCTAAACATGGGTAAACAATGATAAATTAAATTAAATTTGAATACTTAAGTTATATTCGGCTAAATTTGGAAAAATTAGGATAAAGTTCATTATTGAAACAATACATGGTTAAAATTTAGCTAAATTGTGATAAAATTATAAACTAAACTAGGTTATTTAAGTTAAACTTGTCTAATAAAATGATTGGTCCTATGCGATTATAGTTATTTTTTGAATCATTTTTGTTAGTTGTTAAAAACATTCTTAGTCATTTTATTAATCATGTCGGACATTATAATTACATAGGACAAGTTATAAAATATATGTTTTGACATTATAAACAATTTTGACCAATCAATAAATGCAATTTTATTAAAATTAGTGTCATGAGTCATGAAGTTGACTACTAGTTGCTAAAGACATTCTTATTTGTTTCCTTAATTGTGTTGGACATTATAGTTACATATGACAACTTGCAAAAGACATGTTTTGGAATTATGAACATTTTAATCAAATTTATAAACACAATTTTTTGAAATTAATGGCATGAATCATGAAGTTGATTTTTAATTGTAACACCTTATTGACACATGGCATGCGATATCATCATCATTAAAAATTGAGTCAGTTGACAGTAATTGTAAAAATAAATGGTATTTTTTAGTAGCTAATTTTAAATCATTCATATATTTTAATATAAATTCAAAATATGGTGACCAAAATTTAATTGCAATAAAAAAATTCATGTTATCAAGATGTGGAGTTCAGATTTTAGTCATCGTCTTGAGGTTTGAATTTTTTTAAACATATAATTTTTTTTTTAACAATGTGGACTATGGTGACCTTAATTGTAGTCCCTATAGAAATTGGAAATTGATCCCCCAAAAATTTGATAATTGGGATTTTTTTTAAGTTGTATTTTTTGGGGATTGAAATCTCATCACCACATGGACCAAGATTAAGTGCATATGGTGACTCACACCATCCAAATGTGATGGCTAAATTCTAGTCACCATCTTGAGAATTTACATTTTAAAAAAAATTGGGCCTAAAATTTAATCATCACATGGACCAAGACATCCAAATAGATCAAGGCCTAAGTTCACCTTGATCTTAATCCATGTGGAAACTGGGTTTTAGTTCAAGAAGAATTAAATTAAATTTAAATTGTTGAAATGGTGATTGAAATTTAATCATCAAATTGGGGCAATTTAGATTTTGGGCATGGGATAGGGATGGACCTAGGTGTACTTGGGTTTTAGTGCCTATGGACACCCCAATGCATGTGACAATTGAATTTTCAATTCCAAAAAATTGCAATTTAAAAAAAAATCAAGATTGTTGAAATGTGACCTAATTTCGATCCCAAGAATAAATTAATAAAAAAAGTTTAAACCAACTTGCAAAGGAATACACATGAATCATGGGAATGTTGGGTCAATGTCATCATTGGCTAAACAAACTATCAAATCCATCATGATGTTAACATGTTGGTCATGTAAAAACATATAACCATATTAGTTTCACTTTGTCTTTCTCAATTTGGATACCAAGAAGTGGATGTTGGATGTTAATTGATTTGGAATTCTAATGTTTATTAATTTAAAAACAATTTAAAATTTAAAATTCCATTTAAAAATTTTATATATATATATATATAATTTATTTATTTTGTTATTTTTATTTAAAGTTAATGGGATTCTTGCATTAATCATAAATGTATTTGAAGGTAAAATATAAAGAAGTTGCAAACTCAAATCACATTGAAAACATTTTTACAAAAATTGAAGAAGTGAGTGAAAAAATAATAACAACTATGTTTTTATAACCTCATGTTGTAAACAACCAAAATTTATTGATCATGGACAACACTACAAACACATGGACATGAAAGATAGGTATACCATTTGAGTTAAAGATAAACTCAAATATGACCATGTCTCCTTCTCCTAAAATATGTGTTTTTAAAGCAAATGTTCTCCATCCCTATATACTATATTAAATACTTATTGTCTACTACTTGGGGCTTGACCACCATTGCCTGTGACTTATTATGGTTATTATGTTTTTTTAAGGATGGAAATGTGTTGGCTTGTTTTCTAACTCTATTGAATTTAATCGTTATTTTAAAAGCCATTCACCTTTGTTTCCAATTAGATTTGAGAAATTTCACACCAATAATTTTTAGATTTAGATAAACCAATTTCGTACTTCATAACAAAAATTCCAAGTGCAATATTAAAATAACCACAAATCTCTTTATGTCATACAAGGATAACCAAATGTTTCCTCCTTGACATATAGTGCAGCTAGAAGTTTCATTGTAAAATTTTAACTAATAGCCAATGGGATACAAGGTGCATGTTTTCTTGTAAAAACATTTGAAATGGGTTTTTGGTTAACAAAAGATTCCTACAACACATTTGCATTTGGTAATAACATGATAGAGTGGATGCATTGTATGCAACATGTATATAAAAGTCAACTTGTTACAATCAAAGTTGCACTGTTAAATTCGAATCATGCACAGGTCATGAAACTTTTCATTTTTCTTGGGATCCATCTTTGTGAAAGTTATAAATGTATTGTTATAAACTCATGTTATTGTCTTACGTGAAAAGTTTTTTTTATTAAGACAATGACCTATCATAAGTTCAAAAACATTAATGAAAACATGTAACAATATATTATTAGATGAGATAATTACAAATTGCAAAATTGTGTACATTGTGGTCTAAAGATTATTGACAGTCATGCACTTGATATTGGTGACTTACACAATAAACTTGTTTCATTATGTCTATCGTTTTTTTTGTTTCACTCCCTAAGCAATGTAGTAAGGTACTAATGTATTGCACACACAACTTGTATAAGTTGTTGACGCACCTCAAACTCCTCGTAAGACTCAAATGTAAGTCTGAAGGTGAAAACAACAAAAGAAGAAGGAGTTGGGATGCGTTCCCTAGCTTGCGACACTTTGGGGGTAAGAGAGACATGCTGAAGTTTTGAGATAGGGACTAGGACAAATGACAAGCGGATTATCTATTCACACGGGCCTACACAAAGCAAACAACAAGTTAGTTAGTGCGTAGTTGTAACACTTTTGGTGCACGAACGAAACATGGGCATACACGGATTCACAATATTTACCATGGCTCATACTTGGGGGAAACCACCACCTCCCCCCTTATATTATTCTTTGTGCCTGGCCATGGGGCCTACACCCAAATGTCATTTTGTTTCAAGATTCCCAAGTTGAGAGTCCCAAAATTCCCGAAATTGGGACTCTTGTGACTTTGGAGGTGCATAACTTATTGTGCAAACCCTCCAATTGAAGTGAGGTATGAAGCAAAATTATAGCCCTCATCGAAAGTTTTTCAACAATATATGGCATGCCACCTTCGCATAAGCAAATTAGGGCGATTCTTGACTTTTAGTGGTTGAAAATCAAATTGGCACTTTGATTTTCGACCCTTCTTTTGGCCATAATTTGTGTTTTAAGTACCCAAATGGGTCATGCGAACCCATTTTAAATATCTAAGTCTCAAGAGTTTTTCGACGGTATAAATTTTTTTTTAATTCAATAAATTTTGACCCTTGTAATCACTCTTTGAAAATTCGGGAGTCCATCGACACTCTAGTTCCCAAAGTGGGAGCTCACTTGGGAGTGTGTGGGTTCATTCCTTCACACTCTCCTACACTCCTAGGAACATGCAATGTGACTCCCGGGCTTCACTCTCAGCTCGCACCTTGCGCCTTTGCCTTGGTCACGAACCCAAGGTTAAGATCGTGATAGTTGTGACCCAAAAAATGGTGATGGCAACATTTGAAACACTTAATATTGTTCATGCTTCATGTGGACATCTTCCAAGATAATGTCCTAGTTATGAAGGGAAGGCACATGGAGGTGTTCACTTGATCAATTTTATAACTTTTCATTCTATCACTAATACGAAATATTGCAAAAAGAACACATGCATAGTCATAAGGCATCATTATCAAACATTCTTTTTAAAGATTTTATTGGATACTTTCAATTTTAGGGAAATCAATTAGGACTTGTTAGGTAAGAATCCTAAATTCATCAGTTTTGTGGACGCTTAGTTGGTCTACCTTTATTCACAACTTTGGTGTTAAGATATTTGCAATAGTCCTACACGTTGTGTCAATTCCTACAAGACCATATGGTTTTTAAACTCTTTCCATGACAAAAGGTTGTACCTATGGCACGTCAACTTGAAAAATCTCTATAGTCATGAATGGTGAAACCTTGTTAAAAAAAGACCATTACATTGGGCAAAGGTAGCTTGTTGTGGAAATGGCTAACTTTGTTTTTGTTTAAACAATGATGGTAGATCTCCTTTTTATTACACAATAATGAAAAACATTAATTTTTTCACATTTTTTGATCAAGTTTTTATGAAGGTCCAACATAAATTTAGTATTTTCATTTGGTTAGAACAAGATCATGTGTCATGAACAAGGCAATGGTTGAAAATGCACCAAACTAAAATGGTGATAGACTTTGCAAGAATACATGATGACAAGCATGAAACTCAAGTTACTAAGCCTATTTGACCCATTTGTGCAACAAGTATAACCATTATTTTTTCTTAATGTGTGATGGTGTGTGGTATCATATGCCTTATTCACTAAAAGAAAAATGATAATATTTTATTAGTCTTTGCAACTATTTTTTAATCACAAGCAACATTTGCAACTAAAATCCACTTAATCATATTGGACAATTCACATGCAACATTAGTTGTAAACAACAATGGGTATTGGATGAAACAAAAAATTAACAATATATGAGTTCATTTTTTGACTCCATTGTATATGTATTGTTACATGTGACTAAAATGTGACTATTTTGATCACCAATGAGGGCAAATGACATGTTGGCACATGTCTCAACTTTTCATTATTTAAAATAAAAATGTTATTATAATTTTGAAATAATCTAGGACATACAATTTAGATGTTTGGTGTTTTTTTATGGTGAATTTTTGCAACCTAATGACTCAAAAAAAGGTTGGTGAATCCAACAAAAGGCTTTTTGAAATTTTAAATAAAATTCACCATATCTTAAAAATCTCGAAATTTAGATAGTGTGTTCATGTAGGTCATTAGAACTAGGCAAGATTCCAAAAAAAATCTATTAGTTCACCAAGATAGTCACCATTTATTACTAATTAATGTTGAAAATCTTAACTAGTGCACCTACTTGAGGAATTTGAAAAAAAAACCTTGGTTTGGATGGTCTTAAATTGTCACACAAGGCATAATACAAATCTAACATGTGGCATATTAATTTGAATTTTCATCAAAATAAATCAAAATAATATTTAGGTAGGTTGGTAGGTAGATAAATAAGTAGATACGTAGGTAGTTAAGTATCTTGTATTAGGTATGTATTCACAAACCTAAACTATTTACCTATTTTACATATCCAAGTAGCTAAGTAGGTTGGGGAAGTAGGTAGCTTAGAATGGTGCATAAACATTTTTATTTTTATTTTGGATTAAACCTTTTGATTAGTTCATTTCATATGGCACAATTTGTTTAATATGAAAATATAGAATCACACACCTTTTTTATATAATTTTCAAAATAGGATTGGAAAACAAAGAATATGAAATAAGTTTTGAAGTTGAAATTTAATCACAAATTATGTTCCAAAAAAAAAATTCCCCATCTTTTATGTTCTCATTTAAAAAAAAATCAATAATAAAATTAATAATAAAATTAATAATTTTGAATTACAATTTAACTAAAATTATAGATTGCAATTAATGTAAAAATATAATTAATGTAAAAATATTTAAAAATATTTAAATAATGAGTTAATAATAAATATTACAACATAAAATTTTACACCACTTATTAATATTTTTATAGTGATAAAAAATAATATTCTTTGGATTTATCTAGAGTTTATGATTTCAAGTTTTGTATATTTGTGCACCCTGATTTTTGAAAAGACACATTTGGACTTAATTACATGTCAAAAGACGCATTGTTTGAGGTTACATCTCACCAAAAAAAAATCATAGAAATTAAAGCAAGACTCAATGTTGACATTGAAATCTCTCCTAAAACCTTAGTTGCATCAGCTCCCATTGAATCTTTTGAAGATATGAACCTCCATCCTAGTATTATGAAAGACATTGTTTTTCATTCCTACACTACTCCTACTCCCATTCAAGCACAAGCTCTTTTTATGGCTCTCTCTAGTCATGACTTACTAGGATGCACTAAAACAGGATTTGGGAAGACAACTACATTTGCTCTCCCTCTCATCTAGCATTGTTTGGCCCAACCGTTGGTACAATGGGGGGATGGACCTCTAGCTTTAGTTCTTGCGCCAACAAGGGAACTTGCGTAATAAATTGAGAAAGAGGTTAAGGTTTTCAACTGGTTTGTGGAAGGCTTCAAGATTGCAATTGTTGTTGGAGGTACAAATATCTATGATCAAAGGTTAGAGCTAAGAGGAGGAATTGAAGTAATGGTTACTACCCCTGGCCAATTCATTGATCATTTTTAGCAAGGGAACAACTTTCTTTATAAGGTTTCATATGTGGTCCTAGATGAGTTATATTGAATGTTAGACATGGGATTTGAACCCTAGATTTAGGAGATAATGCAAAACTTGTGAAAGAAATACCCCTTATCCTTTGCCTTCTTTTAACATCACCTTCTTCCATTTTTCCATCTAAATTTTACTTTTATTTCTTGATGGTGCTTTCCAATTTTGAAGTCTTTGTGGTTACATGGTGTACTTAAGGGTTTAGATTAAGTCTTATGAACATAAAGGATGCAAGATTGTTACTTGGATTGAAGAACTCATGGTTTTTGATGTCATTAGAATCCAATCGAGTATTAAAGACAACAAGGTCCTTGTGGCATGTTCATTTTGCTTATTGCCACTAGGTTGTGCTACTTGCTCTAATAGGTTGTGTTCCTTGTTTGTTGCTAGGAAATCCATGATCCATATTCCATGAAGCAACACCTTTAGCACTTGTTAAAGGTCTAAAAGCATGTGTTGTAGGAAGCTGGCCTTGGAGGTAACCAAAATGCATAATTTACAACATCATTGTAAGAAACTCCGGGTACTTCATGTCTTATTGATAGATGTTATTAAAATTGTAAGGAGACCCCCAAAGTCACAATTTTATGTAACGATTCACCCCAACGAACAATTATCAATTCTTGGTCTAAATGTCATTAGATGCATGAATTCTTCTTCCCACAAAAGTTCGTCATCATTTTCGGCCTAGGCTAGTACCCCCATTATAAATTGGGTTTAGAGTCTATGATTTCAAGTTTCGTATATTTGTACTGTAGGTAATTTGATCTACACTTTCCCATCATATGCTATCCAATCATACAATCACATAATATCCTAAACAACTACCATGGATGTAGTCATGGATTTGGATTTATTGGGCCATGCCTTTAGGCAATAATTATGCATTCACTTGGGTCTACAATACCTTATTGGGTTACAAGTAGCTTGCCCCTTATGGACGGAAATAGGTGATGTTTTAAAATTATAAAAATACATTTATTAACAACATACTTATGAAAAATAACAATAGATCAAAAGGACATGATGAATAAATAAAATATATATATGAGATTGTTTTCAATTTGAAGAAAAATGTTATTTGTAGCACCATGCTCAAAACCATATCTTTTGCTCAAAGTTGCACATTAGAAGTTTATATCTATGACCCAATGGGATAAGAAATTTAAATTGTATCTTGAGAGTCTTGACTAGAAACTTTGATAACTCATTCTAATGATGGGCCAATCAAAGAGGCTCATTGTTAAGATGCTTAGTTGTGATATATGGTTATGCTTTGAATTGAAATACTTGCATGCAAAAACCATGACATGGCCCTTCTATATTTTTAATTTTTTATTAGTATGATTTTTTTTCAATCTAGAGCTTTTTCCCCATTCATGGGGTTCTAGTACACTAATTATTGTAATTACCCACTCTAATTACAATAATTCGTGTAATATTAATTTTTATTACTATAAAAATATTGATAAGTCATGTAAAAAATTATGTTGTAATAACAATTTAAAACAGCAAATAAGTAATAAAAATAAAAATATTAACAATAATTACTTCAATTCTTCCCATTACAATAAAAAGGTTGTAAACAATTATGGTGTAATAAAAATTATTCATTGTAAATTGGAATTAAAATCTATCACAATCCAACCAAGAGTTATCAATGATGCATTTAGATTTGGGTTGGCTTATGTTTTTGTGAGCTTGCAATGTCTTTGAGAAAAAAATCTTTAATAAAAATAGATTAATTTCCCAATCTTGTCTTCCAAGAATTGTCTTGAATTGAACCACTTTTCACCAACTCCATCACTTTTGATCATAGCATGACTCGAAGATTGCTCACATCCTTCAAATCAATTTGAGAAATTTTCTTAACATACTTTCAAGAGATATCCCTTTCACATGTTCTTATTTCCTACCTCATGTTCAACACATTTTCCTCATATTTTGTCTCCTACTACTTGGTTAAATCACATTTGAAAATGTCAATGTTAGATATCCATATGAAATTTGATCTTTTTAGATCAAAGTTTTGGATACTTGTAGCTTGAGACATTTTCAAGTAACATAATTTCTTTGTTAATATTCCCTTACAATCTTAATGCTCTCTACTCAAACAAGTTTTACATGTTAGTTGGAAGCAATTTTTCCTTATAAAAGTAAAGATTGTCTTGTCCAATTTTCTTATTCATCATCTTTTCATGCTTGAGTTTTTATGTTGAAAGAGATTGAGTTCTACAAACCGTTTAGGTCCTCAGTGTATTTGTTTTCCCAATAGAGGAAAACCATGTAATTTATTTTAACTTGTCTCTTTGAACTTGGATACCATGAATTGAACCTCATAATGTTTGTATAAATAGATGTATATGGGAAGAATCACAAGGTAAAGTATCAAAGTTCAAATCTTTTTAGTGAAAAATTTGCAAAACATTTTTAAAAACCACCACATTTCTATACATGATTCAAGTTAGTAGCCAAAATATATAAAGATGTTTAAATTTTTCCCTTCATGTTTTGTTAATAGTCAAATTTGGCTAAACCGGCTTATGGAGGATCGCCACCTTGGCTACATCACAAAATTGAAAAAAAACCACAATTGGTATACACCAATGCTTCCATAGATTTAATTGAAAACAAGAATCATGGAAATAGCTTTTGAACTAATCTGAAAACAGATTCATTTACACATTTGGCTCCGACATGTTAAGGAAATTCACCTTGTGAAACCCACAAGAAGAAAATTGTAACAATCATCATGTGAAATTCAAGTGAATAACATGATGTTTCATTTTAATGTTCACACACAAACTATCTCTGCACCAAATGATCACATGCATCCTTTGTAGTCTTTGCACATGTGTAGCATGATGAAAAAGAACATGTCCAATTTAAAAAACGGTCATCAAATGAATGATTTTTCCTTCATTGTCACACAATTGTCATGATAGAAAAACTCTACAAAAACCATTTGTTTTTATTGAACATTCACCACATGTGCAATAAACTTCCATAAATCCTTTTGGTACAAACATCATCTTGATCTTCCATGTGTGGAAGTTATGATCACTAAGCCTTTCAATGTAAAACACAAAGAGATGGTGCCATGATTCATTCACCAAATAGACGATCAAATGTTCAATTCTCTTAAGCACAAGATCTTAAGGTCTCATGCACACAAACTCTTGGACGAAATTCAATTCGTCTCTCTCACAACCAACCAAGCATTAATACCAAGCATCGATGCAAGCATGTTGATGTGGACCAACTATTTGAGGTAGAACAATTTCACAATCAACTTTCTTATCAATGTGGAAGAAGGGCATCGTCACATTTCCTTTGGGCTTACACATTCCCCAACTGTCATTCAGCAAATGCCGTTGTTTGTCTTCCGGTCTTGAACTTCTAGCTGAATACTGAATCATATGTAAAAGATGAACTCTTGCTCAAGTAGCCCAAGTTCTGATTACTGCAATGCTCAATTTCTGTGTGGTGGTATCCACGGATCCATCTCTGCTTCACAATACTATCCACTTCAAATGATCTGAAGAGACAGCTTGATCAAGTCATTTTACAACCTCTTTCCTTTTACCGTGTTTTATCTCAGCATTTTACATGCATTCATGGTTAGTACCCGACATATACTTCTTGTTTCTGCTTATTGGAAACAAAACAAAATGCTTGCTGTTTATACAAAATTGTTGTTTGTGATTCTCAAATAATAGTAGAGTGTCAAAACCTGGGGTGTGTCCTTGGGAAAAGAAGAGGATTTTAGCAACCAAGTTGTTTAAGTAGTTTGAGCTATTGTATTGCACAACTCCAGTCCAGTTCTGAAAGAAAGTGCACAACACATGTCCTTTCACTGTTGACTTCAGAAACTCATTTTTCCAACCAAGCCCACACTCTTTAGCAACAGCTCATGTATATATCCAGGGTTGATCAAACTCCGAATTCATGTTTCTTGACCAAAGTGTAGGAATTGAAGCTGCTTACACAACTGAGAGATGCCCATCAGGATGCGAGGTATCTGGTTTTCTGGTTATGCAGACATTGATATCCAGTTTCTTCAGGAATAACTAAACCAGATTATCAACAAAAAGCACTCACTAGCTGCCACACATTGACACAATGCTACTAGATGCTGGCAAGCCTTGAATGCCATGAATTTCTGTATCTATACCTTTGTTGTAGTGAGCTGCTACAACTGCAAACAAGTAGAAAAATCAATCATGCAGAGGCAAGAACAATGGTTACCAAACTAAGCAGACATCCATCATCATCACAAGCGTGAGATTACGTACAATGATGACAGCAGCAGATTCAAGCTACTGTCAGAGAGCTCCCAACAAAATCAACAGAAAACTATACAAACCACCAAACCACATGTAATCAGATCCTTTCACCATTTTATTTTTTCTGTGGAATCACGAGCACTAAAGCTCCTGCAGGGGACAAAGTATTGGTCTGAAACACTTTGTGGACTTTGAAGAGTTCAGAGACTGCAAAACAACTTGAGAAGAGAATGCAAACAAACAAGCTTGTTGAAAGGTGCAGTTTGCGCTTCCAAAATGAACAGGAAGTACGATGGAAAAAATGCAGATATATTTTTAAAAAACTTGCAAGAATCAAAGGAGAGACAATTGCATGAGCTTTTGCAAGTTTGTAAAAACATGATCTTTTTTTATTCCAAAGAATTGCAGTTCGGAGGACATGCAAAGAATTGCAGTTTGCTGTGTTGTTTTGTTCAGACAGAAAATCATCAATCAAGAGCAACCAGGAGGTGGTGGTTTTGGGAACCTTTCAAAATCGACAACATCCAGCTTGTTGTCAAAAGCATCTCGATAGAGTCTAGGGCGAGAAGAAGCAGGCAGCACCCCCCATCTCTGCGTCAGAAGCTTGGTTGCTTTCCTACCAATCTCGAACGGCAGAAAATCACCACGCAGATCTCGTCTCTCCACTTCCTCCTCGATTGCATCCATGATCACCATGGGATCGAATGTCCCATGCCCTGAGCTCATGAATTTCTCACACCCATCTGCACAAGCCTCCGAGATTCGCCGACTCGTCTCCTCTCCTACTAACCCTCCCTTCTGAAGCTCCATTGCAAGCTCTTGCCTCAGCCATTCCCACTCCTTCAACTCCTTCGTCTTCTTCCCATCACTACTGCTGCCATCTTCTTCTTCTTTTTCTTCTCCTTCTTTCAGATCTCCATTCTTTCCTGCAATCCCTGCTGCTCTCAAGAAGATCACACTAGTAGTGCTCCCCTTTCTCTGCGATTGCTTGCAACCTAAAAACAATTGTTGGGCTCCGTGGGTCTTTCTTGCATGAGTTGGGTGATGATCTGAGAACCGGGAGATGGGCTGCAACATGCAATGTGGGAGCTGCAGCAAACCCTTCAGAGCAGCCATCATCAGATCGCTGCTGAGGTTCTTGTGTTCAACAGCAGAATCCTTCTCCGCCTTTGGGTCGCTGATGGGTCCCGCCTAGTGCCGCTCAGCAACGAGACCTACCTGCCTGCCTTCCTTCCTTCTTCTGTTGCTGGCTTTCTGGTGGGTAAAGCTTTGTTAGGTTGAAATCCCATACAGCGAGCTTTGATGGCGGCATTCGGGTTCCTGCGGCTTTCGAGCGCGGCAGCATCAACTGCCTTGCAGCAATCGAGTCGGTATGCATGTGCGCTGCTGAGATCCTCAGGGAAGCGCGCGGTGGTACAGAACACATGGACTACTACTACTGGTGGGGGATCCCTGATCACTGCTGCTGCTGTTGCTGTAGCTGCGATTCACTCCTCCGCTTGCCTTGCCGCTTCCCCCGCTACCAAAGATGTCTCCATGACCTCCTCCTTCTCCTCCTCGCACATGTATGTTTCTTCCGCAGTCTTGAGCTTCTGCCATTGCTAGAGAATGGCTGAAGGAATACCTACTACTGTTTCCTTAGAAAATCTGGAGCTTGTAGGTTGTAGGGCATCTAAGATCTCAAGCTCATCATCTCACAATGCATAGAATCAGGGACCACAACCGCTTTGCTTTGCTTTGTAGCAAGCAAGAAATCCGTGAAGCTCTGATGAGCCATACACCAAACAGCATCTTGCAAACATCATGGCAGTGGTGAGGAGAGAGGATCCCAATTCTAGGGTTGCCAAAGATCCTCCCAACCCATGTTGCACAAAGATCTCAACTATGTGATTCTCTTGCACAAGCAATCTTTTGAACTGTGTGATATTCTCTTGCACAAGCAATCTTTTGATGTGGTTTTTGGCAAGCATACATACAGCAGTGGTGATCAACATCATTGATTCATGTTTCTTCATACATGGAAATGTCCAGTACGTTGCCTGAGGTTTTTCTCAGAAGATCTCTTCTGAGAGAAGCATGATCAGAAGAGAGGTAACTGAAGAACCCTAAAAACTGGAGTGTGGAATGCTGAAGATGAGGCGGGTGCCAACTTCATGCTGTTATAGATCAGAGAAGCATTCATTTGTAAGATGTTTAAGAGCACATCCGGTATACAATCATGGCAAACAAACTGGTGAAATAGAGCTTGATCTTTTTTTTGAGTGTCTGGAAATGAAGAAAGGGTGTGTAAACTGTTGTTGTTGTTGGCTTCTGGTCTTCCCAGAGTGAGGATTTTAGTAATTGTAGCAAATGGGTGTGTGTATTTGAGGTAGTAGATATGTATTTGAGGTAAGCTTTTGCCAATGGAATGAATATTCACAGGTTTTTTTCTTTTTTTTGCTTCTTGTTTAGCAAAGCACTACTGATAGAGCTGGATGGCAGACCAGGGGAATCGCTCCACCAAAAGGTGACTGAGGAGACTCACAGCAGTCTTGGGGGATGGTTCCAAGTACCAGACTTGGCTTTAAGAAACCACTATTTTGTGGTCCCGCTCGACTATGATTCTCCTGATGGGACTTCCATATCTATATTTGCCCGAGAGGTGGTGGGCAGTAAGTTTCAGTCTCTTTCCTTCCTTCTGTCAAGTATTTATGTATCTCACTTCCAGTTTGCATCACAGAATGTATATCTATGGTTTGCAGATGTCAATGTTACAAATATATTGTTGTAGCTTATACAATCTCTTTTTGATTTGTTTGAAATGAGAGTTTCTTGAAGTGGTGGGATTTTGCAATGTTCTCAGGCCAGCAATATTGAGGTGAACTTTGTAATGTATCTATTGCAGCTGGAAAAGAGGAGAAACAGCTGCCATACCTGCTTTACCTGCAAGGGGGACCAGGCTTTGAGTGTGGACGGCCAACAGAGGCTGGTGGTTGGGTGAAGAAAGCATGCGAAGAGTATCGTGTCATCCTTCTTGACCAGGCAACTTGCTATCTCCTGTGTTTTGACCATCAAGGTTTTTTTTGTTTTGGCAGGCTTTGCAATTAGATATCCTGCTGCAATTAGATATGAATAGGCAACACATAGAAAGAACAGATCTTGTACAGCACTCCTGTATGCATCAAATGCACATTCCCCTCATTGATAATTCTGTGATTGCAGCAGGACAGCATTATTGTTCTGTTTTTGTGCCTGTGATATATATGTTTTCAAGGAAGGACCCATTGTTGAGGATTGGAAGAAATTGTTCGCACACTTGTTGCTGCTGAAGTGTGCCAGCAACAATTTGAAGGCTGCAGTTTGACTCTGGAAAAACTGGGGGGGGGTGGCTTGATCAGCGTGGGACAGGACTTTCTACACCCCTTACAACAAGTTCACTTTCACAGTTCAGCTCACCAAAACAGCAGGCATCATATCTACAGCATTTCCGTGCAGACAATATAGTGAGAGATGCTGAATATGTTCGTAATTGCCTGGTCCAAGATGATGAGGCGTGGACTGTCCTTGGGCAGGTACCTATTTCTTTTTCCCTTTGTCACTTCTTTCACCTTAGTCCAATATTGTCCATTTCTCTGCTGCTGATCTGCAGTTGATGTCTCTCAGTGGGTTGTGTCAAGTAAATTACACACCCTTTGGGTCACAATTACAAGTGTCTCCACACTCTCTACAATCCTCCTTTTTTTCTCATGCTCATGCTCACAACATACAAGAATGAAGCTGAAACCTGCACTTATGCTGTAATTTGCAGAGCTTTGGGGGCTTTTGCGCTGTCACATACCTCAGCATGGCACCAGGTGGCCTTCGACATGTGCTACTCACTGGTGGACTGCCACCAGTAGATGATGGATGCATGGCAGAAACTGTTTATAGAGCATTGTACAAGCGAGTGGTCTTGCAGAATGCCAAATTCTATGAGCGCTTTCCTGAAGATGAGAACATTGTGCGATCAATTGTTCTTCACCTTGCAGAGGCTGAAGCAGGGGGGGTGAGCTTGCAGGCACCTATTGCTAGTCCCATTCTTCTTTTAGACTGCTCATGTTTCTACTCAGATTGTGTGTTGCCTGTTCCTCTTGGTCTCTGATCAATTAAGTCAGTGCTGTTGTTGTAAAGAGTGTACATGTGATGTTGTGACATGCAGATCTGTAGAGGGTATAGGAATTACATCCAAGTACACAAAGATTGTTCAGGACTCTTGGAAAAGAAGTTGCCACAAGTCTTGTCATTACAGAACTAGAGAGTCTTGTACTCATTCAAGACCCACATGTTATCATTCAATGTGGCATCTATTTTCCTTGAGCTGCAGCCAAAATAAGGCCATCATCCTTTGTCTTTGTTACAGATCTGATGGTGTTTTTGTGTTGTAACAGTCCAAATGGTCAGGGTGCCTCCTGACCTCAGCAACTTAATGTTGCATTGGTGAAACTTTTAGCGCCCTTTTCAGTAGACTTGATATGATTTCAGTGTACAATGCAGTGCAGGTACCACTTCCTTCAGGAGGCATATTGACACCACATGGGCTTCAGCTTCTTGGGCTCTCAGGCCTAGGCTCTGCTGGTGGATTTGAACGTTTACACTACATGTGAGTGGAACTGCTGCAGATAAACAATGATTTGGGGCTATTTCTCTTTGTGGAACTTCATATACATGATAATCAATACTTGAGCTTGAGCTTATGTAACTATATCTCAATTTGGCACAATATGTCCTAACGTCCAACAAAAGATTGTGTCATTTCCTTGTTAAGTGATTTTAGTTTCTGAAATGCCATACCTGTCACCCCAATCCCAACAGTGTGGTAGCTTGAGACTGAGGATTTCTGCCACTTTCTAAGAACTCCATTTCATTGTTGGCATCAGTTATGAGTGTGTTCTTGAAGAACAGAGCACATCTTTGTACCAGGCAAATGGTTTAGATCCGTGGGAGTCATATGTAATTCTTGGCCAGATTGGGAGTGTAACTCATGTAATTGCTTCTTTTGCAGACTTGAAAGGGCATGGGATCCAGAGCTTGTCCCTGGTTCCAAGAAAACTCTAAGCTTCACATTTCTCCGCATGGTATGGTTGGATTTAGGCCATGTGTTTATTTTGCAGTTTTCAGTACATTACTTCAGCTAATGCCATCTCATCCCCAAATTACAAGGATTTGTCCTCTTTTTTGTGGGATCCATTGGCTGGTTGTCATACAGGGGGTAATCAACACTGATGCATGATGTTCATACTGACACAGGTCGAAAACTGGATTGATTTTGATACAAATCCACTATATGCAATCATGCATGAGGCCATATATTGTCAGGTAGGCTCAATATCACATTCTGTGGGTTCTGAGCCAGTGAAGCATCACACCTGACACATAAATGTGTGAAGGACCTGTTACAAAACATGACAGTGGAATGTGAGGAGCTTGGGTAAATGCTGAGCTGTGATGGTTGTGTTGAATTTCTATTAGCTAAGTGTGCAGCATCAATTAATTTTGTTCATGGGTGTGGCAACAGGGTGCAGCATCAAAATGGGCTGCACATCGTGTGCGACAGGAGTTGGGTGATCAGTTTGATGCTGTTAAGTCTGTCTCGAATGGTTCACGTGTTCTGTTCACTGGAGAGGTAACTTGCATTGATTTTCAATACTATTTATGCAATGTAGTACCTGGAGTATTTTGACTCATCTTTTTCATGCTTGGAGAATATTGACGCTTGAAAATAACAATCTAAGAATTGTCCTTTTGTCACACTTTGATAAATTGCACAGCAGGTCACAGATTTGCGGTTGACAAAGTTTATCTTTTTCATCAATTGATTGGCACAATCAATTGTCCTTGGGCACATTGTTATGCATGTTTCCTGACACCATCTCTTTTGGTCAGATGATATTCCCGTGGATGTTTGATGAAATTGCTGCATTGCGTCCTTTGAAAGAGGTAGCCAACATTCTGGCTGAAAAGGCAGACTGGCCTCCACTTTACAACAAACAGTTACTGAATGCCAATAAGGTTTGCATCTGCATCTGCAACTGTCCTTTCTTTGTCTGTGTTGTGGTGATCAGTCCTGAGTGAATGAAAATTGCATAATTAGTTCTCTTCACCACGTGAAGCATGTGGGTGTACTGTTGCTCAGTGAACTCCCTTTGCTTGTGCAGGTTCCAGTTGCAGCAGCTGTCTACTATGAGGATTTGTATGTGGATTTTTCCCTTTCACAAGCTACAGCAGCCCAGATCTCTGGAATTAGGCTATGGGTAACAAATGAGTACATGCATTCAGGCATAAGAGAAGATGGATCACGCATACTGGATCAGTTGTTTGGCATGATCAAGGGCAAAATTCCTCTTCGTTAATCAGAAGGTGATGTCATATCCCTTTTACAAACTTGAGTTATGTAGCAGTGCTTTCCTGCAATGTCACAGATGACATATTGTTGTATGGCACATAGCAGTTGAATTTCAATGTCACAGGTTTGGTCTCTTCAATGACTTTGTGTAGAAATACCATAATCAGATCATAGTTATTGTGTGGTGCAGCAATGTAATTGCAATGCATTCTTTGGACATGTGGCTCTGAATCCAATTGAAAATGTTTCACAATAGCATGCACAAAATTTAAGACGTCAATTCTTGTCCTGAATGTACATTGCTTGATAACGTGCCTGACAGTTTTGTTGTGGAAATTTCTCCAAACTTTTTGTGCCTATTTTAATTGTTGGACTTTTGAGTTGGCATTATTGAATATAAACTTTTTCAAACCACTCAAGATGGAAATTCAACTATGTGGTCATTATTGAAACAGAAAAGGGAACAAAATATTGAAGGTTTAATTTGGCTTTTCTTTTTTTGGAAATAAACACAATTGGATAAAAAGAATTCTGGAATTTAAGCACAATTAATCTGAAAGATAGTATAAGTATGGATCACCAACCATGACATCTTGCCTCTATTTTCCAAACTGCATAATGTGCAGTCTTGGAGCTTTCTGAATTTATTACACGAAACTCAAATTTTTCTATTGGTTGCCCACGCATTGTATATACCTCAATTGTATTGTACATACCTCAATTTTAGTGTTTTCTTTTGGTTGGAAGTATAAAATATTAGACGGAGTCCAAAATATGTTTGGCTGGTCTTTGTATAATGGTTTTGGAAACATAATGATGTTTTTGAATAAGATTATTCATAGTGTTCACTTTGTTTTTAATGTGACCTAAAACTAATTCTGGCCAACTAGGGATTTGAGGAGGTTCCTTCAACTTCAGCTTTTGGTGATGGGTGATAGCAAGATACAAACTTGTTTAAAAATTTGTCTTGTCATGAATAAGGATGGCTTTGGCAGTTCAATTGGTTGTAAGTGTGTACTGAAGGAAAGAGGATATGTGCACCTGTTGTTGCTATTTTCCTTTTGTGTATCTTGAGGTTTGGTAACTGGATGTTGATGGCCCAAATGCAAAGAAGATAAGTTGCTAGCAATTGCTAAGGAAAATGGAGTTATTTCATGACAAAGAATCTCAACATTGTGATAAATGCTAATCTTCTTCTACTCTTCTAATTCTTATTTCTATACTTTAACATATTGTCATTAAACTAATTCAAACTATCCTCTATTATCCTAATCAATCTAGCCCCATTTTGCCTTATAGTGATAGCACAATTCCACCCTTAAAACGTTGACCCACCAACGATTCTATGTTCCTTGACTATTTTGTGAAATGAGTTAATGACCCCTTTTTTCCATTGTGTAAGGATTGAAGCTTCTCTTTTTTTAGTAGCATGTAAATAGTTAGGTTTTGGTGTAATGCTCCTTAATTACATATAAGGTTGACAAAAGGATGTGATGACAAATTAATGACTTTAAAATTGGTTGGGTCTTAACATATGTAGAGTTGGTGATAAGAGCTTTTTTGAATTGGAACATTGTCAAGAAAAGAATCTAAGTTGTATTTGTTATTAGTGGTAATTTATTTTGTCAATATTGTCATAAGCATGTTAAAAAATATGATGGCTCAAGTTATAGGTTGAAGATTTTTGTTTTGGGAGTTAAGGATTAAGGGAAACAAAGAATATACAAAATATAAAATTCATTTGGGAATGAAGTCTTATGTTTAAAAAAATAGTACAAACTATGTTCAAACAAAAATAATGATGTTGAGATTTTGAGTTGAAAATGAGAAATTTGTATTTGTGGTAAATGAACATTATGAACCCTATTTGGTTCCATTAACCATAAATGTAATTGAAATTCATAAATGTAAGATCTCAAGGATTTGCTGAAAAATGTGAGCAATGTAATAGGTTTTACAATCAAATGATTATAAATTGATAAAACCATGCAACCAATAATATTGGTCATTGCCAAAATTCCAAATTCATGCAAAAAAAGAGATTTCATCATTTTTATAACAACATTTGTAAACCTTTCAAAACAAATAGCAACAAAAAGTTCAAATTACAAATAAATCACTAAGGTATGTATATTGGTGTTTAAAAAAAGGTAGTGTGAATGTGAAGGTGTCCATATCAATTTAATTGGATGTGTGTTTTTATTTTTTTCAATTCCTTTTCAAAATAAGACCAAAATTGAATTGAATTTAAATCCAAGAAGGATGTTAAAAATAACCATCATTCACCTACCCAACTTGAAGTCCTTATGACATGAAAGTGTTATTTGCTATAACCTAATTAACGAAATGTAAAATGAAATATGAGAAGACAAAAAAATACCAATAAAAATGAAATTTATGTATTAATAAGTTTAGGGTAGAAATGGGGTGTAACATACACATTCACAATGCAATCAAAGTTTTTTAAAGAATCTAAATTATATAAAGGAAATGAAAACCTTAAATCTAATGGTGGATTGTGATGGCAAGACAAACATTGTGGTTTTAAGAAAATTACTATTGAACTTATTATTGAGAATGTGTATAAGTTCAATAATTAATAAATTTGAGTTAAAATGTGTTCAATAAGGCCCCTTAAGTTAATCTAATAAAAAATATGTTAATATTTATTTGAGTAAATTATTTTTGGAAAAAACAAAATGAAAAATGTGAATTATTGTGGGACAATTTTATCCATGGAAAAATCAAAGGTGAAAATTAAACATAAAAGGATGACAATATAAATCAAGGACAAAATATGGAAGGAACACCTCATTGGAAACATAATACAATAGTGTTGTACCTTTTTTTACTATTGAAGGGATAAAATCATATTGTATAATTTTTCCATGTTATTAAAAAGATGAAATGATAGTGTTGAAAGAAAACTACCAATGGAAGATGAGATTTGGAAATAGGATAACATCAATAAATAGGCAATCTTAAAATAATGAGCTTGGGATTTTCTTTTTTTTAATTTTTGAATATATATATTCATTAATTCTTTATACATTTTCTTAGTTCTTTTATGATTTGTTTTCAACTGATTTGTTTTTACTTTTTAGTTTCGTGATTAATACCATAACTTGTGCTCAAATATATGCAAATGTGTGCAAAATAAAATGTACAAGTTTCTTGCATAAGAGTTTCTTGCATGGAGTGAGCTTGTAAAGGCAAATTTACTTGAAAATATCAACTTCCACATGGAGTTTCATTATTTCTAACCTAGACATTACAAGATTAAATTTTACATTATGTCATTATTTTTCATGATCTATTATGTCCATTTTTACATCTTTTCAACGGCCTTGGAATTGTTTCATTTTATTTCATAAGGCATCCCATGCTACTTCAAGTTTGAACTTAATAGTAAAATAGTCATCATTTTTCAACATTCAAAGTTGGAAAAAAAATAATCTTAAATTGAAAAAAAGGATTGTCATCTTTCAAACATGCTAAAATAAATCAAGGATTGGTAACAACATTATCTCAAGATGCAACTGACTATGAAAGGTTTGAAGGTAAGAAGGTTTAGGATTTCCAAAAGAGATCCTTTATGTTATGCTTGTTGAGTTCATTCATGTTGTCATGTAGTTGTTTGTTGAGTTTCTTAATCCTAACATCATATTGTAAACCATTGAAAATTAACAATTATTAAAGCCACTTGATGAAATCTTAGGTTTTTTTATACTTAAATGAAATAAGAACATAAAATGAACATTTTAGTTTTGCAACATTGAGTGACAAATAGTCACAAAAAGTTTATGAACCGATAGTATAAATATATTGTAAGTTTTTACCATGCAAGAACTTCAAACTTGCCAAAAAAAACATATAATTTCAAACTCAAAACACAATGCAAAAAAAAGTGGAAAAGATGATTTGAAAAATGCTCTTTCAAATCTCCAACATAAAAATCATAGAATTACAACAACTAATGATACATTTTGATTGCCCAAGTTTCCACAAATAAAACTTTTCAAGCAATCATAAATGGTAGACATCCCAAAAAGTTAAGGGAATCCCAAAAATCTCTCTAAAACCCATAGTAAATCCTAACTAGAAATCCTTATATGAAGTTAGTCTAATCAACTAGTTTTCCAATCTAAAAAATACACGTCTAAAATAGGTAATATGTTTTTAGTAAATGATTTTCCAATAGTGATTTTTGGTAGTAATTTTTAGTAATGATTTCTAATAATAGTCTTTGATAGTGCTTTTCGATAATAGTTTCTATTAGCAATTTCCAACATCAATTTCTAATAGTGATTTCTGTTAACACTTTTGGTAACAAATTTTCAATAGCATTTTCCAATAACAAATTTCTAGTAGCACTTTTTCAATATCACTTTCCAATAGTGGTTTCTAGTGGTCAAAATTGATAGTAACAATTCTTGTCCTAAAATCCTAACATTTTTTATTCCTTTGACAATATAATCAAAACATGGTGAAATAAAGGAAAATTCAGAAAAGTACAAGGTCATTAGAAACTATCAACTTGAAACCTATATGTTGAACAAAGGGAATGAAATGTTGAATGCAAATATTTTCTTTTACCATGAATTTAACTTTGTGGTCTAAAGTCTCAAGGATTTATTTTCCAAATTAATTTTGTCTAATTGTGATTAAACCTCATCAACTTTCAAACATGTTTTGATCGTCATTCCACCATTATTAACCTTTGATAGAAGTGATTCCTTCACATCCAAGGCACTACCCAACTACCCTTAAAATTATGATTATTATTTTTTTAATCAATTACAATCACAATATAATGTTGCAAATATTGTTTTCAAGTACCATTACACCAAGATGTGGTATATATTATTTTACATATGATTACATTTGCAATAATATATGACATTAACGATTACATGACTATGTAATAAAATTAGATTCATGGCTTCTACCATTAATAATATTTTTGCTCGTATTCATTTATGTTGATTCTCATGTGAATTATATTATTATGTAATTAGGAAAAAAAATGGCTTTTATTATTACAACTAAGAAATATTATAGTTAAATAATAAATATTTATTGGCTTATGAAATGTGAACATGTGTTTTACCATAATAAAGCCACATGAACAATTTAGTTAAACCTATTTATTAGCTTAGGACTAAATAACTTAAAAACTTATATTGTAAGTTTAGGTAGGTAGGCCCAAGTAAATTGATAGGTAGGTTTAAGTGAATAGGATCTTATTTAATTTGTTGGTCACAAACCATTTTGATTGGTTCAACTCAAGTGGTGTTTGCATTTTGAATATTTTAAATTCATGTATTATGTGTAAATTATTTTTTCATTAAGTTATATAATTTACAAAGTTGAATGTGTTAACAAAGGATATGGGATAAATTTCATGAATGGGAAATAATGCAACATTATCCCACATCCTTTGTCCTAGACAAAGGTAGCTTAGACCTATTTACCCAAATTTTCCTACAACCTATTACCCAACTTAGCTACCTAGCTTAACCTAAACCTAGGTAAAATAATATATATGTATGCAAGTAGGTATAAATATGTAGCCTAACTTGCCTACCCTAACCAATCCTATAACCCACTTATTTAAATTACTTATTTATGTATGTAGGTAGGTAGGTATGTAGCTTAAGTTAAATAGGTAAATAAACATAGGTAGGTAAGTTAGGTAGGTGGGTAAGTAAGCATAAGTAAATAAATAGGTATGTAGGAAAGTTAGATATGTGTGCAGGTTAAGTAGGTTGGCAAGCTAGGCAAATAAATAAGTAGGTGGGTAGATAAGAATAGGTAGATAAGTAGGTAGCAAGGGTAGGTAAGTAAGTAGATTTACCTACCTATTATTAACCTTCAGTTTACCCCATATATCCTTAAATATACACCTTTACACAAAATATTCCTAATATATCCCTAGTTAACCTTAATACACATCTAAAGACTCTAGGTTCATGTCATGATTGTGACCAACATTTCGTTACATTTGTAACTAATGTGATGGGTGCATTACTACAAAATGTGAATGCAATTCACTAGTCCCCATGCACTAAACTAATGAATTCATTCCATCCCAACTAGGTCCCGTTCACTTGGATTAGTGAATTGACTCAAAATTTAGTGAAATTACTTGGTGTACAAGGACACATTTTGTTGTAATGCGGGTTGGGTGTATGAAAAACTATTGACAATTCATCCATTTGGAAGGATTACTTGCCATTAATTGCGTCCCAAGTTGTAAATATGACCAATTGAAGTCCAATGATTGTAGTTGTGTAATCATAATAATTATCGCAAGGCATTTTACATGTCACATATAATTTACGTGACTAGGTTTGAACATTAGTAATAAAATGGTTAAGTCATGAATACCATGTTTTGGCATAATGTACACATGGAAAATTAGATCTATCTGTTATTGTAAAACATACATCGTATTTTTCCATGACCACATAATATTAGATGTCCACTATGAAAAATTAAAATGCAACAATACTAGAAATAACATTAATGATCTTTAATGATTCCAAATGTAGAAACAACATCCTAAGAAGACAAAAATAAACTTACCAATATTCACAAATGAAAAACAAAGCAAACAATTTCTTTTTGGTATAAATTGTTAACAAATACACTTGAATAATGGAAGGATAAAGGTTATTGAAATCAAAGAGCAAAAAAAAAATGTCATAAAGACCGTTTTTAGGTTTAAGCAGGTCATCAACACATATCTTTTGCTTTATAGTTTAATTTTGACAAGTTCAAAAATTTAGATTGTTAATTAAAAAAGAATAATGTAATATTTTAATAATGGAAATATATCACAAGGTTTATAGAAAAATAATATAAGTACTAAAATGTACAACACTACACCATATGGTTACTAGAATACTACATTAATGTCCGAAATATATGTACAGTCTATTGTTACAATATAATCTACAATACAAAAAGTTCATATGAACATCAATGCAACTATATTCCACATGTTCTACAATATATGTTGTTACAACAACATTTAAATGTATGTGTAAGGTAGGATAGATTGAAAAAATCAATTTTCTAATCCCAAGTCAATTCAATGTTGTGAGAAATAAAGATTGCCACTTATACACATATTTCCAAATTAGTTTAATTTTTTAAAAATTGTTCCAATGCTAACCAACATAATACATGACTAAGGCTCAATATTGGAAGTTATTTGATAATGTATTGTGTAATTTGGTTGTTTGATTTGATCAACATGTTTATTAAGCTTACAACTTCACACCTATGGTTTAAGAACCTTGAAATGTTCCCAA
>Ga0209611_10003753_pt1 | contig 26215 bp, 15 predicted proteins | sample S1TSphgellanicum_3_FD_187693 | JGI IMG/M metagenome (GOLD analysis project Ga0209611, IMG submission 187693) | Host-associated microbial communities from peat moss isolated from Minnesota, USA - S1T2_Fc - Sphagnum magellanicum MG (SPAdes) (version 2) | ecosystem: Host-associated > Plants > Peat...
ATCCTTTGATGCAATGGAGGCCCTTCCTTTTTTAATTTGTAGGCCTCCCTTGGGTTTTTGTTCCGATTTAGTTCTTCGAGTGGCTCATGGCCCTTCTAGTGTATCATCGTCCTTTGTGGGGTTCTTCGCAACATTTTGTGTTCTAATTGTGGAACCCTATTTTCTCAATGTGACATGGTTCATCATCATAGGCATTGTCATTTTTTTAGGTTTTTCTTCCATATGGTTTTCTAGGTTCCTTTATATCCCCTTTGGCCCATTCCCCCTCCCAACGGCTTGGGCTTGGATTTTGGTGTTAGATCTTTTGAATGTTTTCCATTTGGGCTTTCCTTGACCATGTTTGTACACGTGCAAACCATTTGTTCTTAGGCAGGAGGTGTAGCTTGCTTTTCACTTTCCTTTTGATTACACTTAATTTGTTTGATGTGGCGGCTTAACACCTATTCTTGTTGTTTTTTCAATGGTGTCTTTTTTTTTCTCCCTTGTGAGGATTAGCCATACATAGAAGACCAAGGCACAACTTGTTTTCAATTATGGGTGTGTTAATAACTTTGCCCTTATGGCATCCTCTTGTGTTGATTTGGATGGAGTTTAACCTTGGGACGTGTCAAAGAAATTGTGTGAGTTGCTAGGGCTTTTGCCCATCTTGCCCCAACTTTGGCATTTGTAGAGATAGTTAATGCATTACTAACTTTGTACTTGTTGGACACACTCCCCCTACTTGGATTCCTTGTTGGATTTAAAACCAATTTCAAACCTTAAGCTTTCTATGGATTCTTTTATGTCGGCATTCTTGTGGGTATTTCATTTGTTGGCTAGTGATCCATCTGACATGGTCGTCTTTGAAACTTTTTTGACCTTGAGGATTTAATTAGTGGTTTCATTTAGTTTCACTAGTTATGTTATCATGTGGCCACCAACCGCATGCTTGGGTCCATAATTTGGGTTCTTGGTGTTAATTAGCTTTTGGCTTTGGCCAAGCCTTTTGGTTGCATTTGTTCAATTGTAATGGGAGAGGTGTTTTATCAATTAGTGAGCAAGGCTTTATGCTTATAATTTTGTGATGGGTTTGTTTTTCATTTGTCATCATATTAGTTCAAGGTGGTAGTTAAAGGAGGTTGTGCAACCATGGTCCATAGTATTCGAGCCATTTTGGATGCCCATTTTAATTAGGTGGCACTTTAAGTAAACATTGCAAATGTTTCCAACACCATTTCACATAAGGCCAGCTTCAAAGAACTTGGGGTAGTGGGAGGTTAGTTGCCCCAAGTTTTCCCCTTTTTCGTTCTTTTTATGGCTTTCAGGTTCCTTTTTTTTTCAATCATCATTATTCCTCGGGGGTTTTGTTTGTCATTTTTTCTTTTGTGGGCCCATGCCAAGGCGACCCATTTACGAAGCCTCTCTTTGCACTTGTTCACTTTCATGCTTTGCATTGTTATTTGGGGGTTTTCCCTTTGTGTTTTCTCCTTTCCCTAACCAACAACACCCATATTGGCTTTGCCCATGTTGTTTCCTTTGCCTTTGATCATTTTGATTTTTAATTGGTTTTTATGGGGTTGTTAATTCAACCCCACAAGTGTTTGACCTAGGTTATTTCTAGCTTACATCCTAGGTTCGTCCCCCTTATCGAGTTTTGTTGGCATCATGATCTTTGGTGTCCCTTTTGGCTCTACTTCCTTCGTTTTTTTTATTAATAAAAGGTTCTAAGTGAGGATGTTAAACATGTAGACATCTTTTCAAGATTACAAGATGTCCAAGTGGTTTTTGGTATTTTTTTTTAATGTTTCGTTCAAAGGTCTTCATTTTGGTTTCATTGTTTCCTTCCTTTTTAGTTTTTCATAATCAATTTGTTATTTTTTCTTTGACCTTGATGAATTTTTTTGAGAAATTTTTGGGTTTGGGTTCATTGGAATGCCTTGAAACCTTTCTAGTTCTTTGTCAAATGGCTCTCCCCATTCTTAGTGGGGGTGTAAGGTTGATTTCTTCGAAAGTCATTGCTTTAGTTGCTATTTGAGGAATTAGGCCTTAGTTGCCCTTGTCATAGCTTCTAAGTTTTTGTTGGATTTTTGTCCATTCCTTTTGGAGGCAATAAATGTAAATTGCTTGGGGCCATTCCCTTTTCATGTGCATTTGAAATCAATGGGAAAGTGTTTTCCTTTGGGGGTTACAACATGTGTGCCCCCTTTTGAACAATTGGTTAAAATAGGCACATATCGTGTTTAGGAGAGTATTTCAGAAAGAATGCACAACCATTCTTTTACTAACATCATTTTTGATTTAATTTTTGATTTACACTAGACACATTTGAGGTTATATGTGGGGCTGGATACGAGCAATTGGTTGTCAGTTCGCCCAATCATCCTTTTGTTTATTCTTGGTTTTAGATATTTCTCCATTGTGTTGTGCATTAGGTTGTGTCTTTTTTATCTTTTAGTCCTTGGGGCGTCACATTACATTTGTAGCCAACCTTTGGACCTTATGGGGATTCACCTTCTTCACCACACTCATGGTGAGGAGAAGATGACCTTGCATGATGTTGTGTAAGATACTTTCGTGGCTATTGCAAAAGATGTGGAATTTCAAGTTTCATGAAAGCAAACCCATGTCCTTTTGCCCCTTACCTTGCAATCTTCATGCCTTCGAGTTGACATTGTGCAATCAATTGATGGTGTTCACACATTGGTAAATTTTGTCATTGTCGACCCCATTCGAATTGATTTGATTTTGCAAATTGTTATTTCTCGTGGGGTTGTTACGATAATCATGGCTTAAGTGAAGGATAATCTTTATCATAATCGATTATTGACGAACATGTTTTTCGTTCTAGTTGTAGAAATTTTCGGATGTCTACACCAACAAACGGATGAATTTCATCATCGATATGCCAACATGGCATGGGGAGTGAAAGGTATTGGAGACCCTCCTCTTTTAGTTAAGACATAGGGTGTCAATGGTGTCATAACATGTGATCTGGTCTCTATTTTGAGACATGTAATTGCAGTAGGTGAAACTTCGTTTATGTTAGGTGTCCTTTCAAAGGTCCTCCCCTTTCCTTATTTGATATGTTTCTTGTGACCAGAGGGGGTTTAGGAACTTGATGTTCCCCTTGTGGTCTGCTCTCTTAGGTGGTTCATTCATTTTCTTGGATGTGGGTCCTTCCATTTTGTTCCTTTTATTCCTTTTTTTAGGCGCTTTGATTTTTTTATGATTGACAGGGTTTCATCACTAGAACATGAAACTAGTCTTTTGCTAAGTCTAGACCCAAAACCGAAACTACAAAAAAAAACACTTTTGAAAAGAGGGGCATGTTTTTTTCATAGGCAAGTTGATTTTTTGGTGGACAATTCACATATATATTTTACTTGACACTTAAGTGTACAAATTTGGCCATTTTGAAACATTGAAAAATTGTATGCTTGTGAGTTTGTGAGTTATTAAGGGACTGAGTTTGAACCCTTACTCAAAATGACTTAACTTATGTGTAGCAACACTTGGGTCCACTTATAAGTCATAAACTTGGACCAAAAATTAAGTGGGTTATTATTCCACAAAAATCCATATACTTCTGAATTTGACCCTTTTGAAACATTGACCAACTTGGCCAAGAAAATTTGTATAAGTGAACCAAGTTGTGGATTAGGTGTGGCACAAGTTATGGGGTGCCTTGGGCTTGGATGATGTTTCATCCCCAAGACCCAAACTTGAAGTAGATACTTAACTACTTTTTCTCCTAAGACTTCTTTTTGACATATTTTCCAATTCAACCTTAGCATTCATTATTACCAATTGGTGTGTAGGCTTGTTGAAGGGCTATTCTATGGCTTACCTAAGATATGGTCACTTCCAAGCTGGTTTGGTATTTCAAATTGCACATGGAGATCAAGTTGGAACTATGAGCTACATATTAGCGTTATCCCTAAAGTCTCGCTATTAGGGGGTGAGAGCGGCCAGTTTCGGCATAATAGGGCATCAAACCCGTAACAGAAAATGAAAATTTTACAAAGCGAATAACTGGGACCCAAACTAGTCTTCCCACCAAATTTGGTGGTAAACTGAGTTTCATCCTGTCTTTCCTATTTCCTCAGCGCCTCCACTGCTGCGACTTTTTTACTCACTGCTCCTACATGTACAACTACTATAATTACTCTTGAACCTTGTGCATTAAATGCCGAGTGTAGCATTTCATACCGACATTTAATAAAATTTCCTTGCTTTGCAGATATACCACTGAGAAGAGGGGATAAAGGGTGAAAGCAGGCCCAGAAGACAGGGTGACTTTACAGATAACTCTAATATTTGGCTACAGATTATTTTCCCAATCTGGTCTTTTGCAATGCCAACATCCCAAAACCTGGCTCAAGCTCGTTCATTGTAATTAACCCTAAAAGTGTGTAGTGTGTACCCATCAGCCTGTTCTTTAGGACTCAGCCTAGGAGGGCACAGGCTCATGGACCAGACTGCTGTTTGTTGTTGCTTGGGCTTCTTTTGTGATTGGGTTGTGAACTAGTTCTGTGGAAGAAGAAGAAGAAGAAGAAGGATAGGTGAAGATGGACAGAGGGAGGAAGAATGTGATTGCTGCAGTTAATATTAAGAATGATACAAAAACCCTAAGTTTGTATGAGTTTCAATAAAAAGAGTAAAACATAAGTTTAGAAACAAAGACCCAACTTGACATTACAATTAGTAGTAGTAGCATGTAGCTGACAAATTCATGTTGTAAACTGACAACTTCCAAAGGAACAATCAAACCCCAGTTTTGAGTGATGGACAATGAGTGTAGTGGTGCCACACAGTGACCAACAGGTCTCTTAGTACACAATACCCATTAGCCAATTACAATACCCATTGGCTAGTTTTGAGGTTGAGGACACTTGGGGGGGGGCCATTTAGGGCCAGCTAGTTTCCATGTGACTCACCCACCCACTATTTTCTGGAGTAGAGTGGCTGGGTGGAGTTTTCATGTCCATATAGTGGCACTCACCCACCCACCTACCCACTATTTCCTGGCAAGTTTGGGATGGGATAAGATGGGCTGGTTGGTCCTAACCCCACCCATGTGGTTTGAGTAGTGCTCACTCTTTGTTCTTTTGAATGGAGTGTTACTAATGGCACATTCTTATGTTGTCATGTTGTGTTCAAAATAAGTAGAGCTCAAAGGGTTAGTTTTGATTCATTGAGATGTGGTGAAAAAAAATTAGAAATGAAATGTGAATTCGCTTTACCAATAGATGTGTTTTTTTTTGGGAAGCACAACATCAGACCTAACTTGACAAACCCAATGGCAAGTAGAGGGTTGGTACAAGTTTCACCTACACACCATTGGGTTTGAACCCAAAAACCTTTTGTGGTCCTTTGGTCCTTGAAGGGCTATACTAGTGAGCCATCACCCTTAGGGTTACCACTAGATTTTCAATGATTGCTTAGAGAGTGTTTCGGAAAATAGTGGGTAGGTGGTGCACATGGAAACTCACCTTTATTCAATAGGATCCTCTTGACCACTTACACCCATTGACCACTTACATGCAAGAGGATCTACTAATGTGCAATGTCATTCATGAATGAAGACTACATGCAATCGTGTGGCTCAAAGTGGCTTTCATTTCAAAAACACATTCGTCATTAGCTCATGTGCTTATTTGCTAGAACTCATAGAAAAGTACAAGTGGATTGACCACTTTCAAACTTTAAACTTCCCAATTACATCCATAGCTTCTCATCTAGATGCATGCTCTACTATGGAGCATGCCCATCCATTGCACACTATGATATCATTCACATTGGGTTAAGTTCAATCCAAATTTTATAACCAAATCTTACACCAATGGGTAGTTTGTGAATTCTTGATGAACAAAACCAACAAAATGAAAGGACCACTTACACCCATAACAAACTTAAGGCCATAATTGAAATAATGTAATGTATATCCCATCCATATCAATAACCAAATAACCATAATTGTGCATGTAATTGAAATAATATATTGTAAACCTCATATGTGTCAACTTCTCAACGAATCACAAAGCAAGGATGTACAAAAACAAAGGTAAAATTTTCACATCTATAATCTATAATTGATATGGATAAGAGGAAGAGGAAATGAGAAGAGGAAAATGGAATGTTACACTAATTTTAACATCCAATGTTCACTATAACTATTCACCCCTCCCTCACCCATGAACAATAAAAATTGCATTATATGTTATTAGTTATCAACCAAAAGCCACAAGGGAAAGCCCACAATGGGGGTGGGGGAATGGGACAAATAGGCCCATCACATATTAAAAGAATCAAGGAAATACATGGGGCATTGGGAGGGAGGAGGCACCATTTGATGGTGCTATCCTCTTTCACAAAGATGTTCAAGTGGTCAAAAGCCACGAGGGGGTTGATAAGGGCGGCCGACCAATCATCAACATGTAGTCTACAAATATTGATTGGCCAGCAAACCAAAAACAATAATTAGTTTTCAATGTTTTTTGAACCCCCATCATTTTGGCCCACTTTTGGAGGGGCAAATTAATTCTCAAAGGCATTATTATGGTAGGGAGTTCATCCATAGAATGACATGTAGGCCACTTTCCTACTACCATTAGAGATGTTCCAAAAGTGAAATACCAAAGAGGCACCATAATTCTAAAGTGGTGACTCGTTTGGTTGCTCATGTATGTGGTCTTGGAAGCATAGAACCAAATTTTGAACCCCAATAATGCACTACTATTATAGACAACAAAATTTGATAAGAATCCAATGGAAGGGATTCAAGGTTCTTTTTCATTGTTGTGTTTTTCGCACAAACTTTCTTGCACACACACCTTGCATCATTGTTGTTGCACATAGAACTTTATAAAATGACTATGGTAATGTGAAGGCAACATTTACAACAACGATTGCAAGATTACAGTGGAGATGATTAACACAATGCAACAACTTGCAAATAACATAAGTGCCAAGAACACATGGTGGTTGTATGTTTAGGTGAATGGAGAATTTGTCAAGAGATTGGCATTGAGGTTAGGAGAGGATCTTTTGTGATTACTTTGCATTTCACTTGTGTTTGGTGAAGGCTTGTTCTAGTGTCAATATAAGAATGCATTATGTTTGTGAATATGATGATTTTTTTTGTGCAATTGGATTGCATAAGAAAACTTGGATTGTTTGCAATCCAAAAAATGCATAGTTGTTCTCCAATAGTTTGTTTATGGAACAAGTGCAAATTTTGTGGATGACTGTTGCAACTTAGCAAGAGTACTACAATTAAATGTTTCAAATAAGTTGTGTGCAAAATTCTTGTAGTATTTCAACTAATGTATTTAAGAGAACCCACTCAAATTGACATTAAAAGGTAGTTGGAGATCAATGTCACACAAGGAATTCTAGGGATGCTCATGAACTTGCACTACATGTTCTACAAGTGGAAGAATTACCTTATTAGTTGACAAGGTCAATTCCAAAACAAAGATGAAAATAGGTCCATCATATTTGAAAGGATCATAAACCAATCCTTTTAAATTTGGCACACATTCTTTGGGCTTCTTGATGGAAACATTGACATCAACATTTTGGACTAATCACCATTGACTTGTTGTTGACCGGACGAAGCCATGAAATTTCAATTTTGTTGTGAATGGGATAACATAGTTTCATTGCTATTTTCTACCAAACAACATCTATTTATAGTTGTTTTGTTTTGTGCAGACCATACACAAGCTAGGAGATGCAAAGAAAAAACATGTTACATTTATAGAATGTGTGTGAGGAAGGATTTTGAAAGGTGTTTTGAAATCATACAATGCCACTTTGCCATCATTTAGAACCATTGTGAATTATGGCATATGGATACAATTTATGAGATCATGGTTGCTTGTGCTATTTCCCACAATATTATAATAAAATATGAAAAAGAATAATGTGAAACCTTTGTTTAAACAAGCAAATCTAGGGTAGTTAAGGTAGGGATTTACATTTCAAGTGTCCATTCAATGCACTAAAAGAGTTAAAAAAACTCACAAACCCATTTCAATTTATTATCAAACCTTATAAAACATTTGTGGGTCATGAAGAGCCTCAATGAACTTGATTGAAATAAAAATCTTCATTGAAGTTAGAAGTCTATCAAATATTTTGTTGAAGTTACCATTTTCATTTTTCTCTCCTTGCATATGGTTAGCTTTAGTGTGGATTGCCTAGTCCTATGCTTCAATTAAATTTGTTGAACACCTAAACCCATAGTTTTAGTTCCACCTAGATTTGGGTCGTATTGTGAAATTGGGATTTTTTCTACCAAGTTTTCGTGCTTTCTTCCACATTTTTACAACATCCCCTTGGTTTCCATCAAAGTTTACAACAAACACATATAAAACACACAAGTAGGGTTTAGTGGTTTCCATGAAAGCTTGTGACAAATACAAGTGAGACATGTGAGATAGGTTTCGTGGTTTCCATGAAAGCTTGCAACAAATGTAGATGAAACACGAGAAAGAGATGGACAACATAGTTTGACTATGTCCACAAAACCTTTTGTTGAACTTGGTTTCCCAAAGCCCGACTTGAAATTTGCCCAATGTTGCTAGTTTATTTCTCAACATTGATGACGATTGGGGTCTGTAAAAGTTATCCTCTTTTTGTTGGAGCTATATTGCCATTGTAAAGTCATATATCTCTTCCATTGAAGATGCTTTTAGAAACTATATACTTGCCCACAAAAGATTTGTGAAAGAGCTAAAGTGTTATTAGCATTATTGTTGATTTTTTTTATTTACTAAAAATTATATTCTTAATCTTCAACATGGTAAACCCAATTTTTTGATTAAAAAATCCATCAAAATGGTATTTCTAGCAAAATTTTCCATATTCATTAAGTATGCAATCAGCAGTAAAAATGTCCAACAACAGGTGCAGCATGTTCAGAGACTTTTATGCTAACTTCAATGGTATGCCACTTCACATTCACTTTACTTTGTGGACAAAACCCTTCCTTTTTCCAGCCATGAATATGCCCAGCAGATTCATCAGACACATCATGTGATAGTATATACAAATGTACTAGTTTGAACCCCGTGCCTAATGCACAGGTGTGTGTGTATTTGATGGTACATTTGCTCGTCACGTCGCGTCTATATTCCACTCTTTCTCCACCCCATTGGAGTAAACAGACCATGACGGGACGGATGGATGATGGGACGGATGGATGGATGAATGATGGGACAGATGGATGAAATGATGTTTCACGACGTCCTTTACTTTGCCCACCGTGCTGCGTCTGTATTCCACTCTTTCTTTGCCCCGTCCGAGTAAACAAACCATGACGAGATGGATGGATGACCAGACGGATGGACGGATGGATGACGGGATGGTTAGTTATATAAAAAGGTGAAAGATAATTATTAAGAAAGTTAATTAAAAAAAGAGTAGGTATTAAGAAAAAAAAAGAAATAATTAAGATTGAAAATGAGATAGTTATTTCTAAAATTGTCTTTAGAACGGGCCATGGACCGCCATAGGAAAGATTAAAAAACAAATTCCCTCCTATACCAATTCCGATTCCTTGGCCAATTCCTTAGTACCTTGGCCAATTCGACACTAATTATATTACTTTCAAAAATGTTTGAATTTTCACAAAATAATTTCTTCCAAATCAAAAAAATATTGTGAAGGATAATAGTGAATATTTAGGAATATTTTATTTGTTGAAATGAAAATTTCAAAAATTAATTAATTAATTATTAGACGGACATGTGTTGTTGAAATGGCCAAGATCCTACAGTAGTTAATACCCATCCACTGAAATTAGAACTCAAAAATAAAAAAGAGGTTCTCCCATATACCAGTTTTCAACTACTCATCATAAAAACCAGCTGGTTTACCCTAGTAAATATGAATTGCAATAGTATGGATACCCACGCTCTTAGGAAGGGGTATTATTATTATTAGCCCAAGTTGAAAATGGTGACCAAGAGTTTTAGAAAAAATAAAATCCTGCAGCCAATGAGAAGGCTTAGCATGGACTGTGAAGGGCACAACATTTTTATTCCATGTTGAAATAGGGGTTGAAGGAGGGGTTTTTTGCTCAAGAGGTGGTGCTCTTTTTGTCTAGGCAGGTTTGCATGAGCCCTGGTTGGCCTGCTAAGAAGATACTTTCTAAAATTGGAGTTAACTTACATTTGAACACACTGGCCCTTCTCTTTTGGTGGTTTTCTTTTCTGATTTTATCCCATGTACTTTGCCTAAAGTTGAATTGTCACATATATCTACATATAAGCTAAAATGGTGGGTCATGTGGAAACCCCTATGCTTCTATTTTAAATAGTGGGGATGACATAGCTGCATCTGTCCGGATGGATGATGGGACAGATGGATGAAATGATGCTTCACATCCCGACGTCCTTTACTATATGTAATATATGTCTACCCATTTGCATGCAAACCACAGAATCCAATCTAGTGCAGAATTTAGGAGACCAGCCCACATGCCACCATTATTATGTTTTGTTGGTAGGAGAAACACTCATTTTCTAAGGGGAGTGCAAATGGGTGCACATGTAATTCAACAATAAATATAGTTTCCACAACTTTGAAACAAAATGATAATAAATTTTCTGTCTTTCTTGTATTGGGCTACATGAATTTTGCAAAAACTGTCCTCTCTTCCATCTCCTGGAAGTCAGGCTGCTACAGCGGAGTTCACAGGCTGAAAGCCAAAATCTTTTGTCTCCTTGAAGTTGGGCTGCTACAGTGGAGTAGGCAGTTTGAGATCATGGATAGTGTGGCCTGGAATGCATTCTTCAATTGGGTAATTTGGTATGTATTTTGTCTGTCAATGATCTTTAGTCATTGCCATTTGCAAGCCACAATTTTGTCATGAATTTAGGAGAACATGTCAGACCAAACATGGCAGACACTATAAACACAAGTAGACTCATTAAGCTTGCAGCATAGCATAGCATAGCATAAAATAACTTTTTGTCTTGTGAACTAGATGACTGCAACAAATTGTGTGCTCATGTTGTTTGTTGTTTCCCTTTTCTTTTTGCAGTGATTCCATCTATTTGTTTGTTTGCACAAAGAAACAAACAAATTGTGTTCCTGTGTTCACAAGGGAGACATTTTAGGCTGCTATGCACTCGTAAGTACCCACTGCAGCACCTTCAGCTTTCCTTATTAGTGCTTGTTTAGTTCCTTCAAATCCAGACAGACAGACACCCTTTGCTTGCTCCACCTACACTTCTGACATCTCTTGAATTCCACTTCCACACCCCACCCACTACACCAATCTCATCAATCTGTTTGTCTGTTCAATACCCACATGATGATGGATCACGCAACCCATGATGATGATCATTCCTCCCTCCCTCTCTCCCTCCCTCCCCCTCCAATAACTTGTAGGAAGGAGGAGATCAGGACAAAGGAAAAAAGGTGGGGAAGGGAGTAAGTTGTTCTTGGAAGAAAGATTGACAAGTATAAAGCACTTGCACATGATTTACATCTTCACAATATTTCATCTCTTTCTGCCTCCCCCATCTCCTTGTTTTTTGTACACAATGAGCATCTTGTTGTCTCTTTGTTGTTTGTAGACAATGAGCATCTTGTTGTTTGTGGTTTATACCACTTGAGCAGCATAATTATAGCTAGAAAGTACCCAACCAACTCTCATGCAACTACCCATCATCCCCTCAAATTAAACACTCCATCACACAAAAGTTTTGAAGTCAAGTTTGAAGTTTACAGATTGAAGTCTGAAGTTTGCAGTGTGGAGTTTGAAGTTGAAGTCTGAAGTTTGGAGAACTTGGAAGTTTGGAGTTTGAAGTTTGGAAGTTTGGAAGTTTGAAGTCTGGAGTCTGGAGTTTGGAGTGTGAACTTTGGAGTTTGAAGTTTGCAGTTTGATGTTTGGAAATTGGAGATTGGGGTTTGGAAGAGCTGAAGAATCCACTGGAGGTTTGAAGAATGATCTTTTTGATGATGATGACGACATTGGGATGAGATCAATGCAGAGTTAATTGTGAGAAGGGTTGCAAGAAGCTTGCTGCCAGCTACAAGGAGATTCACTCATTTGCAGTGATGGGAATGAGTTCATGGATCCGCGGAAGCTTACTGGGAGCAGGAGCCTTTGGACAAGTGTACCTGGCGATGGACAGAGTGACTGGCTCCTTGTTTGCTGTAAAATCCACTGTTGTAGGTTCTTGTAACCACCACCACCACCACCAGCACAAGAGTGATGATGATGATGGGGACGTCGTAGAGGAGGAGGAGAAGATTGTGGGTGGTGGTGGTCGTGGTCAGAAGAAGAATTCGACGGCACATCTCGCAGCCATGGAGAACGAGATCCGGATGTTGCAGGGATTGGAGTCGGAGTTTGTGGTGCGTTGCTTGGGAAGCTCCTGGAGTGAGGTGGAGGAGGAGGAGGAGAAGGGCAGAGGCAAGCGGCGGTTGCGGAATGTGTTCCTGGAGTACATGCCGGGTGGTAGTCTCTCGGATCTGCTCAAGCAGTTCTTCGCTTCTGGGGGAGTGCAGCAGCAGCAACAGCCTCCTCTGGATGAGCTTGTCATCCGCTCCTACACTCGCAGCATTCTGCAAGGGATCGAGTACCTGCATCGCCGCGGGATCGTGCATGGGGACATCAAGGCCAAGAATGTGCTGGTGGGTAGCAATGCAGGCACCCTGAAGCTGGCGGACTTTGGATCCGCCAAGCGCATCAATGCTCAAGAGCTGGGACTGCAGGAGGAGCAGGTTGGGGATTCTTGTATGATGATGAATGGGACGCCGCAGTGGATGGCTCCCGAGGTGGTGCTGCAGAAGGAGCAGGGATTGGAGTCCGACATCTGGTCGCTGGGCTGTACCGTGGTGGAGATGGCCACGGGAGGACGCGCTCCCTGGGCGCACATTGCTGCTGCTGCCGATCCTTTCGTGGCCCTCTACTGTATCGGTTGCACAGATGAGGTGCCGCAAACGCCCGCTTCTCTGTCCCCGCAAGCGCACGATTTTCTAGCGCATTGCTTTCAGCGCGAGCCTTGCAAGCGCTGGACTGCCGCACAGCTCCTTCAACATCCCTTTCTCAAAGCTCCTCCTCCTCCTCCTTCCGCACTTCAATCCTCCAACACCCATCATCAAGCTCCTGTTCCTGCTGCTGCTGCTTCTTCTTCTTCTCCCACCAGTGTTCTTCTTGATCATGCTACGAACACCAGCTCGCTTCTTCTCTCCTCGGTTCCGCCTCTCTGCACTCCTTCATTCTGGAAGAAGCTGGCAGCTTTGGAATTTCCAAGAAAAACAAAGCCACATGAGATGGAAGAAGCTGGTGGAGCAACAGGCAACAACAAAAACAACAACATGTGGCCTCTCAGTCCACTGGCTGAAGGAGAATGGATCGTGGTTCGGTCTCCAAAGGCGATTTCCATCCCCAACAAACAGTTTCCCCAAGCTCCTCATGAGCTTGCAGCTGCAGAAGAAGCTCCCAGGACACCACCACAAGAACAAGAACAAGAACAAGAACAAGAAGCAACTAGTGTTGCCATTGCAGAGGAGTCGTCACCACCACCATCATCATCAGCACCCAATCTCAAGCTTGAGATCATCATCCTCAATGGCGGCCAGGAACTCGTGCAGGAGTCTGTTTCCATTTCATCAACTGCTGAATGCTTGTTGTTTTCTTCTGAATGCAATAGCACCCAGGAGGAGGAGGAGGAGGAGGAGGAGGAGGTTGCCAAATCTCCAGCAGCAGAGTTGACAACCATGGAATCTCCTCCTTGCAGAGCTTCTTCACCAACCAATTGTTCTTTTATGCCTCTTCCTTGTCGTCCTCCTCCAGGAGCTTCTTTGTGCACTGCAACCAGAGCTCTGGGCCATAAGAAACTACTTACCCACAATTCTGGACAATGTTCCAATAGGAGTCGAACCAGATTTTTGCAGCAACAAAATCTGCTCTTGCAGATGATGAAGTTGGACAATTCTTCTTCTTTTGCAAATTGGAGACAGGTTTGGTCATCAGTGTGGTGTGAGAATTCTTCTTCTGCAGCAAATTGGAGACAGTTTCCATCATCATCAGGGCGTGAGAATTCTTCTTGTTTTGCAGGAAATTGGAGACAGGTTTGGTCATCTGGATTAGATGATGATGAAGGAAAATCTCACAGACTAGGACTTCTTCTACTCAAAACCCATCATCATCATCATCATCATCATCAAAGAAGCAAATGTTGGAATGTGTTTGAGGAAGAGAATTTCACACCACCACCACCCAAAACACGAATCCAAATCAACAACCAAGAATTAGTTTCCTTGCCATGGTTTTCTGAGTACAAGAAGAAGAAGAAGAAGAAGAAGCACCTCCTTGGCTGTTGTTGTTCTCTAGTAGAGCTCCCATTATGTCTTCATTGTACTTGGCACCAGTGGACGAAAAGTAAACTATTACTACACACAATCACAATTCACTCAATAACTGACTTCACATGTGAAATTGTAGGTTTGTGTATATGTGTGTGTTCTTTGCTTTTTCTGAAGAATGTTCGGTGTCTGATTGATTGCAAATTGTTGTAAGCAATTTCTCTCTGTCAATTCTCTGAAGCAAATTTCTGCTCACAAATTGTGGTTGTTGGTTGCATGCAATTCCTGAATTGGGTTGTGTTTTTATGAAAAGCGGATTTTGTTGATGTTGGGTGCTTCATTTTTCTTCATTTGGTCTTCTTCTTCATTTATTTCCACCACAACAAGGTCCAGAAGATCGGAATTATTCTCAGCTTCTTGGAAATGAGTGCCATATTTTGATGAGTCTCAATTTGCAGTTAGTTTACAGCCATCTGTCAAAAACTTGTGGAACTAAATTGCTGCTTGATGGGCTAAACCCATCGGTTGGAGCTTGTAATGCACGAGACCCAACAGTTGAAGGTTTGTAATGCACTAAACCCAAATGGTGGAAATTTTGCAACTGTAATCCTCTGTCAGCAAGTAGCTGAATTTGGCTGCAATTGTGACCACACTTGATCATTTTGAGTTACCCGGATCATAGATGGTTGGAGCTTCTTTATAGCTTAAGTTTCACACATATATGATGATCTGATTGACTTGCTAACCCAAATGTGCATCAAATGTCCTGTCTCAATTTTTTAAAATTAATGATTTGAATTCTTTTTGTCATGGATGTTTTCTTTTCTTCAAGTGTGGTGAAAATTCTCACATGGATGGACTAAGCAAACCCACAATAGCAAATTGGAACGAGGAACCAAATGAAAGAACTCTAAATCTCTCTAAGTTCTGAATGCACATGTTGCCTGGATTGTTGTCATCTTTTGTTGTAGGGGAGGTTCTTGTATGAGTGGGTTCTCTTGAGGGAGGGCTACCTGAGGCCGTGTGAGCCCAAGGGTGTTCCCGAACCTCAGGAGAACCTACGAGTACAGGAACCTCCTCCATTGCATGTAAATGACTTTCTTTTACCCATCCCATTAAGAAGCTGGGCTCATGGGTAGGAGGGGAACCCGATCGGTTATTGGTCTTTGTCTTGAAAATGGAACCCATTTTGAGTACTTTCATTGGAATTCTGGTGACCTGGGATTGGTGTTGTTGGGTCTGCCAGTTCCACTATTCCAGAATGTTAGGCTACTTACTCATGGTGAAAAGCAAAATACAACACAAATTAGGAGAAAACAAACATATTCTTTAATGTGAATGGACAATGGAAACAGTGGTTATACTTTGGAATAGACTTTTGTAGGCAAGTCGCAGTATGGAACTTATAGAACATCATGGCCACCTTGAATCATAGTAATTTAAAATTCACTCATGGATTAATTTGTCAAGTCTGAAAAATGCATCAATACCTCCACATCCATAGCTAGCTAGGATCCCTAGTTCTTCTACCTTTGCCTGATTTGCCTTTGGGGGGTGGAGTTCAGCAAACTTCAAAATTTCTTTCATCCAGAGTGAATTACACGAGAGAGGATTTTGAGCATTCGTGGGTAATTGTTGGTGAAGTGCAACTTAGTAGTTTCGTCCCTTGAAACACAAGAGTTTGAGGGTGCCCAATTCAATCATCCAATTCAATCATCTGTTCACAGAGCACCCAGAACTCATCTCCTTGCTTAATAATATTCAGAATGAGGCTTCTTCCTTCAACCTAACAGAATTCACACCTGCACAGAGAGCAAGTTCAGTTACTCAGTCTATCTTATTAAGCACTCTTTAGTTTGTGCAGAATCTGCCCTTGGTGATTGAAACAGCCACTGGCTTATTTAGCCATGGTAGCCTGTTTTGCTCACCCAGGGCAGATTCTGCAGAATAACTGCAATCACCCCTAACTTTAACACCAGTGTGCAGGGCAGGCTAGTGCCGATTCAAGCTCCCACAGCTCACCCTGAGCAAGCCAGGAGCTTGCTGGGAGTTAAGTAGGACCTCAGTGTGGGAGGTCCTAGGATGATTAAGGGAGCTGGAATCAGCAGTGACCTGCCCACTCTCTAGTACATTACATGTGCCAACAACACCTAGTAAAATCATGAAGATTAAGAAACAAATGATCCACAAAATTCCACTCAGGAGAATGAATGAGCTGATCCAAAACCCAAATTGTTGCCAGAATTCACCCCCCCCTCCCACCCCACAAATTGTCAAATGTTGAGTTGTACAGAACTAACTACTGACAAAGAATATGCAGCTCACCAAGCCAAATGAACTAGCCCTCAATATCCTTGAAATTTAACCTACATTGTCTCAGAGTTGTGTCTAGATTCGCAAATCTGATTTCTAGAACACCACCTTCCATTTTACATCATCCCCTTTAACATTGCAACACAAAGTGACCACACACCCCATGTGCTGCTGCTGCACTATAACAACAAGCAGAATTAAGGTCATCATTTGTCACACATAATGTCTCATGATTGAAACTTTTTGGTGCATTCAGTATTAGTGATCTAAAACAATGTGGCACCTGCAGTAGTTGTGGGAGCACTAGTATGCTGAAGGTTTGTTTTCAAAGTCTATAGACGACCGACCTTGATGTTGGGAATACTCAGAGAAGGTTGAATTGTCAGGGAGATATACTCTTGTGTGCAATGTTGTTGCTTTTAACAGCCAAATGATTTCGGCACAGTAGTCCACGTTTTAGAATCACTAGCCCTTTAACTGTTGAAGACAATGTTGTTGTCATTGTTGTTGCTGTTGAGTCTTCAAGTTGTTGCTCCAAAGTCTTGGATTTGTTCATGTTGGGTGCTGCATCTTTCTTCAGAGATTTTGGTGTGCTGCTTACTTTTTGCACAGCTTTGCCTCCATGAACTAGGTTCCTCAAAATGCCTGCAACCAAAAAAAAAAAAAAAAGCACACACACACACATAGAAACTAAGCTTAAGAAATCACTACAGCAGATGGATAGTACTGAAACTCTCTGGACTATCTTCCTGCACGTGCTGCAGTGGCAGTTCCTGATGATGTCATAAAATCTGCCACTGCCTCATGGACATTGAAGCATTCGATCATGTGAAGGCAAGCAAAATCCTTACCCATCAAGCTCATGATCCTCATGCCTTGAGCATGATCTTCATCAATGTTGAATGATTCACAGCTTGACTCGTTGTCATCGCCATCATGCTCACCATACTCCCTTGCATGGGTGTCAGAGGAATCATCATCCTCATCATCATCATCATCCTCATCCTCATCATCTTCTTCAGTGTTTGCTAACAATTCCAAACCTGCAAATCTGTTTGTTGAAACAGCAGGAGCACCCACAGCATGACAAGTATTGGTGCTGCAATCTTGTTGGTGTTGTATTGCAAACAAATTGAGATTTTTGTTGTTGTGAAAACCGGACTGCTGCTGCTGCTGTGGTGCTACTCTTGAGTCCTCCTCATGTGTCAGCAGCTGTTGACTTGCTGCACATTCAGAGCCTTGGAATCCATTTCCACTCGGCCTGCTACTGAATGATGGCGGTGGAGTCTCTGCTGCTGGTTGACATGAGCTGCTTCTGGGCTTATCCTCAAAATTTTGTAGTATCCCAGCATGGAACTCTTCGACAATCTTTCTCTGGCATGCTATTTCTTGCATCAACTTGGTGAATTTCATCTGCTCGATGATATGTCCAGAGCCCATCTCCTCAAACAGTTTGGAAGATGGTGAGCTTGGGAAGGAGAACAAGGAATCTCGGTCTGCCAGATCTGCAGGATCATCCTGAGCGGAATCATCTTCTTCTAGCTTACCTTCTTGATGATGATGATGATCCTCAAGAGATGGAGAATCACACGTGCTGCTGCTGCTGTTGCATTGACTCTCACTGCACTTCTTCCCTGGAGATGGCATAGAACCGATTTGCAAGCAGGAGCAGCAGCTTGTTGGGCATGATACTAAGCACCCTCTCTGATCCCTAGAATCCTCATCATCACTTCTGCACATCACCTTTGCTCCTGCAGCATCTGCTGCTCCCAACAGGTTCTGATCCAATTTGCTGCTGTATGCTGCTGCATCTTGAAGCGGAGGAACAAGATCTTCCAGTGTCTTCTTCTTCTGCTGCTGCTGCTTCCCCTCAAGCTTTTGCTCCAGTACTACGTCTCCTTGTACTGATGATCCTGCCTGCAGCTGCTGCTGCAATGGCCTGAATGTAGCAGCCAGGCAAGCGGACTGTCTAGCTGCATTCACGACAGAAGCCCACCTGCTGCTTGTACTCGTTGCTGGGAAACAGAACTCGAAGAGCGACCTCTGCGCGGCAACCACATCGCCCACTGCAAGCTCCTTCTCGGTCTGCTGGTACTGTAATCCCCCGGGTCTGAAGAGATCTACAGTCTGATGAGTCGTCTCCGACGTCGCCTTTTCTTCTTCTTCTTCTTCTGCTTCCTCGGGGTCGAGTCCTTTGCTGTCGTCCAACTCTTCAGGGACGCAGCAGCTCGTCAAGGCATAGCCTTGCAAGGTGTCATTCTCCTTGAGGAACAAGAGAGTGTCGCGAGCAGCAGCTTTGGCCGCAGACTCGGCGTAAGATTTGGCGATGGCGTCCAGAGCTGCAGAGTCCCTAGTACCGGCGGCGGAGGCGTGCTCCTGCTGGAAACCAGCAGCAGCAGCAGCAGCTTGAGGCCGGATGAAGGACTTGCTGAGGTAGGAGGAGAAGGAGATTTCAGCCGCGTTGGCCAACAGCTGCAGCTCCTGCTGCGGATGATCCATCACCGACGACGATGAACGCACGAGGGAAGAAAGCAAGTTGGTGAGGTGCAAGGACAAGATGTCGGGACTACCCACAAACGGCCGTCGCTTACAAAAGAGCGCCCCAAGCTTCCCCATATCCCCGACCTCGGCAGAGGATCGCGAGGAGTCGAAGCTCAAGGCAGCTTTGACCAGGGAGGAGGAGTTGCCGGAATTGTTGCTTCTTCTACTGCTGCTACTGCTGCAGCTCCGGCTCGTCATTTGCACACCATCACCACCACCACCATCACCTGCTCCCGACTGATGATCTATCTGCAAGCAGCTTCTACAATCTTCGTCATGCCCAACCTCCTCCTCCTCCAATTCCGTCAACTCCCCTAACGCCCTCGATGCACACAACCCCATTACTAAGCTACTACTCCAACAACAACAAAACCATCAAACTCTCAGCTACATACTTACTCCTGGAGCCTCACTGCATCTCTCTCTCTCTCTCTCTCTCTCTCTCTCTCTGTGTCTCGCTTCTCGCTTGCCATTTCCACTGCAAGGGTACTATCAGAATCCTCAATGGTGTCATGATTTTCTCATGCACAGAATTATGAAGCTGCAGATAGATTCTGTGTATGTGTGTGTGTGTGTGTGTGTGTGTGTCTCTTTTCCTCTCTCTCTCTTGCTTGTTTGGTTGGTGCAATGGTGGTCCTGGCAGTGGCATGGACTTCTTCACCACCATCTATCTCTACTTTGTTTGCTGTGTTGTTCCCTTGCACCCTGGGTAGTAGCTGGATGGTTTAAGTACTTGCTGCTTCTGATTTCCAAAACTGGAGCTGATCATCTTCTCACTTGTGACCATACATACAACAACAACAACAACAACAATAGTATCATCAGAATCATGAGAATCATGAGAATCATGAAGAATCATCTCCTACTCCTTCCTCCTCCTCCTCATCCTCCCCTTCTTCTTCTCATTCAGTCTTCTTGTTCTTGTTCTTGACATGATGGTTCATGAGATCTCATGGTCATGATGATGATGATGATGATGATGGTGATTACTAACTACTGACAAACACACACTTGTTTCTTTCTCTCTTTCTAAGTCTTGTGATTTTCTTTTTTTTAATTGTTTTTTCCATTTTTTTCTTTGTCTTTTCCATTTGCTTTTTTGTTTAATTTAATTTAATTTATTTTTTGGGTGGGCTTTTTTCATTTAGATTTTGTTACAAAATTTAACTGGGTTTCCAAAAGAAAGTAGCAATATACCATTTTGGAATTGGAGAAGAATGAAGAAGAAACAAGAAAGAAGGACAGAAAGAAAGAAAGAAGAAACCAACCCCAAGAAACCAATAGGAAGAAGCTTTAGCCAAATTTGGCTACAAAATATGAAATATAAAAAATTACAAAAAAAAATTTAAACAGCCTTCTATATTTTTGGTTCCCTACTTGAACCCATGTGAAAATGGGGAAATCTGATGATTCTCCTTAAATTTTGGTGGAATTATGGCTATTGAAAACTTGACTTTTAGCACATTCAGTTTTTTATTTCTCTTTTTGGCTACATATAGCCAAAAAAAGGGAAGGTGGGGGGGGGGTTGTTTTCTTGAGCACGTGAGCAAATTGCCCAAAAAAAAGAAGAAGAGAAAATAAATAAATAAAATAATAAAAATAAAAAATTAATAAAAACTACAGTACTTCTTCTTCTTACTGATCAAGCTTTTGGCCTTTTTTGTGGCTTTTTGCATTTGGCTGTTGGATTCTGTGTTCAGTGCTGAATCAATCATTTGTGTTGCCCTTTTTTGCAGCTTCTTGTGTGGTTTTTTGGGATTAAATATATTGTTTTTTCTTCTTGGGGGGGAGGAGGTCTAATAAATAACTAATTAATTACTTAATTAATTAATTAATTCTGATTGCTTTCTGAATTGTGCTTTCTGTTTTTTTCTGTTTATTTTTTATTTTTTATATTTTTTAAAAAATGAATTTATTGGGGTTGTTTTCTTCTTCCATTTCTCTCTCTGTGCTTGTGCGTTGCTGCTGCCACAAACTTATGATTGCTGGGCCTCTCCACCCCATTTATTATTCTCTCATTTATACATGACAAAAAAAAAACTACTATGAGGAATTATCAATGGTTTTTTTTTTTTTTTTTTACTTTGTCATTTTTTTGGACAAAATTTGAGAATTTTTTGAATTTATTTTTTCTAGTGTAAAATGGACTATTTTTTTTCCCCCTTCTTTTTGGGTTTAGGGTTTAAGGAACTAGTTGTCAAATTTTCGATATCTTAAGATTGAGAAGGAATTTAAATAAAAATAAAATCGTGAGGTTTGGGATCGTCGCTTATAACAATTGTTTCAAGACATGAGGTCCCATGCCAAGGATTTACATTGATTTTATTTATTTATAAACATAATTTCTCTTCATAATTACCTCATTTAATTTATACTTAAAATTTTTGTGATTCTTAACATAGTAAGATTTAATTACACATCAACCAAAAAAAAAGAAAAAAAGATGCATAACAATAACAATGGAGTAGGCTAAATCCTTGAAATAAATGGAATGTCAATCACTTACACATCCCCTTCTCTACTTCTAGATCTTTTTGAAGTTCAAAGTACTTAAGCTAGGTCTAAGGTATTAGGGTTTAAGGAGTTTAAAAGACCTAACCCTATAATTGGAATTAAAGCTTAGGGACTTAAATTTAGGGACTTAAGCTAGTCTATATAGGTATGCTTGGGCCTTTAAGTGTGACCACTACTAAATGAAGTTGTTCTTACACCTTCATTGTGGGGGTTCTTTTATAGTTTCATTCATTAGAATGGAATTGGGTATTATATTAATTAAAAGTGTAAATTTATAATTTTAGGGTAATATGAGTTCTATCATATATATATATATATATAATTTTTATTTTTATAAACAGGGATTTCTCCAAGCTTGTGTGATGATGGGTGTTTAATTTTCTTTTTGCATTTTGTTGGCCTTGCCTACCAAGGCAAGGATATTATTGTGTTGAGATTCATTATAGAATATAGTAGCTTAAGGGATTTTGGCCCCTAGGTAATAATAATAATAATAGGTCTATTTTTATATGGGGATTTTTTTGAACGATGATATTATGGCTATTATGTTGAAACTTTGAGATTAGTTACAACAAAGTTATAATATCTTGATGGATTTTGGTTTCTTTTAGAGAGGAGAGGAATTTTTTGGGAAGATTATATATTTTTGCACCGTGAAATATTTGAGTCTCCATAATTCTTTCTTTTGCCTTAAGATACATACTTTTTTCATGTAAATGGCAAGCCCACATTTGTGACACACCCCCTTCCTTGTTTTGTTTTCTCTTTGGCTTGTACTTGGCCATCTTTTGGTCGGTGTGGGATCTTGTTAGAGGAAGCTCGGGTACCAATTTGATCAATAAAGACAAGGTGGGAAAGGGGGGTAACTACTCGACTTTCCTTTGTTAGTTTGTTCTCGACATTTGGGTCTTGTCTTATTTGGGGGTTCGGGAGGGCATGGGGGGGTTAGGGTGTTGTGCAACAAGGTGTAAAAAGCCTTGTGTGTAAGGGGCACAATTCTGGACCCAAATACAAGAAACATCTTGTTTTATTATTATTATTAAATATTAGTCCAAGTCTGGTTTATAGCCAGATTTGGCTAAATCTTTCTAAACATGATTGTCATTTTTTTCACATGTTCTTATGGATGATCGTCATTTAGGCTATACAAACAAATTCTTAGAAAAAACATGGCTTTCAGCATGTTTTTTTATTAAGAGTAAGTAATAGTCAATGTTGTCCAGTTATAATAATTTTTTACACTATTCTAAAGGATATGAATAGGAATTTTTTTTAATAAAAAAAATTCTCAAAAGGATATGCATCTAGATTATTATTTTGTAAATTGTAAAAAAAGATTTATGCATCCATGGAGATTTTTCATGCATTGTTGATTGTATGTGTGCTAATTTTTAAATTCAAGGTAGCCTTTAGATATGCATATAAGTTATGTATAACAAATCTCACATATTAATTGTGCAAAGACAAAGATATTCAAAATTCAAACATCGCATATGCATACAAATATGCATAATCGTTCAATCTCCCTTTGTTGATTCCGAATAGAATTCCATATAAAAAACCAAACAACTTTGAAATAGCATATGATTTCATGCATATATGGCCCCGCCCTTATGCAATGTTCAAATCCTCCAAACTTTTCCACATATCTAGCCCAACCATTTTTAATAACAAAAACCTATGCTTGAAATCATTGATGTATAAGTGTTAACCCTAATTAAGTGGCACACAATTGTTTGGGTCTCTAGTCTAATCTAACGATGCATGAATGATGATTCTATTCATCATTTATGGCATTGGCCTTTCGTGAAGCATCTTTCTAGTCGAACTTGAAGGTTGTTTATTAGCTTATATGGCAAATTCTTCAATACACCAAGTAAATTAAATTAAATTATGCTTTCTTTAGCTAGTGAATAATAATAATAATGATAATTCTCCAATAAGCATAGTGAATAAAAACTAGGTGAAAAATTATGTCTTTTTATTTAGGAAAATAATAATAAAAATAATAATCGTGAAATACACGTCTTTCTTTTTGGCATCTTGGGTGAAGCTTTCATCTATGTACAAAGAAAGAAAGAAAGAAACAAAATGTGATGATGAAAGTACACATGCACACGCACCTTCTTCCAATGGACATCTGAAAATTGTCATCTGAATTTGTCTTGAATTCGTGTCTCCGTTATTTCTTTGAATGAGAGAGAGAGAGAAAGAGAAAGAGAGAGAGAACCATGTATTGGAAGAAGAAGAAGCTCTGAAACACCCACTGACTGACTTGCTCCTCTTCCAAGTGTGCCTTTCAAAAACGGTAAACTCCAGATTTTGCTAGTGAGTACTTACATTGTTCTTCGACACTGAAGTTTGATCAACGCTACAGTTTCCGAGTGAGTCGTGAACATATTTATTATCCCCCGTGGGGATCGATCGTTGCATTAAATGCATGACTTATATTATATATATAATATAGTGTGTAACTACCCAACTTTTTACCAAGAGTTTACTGGACTTTTCTTTTGCTTTCATTCCAAAGAGATCTTGTTTTCATTCAGCCCACTAGTTGTCAGTCAGTGTGCACGGGTTTCATTTTGTTGAGCCAATAAAGTTATCTATATAGTCAGGCGATCAGGAGGCGAGAACGGCCAGTTTCCGGATAATAGGCCATCAAATGCGTAACTGGGAATGAAATTTTACAAAAACGAAATAACTGGGACCCAAACTAGTTTTTCCACCCATTTTGGTTGCAGTTTCATCCCTCCTTCCATTCTCCTGACACCCTCCACTGCTGCTACATATATTTTCACTGCTCCTACCTGTACGATTACTATAATTACTCTCAAACCTTGTGCATTAACTGCTGAGTTTCAGCATTTCATAATGAGATTTAATAAATTTCCTTACTTTGTGGATACCACTGAAAGAGGGGATAGGAGGTGAAAGAGAGGGTGACTTTACGGATAACTTTAATGAGTGCAAAACAATTTTGATTTTTTAATTTTTTGCTTGGAAAATATTTGTGCTTGATGGATAGTTTCACGAGAAGTGTCCTTTTTCTCGGTGTCTAACATATACCCTTAACCTAGTGGGCACGATCAATTCACAAGAGTTCAATTCAATTCATAGTGCGCAATGACGCCTTGAAAATTTTGGGCTTTGTTTTCTTTTGTGCTGAGTAAAGTCCTTTTGTTTACCCAAAAAGAATAAATAATAAATTTGGGCTTTGGGAAGTAGAAAAATGTTGATATGTCCAGATTCCAACAATATTAAGAAATACATTAAAAACAATTAAGCAAAACAAAAAAACACCATTCCTGGTTCCCATGTAAAATTTTGCAAATTTTAACAAATTTTCATCCCAAAACTGCATTTCAACATAACTTGTAGTACAAAGAGCAAGCAGCTAACAACCCAACACAGGTTTAGCTGATGGGAAAGACCTAGGATTGGAATGAAAGCCCAAAGGATTGTAATTCTTCTATTGCAAAACAAGCATAGGTGAATTGTAGCAAATCACATTTGAAAACTTAAGCAAATTTCAAAATGGGTTGAAAATATTCAAATTGCAAAACTAGGCTAAAATCATGGGTTATATAGTTTGCCACACATCTCATGCAAACGTAGGGAGCTAAGAGGTGAAAAGAAATAATCAAGAGGGTAGCATATAAGGGTTATTATGGCGCAAAGCACAACAACATCATAAGGTTTAACCTTACATAAATTTTGACACATATTCATGTTGAATAAGCCATATTTGGTAGATGCCTGGTTCAGGCAAATTTTTGTCACTTGGTGACAAAAGAAAATCCAATGGGAATCATTCATACAAAGGATTTTTGTGAGGAAAATGGGCTAAAGTCACTAGATTTTCAGGATTTTTTTTTTCTTTCTTGAAATCACGGTGTTTAGACAATAGGTTCTAGTAGTTTGCCAAATTATAGCAAGATTCTTTAAATTTTTTTACTTTCCTCTCTGATCTGTAACCAAATTTGGCTATTCCCTTTGTGGAGGATCATTAGTGTGGCTACATCACAAAATTGGAAAAAACAAAAATAAAAGACAAAAAAACAAAACCCATGGTCACGACATACACATGTGTGAGGTAAACTTTGTGATTCCATCTATTTCTACTAGAAATTTATGTCGTATTTACCCCAATTTTCAACGTTAATGATAATACGTGTTCTTTCAATGCTCAAGTACCAAGACCCACTATTGCCATTGGAAAATGGGGGCCGTAGAGAAATGCCATATATTTCTGTTGAAAGTAGTGAAAGAGGCTAGCCGTTGGGCACAATGGCACAATCAGGTGCCAGAACACAAATAAATTTCTTGCGCACTCACTCACTCACTTGCTCACTGACTGCAAGGTTTAGTAGGTTATCTATCTTTTTCAACAAATTTAAAAAAAAAAAATAGATGACAAAATTTTCATGTCAGTTCTGTGCTTTTGCTGCAACTATGGCCATTGGGAAAGGATTAGGCTACTACTACTCATGCATGATGAAACAAATTTGTCAGATATTGGTAGAAATATATACTC
>Ga0209611_10003754_pt1 | contig 26213 bp, 25 predicted proteins | sample S1TSphgellanicum_3_FD_187693 | JGI IMG/M metagenome (GOLD analysis project Ga0209611, IMG submission 187693) | Host-associated microbial communities from peat moss isolated from Minnesota, USA - S1T2_Fc - Sphagnum magellanicum MG (SPAdes) (version 2) | ecosystem: Host-associated > Plants > Peat...
ATTGTGCAATGTGAATTTGATTGTCAACAACTAGAGAACTAATATACATATATGTATATGATTATAAGAATAATAGAAGAATTGCACATCATAGTTCATACTATTTGAATGTCCAAATTAACTTCCACTACTAAAAGTTGTGCACCATGCAACAAAATACTTACAGTTTTGTCAAGTTTTTTGGGCATGGGAGATTAATATTATTCATGGGTACGAGGTTGCCAGAGATGTTCTTTCTTGCCAGGTCAAGAACATTAAGGTTGGAAATATTCCAAATTGAAGGTGGGATTGAACCCTTGATTTGATTGTCACTAAGAGTCCTTGATGTGACCAAACAACAAAACACATCATTAAAACCAGATTGTGTCCTAGGAAGTAAATTCCATCCCTCATTTATATTATGGATCCACCTTGTTGGACGATTTACCTTTGAAATTGTTAATGAATTACATTTGGATAATACATGAAAATAATGTTGCATCCTAGTATTCTTGATGGCAACTTGTGACTGACATTTAAAAAAAGAGTATGATAAGACCTATGTTGATACTTGTTGCTAAGAAATTCAACAAACTTTATTTGAAGTTTGGAAAGTTTTGCTAAAGAATTCATTATTATTCTTAGCTAAGGATTGGGGTTTAAAACACAATATGGGAAAAATCAACCAATATGCAGTTATGATCCCAGTTACATTATATTAGTACATGAAAATTTCTAGATCATGAATATTTTACATTAGGAACCATAAATTTTTTTCACTTTAAAAATACTTTTGTGAGGTGGAACGAAACTTCTTAGAAGAAAATGATAAGCTATTTTATAGTGAAAAATGCAATTGGTGGGATCCAACCAAGTTTCAACTTGAAAATTGATGTTTTCGAGCACAATTTATTCACTAATGAGATTTGTCAAGTTGGCCAAACTAGGAGAAAAGGGCCCAGTCAGATTGTGCCCTGAGAGAACCATTAAAACAAAGGTCCGCACCATTAAATTATATGGTCCATAAAATAAACAAGATCTAAGACATGCAAGACAAGAACAACATTCCATTAAATCTCCACTGCCAAATTAACACCTAATGCCCCACTAAAATGTTGCTCCAAAAGGTGTTTACTATATATATAGATGCTTCAAAACATCAAAATTTAGATACAGTTTGTTTCCCACTTATATCTAAGCACAAGGACCCTAGACAACCCATCTGCCAATAATAAAACACCCAAATAGAAAGTTATGATTGGCATGCATGACATCTATGGCACCTGTACTGAACTTTTCAAATTTAATCACTGTATATGAAAACGCCTTCCCTGACAGGATTTCCTGTCTGCAATTATAGGAATCTTACAAAAAAAGTCTAGATTTAATTCCACATTCACTCTAATATCCACACTTGATAGATCAGTCTGTTGCATATAATAGTCATTGTTAAAGGTCTTAAGGCTTGATAGATTCTATTGTGAAGGTTTGGATAGCAGAACTCAAGTGGAAGTGCAAATATACCTTGTGAAGGTCAACACCATAGCTCCTGGTTCAAATATGACTTCCCAGAAGCTTCAAATTTGAGGGGTCGGTATCTTACAGACTAACTTGCTGACTGTGCCAGTAAACCTCACAGTCCAATCTTGTGTTCAATCATGGTATCGCAGCCAACAGACACAGAAGCAGAATCACTTGAATTGCAATTCGTACTGTAGGTCAAAACCTGTGTCTCCACAGAAAAAAACATACAGAAAGGCAATTGAAGCATGCAAAATGGAATTGGGGGGGTCAAGAGTCAAAAGCAAGTTCCTGGTGTCCACAAATTGCAGTCAAATAAAATTGGCACTACCTAAAGACTTCCCATGAACAAAAAATGCCTTTGATCTACCTGACCAGCAATTCCCAGCAAACTTCACAATCCCTCCCCATGAAAGGGAGAGTGTCTTCTGACTTGGGCAAAGAGGCACTCTAAATGCTCTACAGACTTCTGTAATCAATCACCGTTACTTCATCTTCAGGTGCATCAAGGTCGCGATAGCTGCATCCAACACACATTCAAAAGTCACTATACAAAACCATTAGAGATAGGCAATCAACACAATGATCATATAACCAACAAGTATTGGTCTGTTCAAAAGAAAAATGCTCAAGCACCTACTGGACCCAGAACTCAGAAGAACAGTTAAAAGCAATGAAGCTAACCTCCTGACACTACGTGGGTCACGGTGCAGGGCATGAGGAGGGGGCATCATCATATGAGGGACATCTAACACACCCCCAACCATCATTGGGCCTCCAATTGGCAGTCTTTTGTGACCCCGTGCCATGCCATTCCCATCCCCATCAAACCCTCCAATGCAGGCACCAGGATGGAAGGGTGCAGGGCCTTCTCTCAGGAACTGCATAGCCATTTCAGGGGGAGCTGGCACAAATGGACCCAATGGTCTGTTTCCACAACATGATGCACCAACCACACATCCTCATTATGAAGTGCACTTGAGTATCACTAACAGTACAGAACCAACAAGAAGATACAATTTAACTCTGGCAACAACATCTATGGAATCACAGAGAAATCTCCACAACAACAATTCAACATAACATGACAATGCTACAGACTGGACAATCCATAGAGCTAGTATTGGCCTTTTAATTCACATAAGTGCCCTACATTATTATTCCAACAAGGGTGATCATGAGCCTTGCATTGCCACTAGTCTCCACAAACCAACAGAAAGAAGGTAGGAAAACAACAAAAATGTCTTCAGGCTTTGAGAAAAGAATGAGGTTGACAGAGGAGACAAATTGAAATCCAAGCTCTTAAATTGCCACTTTGGTGAGGGAAGGAGTATTTGCATCATATGACCACTTACCCAGCACCAGGAACAGGCATGAGCACTTGGGGTGGCCCTGGCATATCAGGCACAAACAAGCCACCTGGTAGTCCACGCATAGGTGGTCCATTGAAATGATCAAACATAGGAGCACCCAATGGGTCACCTTCAAAAGGGCCTGCTTGTGGCTGACCCCCTCCTTCATAGGGGGGTGCACCTCCACCCAAGGGTGGGAAATCATGAGGGCCTGGAGAGTGTTCAGGTGCTCCCCTGTCAAATCGAGGCTCCTCTTCACGACCTCCCCTATCAAATCGTGGTTCATCATCCCGAACTCCTGGCCCCTGATGAAAATGCCTACCATCTCGTGGGCCAAACCTGCTATCACGGGTAGGTAGAACAACAGTATTTGGAGGAATCCTGTCTAGAGGCAAGAGATCCACAGATCCTCCAGGTGATGGGCCTGAAAATCCTGGTCTGCGACCTCTTCGACCCCGATCTCCTCTCTGTATGTTGAAAATAGAAACGTGTGGCCATCAGCATTTGCAATGGGATGCTGGATTCTGAGCTTCGATGGAATGGGTATAGCTAACAACACTGCCAAATTCCAGTGAATAATAATGCAATCCCTACTAACTGCAGAAATGTGTACACTCTACTATCAGAAACAGACAGCAATGTCCTACTTTGAAGCTAGAAATTTTCACCTGTCCAGGATGTGATGAAACTGCTTGTGTAGTCCCAGGTGCATCAGGATCACTGTCATAGACAGAGAATACAGGCCTTGTCAGAGGAGTACCAGTAACAATTGCAAGAACTATCCCTTCTCCAGAGATTACACTGTTTTGAACTATGATGATCATTGTATATATCTGTGAGATTCCTGAAAAGCCTCCATAACAACACTTTGATGGTCACCATTGTGTCAGTTCCAGCAAAACCAAACAAACTTAACAATAATGAACGTGGTCATAACCTTATGACTGCTACTCACAAAATATAGACCATGACCTTCATCATGAATGGCAGTGGCTAGCTTCCATTACTTCACATTGACTCAACCCATTCCCAACAGTGGGAAACCATGCTTATATGACAACCAATAAGCCACTGCAAGCAGCTTGATTCATAGAAACACATGCTGTTGCAAGGCCATGTATAAGCACAAGCAACTCCTGAAGCTCATACGTGAAATCTCAAAACAAAACCAAAAAAGATTCTGATGTTGACAGCAAATGTGATCCAAGACTGCATCAATGCACTAGAATACTTGGTCTCTGGGGAACCTCTGTAGAAGATTGTCATGTATGATCAAAGATGCTGTATACACCCACCTCATGTAATTCTGAAAATAAAGCTCTTCCCGCACCTTGGCAACTGCATCACTCACCAAGTCGGAATGCTTCAGCTTGAGATGCTTGTGTACAAATTCTGGTCCATGGAACAGTTTTGTGCACCCCTTAGCACCACACCCATATTTCCAGCCATACTTTTCATCACGTATTTTACGAACAAAAGGGTCCAGAGCCTCATTTGCTGCACTATCAAGTTTCTCCCTCCCAAGCATTTTCTCAATGAGATCTCCACTCTGTAGCCTTGTTTGCCATGTTGATTCTAGCTTCTTTTCCCACTCACCAAAACCAGGGTCCTCCCCACCATTCTTTGGATCTACTGTCCCCCGTATGTGCCTAAGACGCCTTGGAGGCTCTTTCAACTCAACCATACCATAATAATCTACTGAATGTACACGCCACATATACGTGAGCATCACATCAAGAAGCTCTATCCCCTCCAACCCCTTGACCTGATGGTTGCCTGATCTCACAATCACAATTGGGCCAACTGAGCCAGTGCTGATTGACCTATCACCTTCCCCATTTTGCTGATCTACTGGTGCCAAAATATTTCCCTCAATCCCTTTCTCTGAATCCAGTTTCCTTATAACACTTTGGCAGAGTTCAATGTCCTTCACCACTCTCTTTGGATCAGAACTCCCTGCTGGTGCTTTTGGAGCTGCATTGATCTCCTGGGACTTTTTGGTTGATCGGCTTTGCCTTCTCCCTTTGGCTCCCACATCTCCATCATCCTCTGACTCTTCTTTTGCAGATCCACGAGCACTTGGACCCCTGTCAACCATCCATCCAAGCACATGACACCCCCATCTTCCTTCATGGACATGTACAGAGCACACATTGAAACACATCATAGAAACAAAGAAATTGGGAACTCAAAGCATGATGTACCTGAGAAAACAACTCCTACATTTCTCTTTAGTTACAACCCTAAAACACAAATATTCTATAGCAGTTGAACTCACACATCAAGACTACCGCCTTGAAGTTCAGCCAGTAATTCCTTCGCCAGAATTTTAGCATTCTCATTCCTCCTGCAGATCAAGGATAGGAGCTCAGTCTGTAACCCAAACAAGCAAGCTTCATGTGAGAAGAGAGAATAACAGAGCTTGGTTGTTCAATACAAAATGGATAACAGAGAAAAAATAGAGACACCTGTTTATTGCTAAAACATCACATCTGCAGCATTTTAGGCTTCTTCTGAGACCACTACTCAGTTTACAAGGCTGTGTCACACATGGTAGAGAGCATATCAAAACTAAGAAATTCACAGCCTTTTCCTTTCAAAAAGAAGACAACAATCAGCTCACCTCAGCAAAACAGCCTCAAGCCGTGCTGGGTCATATTTCTCCCGCAACCTGCATAACATACCATTTTAACCTATGCCTTACAGGAGACCTCAGAAACTTGCATAGCAATGTCAAATCTGCAGTAACCATGAAATATAAGACCACTGTGACTAAATTTGAGTTGTATACCAGTCATCATCCTTGTGTTGCTCAAAAAAAGAACGCTTTTGGGTTGTGATGAACTCTGTCTTGTATTCATCATACCTGTCAAGAAAACGCTGGACCTGTTAGCAAGTATAAGTATCACTTCCAATATAGACAACAGATGTGAGACAGGCCTAGCTATCCAATGCTTTGTCAATGTGCAAAGCAGGTGTAACCTCCATAAGGAGAAAGTCAAGGTCAAACTGGGCAAGCCAACAGCATACTTACATGGGGTGATTGGACAACAGTTTTTAGCCCTTTGAAACTACACAATTTTTGCAAGCAAAGAGAACACAAGGGAGTCTGTACTCCAGACACATACTGATTGACTCAGTGGGTGCACAATGGAGGAAGTACTACATCTCTTCCCTTCACAAATGAAGTTGCAACGAGAGGACTGGAACAAACATACCTCCGCTCTGCTTCTCCAGGTAAGATGTCATCCTCAAGCTCCGCAATGAACTGTTTATAAGACATTAAGCCCTCCCTGCACACCTTGCTACATCAGCAGGCCTCAATCTACTTCACATGTTTAGGAGTACCTGACAAAGCTGAATTCTCTCCTTGCACATCACAGGACCTCCTCCAGTCCATATTGAGTCACACTTGAGCAGCAAGCACACTGACTTCACCTTAACACTTCTAAGCAACCTAGCTAGTTAAATTTCTAAGGATTGGTGAGAGTGGAGGACTTCCATCAAAATGGACCATTCAACTCTTTTCCCCCTATCCAAGATCTATCTCACCATGTCATCCATAACTAAAGCGAGGGTTCACATATTGTTATGGTCATCTATAAGCCCTCAAACACTCATATTGCACCCAATCCACATGTTCCAGGGGGAATCTTCATGTGATCAAGAAGGCATCAGGAGACACAACAATTATCTATGGCCATTAGTTGCATTCAGTCAGGAAAGTTTTAGCAGCATGTGCTGCCCATGTATTTGTGACACATGCCATGGGCATGTCAGAGACGTTCACACCTGCGAGCAGATCCCCCATTGTACAGAGGGTAGGGCCCATCACTCAACCCTGTGCGACCTCCATCAGGCCAGTCAACCACAGAACAGGATAAGTTGCATAAAAACTATATTAACTTATAGTGCCACTTCATTTGGAAATTTTATTGCATTTGATTATTCTGTTGTACTGAGCTCAGGTTAGTCAGACAACATACTGCTGTTTCAAAACATGGTCTGAACATGGATTTGATTTGACAGTGAGTTCATTCTCATCTCAAACTTACTGCACCTAATTAATTGCATGCATTGTTTACCCTGCATCTAATCAATAATAGCAACTGCAAAGGTGACATGTGAACTGGTCATGATTACTTCACATAACAAGCTCCAAACATTTTGTCCTTCACTCTGCAATACAATTGAGTGTTCCTACTATAGCCATAATATTGTGCTAGTAACAAGAAACTACCATGGCCAGAATGGCTACCTTGTTGTCCTTGCATTCTTTCATCCCCACCAAAGCCAGATCCTCTCCTTCCCAGTCCCCCAGCCCTGTCATAAATGGGCATCCCATCAAACCCAGGCCTGCTTCCAGAAAAACAAAGCATCACCAGACCACCCGCATAAGAATGTCACTTCTACTCCATTTCCACTCATCAATCATTCCATTCCTGCTTTATTTCTGCTCAATCACACCACTGATCTAGATAAGTAGCTTGCCTAACAAGTTTACACTAGTTCTAACAGGCTACCATACAAGTGTTTGAAGAAGTTTGTTAACAATATCTGAAATGAGGAGATGATTCTGACACAACACTGCTGGTAACAATGAAAGAGGAACCTGGTAGATTCAGTGCCCTGATGCAGTTAAAGCATGCCACTGGCATATATCACTACATGGGCTTGGTAGAACATAATGACAATCTTAAAACAGCTTTGCAAAAATAAACAAGAGACATAACCACATACAGATGCACTGCTCCTCATTAGACTGCAAAGCAGAGGCACCTTCATCCTGTAAAGGTCGGTAGCTTGTCAAACTGCTCTTGTTTGCCACCAAGAGAGTGCCGTCTATCTGTTCCTTCTAAGATACCCAAGAAATCTATGGCCATGACTGGTGGATTTGAGGAGACAGGAAAACTTTAGGTAGCTTGATGAACAGGTGTGAGAAAGATGCTGTGATAAGAAGATTCAAAACCTATGGAAGCTAGAAAATGGGTTTTCTCCAGTAGCCTTTGCTACTTGGAAAATCCTGAAACAAGAGAGGCTCAGCAAAAGCTGATGATGATGGAATATGATTGGAAGATTGTGAGATATGATCAAATATGAATCAGACTGGATTGAATTGGATGTTTTGCTAACACTAGTCAGAAAAAAGAAAGCTAGAAGACTCGCAGCTATCAGAGCACCATGATAAAGCTCAATGATTTCCTGTATCAAAACAAGGTGTCAGTGACCAACTCCATTGTCCAGTAATACAATCTCTGCATCCTGCCAGCACACTGCAAACATCTCATGCAGTGCAGCTCAAGAAATCATAATTTTGAAGCACATCCATGAGAGTTAGCCTGTCGATGGAAACCCGGCCAAGCCAGAGCTCCACAACAGTGAAAGCTGCCTCAAGAAGCATATGTGCCATGTAAGGCTGAACAAACCAAGATCAGAACTGGAAAGCATTCTCAGCAATACAACAAACACATAACACAGCCAAACAAAATCTGCCACAACTAGCACTCTTCACAAAAAGACAAATTGACAACATAAATCCCTTCAAATAAAAGTAGATGGCCGCATCAACACTGACATAAGCAGGTGTTCTGTACAATCTCATACATATGCACAGAACCACAAGAGATGCTGAACCAAGTGCATCAAAAGACAGTCAAGACAGTCAAGAACATCTCTGCAACAAGATCGGGGATCAGGTTAGGAGATCATAGACTCATTTGAATCTGTCACATAGAAACTTAGGCAGGTGCAGTGCCCTACTTCAGCTTTTCAAGTGAAGCAGGTCATTGCAGGAAGAGTGTACTCCTGAGACCAAAACCCTAGGTCTTTTGCTTCATCATCCTCTTGTAGGACCGTAGCAGAGCATCTGAAATCCCTAGCTGATAGCGCTAAGAGGTGTAGCAAAAGATACCTTCCATCACCCAAAAACCCTGTTGTCAGTCTTCCGGTCTCTTCTACAGCGGCTCCTCGGCGTCCTCCTTCAAACTCATCGTGTCTGCGGAAACGCTTGTAGCCAGGAGACCTATGCAAGGGAGGGCTGTGGCGACGATCCCTGTAAGCTGGAGATGTCGGACTTTTCCTGCGCTTGTAATCTCTATCCCTCTCCCTTCGATCACCACCTCCCAAACGTTCTTGACTACTTTTTTTTTCATGATTATGTTCCCGGCGAGGAGGCCTGTCCTCTCTCTCTTCCCGTGCATCTCGGTCTCGTTTCCTGTCCTCAACGGTTCTGTCTTTCCGCTCTGGAGAGCGATCCCTACGACGGTCTTCTCGTAGCAATGACCCAGGAGCCACATCCATTACATCCGCCATTGAAGGAGATTCTTCTCCGCCCTCAAACTTCTATTACCGGGTTGCTTACCACTCCCTAACCGCTGAAGCATACAAAACACCGTCTTCACTGACGAGTCCAGAACAAACAGAAGATCTCAGCAGCCTTCCTTCTAAGATCTGCAGTGCATCAACAACAAAACCGAAAGAATAGCTTCATATTCACAAAAGAATCCAGTGACTTCTAGAACCCAGAACCGAGAAAATGAAGCAACACTAGAACTGAAGCAAGAAGCGATGAAAACGCATCAGAGTCACAGCTCCGAAGAACCCTAACTCCCTTCTCCCCCCCCCCAACCACTGATGCCCAAGCACTAAGAAAAGCCCTGTCTACAGAAGTGCAACAAGTGAGTACAGCCACGAACAACTCGTCTACAACTGTTGTTTCTCTCCAATGTTCACGAACAAAAACGCAAGCCATGTAAACCCTAGAATCATGAAAAGAGCTCCACAACGCCTTAATTTACAGCAGCTTGCGTGCTCAAAGATCTCCATCTAGAACCCCACCCACATCAAGCGAAGCACGCCACGCTTGATTTCCAGAATTGCCAACAAAAGGAAACGGGGAGAGACTCACCCAAGACTCACAATTCACCGAGATACACCCACAAACTCTTCTAAAGCTCAACAACAAATCTCTTGTCCCGCGAACAAACGTTTCGCGCGCTATCGACTAAGCGAAATGAAACCCACCGACTGTCGCCGTCGGAGTTCGAACGTCCAAATCCTTTCTCGTGGAGCGACTGGAGCAGGCAATTGTATCCGGCGGATATAAGGTTTTTCACGAACCGATCGGAAACTGATTAGGGTTAGAGTCCCTTCTTCGCCTCTTTCTTCTTCTTCTTCTTCCGTCCTTGAAGCCCTAGGGTTTTGTGTCGTGTCAACGCGGTTGTTTTATTCCAGTGGGAATTGCGAAGGACGAATTGTGGGGTGGGAAGGGTGGAGAGAGCGAATTAAGTAGCTAGCAACTTAGGATTTTAGATCGCGGCAATCGATCCGAGGGTGTGCAGGGGGAAGCACACGATGAATGCCGATACGGAGAGGCGATTAGCCGCTATGATAGAGGAGGAGGCAGCTGTGTTGCGGAGGCAGGCGGACAGGGACGGTGTGGCGGCTTATCTCGCCAAGCCCGTCGTCAAGGCTCGGCCTAACCGCCAGTTTCTTTCTGCCATGGTCCGGAGCGTTGAGCAATGTTTGTTACGATCTCCTTCCTTCCTTTCTTCCTCATTCTCTGGACTTTGGCAGCCATGCCTTAGTGTCTCTATACCTACCTGATTCCAAATCTGTCAAGCCCTAATTTGTTCTCGTTTGCAGCTCCCCAAGGATCATCGTGAGTTTCACGAATACGAGCAACGGGAACAGGTACCTAGGTTGAGCAAGGGAAGGATTTGAGGGTTTTCAAGGTGTGGAAAACGAATACAAAATAATTATCCGTGACGAGGTTGGAGAAGAAATTGGGATTCAAACTTGTTCTCTACTCTCTGAATGAATACCTTGTGTAGGATACATAAGTCAATCAAACGTTTTGCTGATCATGCTCGGTTCTTTGTGCAATTTCTAGTGCAAAGATGTGGCAAGAGAGTCCTGACATTCTTACCGGAGGAATCTCTCAAATACTGTGAGTCAGGAGCTGTGAAACCCAGTTGAAATCTTGGGTTTCAATGGCAGCAACTGCTCACTATTGCACCTATTTTTGTGTAATCATGTGCCATTCCTAAAGCATATATACCAGTGTGCTTGCAAAATGGGCTCAGGTGTAACATATCACCATATGTAATACCATCAGGGAGGCATGAACTGCATATTCAGTATTAGCCACTTTGGAGGTTTGTTGTGTTTTCTCATGGAGGAAGAGCTGATGTGATTCCAACTCTTGGAGAGGCAGTAGTCATGGAGCATGACTTTGGGAGAGGATGTTGCTAAATTGAGGTTATGATTGTGTGCAGCTAATCGCATCGTGGAAGTGAATGATATGTGGCGTCTTCGTTCAGTAGAGCTTGAGTACGAAAACCAAAGGGCCAGGAGAAGGAAAGAGTCATTTAGAGGGATGTCAGCAGCTAGGGAGATGACTGCAGACAGGAGGGATTTGAATGGGGAGTCTTCTCAAAAGGATGCTTCTGGCTATGATGACAGGGGATTAAATGATGAGGACCTTGAACACTTTCTCCAATCAAGGTACACGTTGTGTGAGGCCTTTCGATGTGTTATTTGCGTCTCTGCTCTGTGTGTTGTACTAAGAATATCATCCCTGGACCTATCTTTTGTCACTTTTGCAAGTCTGGCAGCCTGAATCCCTTGGGTGGTTACACATGACACAATGCCTTTTGTGGGAAGACTTTTAGGTTTTTCAAGATAGCTGGAACACATGAACAGATCTTTTGTATGCTTCTTGTGGTGTGGTTTGAAGTTTTTGCAAGATAGCTGGAGGACTTGATCAAATCATTTGTATGAAAGTGATTGTCATTGCCAGAGTGAGCGTTCTAAGGTGTTAGTTGCTTCCATGTTGTTGTCTTCTCCATCCAGGCCCTATCTGCCTTTCTTTCATTCCGTTTCTTTTTCTGAAGCTCAATGCTTAGGGTTGTGAAAGAAAAAGACACTTTGGGGGCTAGAAAAGTCCATTTCTTTTTATGTCTGAGATCCTACTTATGTGGTTGTTCCAAGCTATAGTTTGTTTGTACTATTTGTTCTACAAGTGATGCTAAACATTTTGTTTTTGGTTAATTGACTGTCATTAACAATCTGGCCTGGCCAAGTATGTTGCCATGATCTTTATGTTATTGAATAGACAATTTCATATGATAGTTTGAAAAGTTTTAATGCCTAAGATGTAGTTCTTGCTCTCCCTTCCAGTGTGGACTCCGTCCTTGTATATTAAGGATTGCTTCAACTATATTTCCTTTCTTGAAATCAACTGTTCTTTCTCTGCCACCACATGAAGTAAATTATAACTTGGAGATGCTTATTCTCAATTAAAAGTGTCTGCAGTTATGCTGAACAATGGTTTTGTGTCCAACTACAGAGTAAAACGTGGTCGTGGAGCTGTGGGCTCTCGAATGGATGAACCAGGGCCTTATTTGCAAGGAGCACAGCCAATTCCTGATACTCGGCAGAAGGAGGACTGGGAAGATCGGATTGCAGGCCCAGTTGCTGGGCCCTTGTTAATGTCTGGGAGATTTGCTGCAGTGGATACAATCGTAGACAATCACAAACATAAGAAAGAGCAAAAAGTCTCAATGCTCATGGAATCAGCCATTGACTCTTCTGAAGAAAGAGAGGAGGAATTACAGAGGCAGGAATTGAAGAAGCGAAGAAGAAAGAAAGAGAAGAAGAGAGCTAGGGAACTAGAACGGCATTCAAAGAGCAAAAAGAGACAGGGTTGATAATTTGCAATGCTTGTATTATTTGTCTGTTTTGAAGTATGTATAAGAAGAAGTATGATTCAGTTGTCCAAACTTGGATAACTCTTTCCAATCAGCACTGCAAAGAATTTGCTTTAGCTGGAAACTGAACTATGTTTGCTATAGTGACTGTGATCATGACAATCTGCTCTGGCTTTGTTCTTTGTTTTCATATCAAGCTCTAGTAGTTTTATACATAATATCATGTTGCATAGTAACAAGTTTTTTCATGACCCTAGCATTGGATTCACAATCAAATTGCTAGTGCAAAACAAGGGAAACAAGCTAAGAATAAGGCATCAAATGGCATTGTTGAAACCAATATCAGTTGGGTCCAAGGGTAGATCAAGTACCCAACCCAACAAATCTTAATGGAGGAAAACTCCCAACAAGACCTATCCCAGTGAGCCTAGCTATGAGAAAAAAACTAGTCAAGCCTAAATCAAGAAAACCCAAGGTCGATTTTGTAGAAAGACTTGAGTCAACAAATTTTAGAGTGGTTTTGCCCAAGGCTAGGTCCATCCACTTGATGGCAAAAGAATCGAGAGTTCTGAACTCCCAACCTTCGTTTTAAATCTCAATTTCCTTGTCAATAAACTAACACAATAGCTTGTAAATACAATAATGTATTTCTCGATTTCATTTATCATATAATTTCATGTCTTCCATTCACCCACTATCAAACTAAAATTAATTTGATCAAATGATGATAAAAGGGTTTCTATGTTCATATCATTATTTCTCAACCCACTATGAAAGGACCCACACCTAGCCATTGCAAGTGTAGAGAATTAATGCGGCTGAAGAAAAAATCAAAATATTTCTCCTCTTGTATGACTAGTTTTTAGGTGAGGTGATTCACATATGTGAGTCCGGTGGGTATATTTAGATTTGGGGTGTACATTCACCAAAATAGTGGGTGACAACAAGATCATGAAAACATACCCTTACTTTTTTAATGTCAAAATGTTAGAAAATCATTTCAACAATACAATTCAAATTTTTTATAGTTTCAATGTTTTTTTCTAAAAACCCTAAAACTCATAAGTGGCCCTCAACTTGATCTCGAAATTGTCTCACACATAAGGGTCTAAAACTAGCTTTGCCTTGAACCCATAACTAATGAGCATCATAAAGCCCCAAATCATCAATCCAAAGAATTAGCGATCTAAAAAATTAGAATTGACCCTAAAACCAATAATTCTTAGTTTTTGAAAATATTCCCTAAATTTAGACACAATGAGTCATCCATTTTGCAAAAACAATGGACCTCAACCTAATGGTTCTTTTTAAAAATCTCAACCTGACTTTACCAACATTGGTTCAAACACACTTTCAAGGTGAGAAGGATTGTGCGAGAATGCAAAGAAATAACCCCAAAACTCCAAAACACTTTTTCACTTTGGGAATTGGAATTCAAGTGAAATTTTGAAACCTTTAAAATAAATTTTGGAAAATCAAATTATATTTAAATCAAATGATCCATGCATAAAATTAAAAAGGTTTCAATGCAAGCTACAATGCGGTGGGTTCACATTGCCATATAGATTTTATGGCTGAAACTTGTGGGCTATTTGAAGATTCACAATGGGACTAAGAAATTCAATTTCTGCTTATGTAGAACCTTGTTTGATGGTTCCTCTTTTGAACTTGTTGACGAGTGCAAAGATATTAGAGCAAATCAACTATCACTTGGACTACAATTGGGCATCTAACAAAATCTTGCACTTGGGTCAAGATGGAGCGATAGCATGGATCTCAAAGATGAATTGGGTCTCTTACCTTCAGCTACAAGTAGGATTTGTGTTCCAAGAAGAATGAATTTCACCCCTTTAGTTCACATTTTCAAAATCAAGTTGATAATCTAAACAAAAAAATTAATTATTCTAGGAAGAAGAGCACTATGGGCCAATCATGTTTTCCTTGCTTTGATGTGGTACATTATTATGTGTTAGAGTCTCACTTCTTCTTTGTGTGACCAATTAAAAAAATGTGTTCAAAGAGCAAAATGTTCATGCACCCAAACTAAAGTTAAGGGAGATACCCTTACCTTACCCATGTTTGAAGGAGGTTCAAAAACATTTTAATCCCAAAGCCAAAGTCCAATACTATTAATTAAGAATTTCCTTAATATGAAAGCTAGGTTCAAAATCACTTCCATCTTCTTCCAAGTAGCATGCTAAAAACATAGGGTGCAAATAATTGGGAAAAGATTAAATTTTATCATTCCTTTAAATTTAAATAGGGTGCTTAGAATTGATTATGAAAAAATATACCTAAAATAGATTTAGAATATTTTATATTTTAATATAATATTCTTTAAATTTTATTATTTCATACCATATAAAAAATACACTTTTATTTCATGTGTTTCATAAAGTATACAAGGAGTGATTTCCCTAAATATGACAAGAATTTCCCTTAAGATAAAAGAATAGAAAAACTTAATATGATTAGAAAGTGGTTCAAATACAATTAGTTGATTTTGTAGTTTAAAAAATGTTTAAGAACATCTCCAAAATTGCTCCCCTATTTGTGCATGCACTAATATCTCTGTCTCCAAGATATGGTCATGAAATTTTCTCCGTCTGCCCATTTTAATGAAAAATATCATAATGTAAAATGATAAACTATTAAAATTTCACCAATCATTACCATTAATGAATTGAAAATAGTTATTTTCATTTAGTGTAATGTTTGTTGTTGTCACTACCCAAGGCATATAGTGCAAAAGAAACACTTTCGCACCATTCAACTATTTCATTTCATCCAAAATGTAAGGTACATGAGTTTTTATTCCTATGGGCCAAGACACTCTAAGGACCTTAGTTGGGTTTGTGGTTAGTGTGCTAAGTTCAAATGCCCCTCTTCCAATATTTGTTTCTGGAAAATTTTCACATGCTGGCAACAAAAAAAATACAATGTGAATTTTACAAAGGGGCTTTTTTGAAAAAAAAATGCAAAATTGTTAGTTTTTAAGGGAAAAAAAGTTAAAAGTTGCTAGAATTAAACATTGAATTCTTGTAGGTCATTAGAACTAGGTAGGATTCCCAAATTTTCCTACTATTTTGTCTAATTTCTAGCCAACTTTGGTTCATTCCTTTGGTGAATGATTGCAATTTCACATATTTGACAATTTTTTCAAAAACAAACCCTACCCTCTTTTCCTCAATTAAAGAAATCAATTATAGATGCTTGAAAAAGTATGTGTCATGGACTCCAAAAGGTTAATTATGAAAGCCTTTAAGAAATCCTCCAACATCTTCTTTTGAATGGGAATTTTGGAATGTGCTTACAAGATGACCTTTGCTTTGGGCACTCCCCTTACAAAGGTATTAGACTCTTTAGATGCATGGGTTGTTTAAAAGTTAGTGACTTACATGGAATGGAATGAAATACAAGTGAAGGTCCTTAGAATGGATTGGTATTAAAACAAAAACTGTTACAAGTCAAAAATTGGTCATTAACTTCATTTTGTGGAGGTTAAAAAAGTTGGCAATATTTTGCAAAAAAAGTGATGAGATTATCTGTGATCCCCTCTTACAATACAAACTGAATTAACTTCGTCTCAAATGGATTCAATTAAAATTCATGATAAGTGTCACACCCCTTGATGGTGAAGGAATGTGCAATTGACTTTATGTTGAAAGATCTCTTTCCATTAAAACTAGGTCATTATAATGTTAGTTTGTTTTATTTTTCATTATCATCAAATAAGTTTTTTCTAGTGTTTTAATTTTTGGACCACAAAGGATATGATCAATATCAAATTTTTTGAAAATATTAAAACCCACATATTATCAATTTTTTTGTTAAATCAATACCCCATATTACCAATTTACTAGGTTTTTTTTGGAAATGAATGTTTGTTATGTGTATGAAGGTTAGTTCTCAAATGTGCAACTTGATTAGAGCCGGCTATGATATTGCCCAACAGCATAACTTTTAGTTTTAGTTGAAAGGTATGAGGACTATGAAAAGAGGAAGTTAATTGAGTGTGACTACAAAAGTATTATGCATGAAATGTTCAAATTCTAGAAATTTTTCAATAAACATTTCAATATAACAAATCATATTTCAAATGATGAAGACCATGTTTAGTACCCAAAAAGGCATTACAAACAATGGAATTTTGTTTTGTTTCAATTTGGGGGGGGGGGGAACCAAAATAAGGAGGTGTTTAGGTTCTAAAATCAAAATGATCAAAACATGCACTTGGGGAAAGTTGCTCTTCCTATATTTTAGGAAGCACTTAAATGAAAGAGTATTTTTTAGTTTGTTATGAAATAATGACATATTTTAAATATATTTTAAGCACATTCTAGAATATATTCTCTTAATGAACTATAAGCGGCCTATTTACATTGAAATATATTGTTATTATTTTTATTTTTTTTCATTAGTTGCACCCTATATTTTTTTGCACACCATTTGGAATAAAATGAAAGTGACTCCTTAGGAGCATGTACTTCAACCCAAGTAACTGGACCACCAAGGTATTATATTTGGGCCTTCATCAACTCCTTGTCTTGACCAAATAAATGTCACTTGATGAATCTTATTTCTTCTATTCATAACCTTTAACAATGGACTATCAATTGAAACTATTAACAACTAATATTTATTATAAGTTTTAATACATATGTTATATTTTTTCTAATACTTTTATGATTATTATTAATGCATACCCTACATCAATTATATTTGGATTTTGACAATAAACATAATCATGTTTAAGAATTTTGAATTATAATTTTTATCCATCTACAATATATGGGATCGTATATTTATACTCATATAGTTTTCAATTATTCAAAAAAAAATTCCCAATAAAATCAACTTTCCCCTAAGTTTTTATTTCGACAAACTTTTTGAAACACAAATTTCATTTTCATAATCAACATGTGTTTGCAATTTTTAGATGAATTAATGTGACAACAAACTCCTATAATTTTTCTTAAAAAATTCACCAACTTATCAAACATCACATAAACATTATAATATATATGAAAATTCATGATCATATTTCAATCCATGTTCAAAAGGTTGACACTTGTTTTAAAGCCAAAGGTTTAAGCTCCAATTTTTTCAATTCAAGATCACTAAAGGCCAAATGTTTTATATTGTATTCACTAAATGTTGGACTTTTTGGAGGATAATGTCATTTTGAAGACAAGTATTTTATTAGAATGAAATATATTGCATCACATTCATTCCAAATCATAAACAAATGTAAATTGTTTATTCAATTAATGTATTCAATGATGCAAATTTGGCAACACACTATGATGAAATTTGTTGGGACATTTTCAAAATATGAAATTATAAATATCCTCTTCATATTTTTCCAATGTTTTCATAACATACATTAATTGATGTCATCATGGATATCATGTTAATTCAAAATTTGAATTTTTTTTTTGGAACAAATATTAAATAATTCCTTGCAATTTGGAATATTTGCCATTCTACTTACTATTCATTTTAATATATTATATGATGTAATCATTTGAATTTAAAAGAAGGACACTTAATTCAAGATGGAATTGCATTTTTGGATAGGGAAATGTTCACATTAAGCTGACTTAAAAGTTTAGCTTGCACCAAAAGTCTTTGCCATAGCTTTGGCAAATTAATGAAAATCATTTTTTTTTAATGGTGAGTTTGTTAAGTTTCGATGAAGTAAGACCTAGTTTGTTGCTTGGACTTTGGGCTTTAATAACAACTTTGTATATCAAGTATGGGATAGCTTGTAATGAGGGCTTGGGTAGATTGTTAACAAATAAGCATTAACTATTTGTAGTTGACTAAGTACCAAATGGTCATGAAAAAGATAAAACAAATTACAATACATTCAATTCTTTAGTATCCAATGTTATTCAAATTCTTGAAGTTAAAAGTATGAGGTGCCCTTTTGTCAAATAATGTTGTCAACTTTCCAATTACATACATGTGTGACATGATGATTAGATTTATTTAGTTAGACATTTATTAAAACATAGGTAAATCTATGAATCATAAGCAACGAAAATCAAATTTATGAAATTTAAATGATTGGAGGCGTTTTAAGGTATCTATATGAAGATGAACTTGTTATGAAATCATTAGGATTGAAATGATCATTGAACACATTGAAACTTTTGAAACATTAGATTTTTTTGCATTTGTGCTATATAGTATGAGTTATAGAATTAATTCAAATGACTATTCAAAAGTTCCAAACAAATCTTTTGCATAGTATGACTAACAATAATTTTGTTTATTATGAGCTATGAAATGCATATTCATTATATTGCATGTACATACCACAAATGCATCCAAATCAAATAAAAATACATCTACCTACTGAAATGTGTTTATCACTTTAATTAATATACCATAATCTCCAACTATCTAATTATCCAACATTTGTTAATTTGGATTATCCACATGTGCAAATGTTGTTCATTACTATGAAATTGGTAATTTGATTCTAGTGATGAGAATTTCAAGGAAATGGTATATGGGCGATTTTTTATAATTTTTTATAGGCTCCTTATTGATTTTGCATAATCCTTTGTATGGTCATCCTTGAACAATTCTAGAGACATTTTCAAGTATAACTACCTCATTTCCAAGCCTAACCCCAATACCTTTATCCTTATAACTACCTCACTCCTTTGTAATAACTATCTCTTATCCTTATAACTATTTCACTCCTTTCTTTACCCACCAACATGGATATGAAGGGCAAATTAAAGTGTGCCTTTTCATGTCCATGACATTTAAATTAATTCAAATTAAATTTGACATGGGCATAAATAATGATGAATTATTGATAATCATATGGGAACATAATACAAAGGAAAATTTTCATTGGTGGTGTGTAGAAATGCAGAGCCCAAGTTGTAGTTGGTTGAAAATGAAAATTGCAACTACATTTTGTTGGTGCTCGATCATATTAAAGTGGACCAAAATTGGCAAATGAAAGTCCATTTTGAGAATTCATTGATCTCATGCATTTGAATATAGCTTGAAATTGATCATGTGACCTTCAATTTTTAAAAAATTTGATTCAGGACTACCATGTTAAAAATGCATTTAGACTCCTTTCTAAAAGGTGATTAAAAAAATCAACATTTTTAATGCCATTATGGCTTTGCACAACATTTTAGGTGTTACATATTTGATGCCATGGAACACAAAAATTAGGAGCATATTTTGTTCATTAAATGAACTTTAAGGTCCTATACTTCAATCATGCAATATTTTAAAGTTTCATATATATTGAATAAACACATTGTGAAATAAAAAGGTTATATGCATGACTTTATAATTTGTGACACTACATTACATCAAGATTGTAAAGTTCATAATTAATTGAACCTTTACGATTTTATTGTGCTTTCTTCAATTTTGAAATATTTTATGTGTTAACTTTCACATAAGCAGGTTCCTTTTGTTATATCCAGTAAAAGTTTAAACTTTTATGCAACAACATTTTTCAAATTTAGAAAAAATTACCATCTATATTAGAAAACCAATTTTGTTTCAAGGAAATTACCATTTAAAAAAACACAACATTATTAAAATGCATTTAGTATGTCTCATTGATTTCAACATTGCATTGTTTTGGTGTATTTTTGTTGCACCTTCTTGGTCTAGTTGACCTTCTTATTCAAACTAAACCATTAAACCATTTACATCCCTCTCATTTAAAATCAGATTGTACAAAATGCAATAACAAATAACAATATCATGAAAAAAAAAACAACGTGAAGATTGATTTTGAGCAAATTTTTAAAAAATGTTTTAGATTGAGTATTCCAAATGCATTTTCAACTACATTTCATTCTTTAGAAAGGTGTTATTTAATTTTAGAAAAAAAAAGGTTAGAAGGCTACATTTTGTTTATGGGGGATCATGAGAGGAGGTAAAAATGGGTGTCTTTACCCTCAGTGATGTATGGGTGAGTGATGCTAAACTTCAAATAAATAAAAAAATTAAAAAAAATATATATAGATCATGAATATGTTTCAATTATGAAGGGTTTTAACTGTTGATCAATGAAAGTATGGCACCCAAAGCAAAAGGACATGGGAAATGCATAGTCCGACAGGAAGCATCATGTTTTTCATTCCTTAAAAAACACTTGAAACCATCAAATCTTTCAAACAAAGGGTAATGGAGTCAACAATTAGGGTCCATGTTGTTGGGAAAAAAATAGAAACCATGTAATAGAATTGATAAGGTTTTAGTGCATCCACTGCACTTTTCTACTTTTCTAAAAGCACATCCACCCACATTCTGTATGTGCATCTCTACCACTGTTGGTCGTTTATCAATCCAATTATTGATAACCTATACTGTAGTTGGTTATTGATTTTTTGATAACCAATTAGTAACCTATCCACTTGTTATTGAATCAAAAAATTTGCCAATCTACCTAGATGACTTAATTATCATCTAAGTAGGTTATCAATCTTAAAATGGTGAATATTTTTATGGTAAAAAAGACAAATAAATAAATAAATAAAAAGTAAAAAGCCATATAACCTATGTATAAATGACCATGTAACTAGTGGTTCTCAATTGAAAATTTGATAATTGATGATTATTACTCAAAATAATCAAATAAATTGATAACCATTGGCATTATTTTGATAATGATTGATAATGGTTGGGCCTTTTGGGGCGGGAGGCCGGGTAAACTACCCACACTATTATTGCCAAAAAGCAATAACCGGCCAACACTCGTATTTACGAGCAATTACCACATCTAAAGTACTACTCAAGTTGTTTCTTCACCCAATGTATAAACGTGTAATATCAGACATTGTATAACAAGGATCAATTAAATACCATCACATTGGTGTGGTCATTGTGATTGACCACTTGAAATCAATCATATATATGTATATATATATATAGGACCCTTTTTGAAGAACATTGAGTCTTATGCATATTTGCAGGTCCAAACTCCAAACTCAATTTCATACCATTCAAAGCTTGAAATTTCTCCAAATTATATAATTTATAGGTCATTGTATTACTACTGGTGGACATGCGCTAATCTCCTCACGATTCAGATTTTCTTTTCCATAGACTTAATAAATGGGAGGAGAGTGTCCATGTAACATGGTACAAGACATTATGTAATGTTGACAAGCGCATACTGCCAATGCAAAAAAATATTAAGAACCTCATGATGCCAATAATAAGCAAAAAGAGACTCTGCAAAATTTTCATTTTTCAATAAACCTTAAAAGTCAAAGTTTATTTTGAAATAGTTATTTTGCACAGTTGAAAATTTCCAGCATCGAATAATTAAGCAAATTTCCTGTTTTGTTGTTTTCTCACATATTAAGTTGTCTTTATTGCTTCTCCCCAAGAGTTTGTATTTCGCTCTTTTTGCCCAAGGTCTAGTGAACCTTTATTTACTTTTCCAAGAGTTTTTGTTCAAATGAAATTTGGGGATTCAGTCATGCACCATTTGCTAGATATAAAGCTTGCAATATAACAACATCCATTTGATAGGACCTAAATCTTGGAGCCAAGATCTTTGCTTCCTATTTGTGATTGGAAAGTAGTTTTGAAAGGTTTCTAGAGTACATTGGAATGTGTAATATATATTTTCTCACGTTTGCCTGCACATGCTTTGTACTCGAACAAAATGTTTAACTTGTGCAGAATCATATGACAAATTAAGTTCTCTCAAATGAGAGAAAATTTGACTAGTGTTCACAAACATTAGTTCACCGAATTTTTTAAAGTTCTTTACATTCTTTAATCAACACACCTTGACTAAGCGCCTACTATAACAGGTGTGATGTAATCCATATATCATTTGTTTATGCATGGTCCCCCCAAATGTGCAAAAGGTTGATACATTGTGAGAACAATTTGTCTTACTTTCACCCATATCAACTAGTGTGAACCCCGTGCATAATGCACAGGTGTGTTATTTCAACAATGTTTGGTTGATGTTTTTGGTTTTTTAAAAAAACTTTTCTTTTCAAACAACCGTTGGTCCCCCCTCGTTGTCTCGGTCCTTCGCATTTCTCACTCTGGTTCTTTAATTCGTCGAACCCTTTCGCCCAGTCCTTCGCATTTCTCACTCCGGTTTTTTAACCCGTTGAACTCCTTCGCTTGATCCTTCGCATTTCCCACTCCAGTTTTTTAACCTTTCGGTTCCGGTTCTTGAGAACCCAATAGGAATAAAAGAACTATCGGTTCCTTTCATTTCAACAACCTTGTCGAGCTGATGGTTTTCGTGGAAGAATTGTCACTTTGTTGGCCGGTTTTTTGACTTTGTCATTATTTTGAGGCCCATAACTATGTACCAAGACTACCTTAATTGTCCGTGGCCACTGTCTGTCCAGAGTCAGGGAAAGAACTTTTCAGAGCCCCCGGTCAAAACCTGATCTCCTCAACCTGCCCCTCTCTCGTGCTGGTCCACCTTCATTCAGAATCCGCTGTCACCATTCTGCCTGCAGCGCTAAGCTCGCGGGCACACAAAACCCCCTTCCGAAGCTCTGTCATAGACAGACTGACAAACCGAGTGAATTAATATATAAGATTGATATGCAAGCTTTCTCATGTTTTTATGTATTCAAAAAGTAATTGAACAAACCATTCTATTTAGAAGAAAATTATATGTAGTTAGTTAATATATTTTTGAAGGTCTTCCCAAGTTCCCATGTTTTCAATTATGTTTCCTATGTTCTAAAAGCCATTAAGGTCTAAAAGGATTTAAAAATCAAATGGACCAATTGAAATCATTATAAACACTGACAACCAAAACCAATGATCATTCCAAATAATGGATGAAAGTGTTGATGCACCGGAAACTAATATACGAAAGGCTTATCAAACCCGCTTGAAATTTATAATATTTTTACACAAACTTGCCTTGCACAACAAATTTTTTGTTACACTTCCAAAGTAAATAAGATGCTTCATCACCAGCTCAACTATAAGACAGACTTGAAAAATATGGATTGTTTTTTAAGGTCAACACCCAAATGACCTTACAATGAGGCATCCCATTTGTGGGATATTTATATACAAAACATATGGAACTTAACTGTCAATCTTAGTCATCGTTCTTTATGCTCCCTCTGGTATCCTTCCTTTTCTTGTGATCTTAGCTGGAGGTTGATCACAAGAGACGGGAATTTGTAAAGCCAGTGAAAGAATTTGCAAGGTGGCAGGTAAAGTTAGTGAGCTACACATGAGAGAATAATCAAGCTGATATATAGCCTGGTCGCTAGGACTCATGAGCACCTTGCACATGGTTGTGTGGAATTCGCTACTAGGCTGTGCTAGATATATACTACTGATAGCCAACCCAAGCAACAATGGCATCAGTATATGAAGCAGTCCAAATTTGTATGAATCTACTTCAGCCAGCTGCAAGTCATTGAGGGAAATTAACAACCACATGAGGAAATGTGTCATCTTCTAAGGCAGTATCCTACACATTCATCTTTGACCTGTATGCTGCTGAGCTTGGCCATACAAGAAAAGTTTGGAATTTTGAGTAAAGGAGAACCAACCACCACAAAAGGAGCCCAGTGGAAGACATTGTGGTGCCTGTCATTCAGCATGCATACCATTGCTGACTGCAGTGCTTCAGCTAAGGGCTTCCCATCCTTCGACAACCCTGTAAATAGATCTGTTTTGCAGGAAATGTTGTACCATTAGGTATGATGATCATTCTTGCATTCACATAAGTAGAGGTAGAAAACTGAAATAAAACATTCAAGAGGCAGCTGTCTTCAGCTTCATAGTGTACAAGTACCAAGAATTTCTCAATACTCACCATTTAAGTCAACCTGGAAAGAATTGAGAGATGACCTCATAATCAGGCTGTGGATATTTTAGATATAACAACTTAATAGCACCCAACTAGCAAGCATGAAAAAGAGAAAAGCCAACCCTGAAGGAAACAGAAAAAGAGACTGAAAATAAAACTGAGGACTGGTTCAACAACAGCAGTTGTCATACACAAGTTCAGGGACCTTCAACAGCAACATGTATAGTATTGATGACCTACCATTACATCCCCACTAAGGCCATCAGTTTCATAGTCACATTTACACTACCAGATTGCCATGTCCTTCATTCAAAGTACAAACATCAACATCTGTTCAAATGCAAATATTTGCTGCATGCCAATCCCACTAGAATCCAGTGACATATTTATAACTACTTTTACAGGATTATCTATCATGTCACAATGTCAAGAGATCCCATGTAAAATGTATTCTAAGACAGGAAAAAACGCTGTATGATGGATAAATATGCATTGTAGAAATTGTTTTGCATGTACATTCCTGTGTGCAAATTATGTCAACAGCCTCATGTCCCACCACCTCCTTGACTATTTGCAACAGTGCAAGATTGACTGAGAATATCGAGAGGTGCACTAGAAGCAACACAACTTCAATCCAGGACCATGGTGTTCTCATACTTTGATCAAAGCTTTTGTACTCCCATCATCCACCTTCCAAAGGGAGACTATGACTGCAGGTGCTCCAGCTTGCAGCAGTGCACACCATAAATAAAAAACCCCCTCACTAGTGACCCCCCCCTTTCCAGTCTGACATGCACTCAACACCACCAGCCCTGTGTGAACTCGACCTGGTAATGCAGTGTTCTCCTCTGGGGTTAGTGTCTCTGATGCAGTCACAACTACCTTCTCCAAGCTCCCTCTACTGAAAAGTCGTTGTATTGCTGATCTTAAGGATGAAGAGCCATCACCATTCAATTCTGAGGCAGCCTTCTGAGAAACTGAGAGTAATGGTTTACAGCCTTGCAGAGACAAAGCTCCATGTGCGTGGGCAGGGTCAACAACACCATGAGTTCCAAGCACTACCAAACATGCACTCAAGAGGTCTTTGATGAGAGCCTCTTTTGTCACCCTTCCACATACAATTGCCTCAACATTGAGCAACTCTGCAACTTCTTCTGCCTCTTCAGTGGCTCCCTTCAGCTGATCCAGATCAAGCCCCAGTGGCTCTGGATTGCCAGCCACAAAGGCCAGCCCCACTGTCTCTCTCCTGCAAGCAACCTCAAATGCTTATTGCTGGTTTAAGCACTGATGCAAAGCTTGAACAGATGAGATGAAGCTAATGGTTTCTCCTGTATCAGAAATGTTTCTTTATGAAGTCCACAAAATGGAACACTATGCAGGATTTCATGTGGGGCAAAAATAATATTGCTGCAAATACCAAATGTGATCTCTCACAGGGGCCACCAATAATTCAGTAAGAATCTGGAGACCCTAAAGAGCTGTTTTCTGATGCTTCATTATCGCTGTACGTGTGTTTGTAACATCAGCAAGAAGTGTGGTACCCATTTTTGTCCTTTCCATTCACTGGGAAAATGCTTTGAGGAGTGGTTCTGTGACAATGAATCAAGCGATCAACCCCAGCCCTGAGAACATATGCAAAGAGTAAATTTTCATCATCTGCATACATGTACTAAACTACTGCTGTTCCCTGCCCACATTCCCCTAATGCTGGAAATTCAACTTTTCTGCCAAACTATCATTCTTGTCAAACCATAGTGGGTCTGCTGAACTAACCCCAGCACTCATGGTTCCGGGCCCTGCTTACCCTTCCCATGTACTTCTGTACTCTTGCTGTGT
>Ga0209611_10003756_pt1 | contig 26202 bp, 31 predicted proteins | sample S1TSphgellanicum_3_FD_187693 | JGI IMG/M metagenome (GOLD analysis project Ga0209611, IMG submission 187693) | Host-associated microbial communities from peat moss isolated from Minnesota, USA - S1T2_Fc - Sphagnum magellanicum MG (SPAdes) (version 2) | ecosystem: Host-associated > Plants > Peat...
GGGGGGGGTGGCGGGGGGTCAAGAAACCCGAAAACTTATCTTAGGATCCATCCATCCATCCATCCATCCATTCATTTATCCACCTTAATTTCAAAACAAAATGTACGGATGAAAAACAAACTATTATGTAAAAGATGAGATAGGTCATTAACTTGGTACAAAGGAAAAAATGATTTTAAAATATGAAAAAAAACTCAAAAATGAAGTGAAGTTTATAGAAAGAAAAAAAAAGTGCAATCTGAAGAAATTTTAGAAAGATTTAGACCAAACAAAAAGAGATGGAGATTAAAAGAAAATTATAGCTACTTACACTAACAAAGGAACATTGGAAAATGGAAAGAAAAACCAAGAAAGAAAAATAATCATAAACTCTTTTTAGGAGGTACATTGTACGGGCCTTTTTATAGGGCTTTCCGAAGTTTGGCCCCCGCCACCACCCCTTCCCCCGGGTCCCCTCGGCACAGGTGACCCACACTGCCCTCACTCGCAAAACCCAGTGTTACGTGGTTCTTTAGGTACGATGTACTAGGGGCCTTATGTAGGATCCCTAGGGAGTACCCACGGAGGCGCCGCTGGCCCACAGGGGCCCGGCTCTTCGGTAATTGGGCGCTGCTTCGTCACTGGCAGTATCAGTGTATCCAGCTCCTGTGGCTGTGGCTCCAAGCGTCCCCCCCGCACTTCTCCTCCCTTCGTTGTCTGCTTGTCGTCATCGCTCTGCATTGCCGTCGCCTTCCCACTGGTGTGCAGAGAATACTAAACCCAAACATCAAATTGGAGTGCTTCGCGGCCTGCCCGTCCCTGTTGCTGTGCTTGCCTCGCCCTTCCTCTGCTTTGCTTGTGTGGCTCCTAATCACAGAGCTCTCTCTCTCTTCCCCTCTCCCTACCAATACTAAAATTGGCAGAGCCCGCCCCTGACCGCAACAAGAAACGGTAAATCGGTGCTCCTTCTCCTTCTCCTCCTTCCGTCTGTCTGTGCGTGCACACGCCGCAATTGTAACGAGCGGAAAAACGAGAACAGAAGACGAGAGGAGACCAGAATAGTCACCGGAGAAGAGAAGAGAAGAGAAGAGAAGAGAAGATCCAAGGAGGTTTGCATCAGTGAGTGAGATAATTTTGTTTTGTGTTTTGTTTCATTGCAAAGCGTTTTTGGTTGAAGTCTGATGAGGGAGAAGGATAATGACGAGAACGATCATATAGGATTCTGGTCTTGCGTTTGAGAGTGCCGGGAAAAGGAAACAGAAAAAGTGAGCGATACATGCGTAGCGGTGGAGGAGAATACGAAGGTACTGTATGCTGTATGCAAGGGTACTGTTCTTGTTTTGCTGCATCCATTCGTTTTGAGCTCGGGCTTTAGATCCGAGCTTTTAGCGGCAGTACGGTGCACTTGGAGATAGCAGAAGAGGAGAGACGAAGCAGGAGGAAAAGGAAGACGAAGAAGAAGAAACAGTGGTTAGATTTCCAAGGCTTGGATCATCTTTGTGGCAATCCCTCGTCTGAACTCGGATTTGAGGCCGTTTTTTCTCGCGATTTGGTTCCAGTTAGCAAACATCAAAGAGCAGAAGAAGAAGTAGAAGGACAGGGTTAGCCGGAAGAACAAGAGCTTACGGGGTCGGACCATATCGGTGGCATCTTCACTCTTTGGAGCTGGCAGAAGACTGTACGCATTTCTAGGAATTCGGTGCTCTTTGCAGATCTAGCAGACTAAAGAAGAAGAAGAATAATAACAATAAGTGCATATCGTCACAGTGCCGGTGGATTGGTGACCGGAGTTCCTAAACTGCGAATGTTTCGGTGGTGATTCTACCAGGCCGTGGTGAGAATTTTGAAGCATTGGGGAAGGAAATGAAGGACAAATGCTCTGAAGAGTAGGATCTTAGCTTGTGCGAAGTTCATCACGCGGGCCGGAACAAACAGTCTGGTTTTTGACCATTGCGGGTTGCTTTCTTACGAGCTCAGAAGATTCAGACAAGCCAGGTCTTGTGCAGTGTTCCTCTTCGTTGGTTGTTTGGAAATGGAGCGGCGGCGTCTACTTTTGCTTTTCTCCAGGATCTAGAAGAGCGCAAGAAGAAGAAGAAGAAGAAGAAGAAGAAGAAGAAGCGGAACAACAGTGTAGCCACCCGGGGGACTGTGTTTGACTCTTCTAGTTCCAAAACATGGAGATCACTTCGAGTAGATCCATCATCGCAGTCAGAGGTCATCACAAAGCAGGAGGATAGAACCAACCACCGGGAGCTCTGGAGTAGAAGAAGCAGTTCATCGATCCAGAAACGAGAATCCTTCGAAGATCAAGCGTTTTTCCGGTGAGGGTGGGTAGTCGTGAGACGAAGTATGTGCGATGAAATCGGGAACAACCTGGCGAGCTGGTCGTCAATGAGCCAGGTGTGGAGATTCTCTGCCTCCTTGAAAGCCATAAGCTGGATATCTTTTGCTGGAAGAACTAACAATAGTTGTGCACGTCAGGACAAGGATTTTACTCACGGACCTCAATTCCTGTGAGATTGGAATCCTCTAATGAATGGGTTCTCAAGGAAGAAGATTAGATTCAACGCTTGTAACAAAGACTGACATAAAAGTGGGTATCCATGTCATGCCAAAGTTTGAAGCAGAGATTCTAGCAACCCAAGTTCCCCTCAAGTTCTCAAGGTTTCACCACATCAAATGCTTGGAAGATCTTCACTTTTCTGTGGACAAAACTCTACCTTTTTGTGTTTTCTTTCAAAACTTGGTGAGAAACTTTGAGTTTCTTCTCACCAGGTTGCGAACAGACAAGACTCATTCTGAAGAGAGGCAGTCAGTTGAACAAGCTCTGTATGAAGTTTTTCAGTTGTGCTTTTTAACTAAGTTTAAGCCAAAATATTTTACTTGAGATTGCAAGCTGAAGGTTTTGATTTTGGAGCTTAATGGGCCATTTCTGTTTTTTGCAGTTTGATGATTGGGTATGGGATGACTTGGAGGAGAGCAGTGACCATATTGTGCCAGAGCCTGATGATGATAATGAACAAACTGCATGGCCATCTGTGGATGACTCAAGAAGGATGTTTCAATGGGAGCAACCTCTTTCTCTTGTAAAGAATCCAGGGCTTATTTCACAGAGCTCTTGGGGATCGAGTGGTGTCATTAATCAGATCTCAGATGAAAAGAAGGAAGCAGGACTTGGGTTTCACGCAGGGCTGGAAACACTCTCTCCCTCATCAGCTGAGGAGATATGGAATGATCCCAAGTCCTCTGGGCCTGCTGATGCACCTTCAGCCAAACATCTGTCACCTCTGCTGAGTTTGTTTCTCTGTCTCTGACTTGTTTTGGCTTTTGTCCAGAGACAATCAAATCTCAATGTCCAAAATTGTGTATATCTGTAAGATAAGTGAATTTTTAGACAATCTTCTGGCTCTTGCTGAAATTACTTCCTCAATAGTCAGAATGCCATAAGTCAATTGTGCTTGTATTTGGAACTGTTTTGGAACCCTTTTTCTTCTGAAGGTGACATTGTGTAACTCTTCAGGTGGAGAGTATGCTGCAATGAAGGAGGAGATGAAAGGTGAGCAGACTGTGCTGGGCAGTGGAGATCTGCCAGCTTACATGATGGACTCAATGTATTCAGAGGAGGGTGCAAGCATTGGCACCCCTACATGCCGTAATGTTTTGGGAAACATGGACTTTGACGAAAGTGAGCTTCCTTTGTTTGCTGAGGATGGTGACAAGGTGGATGACGCAGGTGATAAGAATTCAGTCAACTGGGACGAAGTAGACATACTCTTAAGGTGCTGCTTCACTCTGTGATGTCTATTACTTTTATTGCATTTAACTTGACACAAAACTCATTGTGTTGCATTTACAAAGATTCTCTTTTTAGGGAAGTATGTGTTGTGTGTCATGAGCTGATCAGCGAAGTTCTTTACAGGACAAATTCCTCCTTTGCACAAGTGCTAAGATACAACTCTGGTGAACTGCAATGGACTGGATCATCCCCCTCCTCAGACTTGCAGTCAACCATCAGCATGCCACCTGTGAGGTCATCAGTAGATTCTGATGGAAAGTTGGAGGAGTTCAATATGAAGATGGACTTCATTTCAATGGATAGCCCAATTTCTTTGCCATCTTCAACCACTTTACCAGAACTGGGCTTCAAGAAGCAGAGCTATGGTGCTGTCAATAGTGGCAAGTTGGAGCCTGGTGAACAGCTTCAGCCACTAAGGCCGACCATAAGCCCTGTGGACAAGAATGCTCCCTTGCAAGAAGCAAAGGTGTTGTGTGCACTAGCTCTTCTTCTCTGTTCAGTGCCTGAAATGTTCTAGTTGTGGAGGTGAAGTTATGTGACTTTTCAATTCCCTTCCTGCTTCTGGTCTTTAGGAACTTTTCATTTAGTCATATTTTGTAAGGAGGTTGATTGCCTGATTGCCTTCTTACTCCAACCTGATGCAGGCATCAGTTCTCCCACAGAATGTGGAGCATGTCATTGCCATGGCAGCAGTTGAAACATCAGAAGATAATTCTGGGCCATCTTATCTCAACCTGCCCAAATCTGAGAAACCAAGCATTGCTCAGGTACATTTACTCATTGTCCATATATCCATGACAAAGATTATTGTCTTCAACAAAGACAACGGTCCTCAAATTACTGTACTGTTTTCAAATGGTCAATTATGTTGACAGGAACTCATTGTTGCACTAGTTCTGCTCTGGTTCTCATCAGGGAATCTTTTCATATTCTACTTTGACAGCCATGCAATCTTCAATTCTCTTTCAGGTCCACAGTGCACACAGACATGCCATGAACCACAAACGCAGTGAACAGAAGAGCAAGAGGCATTCCAAGCGTCAGAAGTTTGTGCAAGGAATGCCTCATGTGAGTTTTCGGGAGCCTCAACAACTACGACCCATGGCCTATCAGCTGCTTCTACCCAGGGATCCATCATCGAACAGTCATCTTGGATATGCTTCAGATCTGCAGCGGCCTATAATGCCTTACATGCCTGCTGCTTATGCACCTTCCATGCATCTCCTGCCAGCTTTGCCTCCTAATATTTTGCGTGCTCAGATGCAGCAACAGCAGGGCCTATATACACATTATCATGAACCTTGTCTTCAACAAGGGGAGCTACAACTCCCAAATCATCTGCAGCCTCAACCAGATATGGCAGTACCCTGTCCCTCTAGCAGCTCAAGCATGACCCCTCAGGAAAAGTTGGAGAAGCTGAGATGGCGGCAACAGGTGCAAGCTCAGCTTGCTGTTGAGCAGCAGCAGCAGCAGCTTGCTTTGCAGGGGCTCACAGCAGTCGATGAGACTGTGCTTTCCCAGACACCAGAAGGTTCTGGAATCATGCCAGTCAGTTCACTGAAACAATCAGCCATCTCCCTTTCAGTTAAGTCTTCGTCAGAGATAAACCCTGAGCCATCTCTCTCAGTTGGCCAAGCGAGCACACGACCCGTGTTGGGTGAAGAAGACCGAAAGGAGGAGGCTGAAATGCTACTCCAACTTGAGAACACCATTAAACAGGTAATGTTTGGATTTAGATCTCTTTCTGATATCTGGAGAAGAGGGTGGTGGCTTGATACCTGACCGAGCTTCACATCCAATGCGTAGGATGTAGAAGCTAGGGAAAGTCATTGCTGATAATGAGAACTCTTTTTGCAGCTGGAAGATAGGACCAGGTTGTTTATACGGGATGCTCTTTATCGGCTGGCTCGGAGTGCAAGACAGAGGCAGGCAACAGGTGGCAGTAGTAACCAAGCCTCTGAAGAAGATTCTGAATGTGACCTTGAACCCTCAACAAGTGGTGGCAACCCTTCCTCTTCAGCCCAGGCTTCCAGGTAACTTTGCTTGTATCTGTGACAGGGTTATTCAAGACTCATGTACATTTTTTGATTAGCTATTTCTTGAATGCTAGCCAACATCATGACTGAGTCTTCCTGTTGCTTCTGGAAATGTAATGGAAATTCAGGATACAGATTTTGTATAGTGGTTTGTCAGAAGCTTTGGGCTTTATGTTTATATAATTATCTACACCCTCAGTCAGGAGCTGATGAAGTCAGTTAGTAGTCATGGCAGCTTGTCACTGCTATTTGTGATTAAGGCAATGGTCTGACACTTTGTGAGCAACTCTCATAAGGTTATGATGGCATACATTGTCATGTTAGCTTTGAAGTTTTGATGTGGATATTTCTCTACAATCTTGTAGATATAATGCTTATATGCATAGGCAGTGAGCAAGTGTGCAGAAATGGGTTTGGTGGGAGCTTTTTAAGAATGGTATGAGGTTAGATTGTTTTACAGCTCTTGCTTTTTCCGTGTGCAGACTAGTGAAGATGAACAGGGTGGAGACTCAGACAAACCCGATTGATCGCTCAATTGCACATTTGCTGTTCCATCAAAGAATGCCACAGCAGGCCAAACTGGGACCTCACTTTTCCCCTGCAGCTACAAACACTCTTTCCTCTCATAGAACCTCAAATGGGCCACAGATATTGCCTTCAGAACCTTTGCCTCCTGGCAAGTTGACTCTGGATGTTGATATAGGACTAGCTGCATTTCCAGGAATGAATGTGCTTCAACATTCAACAATGTCTAATGAAGGACTGGATTCTAGTTTTGGAGGAAGGCTATTAGATTCAGTGAGCACCCCAGAGCAACCTGACACTGTTGCTGTCAACAAGCATGCTAGCTCTTTGCCTTTCTTGTCAACTGAAAATCTATCTCCAGAGCAGCTGCAAAACTTTGAAGCAAGAAGTATGGTAGTTGCTGGAGAAGGGCCTTCAGCTACAAGTTCTCAAGGAGCAGATACCAGTTCTTTGGGTCCAGAAGCCATGGTTCCTAGGAGCAAGCTCAGGACAGGGCAGGAAGATATAGAAGCTCAACCAAAGCGGTTGCAACGGGCTGCTGGTCTTTCTGAGCTGAGCATGTATATAGAGGAGGTAGCATCACTAGAACCTGCAGTGACCACAGATGAGAATTTTGTCGGCCTCTCATGTCCTTCACATTCCATACATTCTACACAAGCTGTCAGTCAGGGGGGAAGTTTCAGCTGAGTGACCCAGTATATTGATGCAAAGGAGTATGTAGGAAGAAAAGAGGTGGTGGGTGCCAGGGGCTAGGAATGATTTTTTCAAAGATAACTGCCTCTGAGGGGAGTCAGAATGGTTGTCTCCCAAATTTAGTGCGGATGGTTGAAGGTGGCAGAATAGACAAGCTTTGATGGCAATCTTGTACAAGAGATCTCAGTTTTTTTTTGGTTCTCAATCTTCCTCAGTGTGATGACAGCATTCTCAGGGAAGTAAGTACATCTCTTCTTTATTTCCAAAAGTGAAAGTTCACAAATTCTTTCTATGGATGCTCCGAGCTGGTGTAGTTAATGCAGTGTGCTCTGTTTTGCATTGTCAGGCTTGAGCAGCTCCATGTGTATGGAATATCCTTTGCATTGGCTGGCCTCTTTGCATAAAGTCAGAAAAGAAGAAAGACTAGTTTTCCTTCATGTGGGTGTTCTTTGACATTAGGTGCTATGTAGATAATGCTCACCTTGAAGTGTCTTATGAGTCTCACAGACTATATTGTGTTTGTAGGGGATGCAGGTGGTAGCTTTCATCGAGTTGTGTGGACATAGTTTGTGCGTAAGTAAGTTTAGACCACAAGCTTTGCGTGGGGTTTGACCCAGGTTTCAAGATTGGATAGCATCTTCCATACCATAAGGATCAACGAGTTCCATATAGCCATGATGATTGATCTGAAGGGCATGTGCCACTTTGTCCTGCTTTAGTATGTGCAGCTTTTGAGTTTATCCTGTGGCTATGTGCCAAGGTTGAGCAAAACCTGATTTCTGAGTTTGGAGACTTTGACTTCCTCTTATATAATACTACGGGGTGTGTTTTCCTACAGAAAATACTGTGTGGATATTAATGCACAAGTACTGTTTCTTGTCAACTTGAAGGCATCTAAACCCACTAATTCTCTTAGCGTCAATCAAATGTTCACAGGAATCCATTCTGCTAACTGACTGACTGACTGACTGACCTGATTTCTTTTCCTTGATCCATGAAGAACAGATCCACCACAGGGAATGAATCCTCCGGTCAAGGACTTGTCCAGTCATTACCACAGGCAAGACACTACCCTCATAGCTTTAACCTTCTTCGATGAAAGTTCAGAGCCATAACTGACAGGATGTCTTTTCCATCTTAGACTACCCCAGATGGTTTTATCCTTTTGTTATCACTTGAGAACGCAAATGGCCAGATGCCTGGCTCTTCAAATTCATCATATATTGATCATAATCTGCATGATCTTCTCGTGCCACTGAGGAAACTATGGGCATCTATCTACTCATCATCTATAACCAGCTTGCATGCCCTGTTGTTCCCACCACAACACCAACTTTGGGAGGCACTACATGCCCTTGGATCCAACCTCTGGTGAGACTTTCTCCATCTCAATGTGATGCAATTCCAAACCTCAGTAGCTGTGTACTCTGCATTTTATTTTACACCTATACTTGTGCATCCAGTTCTAACAACAGCCAGATTTAAGCTGCAGTGTGACTGGAGGGTATGATCAGGAGCTTCAGACAAAGTCACTGCTCTTGATGAGGCTTCATCCACTCCATCTGCAATGGATAAAAGAGGTCTTTCTCATTTTACACGAGGCATCAAGTGACAAATGTTGTGTAAGAGGGACATTAGTACTAGCACATGTTCAGAACTCCAAACAATCAGACTGCCATTTTGTCATAAACTTATTCTAGACTTCCAGTTTTCTAGTCTCTTACAAATATCACATTAAAATACCCAAGAAGCACATGCTTGATTCTATAGTCTTTGAAGCTAATCCCCATAAAATTGTAGTATAATTCAATCATTTGAATATGCGTTTCACTATGTTCCAGTGAACCCATCTACTATTCTCAAAATACTTCACAGTAGTCCTCATTTGTGAAGGTTATAGCTAGGATTGTCCCAAGCACAAAAAATATCAATGAAATAAGATAACATAATGGATTGATCTTTGATTCTTCCTTCATGCTCACTCTTTTCATCCTGGTGTCATCACATTAAATCTAGCTTGTGAATCTAATTGCATGGATACAATATTTTAAATTCTGGAGCCAAACGTCTTTCACTTTTTGTCTCGGATTAGATACCTACACTAAATCTAAACAAATCATCTGTCTAAATCTGCCATGTTGATTTGAAGCGGCTGTATGTTGATGGAACTAATGTGGATGTCAAAGTTTTGAACTAATGTAATTTAAATCTTCTTGATCATGGTAATGCTCACATGGCCCAACCCATGATGCTCTTGATATAGATTTTGAGTGCACTTACTATCTTATTGTTTCGAAAATTTCGTATCTCCCTAAATAATGTATATTTTAAAAATGTCCCAAATCTTGAAAACCTTGGGTTTTATGTAAGTCATAATCTATAATAGGTTACCCATGATGTTTTGCAAGTTCAAATAGTTTTCCTCAGCTTTAAGAAGGCTCGTCCATGATGACTTCTTTGAGTTTACAAACTAAAACCCCCTAGGGCCAGGCTTGCATAAGCAAAACATAAAACTGATTTTATTTATGGGAGGACCTCTATTTTATGCACCCTATTTGATTTGCGCACATAGTGCAGCCTTCAAGGCTACATTAATGGAAATATTGTGTCAAACAACATTATGTATTATATTATTTTTGGTCATGAAATAGAAGAACAAATAAATAACTAATGATGAACAATAGTTTGAAACTCAGATAGTATAGTAATAGTTGTGCATATGGTTTAAAATATAGTCATGTTCAATCCAATCATTCTCCTATGTAAAAGCTAGTAGAAGAATAAGATCAAATGAAGATGTTTCATTTTAAACCATATTTTTCTAATGGTACTCTCCAAATCAATTTTAATTCTTTGACTTATGTAGATCAAAATTTAGTGGAAAACCCTTGCAATTTACTTACATTGCTTTGGAAATTAAAACTTAGTAAGAGCAAGCATGTGGGTGGTGCAAAATTGTACATATAGAAAACCACAATACAAATAAAATGGGGAATAGGTAGGTAATTGTCAAGGGAAAGACATCCATGGAGTGGAGATCAAAGGTTAAAGGAGAAAGGTTAAAAGGGAAGTGAGCAAGGTTGATACTTCGATATGGTAGTGAATTAGGTGTTGTTGTTTATTGTGGAAGAGATATAGATAACCAAGGACATGACATGAGATGTCATGAAATTCTAGTAATTTCCAACCTTATTTGTTACAAAAGGATGCATAGAACATAAGCAAATAAGCTTTGAAATTACTAGATTTTCATGACATTGACATCAAATTGCAAGGCATCCAACCAGGCATTTAATTTAATTCCACCCATGATCAAGGCTGAGTAAGCAAATTGCAAGCTCGGATTGTGGGCGGAGTTCAATTAGATTTCTCATTGATGAATGAGTTTTTGACATATGAAACTTTAATGCTAATGTGTAGCCATAATAGTTTTAGAATCATCATCCAAAATTTACCACATTAAGATGAGTTAAATGAAATCCCTTATCATGCCACCACTTTGCATTGTTCAGTAATGTTATGTCACCTAGGATGTCATGAAATCACTCAAACCATGACTCTCCACCCAACCTTAGAATCACACAAATTTTGCTACAAAATATGTGATTCAAAATTTGAGCTCTTACCTAATCTAAATAGAAGGTGAACACCTCCATGTAGACTTTACCTACTTTAGAAGGCACATGGACAAGGCCATCATCTCATGCATTGAAATATTTCACAAAAAATTAATTAAAAATACGTAAGTAAACTTATTTAACATATTTCATAGTCCCAAAAGTCTTTGCATGTAACACAAATATCTCAAATAACTATAACTTGGTAAAAATAACTTAACTTGGTAAGAAGTTGATATCCAACACTTCTGTTCAACGAACTATCAAGTTACACACTTAATCACACTTATCAAATGTCATAAATATTCATTCTTATTAGCATAAAGTTCCTTGGTCAAGATATCTACAACCATATTTTTTGTGTTGTGATACACCAATTTAACAAAGTTTTTTTAAATTTTCTCTCACACCAAATGATGGTGAATCTTGATATGCTTTGTGCAAACATGAAAAATTGGGTTATTTGATAAAAATATATAACTTTGATTGTCATCATATATGACAATGGGTTTCATTTGTGGAACACCAATGCTTCCAAAAAGTGATGAAAGTTACATTGTTTGTTTTATTGCTTATGAAGTTGCCATATATTCAACTTATGTTGATGACATAATAATAGAGGATTAGTTTTTGCTATTCCAATCGACAACACCATTTCTTGATAAAAAAACATAACTTGATGTGGATTTGCGGTCATGCATATTGCCAACCCAATTTGCATCACAATAGGCACACATTTGTGTGTTTTCATAAACATTATCATAATCCCCAATATTGGCTTTGATAAACATTCCTTTTGGAATGCACTTGGCCCATATTGTTTTTGTTAATTCTTTTATCACAACCCTAACCTTGGGCTTACGACCAAAGCAAGGGCTTGCAAGAGGACGAGATAAGAGGGAGACCCGGGAGGCACATCTTCTACTTCCAAGAGTGCAGGAGAGTGTGAGAAAATGAACCTTCACACTCCCAAGGCAACTCCCACTTGGGGAGTTGGAGTCTCGAAGGACTCTCGAATTTTCAGGGAGAAATTATAGGGGTCAAAACCCATCGATTTGAAAAGTTTTTTATATCATTGGAAAGCTATTGAAACGTAGATGTCTAAAATGGGCTCGCATCACCCATTTGGACATTTGAAACACAAGTTATAGCCAAAAGAAAGGTTGAGAGTCAAATTGACAATTTGACTCCTGACCATTAAAAGTTAGGAATAGACCCGATTTCCTTGCGCGTACGTGGCGTGCGACATACCATTGGAAAGCTCTCGATGAGGGCTACAACTTTGCTTCAGACCTCATTGCGATCAGAGGTTTGCACACAAAGTTATGGGGCTTCAAACTCACGGAAGTCCCGATTTTGGCAATTTCGGGACTCCCACTTGGGAGTCCCGGGACAAAAAGCCATTTGGATGTGAGCCTCGTGGAGTGGAACATAGTATACTATAAGGGGGAAGGTGATGACTTCCCCCAAGTCCGGGCCATGATGAGTATTGTGAGTCTGAGTTTGCTCGTGGTTCGTCCTATTACCAAAAGTGTTACAACTATGCACTAACCAACTTGTTGTTTGGTTTGTGCAGATCCGAATGAGTGATTAAATGCTCGTCATTTTTCCTAGTCTCATCTCGGAGCTCCATCACGCCCCTTTACCCCCCCCAAAAGTGTTACGAACTAGGGAGCGTGCCCCGATTCCTTGCTTTTCCGTTACCTTTAATCTGGACTCACATTTGAGTCCATTAAGGAACCTGGGGGTGCATCATCTTTGGTTATGATAAATGTCCTTTTTGAAACACATTTTGCCCCTCATGTTCATATTGGAATTTTGGTTATGGCTTATGTTTTTTTAAACATGCATGGCCCTAACTATGGTTTACATTCTCATTAAAAATGTGCTTAGCCCTTCATGTTCCTTTTAGAACCTTGGTTATGGTTTACATTTTCATTAGAATGCACTTAACCTTTCATGTTCTTTTCAAAACCTTAGTTATGGTTTACATTTCATTAAAATGTGCCTAACCCTTCATGTTTATCTTAAAACCTTAATAATGGCTTACATTTTTGTTAGAATGCACCCAACCCCTATGATCCTTTCAAAACCAAAAACATGCAAATGACTTATGGAACATTTATATCCACACCAAACCTTTTTTAATGTCATCTTAAAAATTGTTTTAATAGGGATTTAATTTTAGATATATGTTGCAATTGCCATTATTTCTACCCATACTTTAAAATCTAGCTTCATATGTTGCAACATACATTGCACATTTTCAACAAGTGTTCAATTCTTCCTTTCAACTATGCCATTTTACTTTGGTGTGTATGGAGTGGTTGTTTGCTTTGCAATGCCATTCTCCTTGCATGATGTATTGAAATTCTTGAAGTTATACTCCCCACCTCCATCACATTTGATTACTTTGATCTTCTTTCCAATTTGATTTTCTACCAAAGCTTTGAATATTTTAAGCTTGTCAAACACACCAAATTTAGTCTTCATAGAATAAAAAAAGGTTTCCCTAAAAAAATCATCAATGAAAGTTAGTAAATACATTGCCTTTCCATGAAATGTTGCCATGGGACCACATAAGTCTATGTGCATAAGCCCAAGAATTTTCTTTGCACAAGAATTCCCACTTAAAAGAAATGGGGCATGATGGTGTTTACGATTCACACATCCATCATAAAAATTCAAGTCATGATTTCCATTGAAATCCATGCTTTCAACAAGGTTATTTTTTTCCATGGTTGTTAAAGTTTGCATATAGACATGTCCAAGTCTCTAATGCATCAAATCATTCTTCTTAATCTTGGTGCTACATTCTTCAACCAAAGATTGAACAACTTTAACTAACTTATATAACCTTCCTTCTTGAACAACTTCAGTAATCACCTTGTTTGAATCAAAAAACGTCAACCAATATTTGGTGGCTTCAAATTCCACCTTAAAGTTTTTTTCTATTAATTGATTAATTGATAACAGATTCTTTGCCAATTTTGGGACATACAAAACATCTCCAATACGCTTCGAAATCCCATTTAGCAAGTTGAAGAAAATAATGTTTTTCCCACATAATTTAAATGTACTATTGTTTTCAACATATATTTTGTGGTTCAAAATAAACTCTTCCAAGGTTTAAAATACTTCCTTCTAAAATGTTAGACATTGTGAAGTTCCAAAATCAACAAATCATGCATCCTTGCAAATTGAAAAAATAGACAAAACGATCATAAAACTTGTTTAGTTTGTTTGTTGTGGCTATTTGTGAAGAGCCTTTGAATTATTTTTTCCAAATTTTTTGTTTGTTCTTGTGACATTTTCTAATTGATTCACTATCAATTTCCAACATGGTATTAGAGCAAGTTGCTTTTGAGGGAAGGAAAGATTGAAGTTGCTTTCTATAATTCTTAAAAGCTTTGAAACTTTGGGTGTATTTTTGTTTTTCTAACATTAAAAAAAAAAACATTCCAAACTCTTCACCCAACCTTAGGATCACACAAATGTTGCTACAAAACCTACAATCCACCCCCAAGCTCTTGCCTAATCTAAATAAGAGGTGAACACCCCGTGTACATCTTACGTATCCTAAAACACACATGGACAAAGCCATCATCTCATGCATTGTGAGTTATTTCATTCTAAACTTAACTAGAGATATTTAAGTAAACTTTCATAACACATCAGATAGTCCCAAAAGTATGGGCATGAACACAAAAGACCTTAATTTGGCAAGTGAGCAAGACTGAGAGCATTGTGAAATGCCCATACATGAAGGAGAAAAAAACCTAATTCAATGGGCTGCCGGTTACAGTGACTCTTGACACTCTCTGCATTCCCAACAACAACAAACACACACAACAAACAAAACAAAATCAAAAAAACACCACACATTTCCCACTCACACCTAATGTCTAATTTTTGTAGCATCCATATGCTTGCTCTTCTGCTGCTTGAAGCTGCTGTCAATACCATCTTCTTGTGGCACTTCTTCTCCCCGCCCCTCTCCATGTTTCCAATCTGTAATTTGCTGCCTAAATGAATGAAAAGTTGAAGAAGAGTCCACATGAAGAAACATTTTGTGGGTGTTTTGGATCAGGAAAGAATTTTGCTTCATGCATGAAAATCTGATATGCCTTTATTGTCGTTGTTGTTGTTGTTGTTGAAGAAGAAGAAGAAACATGAGGAAACATTTTGTGGGTGTTTTGGAGAAGGATTGGAAAATATCTGAATAAGGCATGTCTATTTTTTGTTTGTTTCATTTGTTTTTTCCTCCTCCCCTGTTGTAGACAACCTTGATGGCCTGGCTCCCCTCTTGTGTTGCAAGTCTTCTTGTTGGACCACCCGGCGGAATTTGTGCTTCCTTTCGAGAATCTGGGCCAACATTGCTCCGCTTTGTGTGTCCCGAAAAATTCCAGTGATGGGGTGATGAGAATGGGGAGCATGGGAAGAAGAAGAAGAAGAAGAAGAAGAACGTGTAGTAGTACTGGAGGTACATAGGAAGTGTTTTGAGGAGGAGGATGATGGCTAGCTCTCTGCCCAAAATCAAGGAGAGAGTTCCATACTGGGAAGCTTTCAAGCTCGATCGATCATGGTCGCCATTGCCACCCCGCCGGACCACTATGAAATCCACATTTGGTCCCCAGGTTTTGACCCCTGGGCTCAATTCCTGTTACACCTACTCAATCCGGTTTTGTTTTCTGGGTGCTATGATCAATTGGGTTCCAATCTTTGATGCAACAATTTGATCCTAACAAGGGGAATAAAGTTTTATGATTCTTTTGTTACAAATTTGTTGTGGCAGACAGTTTTTTTCTCTAAGCTGTTGTTGCTGACAACAAACGAAAACTTCCTTCAATTCTTCTCATACTTCTCATACAGGAGAATATCCTGGAAGTATTTTTTGTTTGATCTCAAATGTGTATTGTACAAGCTGATTTGATTTTTGTTTGGGTTTTCGGTTGAAAGAAAGTCAGGATTTGCTGTTGATTGATGTCTCTGTTGTATCTTATTAGGGTTTAGGGCACCTTGTAGCTGCATCCACACTTTTATCACAGATCTTTGAAATTCTTTTTTCAGTTTCTTGTTGTTTTTAATTCTGTAACTAGGTACTTGGAAAGTGTGCACTGCCACAGCAAGCTCAGAGTATGTGCTTTACACTACCCCTTAAACCTCATGAACCATATGTGCAGGTTCTATCATTGAGGTGCAATTCACCGAACATGAAGTTTGGAACACAGGGTCTGAAATCCTTTGAGAAGGTTTGGGGTTCCCTGCCATACGTTGACATTCAGTTTGACCAAAATGATGCATATGATTGTTGTCAAGATGGCATGGATTCTGCTGTGCAGGTTCCTTGCAAAATCTTGGTTTGTTCCTTGTAATGAACCAATATATTACCCATTTGTAAGAATACCCATAGACTATGCAATTACAGTAAAAAGTTCAAGGAAGGACACAGAATTAGGATAAATGGGTTATATAATCTGACCTGCAAATGGGCAATGTGACCATGAGTACTGGCCTCAAGAAATTGAATATCATGGTTGCAGATGTACATCAGTGCTGAGATGACAAAAACCAAACCAGGAAACTTCAGTCCAGGTATTACTTCCTCAAGTGACATCTCTGAACAATCAACCAAGCAATGTCCTCTTAGACTTTGTCGTTCCTGGAAGTGCCTTACCCTTGCTTGCTTATATTCCATAAAGACCAACCTATGAAGTCTGAAAAGCAATGTACCCATCCATACTTTAAAGGATACCATGTGGTGGAGTGGACAGGCCCGGCATACAAAGTGCTCTCTTCGTTTGGGAGGCAGCCTATTTCAAATTGTGAGTCCCCGCCAGAAATTAAATGGGGAACTGGAAGTCGTTTCAACAGAGTAAGCCTTTGTTCTTTCTTTAGTTTACTATATTAATAAATATTTTGATTATTTACAGGGATTGTAGAGGAATCTGTAGGGAGGTTGCTATTTGTCTTCTTTGGTTGGACAAACTGCACATTTAAAAATTGACATCTCTTCCTTTCTTTTTGCTTATAATTGGGGACTGGTGAACAATTCATTTTCTAGTTCATTGCTGAATCCTCATCAAAATTTGGACAACTCTTGTACCCACTATAGTGGTTAACTCCTGGAGTTTTTGGCATACTCAGAGAAAGGGGCCAGATGTTCCAGGACCTGGAGCCTATAAGTTGAAGGGTTCATTTGGACACCAGGTTATTATGACCATACAATACCATGCTCCCTCTCATTTCTGTTTGGAGTGGAAGTCATTTGTTTTAATTCAAACTTCTCAGTGATCTCTGAGCTAGTACCTCATAATATTCCAAACCAATAGATTACTGTTCTTCTCAGGGTCAAATGGACAACTAAAATCATATTAGGTTTTTGATTATGTGGGTATGAGCTTTTGGTTATGCTTTGTGGATATTACAGCTTTAACAGGAGGTTGTTAAGCAATGATTTTCACTAGTTGCTTCATCACACAAAAATGCTCCCCAGATTCTAAGTAATAGTTCAATCTTCAAATGGTCCTTGGATACCTGAATTTCATGTGTTTTTCAAAACAGGTTGAATCACCCAAAAAATCACCTGGAAAGTATGTGTTTTCAAGACAGACCAGGGATCAAGCAGACAAAGTTTTTATCAGTTCTGAGTTCAACAAGGTATATAAAATCTTTTGAGACCCCCACCCATAACAAGTTTCTGGTGAATTTTTCTTTTTACTGATATTTGCAAACTGGACCTGAATATGAATTATGATAATGGTGACTTGCTTGGGTATTGTCCCATTCAGTTTGTACTCTGCGTTCAGGAAGGTGAATTCAATCCTAGTAAAAGGGCTTATTTGTTTTCACTGACAAGGGGATAATGAAGGCAATGTCTCTGGTTCAACTCCATGATATTAGCTAAGCTGCTGCAATTAAAATTCATACTCAAAAGTTCCTTGCCTGTGTCATCAGCAATTAAACTTGAAAGAAGGTTGTGGGTTGAACTCAGTTTTGAGTTAAAAGCTGTGATGGAGAATGTGCACTGGATTGTAAAGGAGCTAGTTTTTCAAGGACAATCAAAGAATTGAAATTCCCATTGTGGTATGGGGTGGGTGAAGATCAAATTTGGGACTCAGTCACCAGGTCCCATGGTTTATGGTGCTATTACCACCTTTGGACCTCAAGCTGCCTCCAAAAACCGCACAGCCCCTGTCATAAACTTCACCAAGGGCCTACGAGTTGTGGTATGTTAACTACTTGTAACTGAACATTTCTTTATTCTGCACAAAATGTGACATTTGGATGTAAATGGTTTCATTATGCAAAAGGTGGTTGTGTTTGTCAGATTTGAGAAACACTGCATGATGGACTGGTGGGAAACCAGGGACATCCGGATATGGCCTGTGCAGGACCTGGTGAGTACAAAATAAGAGGGTCAGTAGGCAAGCAACCTGAGTCTCAGAAACTGACTCTCCCAGCATTTAGCTTCCCACATTGCACACGTTGTCTTAGGGAGAAGGTACCCACATTTCCATATCTTTGAAAGCCTTCAACTCATAAAACTTGATGGAAAAATCTCTTGAGTTTTTGAATTGGCACTTTTTCTAGGGTTAGGTTCTCCTCTTTTACCTGTTGTTGGATCTGAAATTTCTGTTTATTGTCTGTTCATGTCTTGATTCTGTTCAGGTTGACTTTAAATTGTAAAATTGGAGCTGTTCTGTTGCTTATGAAAATTATTAATATTTTGTGTGCATGAACTTATGATTGAGCCACTATCTAACAGCCCTGATTTGAATGACATCTGGAGCAAATCATTTAGGTGTTTCTGTCTAAGGACCATGATCGAGCTTATTTGGGGAAAGTCTCTCCAGGGCCAGCAATAATTGGCCAATTTTCCTCCATGGTACAACTTCAAAACTGCAAACATTTATGGACACATTGCAGATACAACCTTGCATACGGATTATATACTCCCTCATTCTTCACTAATTTTCGGAGTTCTATAGGGACTATCGTGACTTTGTTTCACAATGGATGTGGGTGCCACATGCAATGTTATGGGTAGATTTTGTTTGGATGCATAACTAGTCCTTTCATCTCAATTTATGTCCACAACACAGAATGCCAAATCTAATCTTGCATCTCTGTTCTGATACAGGGGAATCAGGCAGATTCAAGATGCACTAATCCCCCCTTCATCCGATTCACAAAAGGGATACGCTGGAATCCTGAAAGGGATGAGGTTCCTGGCCCTGGCGCCTATGATGTCTGAAGCTCTCTGTCATCTCCACCACCCAACCCCCCATTGCTTGGGGAAAATTTTGAAATTGTGGATCCATCATTCATCATCCATTCGATCTTGTGGCCTAGCTTGCTTGCATGATCAAAAAATCATGCTCATTTTGTTGTTATTTCTCCTTTCATTGACATCAGAACTGCTAGGTGTGTTTCACAAACATGTTGAACAACAATACATCATACATATGAGAAATACAATGTATGCATTTCCTGTCCTCAGCATAACATCTGGTCCATATTCTAGGTTTCATCCGCCTGGATGCTTTGTGTGGGAAGCAATGTGTGGATACATCCAACCCACAAAAGGATTCTATGATGAACATTCTCACAAATTCCACGAGCAAAATCTTCATGATACACTTTTTCTGATTCTGTGTTTGTTGTGAAGTTACAGACACATAATTAGTGAGGATTATTGATTGTGGGGCTAATTTATGGCATTGGTTTGTTGACCCAACCTTGCCACAATCTCCAACCCTCTTATAGTGCCTAGGTGACTATTGTTAATAGATACTAGAGAAGCTTGGTAATCTATGACTTAGGTCATGGTTTTCTGCCCATTCCTTTGTGTGCTTTATCATGCTTGCATTTAGTGCCCTTCTTCTCCTATTATCATTGTCCACCATGTATGCTTTCATGTCTTCTATCTAATTCATCATATGATGTGATCATAAAAGTAATGCTAAGTGATTGTCTAATTTAGAATTGGAAAATTGATTTGAATCCCTATAATATTTCAACCATTTTCACTTTTAGCCTATGTGGAAATCACCAAATATCTTGTTCTAAGTGATGTAAAACTTGGATTAACTTCAAAATAGTTTCCCCCACAATGAAGGTTCAATACGGTCACATTTTGGATGATTTAGTACTTAGGTTTAGTAGCACTTAGGTGAAACTGAGATTTCAAAATGACCTTGTGTGCATGAACCAAGTCCAATATTTGTGTAAAGAATAAAAAGTACACAAATGATAGTATCTTGGAAGTGAAACATTCCCTAAAACAATGGATTCTAACAATTCCACTCATAGTTGTGATTGCAATGGTCAATGTCAATCATTGACAAAACTTTCAAACAAGATTTAATAGGTATGAACAAAGAACATGTAAACTTCCATGTTGTAAGAGATTTCATGGAGATATAAGCAATTTGGTCATGTGTGTTGATGTTGTCATGTTTTTATTGTAGGATATACTTATGTTATTGGAATTTAGTTCAATGTGTATAAGATTTTGACTTTTCTTGTGTTTTGCACGGGGGGTGCGGGGAGGCGGAGGTTTATTTACAAGGTGTGGCTTTAGAGTTTAATCTTTCACGTTACAAAATGCACATAGTTGCAAAAAGACGTGTGTGCATATTTTCATGTGTGTGATTTTGTTAATTTTGATAAATTTGGGCATTGATTTAATAGTGCACAACAATGTAAACCATTTATATTGTAATTTCTTGTCAATGTTTGACTTAAAGTTTTAGATGGTTTAAATAAGCCAATTGTAATTTTTTTTAACATTCAAAATTTTCCAAAAAACATCAATAATGCAAAAACGTCATGTGCTCCTTTGGGCATCCAAAGATCAAAACTTGCAATAGCATAAACACACACTACCAAATCTAGTAAACCATATATGTTTGTTTTGTCTTCTCAACCAAGTTTGCTAGCACTTCTTTAGTAAAGTTTCTTTTGGAAGGGAAAAATACAAGAGCATAATTACATTACAAATGTTTTAACTAAATACTTTTAGCAAATTGAATGGGCAAATGATTTTTGACAGCGAGAAGATCCTAGTTTTCCAAAATATTTTTGGTTCACAATATCCTTTTTATTAACATATGTGGCCCCAAAAAAGGTTAGAGATAACACAAGTTATTGTAAGCCTTTTCTTTGTAGGTTATCTTTCCATTGTTCACGTTTTCCTCAATTGTTTTTGCAATTAATTCATGGTTTGCATCCACATGTTTCTTCAATGTAGTTATACAATTAGATATAAAGCATCAACCCTTTTAGTTAACTTTGTCCTTTGGTTGAAAGCTACAGAAGACATTATATTATTGTAATAAACTCCATAATGCATTTAGTTGTGAAACATTACATCCATTTTTGTCCCACTTTTAACACAATAAAATGCCCCAACACGAACAAATTATGCCATGAAGTTTCCAATTAATTTTTTACTCATGCAATTTCTTTAGGGTTAAAAATAATGTTTTAAAATTCTCTAATTTCAAATTACTTGGCAATGTCTCATATCTTTTAAACTTTTCCTCCTCACTTCCATCCTTAAATCCATGTGGTGAGAAGGCCATTTCAAATAGAGAATTGAAGAGGAAAAGTTTAAGTGTTCACATTTCATGAATTGACCATTTCAACTAAGCCCTTGCCAACTTTTTACTTTCAAAAGAGATTAGGTATTCCTTTTTGCATAATAACCCCACTAGTAGCAAACCCAATTGCGAAAGTGATAACGCTTTGTGGTCACCATCAATAGAGCTGAAATTTTGAACAGATATTGAAGACATATATCTAATGTGTCTTCTAAAATCTCAAGGAGTTTGGAGTTGTTGAGAGCAAGTTATAAGTCATTTTGTGTTCGGGTCCCAGTTTGAGGTGACTTCAAGGAAGTAGCAAGATCTATCATTTCATGAAGTTAAATGAATTGAAATTTTGAGAGAAGGTAGTAGACATAGTTGTTCATGTTTCACCAAAATTTTAGATTGATCCAAGGTCATATGTGAGCGGTGTAGCTTTGAAAAGTTATTATGACGGAAGTTTGTTTTGAGAAGACATCAAAATAATTTTTTGAAGTGGAGCAAATACAACTTGGGAGAAATTGAAGAAAGGAGTTTGAAGATTGGGAAGTGCATGTACATTACAAAGACCTTCATACAAAAGTGTGGTATGTAATCATGTATTTAATACCATACGAAATATTATATAAGATATGTACATATACGTAAAACCTATGTATAATATAAAATTTCGTATAATACTCAAGACATACATACATATGCAAGGTCCATCTTGTTCAACCCTAACCTTAACTCTAATCCTATAAACCTAAGGAAGGAAAACCTTAATCCCATTCCTAGAAACCCAAGGAAGGAATTAAAATCATTTGTGAAACCCCAAGAAGACATTGAATGTTGTTTTGAGAGATGGCGGATGGTCTTTCTCAAATTGCAATTGAAAAACTAGACAAGAACAATTTCCATGTCTGGAAATTTAGGATTATGAATTTCTTGATGGGGAAAGGCTACTAGGAATTCATAACTAGTGATGAGAAAAAACCTCCTCTCCCAGAAAACCCTACACAACAACAAATTCAAGCCAATAAAACTTGGCATGAAAAAACAAGGAAAGTTTTGTATTAGCTTTCTGTGAGTGTGTCCGATTTCATGATTGTGCATATTCAAGATGCAAAATCACCCAAGCAAGCTTGAAATACATTGGTGAAGATGTATAACACTAATACATAAGCCCGCAAAATGCAGCTCAAGCAAGAGTTGCATAATCTACAAAAAAACAAGATGAACATTAGTGACTATTCTACAAAGGTGAAAAACCTTGCTGATGCTTTTGCATTTATAGAAGCCCCTATAAATGATGAAGATTTAGTGGCCGTCACCTTGAATGGACTTGGAAAAGACTATAGCTAGTTTCAAACTTCAATTGTAGTTCAAGAAACATTTCCCAATTTCCAAGATTTAATAATTCTCCTCATAAGTGAAGAGATGAAAATTGTTGGTACTTCATCCAATGGAGGATCACAAGAAAATGTTTTCTATTCAAATATTAATAGAGGTAAAGGTAGAAGTAGAGGTAGAGGTGGTAAAACTTCATTTTGAGGTTGACACGGAAGCTTACATGGTGGACATCATTAACATGAAGGTCAAGTTCATGGAAGTGGACGAGGAAACTTTGGAAGAAGGGGAAGTCAAGGAAGTCGCGGAGGTCGTGGTGGAAGTTATCCAGGTCAACAACCAAATAACGATTCAAATTACTACTACTGCGGGAAACCTGGGCACATGGCGAAGAACTGTTATCAAAGGAAGCATGATGCACGAAATGGAAAATTGCAACAAGATAATTATGCATCAACTAACAATCAAGGTCGTGAGTAACTATTTGTGATGCAACACATGGCAAATTCAATGATAAGAGGTATATTAGACAACAATGTTTGGTATGTGGATTCTGGAGCTTCAAACCACATGACTAGTCATGGAGAATGGTTTAGAGACACAAAGGATTTGAAGACACTGGGGTTTGTGGAAACTGGTGATGACATTACACATCCCATCACAAAAATTGGCAAGGTGCCATTGTCCATGCAAGATGGGCAAACAAAGTACTTGAAAGATGTATTTCATGTTCCAACCATAACCAAAAATTTGGTCTTCATAGGCCAAATGGTGGAACAAGGTTTACAAGTGACATTCAACCCAAATGGATGTTTTGTGGAAGACATGAAAAACCAAGGCAAGTTGATTGTAAAAAGGGTAAGGAATGGACAAATGTTCGCCTCGGATGTGAACATGCCTGAGGTGAATTCCATGTTATTCACACATGGAAAAGGAGCTGGAGACATTGGAATTTGGCATAAGCATGTTGGCCATGTTAATTTCCAACGTTTTAAGCTTATGAAGAAACAAAATCTTCTTGGAAGTCTTCCTAAATTTGGAATAGAAGAGGTGATGTCAAAGGTTTGTGAAACATGCCAATTAGGGAAGCAAACTAGGCATCCATTCCCAATTCAAACAACTCATGTAAGTTCCAAACCTTTGGAAATGATCCACTCAGATGTGTGGACCACAAAGACAGAATCCATTGGAGGATTCAAATATTACATGAGTTGTTTCAACATTTTTTGAATTTCAAAGCAATGGTGGAGAAGGAGAAGGGTGTGAGCATCAAGTGCCTAAGGTCCGATGGAGGGGGAAAATATTTTTCAAATGAATTCAGTGAGTACTTGAAGGAGCATGGAATTCAAAGGAAGTACTCATGTAATTATTCCCCACAACAGAATGGAGTTGCTGAAAGGAAAAACAGGCACATTGTAAAAATAGCACATGCCATTTTGAATGAGAAGAATTTGCCAAATTACTTTTGGGCTGAAGCGGTAGCAACTTAGTTTATATCATGAATCGAACACCCACAGTGGAAGTTCATGGCATGACATCTGAAGAAAAATTCACAGGCAAGAAACTAGATTTTTCACACCTCAGAATGTTTGGTTGCATTACATACGTGCATGTTGTTAAGGAGAAGAGATCAAAACTAGACCCAAAAGCTGAGAAGTGTATCTTCATTGGATATTCTTTAGAACAAAAAGGATATAGATGTTTTAATCCTTCCACTCGGAAGTTGCAAGTGAATATAGATGTTGTGTTTGATGAGATGGTTAGCTGGTATTCACCACTGAAGGTAGCAGAAGAGGGAGAGGCTAGAAATGTTGATGTTTCATAAAATGTGGAACAAGAATCACAATTAATCAGTGGACCACAAGAGTCTTCAATTAGTGGGTTTAGTAGCACTCCATGGAAAGGAAGATTAAGATATTTAAACATTGTACATGGTAGTTTTCAAACATCATCTAGAAATCCTCATGTAGATGATGAGTCAAGTGATTCAGAAAAGAGTGTGGGTGAAGAATCAAGAATCCCTTTAGTTACTACTCCTAGAGTTCGGATGGCCAAGAAAGTTTTGAAAACACCTGACAACAACAGTGGAGTACGAAGATCCACACGAGTCAAGTACCCTGTACAAAGACTCACATATGATGGCTTTGTAAGTCATCATTATGCATACATGGTGAAAGTTATACAAGAGGTTGAACCCACTTGTTTTGAAGAAGCAGTTGGAAACCCTAAATGGGACAATGCCATGGATGAAGACATGGTGGCTTTAGATGCGAATGCTAGTTGGGAATTGGTAGCTTTACTAGAGGACAAGAAAACAATTGGGTGCAAATGGGTGTACAAAGTCAAACACAATGCAGATGGATTTGTGAATAGATAGATACAAAGCAAGATTGGTTGCCAAAGGTTATGCCCAAACTTATGGCATAGACTATGAGGAGACTTATAGTCTAGTTGCCAAAATGACAATTGTAAGAACAATCATTGCTATGGCAGCAACAAAAGGATGGTCAAATGGATGTAAAGAATGTTTTTCTTCATGGAGATTTACAGGAAGAAGTGTACATGGAACAACCACTAGGTTATGTGGACCAAACACATCCTAATTTGGTTTGTAGGTTGAAGAAAGCTTTGTACGGCTTGAAGCAAGCACCTAGAGCTTGGCTAGACAAGATAGGTCAGTATTTTGTCACAAGTGGATTCCAAACATCCAATGTAAATTTTTCACTATATGTGAAAAAGACAGATCATGGGATTGTAGTCATAGTCATCTATGTTGATGACTTGATTATCATAGGAAATAGTGATGTAAACATCTCTGATTTGAAGAAGCTTTTGAAGCAAAAGTTTGAGATGAAGGATTTGGGAGAGTTGCGTTATTTCCTCAGCATTGAGGTAATCCAGTTCCCTAAAGGGATATGGTTATTACAAAGGCAATATGCCTTGAACAAATTGACCGAATATGGGATGACGGGTTACAAACCCATTTCAATTCCATTGGAGCAAAATGTGAAGTTAAGTGCAAATGAAGGAGACCTTGCGGAGGATATCACTATATACAGACGCATAGTGGGGAGTTTGATTTACATGACCATCACAAGGCTAGATTTGAGTTATGCAGTTGGAGTGGTAAGTCAATTCATGCAAACACCACGAAAGCCACATTTGGATGCAGTGAGGTGCATACTGAGGTACATAAAACATACTTTGTGTCGCGCTCCCAAGTTCCTCGTAGACCCACTTGAGGGTCTAAGTATGTGGCAATGCAGAAGGAGTTGGAACTTGGGGCACGATCCCGACTTCCAGCACTAGAGGGGGTGAGAGGGGCGTGCTAGAAGTCCCGGGAAAGACTAGGAAGAATTGACAAGCTTACTCACTCACACGGGCCTGCATGGAACCACACAAAGTGGTTAGAACTCATTCTGGATCCCTTTGGTGTTGGGACAAGCCACGGGCAACACGGACACACAAGACTCACCACGGCCCGGACCTTGGGGGAAGCCACCACCTTCCCCCTTATAGTATACTCTGTGACTCGTCGCGGGGGTGGCATCCAAATGGCCATTTTGTCCCGGGACTCCCGGGACTCCCGCGTGGGAGTCCCGAAATCGCGCATTTTCGGGACTCCCGCGACT
>Ga0209611_10003758_pt1 | contig 26193 bp, 26 predicted proteins | sample S1TSphgellanicum_3_FD_187693 | JGI IMG/M metagenome (GOLD analysis project Ga0209611, IMG submission 187693) | Host-associated microbial communities from peat moss isolated from Minnesota, USA - S1T2_Fc - Sphagnum magellanicum MG (SPAdes) (version 2) | ecosystem: Host-associated > Plants > Peat...
TTCTTTTTGTTTTTTTTGTTTTTTTTTGGGGCTTCTTCTTGTCTCTCTTGCTTGTGCGGACACGCCACTTTGTTTTTTTGCTATTTCAAATATTATATCTTGCTGCCGAAGAGTCGGTCCTTACCCTTGTCTTTCTGGTCTGTTGCGATGGTTAAGGGGAATGTGAGTATGTACTTCTGACCTGTGACATTCGTCGGATTCTGTTTCATGGCAAAGTTACTCTTGCCATAAGGTATAAGGCATAGCTTGCCTTATGGTGAAGTTTTCATCTGCACTTGCTCTGGGTATGTGAGGAGAATGAATGGGATTTAGTTCACCCTAGTTGGTTTGCATCGCCCGCTAGGGTTACGATTTTGTGTATTAAGCAGCAGACATGTTTTGTTTACTTAGTGGTGCTGTCAATAGCTGCATTGTATTCAGCTTCAGATAGTTTTGCTGCTACAGCAAAATAATATGGTTTAATCTGTTGCTCATTTTGAACCTGAAGGGTTTGACTGAGTTGTAGGGAACTGTGGCAGTAATGGCGTATGATGCAGGAGGATATGGGGGGCGTGACTATGGAGGTGGTTACGATGACTCCTATGACGATCGGCCTGAATTCAGAGATGGGTTTAGAGATTTACAGCCCCCGGAACCAGGGTTTGACAGTGCAAATTATGTGCCTGATGTGGTGAAGACTTTTGTTGTCTATATGTACAGACACATTCGTGAGAAGAATGTGTATGAGATACATCAGATGTATGAAGGCAGTTTCCAGAAACTGAGTGAGAGATTGTTCAAACAAAGTAACTGGCCTGCTGTGGAGATGATTGCCCCATATGTGGACAATGACCATGTCTTCTGCCTGTTGTACAAGGAAATGTGGTTCCGTCATCTGTATGCGCGACTACAGCCCACAATTGAGCAACGATGTGATTCTTGGGACAATTATTGCAACCTTTTCCAGGTCATTCTGCATGGGAATGTGAATATGCAACTACCAAATCAGTGGTTGTGGGATATGGTGGATGAATTCATCTACCAGTTCCAGTCCTTCTGCCAGTATCGGGCAAAATTGAAGCAAAAGACAGACCACGAGCTGGCCTTTTTGAGGCAGATTGATGAGGTCTCTCACCCAAGTGCTGCATGCTCAAACAACTTCTTTTTCATTGTGTGCACTCTGTAATCAGCTACCTGATTAGAACACATTGTATCAGTAACCTGACTCCTATATTTGGCTCTTTTTTTCTGCAGGTCTGGAATGTTGTTGGAGTGCTGAACTACCTCCAAGCATTGATTGAGAAGTCGATGATCCTTCAGATCCTTGATGAGGAAAAGGATGGAAATCTCACTTTTACAGCCACTGATGGCTATGATTACCATGGTGGAACAAATGTGCTGAAAGTACTTGGTTACTTCAGCATTGTGGGTTTGCTCCGTGTGCACTGTTTGTTGGGAGATTATCAAAGTGGCCTTCATGCCCTTCTGCCCATTGATATTAATCAGCCTGGAGTTTTTAATACAGTCATTGGGTGCCAGATTACCACAATTTACTACTATGGTTTTGCCAATCTTATGTTACGAAGGTAATTTCCTTAGACAACACATTTACTACTCAATACTTTTTCTAAACAGTATGCTTATACTTGTCAATGGGTCTGGGGATGCAACAACCCTTCAGACTTACTATTGCTACTTCTGCCACAGAGGTGGCATTCCTTTGTTCTCACATGCTGTACTGGAGTGTAGGTATCTGGATGCAATCAAATCATTCAACCAAGTGCTTCTTTACATTTTCAAGACCAAGCAGTATCACCAGCGATCATCACAGTATGATCAAATTTTGAAGAAGAATGAGCAGATGTATGCTCTTCTTGCCATCTCCCTGTCACTCTGCCCTCATCCAAAACTAGTTGACGAGAATGTCAACAACCAGTTGCGGGAGAAGTATGCTGAGAAGATGCTGCGCATGCAACACAGTGATGAAGCAATGTTTGATGAACTATTTTCTTATGCATGCCCCAAGTTCATCACCCCAGCTCCACCCAACTATGATGAGCCCCTTGTCAACTTTAACCAGGTATGGGGTGCTTGTAAACCATGTGCTAAACCACAAGTTCTTTCATCATGTATTGCGTGTCTGCAGGCATTCCCTGTTACTTACTGAGATTCTCTTGGTTTTATTTTGGCCTTCCTAGCTTGCCCTATGTGGTGCAACTGACTCTGTCAAATTATTTCATAAGAGTTCTTTACCAGTCAGATTTTGTCATCCTTCTTTTGTTATAGTTCCAGGAAATCTCGTCATTGCTTTCTTTCCTGTAAATCATTCTGCTCTGAGTACAGGCATCACGTTGGAACTGTGCAGGATGCTTACAGGCTACAGTTGAAACTTTTCTTGTCAGAGGTGCGACAACAGCAGCTTCTCTCTAGCATTCGGAGTTTCTTAAAGCTTTATACCACCATCTCAATTGCCAAGCTGGCCTCATTCATGGATGTTGATGAACCTACTCTGCGGTATGCTTGACATTCCTCTGAGCTTCAAAAGGATTCTCCTCATGAGTATTACATCTATCACGTGATGTCACATCTACCTTCTATATGGTATTGTAGGTCTGAAGATGTCAGTGGGGATGTTGCTGTTGAAGTTCACAGAAATGGTTGTGACTGTTGCTAATTTTCACATTACTTCTTCCTTTCTGTTTTAAAAAAAAGAAAAGTTCTGCTCTCCTCTTTTTCCTGTTCAGTGACATGCTGTTGGATCTGAAAACTCTAAAACCTTATTCTCAGTTCACAGCTTACTTCTATTCAGGTTGACTTGAATTGTGAGTATGTGGAAGTTCTACTTTATAGCACAGTACCATGGGTCTGAGATTTGTGCTATTTTTTCCTTGCTTGGTAGTTGTATTTGTACAAAATGTTTGTTGAATTACTGACTTTTAATATTTATCCAATGTTCTTGTGTAGGGTTGCATTGCTCACATACAAGCATAAGACACATGTGATCAACAATGATGGCAGTGTTCTTTCTAATGCAGATGTGGACTTCTATGTAGATGATGTGAGTACTTTGTCCTTTCACTCACAAGCTGCTGAAAGGATTATTTGCAGTCTTGAATCTCATATCAACCTCTTCACCAGATACTTAACTGAAATGATTTCTGTGCAGGATATGGTCCATATTGCAGATACAAAAACTACCAAGCGCTTTGGGGATTACTTCATTCGTCACATCTCAAAGGCATGTGACTTTCTCCCTCCTGAGGTGTCTTTAGGGTACTTTGTGTAGGTTCGATATTGTAGGTTGATTCACTATCAATGGCCTGCTTTTGTATCCCCAAATGGGCTGAGGTTGGTCATTTGACTACTTGGTTGTCAATTCAGCTATGTACTGAAGAAGGTAAGGGAGTGAACTATTTTTTTGAGATGCATAACAACTTTATTCTATTCAGGTTGACTTAAATGGTAAGTGTGGAGAAATTCTCAGAACTTGTAAATACATGTTTGAGATTTGTAAGAAGCTAGAGGTGTTTGAGTCCATCTGAGAGAAAGCAGGTCTCTAGTGATAAATGCCATAACAGCGGTTGCCCCCAGGCATTAGTCCCCTCTGTGTTGTTGAGGATATTTACTGTTCCTTGCTTTGTATAGTTTTGCATTTGTGGTTTGGGTCACTTCTTGACGAGTTGCCCATTTCTGAGTTTATTCAGTGTGGATGGTGGCAGTTTGACGAAATTATCAATGATTTGGACCGGGTCCAGCTGGAGTGAGGGAATGGGTGCTTAGTCATTGTCATAGACAAGATCATGAACTGAATCTTTACCATGTGTTCAAAAGGTTCTTTCCAGATTGTGAATGTCAGCAATATGAATTTTTGTAGCTGCAGCTTTGCTTTTGTAGGAGGTTTCCAATGCAATCATTTCCAGCATCCCATTCTGTCTGCAATACAAATGCTTGAGATTCATGTTCCAGAAACATTTGTGTGTAAAATCTTGAATGGCAGCCTCCATCAGAGCTATGTTTTTCTTAGTACCATAGTATTTCTTTAATGTGTGAATCCAAGACTTACTGTCAGTTCAATGCCTTGGACAGTGAAGTCTGCAGATTGTTGCTAGTTTATACACTCCCCACTTTGACATCTGCTTTGTGCAAGAGGAGAAAATGCTTCTAATTATAGTTTTGTGTGTAGCTGTCACATGTAAACAGGTGTGAACAAGTTTGTTGTGTTCAGATGTGGAGACACTGAATTTCACCATTGATGGATGGCAGTCACTAATTGGTACTGAAAGCTATTGCCTGCTGGTGAAGTGTGTCAGTTTCTGAAAAACCATAACAGGCAACTACACTACTCAACCCTTTTCCATGGTTTAGGGTTGGATGTTTGTTGCACTAAACCTAATTTTCTGTATATTTTAATTCAGTGTGACCTCTGTTGAAGCCCAATTCTATGTGAACAGGGTTTTTACTTTTAGTTTGGTGTTTGTGGGTTTTGGTGGGATGCTGCCCATCTTTTTGTGTATAGTTTATATGTCTGACTTTGTTAGTTGTGATAATATTGGGTACCATTCTATAAGCATAGGACATTTACCTTGAACAGCCACAAAGATGGATGATTGGATTGCCTAATGACCTTTATTTATAGCTTTGTCCACAAACTTCATAGTTCTTTATTCAAATCTCCGAGTTTTATAAATTATTTCCAAACTATGTCCATCATCAACTCCCCAAAATTATATCTATATCCAAAGTCCATGGAAATCATCTGGAACTTTGATAATACATTAGGTGATTGTGTAGCATCCTTCTAGTTGCTACCACCACCATTGAGCCGAATCATTATGATTTTGCAGGTGTCATAAAACCTTCAAAGAATGAACCAACTGAAAATGGATAAGGCTTATAGACCAATTAAGAAATATAGGTGAGCAAATACTTATACACAAGAGATCCAGTTCTGCACAGATGCATCTCACTTCCACTGCAAGCAAGAATGGAGGAGTGAGCCAATGAATGGACCTGTGCAATGGAATTGTGTCCATCATCTCTATAAGAGTGGAGGAGTGAGCCAATGAACGAAACTAATTCAATGGAATTGAATGAAGTGAAGTGAATAAAACATGTTCATGTGCAAGCAAAACAGAACCAGCCCAGCAAGCAAGTGGAGTGAGCTTACAAAGGGTGTGAACCAGTGGTTTTTTTCCAAGAAATTTTGTGGTTTTTGTGGAACAAAAAATTTCCCATTGGTAATTATACAATTTTTTCAAACTCCAATGGACAAAAAGACCCAAAAAAACTGCAATAAATTTACAGGGTGAATACTTATATAACAGGCTCTCTAGCATGTCACATATATATTTTGGCATCGATGTAGTAGCCCTGGCTTAAAGTTTTTAGTTATAAAGCAGGATATTTTATGTCTGATAATAATGTCTTTTCAAAATGCAGAATCACATTTCCTTTTCAAAGGCACATTTTGTATTTATATTATCATTATTAAATAGTCGACCTTAGGAATCAAATTTGAAACATGTGTTTTAGGTCGGGTAACTCTCTAGGGTGAAGGCATTCCTGAAATGCGAGTTAATCTCAGCTTCCACCTCTTGGGGCACTCATTTCAAGAATGCCCTCACCCGACAACAATGCTAGCAGGTGAGTGGGTGAGCAAGCTCATGCAAGCAAGAAGGAATCTTTAAAAATATTTCATGTCACGTCGTAGAATATTCTTAATATATTCATCTATCATGTGGAAATAATATATGATGTGGCAAAACATTTCATGCCTTGTCATAGAATATTTTGTCAAGTCATGTGTGATTTGTTGTGGAATCAACAATGATTTATGGACTCTAAATATGGATTTAGTTAACATTGTTGTCAACAGTAGCATCATGTGAAGGTTTGAAGTCAAAAGAAAATACAAAGATACATTTTATCATTCTTAGTGCAACCAATGCTCCAAATATCTAGGGCTTTTATACAAAACTTCAATATTTTCAAAATTGTTGAAATGACAAAAAATTGCATGCTTGAGAAATATTTGATGAATTTGCATTAATAAATATATTAGTTCTTCAACAAACATGTGCTATGATGGCAAGGTACTATGGTATTCTACAAAAAAAGACAATATACATGGGAGCAAGTTATGATTGTCAAAGGTTTTATTATTAATAAAATGTATAAGGTTTTAACAAGCCACATTCTTTGATGCCACACCACTAATGTATATTGGATGAAAGCACACTATGGTGGCCAAAAAATGAGTCACAAATATATTTTTTGAAATTGTGCTACTTTCAACTTCCACCAAGCCAATATTAAAAGAGATTTTCATAAATTATACTCAAAATAAGGTAGTTCAATAGCCAAATAATGCAATGTCAAAAGAAATTATATATTTTTATTAATATTAAATGATTACAAAGTATATTTATGAGAATTTATATGTTGTCACGATATATTACAAACTGCAAATATATTTTTTAAGTGATTCAAATAATTGCAAAACTTGATGAAGTACTTCATCATATATTGAATATGAATTGATTGTACCATTTCAATTACAACTGAAAAAATTTACTCATGTGATTTCACAAAAAACATCTAGGCAAGTTTTTCATTCAAACGAATATAAATGTGTTGAAAAAAAAACATTTTGTTGAAAAATTACTTCCATTTGAACGGTGACAAAAATTATTTTGGAGGTTTTTGTATCAAAATCCATTTTATATGTTTATCAAAATGTTAAATGAAATCAAAGAAAAAAATTTCCCCAAAATATACCAAAATATAACCCTAAAAAAATACATTTTTTTACTTAAAGTAGCCCCCTGTAGTGTGGTTTCACCTTATTCACCAAAACAAAATAACATATACATCTCATAAGAATGATTAAAATAATACATAGTGGAGGAAAATTGTTAGGCTGTAACTAAAAACTAAACTTTTTACATAGTTGAAGCAACTACAACAAGCTTGATGAATGAGAAAAACATAATTGATTTGAAGCAAATGCAATTGTGATGTACTATTAATAAAATCCAAATGTTGCAACCCTAACATCAAGTTCACGATTAAGTGTGGAATGCAAGGGCACACGAGGCCAAGAAACTTTGTTCAAGAGTGAAACACACCTTCACAAGTGGTGAAGAGTGCAAGAGACTAAATCCGATGACTCCCAAGTGCACTCCCATTTTGGGGTTACATTCGTGCAAAAGCCTCGAATGACATTTGACTCCCGACCACAAATCCCCTTAGAGCATGGGTCAATGATCTTTGATTGGGGTGTGCAATACACCATTGGAAAGATATTTTTGAAAGCTATAAATTATTGCCTTCACATGCTCCAAATAGGTTTGATTTGAATAAAATATGAATGTCTAGAATTTTAAGACAACAATAGTCCTAATTTTGGGACTCCCACTTGGGAGTCTCAAAAAAAAATGCCATTTGGATGTAGCCCCCATGGAAAGTCACAATGTATATTATAGGGAGGGGAATGGTGCTTCCTCCCAAAGGTTGCAACCCGTGTAAAGCTTGTGCTTGAAATTGTCCTTATTAACTCCACTGCACCAAAAACATTGACTTACATTAACCACCCTCTTTCCTTGGTTGTGTAAGTTGATTTCATTTTTAACTCTTGTTTATGAGTTTGTCCTCATCCCATGCCAAAACTCCAACATGCCTTTGTACCCCCCAAGTGTTGTGAAGTAAGGAACGTGCCTTAACACTTTTTTTTTCATTATGGAACCCACATTTAGGTTTCTTAAGGAATTTGGGGGCATGTCACCAAAGGCTTTAGAACACATTAACAAATGCTTTAAACTTCATCCCAACTCCATGTGTAGTAATGAATGAAATCTTCCATGAGCTCACAAAACATAATCATTTGAAAGACGTGATACACATGTTTACATTGCACATATGCCCCATGGCCACCCAAAGAAATTTTCAACATTGCAACAAAGTAGACACATGAACAACCAAGGAATTTCCAATAGTGATGTCATATCGTTTGTCATCAAAATGAATATTGTACATTCGTCCATACCTAGGTGGCGAAACATCCACAATCGGGAAAATAATGCATTGGAAAAGTAAAATGCCAACCTCCCAATTGTTGGTGTGTAGTTATGTTATTTTGAAGACAAAAGGTTGTTTCACCTTCTTGCCACCATGAGTTGTAGGTCAACAACTTGCATCAAACGGCCTCACAAGGCTATAACAATTCACCCCATGCACATGGGAATTACTTGAACCAAAAGATTGGAAGCCAAATAAACTTTGAGTGTTGTTTCTATGTAGGCAATCGAAGCAAAACCATGTTTCTTCTAAAGTTATTACCTCCTTTTGAGTCAAATTAGTACCTTCTTGGATGGGCCATACAGTTGGAACTATAGGCTTAGCAACTACAAATTTTCACGTCCTACCAACGCAATGGTTCAAGTCATCAAAACAAAACCAATGCTTATGGTGCTCGAATGATTCATTATGATATTAGACCCATAAACCTGAATAACATGGAGCAAAGGTTCCATTTACAAATTTGTAAAAGTTGATCCTTGCTTTGCATGGGAGCACCATGGTTTTCTACAGTGATGAACATTGAATTATAAAATTGGGTGGGTACATTCAATACTCCATTGGCCATCAATACAAATATTTTCCTTTAATTCTAGGCCACCTCAAGATCCAAAGGTAACAAATTATTGGAACCAGAAAGGGGTTGTTGATTGTGTACATCCTCCACCGTATTGGGTTCAACAATAAGAATGGTTACTCATGGATAGGAAAAATTCCCACAATCAAGTCAATGGGAATCTTCGCCTGCACCAGGAGGACAATTAGTAGGTCGCTTGGTAGACCCAAAAACCTCTTCTCCCTCCAACTACGGAAGGTGATTTGTAAAGGATGACCTAGACATGTAATCTATGACAACTATCACAAGTCTAACATCATCATTTGATCCTTGGGCCCTCTTCAACAACAATTCATCCTTATCAGGTCCATAACTAAATGGACCACCTTGCAAAAACATCTATACAATGTAGATTATTTGAAAGCACGAACATAGTTATTAAACGTCGTTGTGTATAGAAAAATGTCATGTTTTTTCGATTACTGCAAGTAGATGTTATGAACACTTTCTACCAAATTGCAAGTGGGCATGTCCACCCACTCCTCATCATTGAACTTTTGCAAATCAAAGGAAACAAAACTTCACCAAAATATGAAATGTCACAAAGGAGATGAGGCCCAAATGAAAGTAGAGTGTAGATGGAATTCAAATTTTGAATTATTGGAGGAGAAAGGGAGTCATAGGAAGTTCGTAGGTGAAATACTCGCATGGATCATGTAACCTCCCCATTGTCTAACACAAAAAATGCCAAAAGTTAAGCCAATTTGCAACTTATGGACACCTACCTTAGAAACAGCCCTTAATGAAAGCCACCAACAACAAATTAGAACATAAAAACTATCAGCTCCTTAAGAGATGTTACGCCCTTATATTAGTGGCAAAAAGTGATGTGTTGATCTTACAATTTAGGTTTGATAAGCCGCTTGGTATGCCTATTAAATGATTGAATCTAGTGGAATAAATATGTGCACTCCTTATCAACCATCCTCATCGAGGGGTCCCTTCATCCATAAAAAATTATGATCATGTTCCAAGTTGCTTGTGCATTATCAACCATGAAGCCTTTGAAATTTAGTTTCAGAACCTTGTGTTTCAGCATTGTGTCATTGAGTTTTGTCCACATTACTTGTTGAACCTCTTTGTCCTTAGAGTGCATGTCACAAATCACAATGGTCATCATTTTACAATAGGTCGAATCATATACATGACAAAACATAGTTGTCCAACTAGCCACATGCTTCACATGATCAAACATGATCCAAACATTCTGCAAATCCCCTACAAGTTGCATTTGTGTGACAAGACTCATTCCACTCCCCACAACATTTATCGACATCTTGAAAATGAACACCTTTTGTCCTAAAACTTCAAAAGTTCAAGGAAACAACTCTCTTGGATGTAATCATAATGATTCTTGGACTTTAATTCAAAGATGTTATCAATATAACCACCCCCTAAATGATGATTGAAATAAACAACAAGGTTATGAATGTTGGGAAAGTTCAATTCATAGAACTTGTCCTAGATGTGTTCCAACTACTCACCTTTGAGAAGCTCCATTTTGCCATTGTTACAATCATCAAACAGATGCTTAGCCAAGAAGGTTTTATTAGCATTGAAAGGAATCACAAATGTTTTTGCATAAAGTGTGCAAACAACTTCTTTTGTGATCAACTTTCTAGTTTCGTCCAAAGACTCTTTGCATTTTCCATCTACAACAAGATGATTATTTACCCCAAGATGAATCGTTGTTCTAAAGAGAGATTGGAGTTTATGCACAACATAATAGGTTTGCCCACTGCAATCAATGATGTAGAGGGGAGGAGCATGACAAAATTTGCATCCAAGTGAAGAAGCCAACAAAGTTAGTTGCATCTAACCTACGATTGGAATATGAACACACTCACCACACCAAAAGATTTCATTGCGAAAGCCAGAGTGCACAAAGTAATCACAATCATCTTGCACATAATGCAAATGACCCATCCAACGAGTCTTTTTAAAGTTTAGCTCAAAACTATTTTTGATATTGGTCATGATCACCTTGCACCAAGCATGCCCATCGTACTTTTTGTCTATGCCCTACATTTTCAAAAGGCCATGAGCATTGGGGAAGCACTAGCAACAATTCAAACAAGGGATCCCCATCGAAAATAGTCGGCAAGAATTGGATTTTTTCAACATGCATCTTGTCATAATCCAAATTTCGCAGCTTGTTGGAGGTACGTCCTAGAAGCACCATTTCACACAAGTAAGAAACCATAGACTAAATACTTCAGAAAGAGGTGGAAGGCTATGATAACAAGGTAAAAAATGGTCATGATGATGGAGATTATGGTTGCGGGGAACAAGATTGAAAAATCAAAATTTGATGGTACCATGGACGAAGGATGGGGCATGAAGTCATCACCGAAAGAAAAATCAGACAGTTCAATGAAAATCGATGAAGTAGTTGCGTTTAAAAATAGACGACAAATGTCGTTAATTTCATGTTTTTGTTTCACAATCTTGACCATAAACCCTATTATTATTGGTGTTAAGATTGTTTTTTGAGAGTTATGAGTAAAACTATTGCCAACAATGCGATAATGCCCACAACCAACCACCCACTATCTCCCTTGAGAAGAGATCATAGGAATCTAGTACATCAAACTTAAGACCAAGTTATTATAATCATACGAAATATCTTTGGATATATGCAAGGATCTTAGCTAAAAAGAAAACATAGTGCACAAACATTGTTTAAAGACCAAGATCATCCTTGAATTGTTGACCATGATGGTTAGATCTAAGTATCCAAAAGCATGAATTATCGCCATGTTATTAGGACACACGGCCAATATTGAAAAAGAAAGAAGGTGACACATAGTGAAATGAAATAAAATGCACAACACAAATTTGAATGTTACAGAACACAAGGAACGAGGAATTCAACGAATAGTATGGCTATAATGATAAATTCGGAAACATGTTCCAAAAGTAAAAACTTTGGAAAGATTATTGTAGCCAAAGATTATGGAATTTGGGATAGACAATTAAAATGGAACGGGTGATCAAATTGAAACCATCATAATTCAAGACCTTGGCTGGATTTCATTACTTGAATTCCATAATTGTTCTTGAGACTAAAAAACAAATGAAAAATTAAAATGAAGTGTTGAAAATAGTTTTAAAATGTAGAACAATCAGGAAGATTTGGCATTCAATTAATTCCTTGTTCATCAACAACAATAATGTGACACATGTGCATCGACCACAAGGACATATGAAATAGAAAAATAATATATTGTCACCACGACATGTTCACCCATGTGTGACCCATGTGCACCCATGTGCGGCCCATGTCCACCCATGTGGGAACAAATAGTGAATTATGAATTAATTACAAATGAACTAGAAATGAACTAAGATTTAATTATGGGGTGTAAATTTTTTTTAAGTGTACAAAAATCTTGTCACACCATCACCTTTTTTTGTCTTTTTTTCCTAATCCTATTTTACCATGTAAAAACACATTTATGGATGATTATGATGGAATCTAAAATTGAAATGGTTTAAAATATAGTCCTTTTGAAATATTTGACAACTTTTGACTCATTAGTTTTATGGGGATCAAGATATAAGGAAAAAAATGACTACAGAAAGCACTAGGCCTTTTTCGTCCTATGTGGTACACCTTAAAAGATTTTCACCTTATGAATTAACTAAGATTTAATTGAGATTTAATTAAAAGTGAATTGTAAATGAACTAAAGGATAACTACAAATGAACTAAAAGTTAATTAGAAGTTAATTGAAAGCTAACTAAGAATGAATTGAAACTAAATTATGAGTTAGGTATAAGTTAATTATATTTCATGAATGAACTCCATGGTGTTGGCATTCATGGCATCACTTCCCCTTTTAATGATGAGTTCCACAAGGAGTGAACTTGGGCTTGTTTGAGTATCATTGATGAAACTCATGAACCTTTTCCATGGTGTTTGATAGGATTTTGATTAGACCGCAAGTGTGTTCACTCACATCATACCCATGCCAATGAATAAGATATTGGAATTGACAATGAAATATCCTTGAATCCAAAATGTCCTCCACTTCATATTCATGTTCACCATTGATTTCAATAGGTGGAGGGGGATCGTGAATTCTTCCTATATATAATGGCAGATGCATGGTAAAGTTCCAACAAGGAAACATGAAACACAAGATGGATCTTCATAAAATCTTGAAGTTTGAATTGGAAAGCCATGACATTGATTTGTTTCACAATGAAAAATGGACCTAACCTTTAATGATCCAACTTCTCTAATGGTCTTATTGTCTTGATATGTTGTTGTCAAAGCCAAACCTAGTCCCCGACCTTGAAGTGGGGTCATTCCTTCCAATGTTCATTAGCATTCTCCTTGTATCACATTTGCGTTTTTTCAAGGTTAGATATAAGTTGAATTTAAACATATGTTAACCACATGGTGTGATCTTCAATTGTTGGATTCACAACTTTGTTCACACCTTGGATGTCAAACTTGAGTTGTAAACTATTGTTGTAACCATAGAAAAATGTTTGTTAGGTTGATGAATGTATTGTGTTGTTATAAACAAACTTTGCCATCGCTAAAACTTTTGACCAATTATCTTGATGATAATTGGTTATAGATCATAGATATTGTTCCAAGACTTGATTGACTTGTTCTATCTACCCATCCATCTAAAGGTGGAAAGTTGATGACAATTTCACCTTCACACCTAAAAACTCAAAGAATCACTTCCACAACTTAGATGCAAACTCAAGCCCATGATCAAAAATGATATTTTAAAGAAGACCATGATATTGAAAAACATGATCAAGGAATAATTTGGTTATTCCTTTGTTACTTATTGTTAAATAATACACAACGAAATGAACCATTTTTGTCAAACAATTCACCACCACCCAGATGGAATCATAAGAACTAAAAGGTAGAAGATCTATGGTGAAGTCCATGGAAAATAAAAAGCACAAGGATGTAGGGATTGGTAATGGTTGCAAAAGTCCGTGAAGGTGATGACAAGGATTCTTTGCTCGAACACAAACATCACAAGATGCAACAAACTCCTTCACATATTTCCAAAGTTGTGGTCATCAATAATTTCAAAACACTAACTCCATGGTTTTATTGAATCCTAAATAACTTGTAGCCAAGGCTTTGTGTTTAGCCTAAAGAACTTGAAATCAAATGGGGCCATTAGGAACATACAAAAAACCATTGCAATATAACAAATCATCTTGAAACTTGAACTTGACATGATCATTGGAAAAAATTTAGACTTGATGATGGTTCCTTAATTAACTTTGGATGCCAAGAACAAAAGGATCCTTCTTCAAATCTTCGTGAATTTGACAAAAAACGGTTGTGTCATCAAGAGTTACCGATAGTACCTAAAGTCAAAAATGTTATAGCTTGAGAATGACATCACATTGTTGTTCATAGGTTGCATCTCCTTCCTTAGGCGTGAAGTATAAACAATGAAACAACACATCGGGTTTGCCTTCCTAGCACCCAAGACGATATGTGATGACAAACCGGAATTGGGACAAGGAGAATGCCCACCGATCTTAATGTTGATTTAAAACACAAGCAATCATGAAATATTGGAGGTTCTTGTGATCAAAATACATAATGATTTTCATGTTGAGCTTTTTCAAATAAGTGACACCACTCTTCAAAAGCATTGACAATGGCCAAGAATTTTTATTCATGAATTTCATAGTTAGTTTTAACAAGAAAAAACTTATGAAAATGAAAACCCACATGATGAAAGAGATCATCATCTTTAGGTTGTGAAAACACAACTTTTAATGCAAAATAAAAAACATGTATCTCCAAGAAAAAAGATTTGGAAGGGTTTGCATGAATAAAAAATGGGGTAGTCATGAAGGAAACCTTCAAAGATTGGAAGGCAATTTCAACTTTTGGGTTTCCATGAAAAAGGTTGATCCTTCCGAATTAAATGAATAAGAGGGGCCACAATTGTGGAATAGTGTGTAATGAAATGCCAGTAAAAATTAGCAAACCAAAAAAAACATTAAACATCATGAATAGAATTTGGGGTAACCCAATTCATAATGGTTTGAACTTTGCAAGAGTCCATGTGTACACCATCTTTCAAATTGATGCAACTGAGGAATTCCACTTTAGTTTGATGAAATTCACATTTTTCCAACTTGGCATAAAGTCCAACTTCCCTAAGCTTGTCTAAAACAAGTCGAACATGTCATTCATGCTCTTCTAGGTTTTTGGAAAAATTTGAGGATGTCATCAATGTAACAAACCACAAAATCATCCAAGTATGCATGAAAAATATCGTTCATGAAATGTCAAAAGACAACAAGTGCATTCATAAAGCCAAAGGCCATAGCGTGTATGGAATGCAATCTTCCATTTGTCATTTTTTCAAATACACACCAAGTTGTATGCATCATGCAAGTTGATCTTGGTGTACACCTTGGCATGATTGAGTTGATCCAATAATCTTGAAATGAAAGGTAGCGAATATTAATTCTTGATGGTGAGTTGATTTAGCCCATGGTAATTGACACAAATTCAAAAGGATCCGTCCTTCTTCTTGATAAATAGGATTGGGGCATGAGTTGGAGACTTGGAATGTTGAATGAAACCTTTTTCAAGGTTTCCATCAATGTATTTTTATCAATGTTACAAGTTCATCTTGTGATAAGTTGTAGATGGGTCCAAATGGGGGTTCCACACCTTCGAGTCTTGGCATGGTTGGGTGGACCAAAATTTGGCAAAAAAAAAACTTGGCCCAAAGTCCATTTTGCAAGTATTATAGTGTGCATAGTGTTGACACATGATGACAAAATGATATCTATCCATTCTTAACATTTTTTTTCCATATGTGATTTGTACATTGTAAAGGCTAGTGATTTATATAAGTCTAAATTTTTAAAACTCAAAACACCTTTTTTTTAAAAGGCTATGGACTTTTAAAAATAGGGTGTGTTTTTTTGGTAGTCAAAAGTCCATAATGTAATACCTCCAATTCATATGATGCAAAATTGTTTTGCATTATTTTTATTAATACATTTTCACCTTGAAACCAATTCCTTAAAAAAGTTCTAGATCCATCATTGAACCAAATTAAAGTCCATTAACCTAATTGTAGTTGGTGTTACACCCCAATTTTTCAATTTCAAAAGTCCATAGCTCTTGGGATTTTATGTTTTTTTCATTAAAAAAATTGCACCATGTAAATATTAAATTCTATTAATTGAAAATGAGTTCCTATTAACTAAACCAACATATGTAATAATATATAACACTGGAAATCACACCCACTGCAAAAAAAAACCCCTTTTGACGCCAAAAGTGGTCCACCCTACCACGCCAACACCTTTTCTTCCAAGTCAATCGTGCAATCATATGATCAATGTTCTAGTAAGGTGCAACATTTTTCTTTTCAAACACATCTTTATAGCCTTTGTATTGAGAAGGGATTTCATGTTGTTGTGGCTTGACATCTATTGTCGAAGTGCATAAATCAAGAATGCATCCCCTTTATTTGCAGCATGCACGAATGCCTTCACTCCCATAAACAATGGCTTGAAAAACTTGGATTTTTGTGCACCAACAAGGTTTTTGAGATTTGGCATGTGTTTAGCCTCACCCAATTTGTTTTGAACATATGACGTACAAGTTCATGTGTTTCATCAACAATGTTTGTGATAGTGGCCTTACAATCCAAAGGTTCATGCTTGGGTGTTTCAAAATGGAGACTCCTTGCATGTTAATCCATTCGTGGATTATGCAAAATGAGCCAAGATAACCCAATGATGATTGGGTTTTTTGGGGACGAAATGACATTGAACACGACCTTGTTAGAATGTGACCCAATGTTGATCTCCAACACCTTGGCTTCATGTGTCATAGGTCATGAGGAGAGACTCTGACTATCAATGACTTCAATTCCTATTAGTGTGACTTTTTTCACTAAGGCCAACTTATGTTGTTGCACCAATTCCTTGTCAACAAAACATGTGGATGCACCAGAATCAAGCAATGTTTGAGTCTTTATTGTCATGGACTTGTTACATTTGATCATGATTGGTAATAAGAAATTGGGTGTTAGATTTGAAGACAAATTACTTTACCATTCCGAACACATGATGTATTGAGGTCCAATCTCAAGGTCCCTAATGAGATTAGATGTCTTTGTTTTTCGATTCTCCAAATTTTTAGTTAATGAGAAACTGGTATGTGTTGTATTGGACCTCATTTCTTGGGACATCCATAAGCAATGTGATTTGGTCCTCCACAATATAAATAAAGATTATTTTTATGTTGTCATTGTTTTTCTTGTTTAGTGAGGGGCTTGAATATTGTCTTATCAATTTGCATGGGATTGTCATTTGCTATTGATAAAACTAGTTGGGGTGGCATGGGGGGCGTGAAATTTTTCTGTATTCACAATAAGTCCCAATGTTTTTTTTAACAATGTTCAAAAAGATAGTTGTCACAATAAAAAAATTACACAATTGTTTAACCCAAGGTTGTGGGATCCGAGATGGTCAAAAGTAAGTCCTTCATGTTGTTACGTAGCCCAAATTGGAATTGTCTCATGAATGCAGCTTCATCCCATGAAATGTCATATGCCAATTGCTTGAATTCATATGTATACACAAATGTAGATCGTGATCCTTGATGAAGAGATCGCAACTTGCTAGTAGATGTGCAATTTCCATCTGAATCTCCAAAAATCATTTTGAATTCTTCAAAGAATGCTTCAAAGTTGTTTAAAAACAACATGATTATTTTTCAAATAATGGTGCAAACTAGGTTAGTGCAATGCTTGATGACAAAATGTTAATGCTTGTCCAACAAGGGCTAGTCCATTTGGATAGTGGTGAAGATGAAGTCGAATGACCAAACATACTTGATTGACAAAACCTTAAAACTTTGAACATGTCCCATCAAACTTGTTAGGAAGATGGATTCAAGGCTCCTTTGTTGAAATTTGCATTGTTGGAACACATCTTGATGACGTTGAAGCTTGGTTGTTTTGGAGATGCATGATAGAATCACAAAGAGATTGATTATTTTGTTGGACATGTCGAAAAACTTAAGAATTTCTTCCATGTAGGCCATTATTTTTCCTCTAAACGTAAACATGATTTACAAAATTGAAAGAAAAATACAAGAAATAAACAAAAGATGTAGGCTTGATGGGGGAGTCTATTCAAATTATCATGGGCATAAAAAGAATTAAACAATAAGATTTCCAAACCATATAAACAAAGGTAGGCTTAGTTCTAAATCTAGGTCATGGAATAATAAAATCAAAAGCAAAAACACAATGTGTGCATGATGTGAGTGCAAAAGGACTTTATTACAAAAACATGACAAGAAAAGAACAAAATCATGACAAAGAGATGTACTTAAAAATTGATGTTGAATAGATTAAAGGTAACATGGGATTCTATTTCTATTTGTACCCATTAGGCACTTAGCTTAAAGAAGCTTCTTAAAAAACTTCCAACCTACATGTGGCCTATGTTCATCCATGTGTAACCCATGTGCACCCATGTGTGGCCTATGTGGAATTTAATAGTGAATTATGAACTAACTAAAAGTGAACTAGAAGTGAACTAAAATTGAAGTATGAGTTAATTGAAAGTTAAGTAGAAGTGAACTAAAACTTAACTAAGATTTAATTAAGAGTTAATTAAAAATGAATTGCAAGTGAACTAAGGGATAACTACAAGTGAACTAATAGTTAATTGGAAGTTAATTGGAAGTTAATTAAGAGCTAACTAAGAGTTAACTAGAAGTTAATTACAAATGAGTTGAAACTAAACTAGGAGTTAGGTACAAATTAATTACAAGTCATGAATGAACATTTATATGAATGAATTCCATTGTGTTGGCATCTGTGACAAATAGTGTTCCAAAAATTGATTTTTTAAAAAACAAATTCAAGAAAAAAATTCACATTTTTCACATCAAAGTTAAACCCAAAAGTTGTACCCAACAACTTTGAAATCTCCATTTCTATCCATCTTTATGTGTGTTTTCTTAACCAATGTTGTTTGAAGTTTGAAATTCCATACCAAAAAACCGTGTTTTTCCCCCAATTGAATTCTAACTTAGATATATGGAGGAAATTATTGAAAAAGCTATGATTTTATTTACATTGTCATTTTCAACCAAGGAGAGGGTGGTGTCGTGAGCATATTGGGATAAAATCTTTTCCCTTTCCCTTCCTAGTAGCACCACTCTGCAAATTTTTCGTCTACCCACTAACTGTTTGATTAAAATGTTCAATATTTCACCCACTAGTAAGGAGAGGTAGGGGTTAGTGGACATCCGTGCCTAACCCTCTCCTTATTTGAAAACAAGGTGTCATGTTTCCATTAAAGTAAATAAATGATTTTGCATCTTGGAAAAACAACTTGATTGTGTCAATAAATTCATCAGCCATCCCCAACCTTTTCCATGAAACCTTGTCATAGGCCTTTGCAAAGTTGAGTTTGAGAAATATTATTTTTTGTTTGGTGCACCTTGCCCATCAATTATTTCAAGTGCCAAAATGTTTTTGCCAAATATGTGCTTTGGGGGAAGAAAAGTTTTTTTTATCACCATTAATCACCTCCATTAGGATCAATTGTAAGCGAAGTTGTAGAACTTTAACATATATTTTATATGCCATGTTCAAAAGTGAAATGGGATGTCGATTTCCCAAATCATTATCCTCTCCAAATTTCTATAGTACAGTTATCAACCCTTTTGTAATTCATTTCAGGGATTTTTTGGCTTCAATGGACCTTACAATCATACCATGGCAATCTGCCCCAATGATGTGCCAAAATCTCACAAATTTTTTTAATCACTATCCCATTAAGACTTGGGGCTTTTCCTTTGGCCATAACCTTGGCTGCAATTGAAATTCTCCTTTAGTGATTGCAACAACTAATGAATTGTTCATGGAATGGGTGAACTTTTTGGGGATGGCCATCGTGATTTTTTCCTTGAGCCTTTTAGTCTCAAGATTCATAGGAACATCATCATATAGCTCATTATAGTAAACACAAAATAAATTTTCTAGTTTTTTTGTGGTCATTGTAAAGGTCCCATCCAATTTATTCAAGGCTAAAGTGACTAAACTTCTTTTCATTTCACCCATTGCCTTAAAAAATTATTTTGAACACCAATTTTTTTTATCCATCCACCTTGTTCAAGAGTGAATGTGAATGCCTTCAACCTTGATATCTTCCAAAACCCTCACATTGTCCTTAAACTTTTCAATAATTTGCTGCAAGGACGTGTCTTGTGTGTTATTTTGTAACTTTTCTTGAGTACATGCATGTTTGGTTGTTGTTTTTCCTTCTTGAATTTAACAACTTTCCTAATATATAGAAAGCTTTGTAAAACTTGATCATTTTATGCATCTTCCCAAAAAAAGAATTTTCTTTTCTTTTTCCTTGCCAAATAATTTCAACATGTTTTTCAACTTTATCAAAAAACTATGTGTTCATTTTCCAATGTGTTTTCTTAATAAAGGAACTATTTAGTTCTAGCTCCATAGAGATGGGGTGATGATCAAACCTCAATCATGTCCTTGAATGATGTAGTTGTTGACTTTAACATTATCCAAGTCTTGAACTACAACTAAGTGAACTTTGTCTAAGCGAACTAAACAACGATCATGTCTTCTTTTTTTATTATGCCAAGAGAACCTAAAACTACCATTGGAACAAGTAGGTTTTTCTATGTTTAAAGCAATTTTTAGGGCCTCCTATGCCATTTCTTTCAATTTTTGAAAAAAATCTTTCACATTCAATTGACTTGTTAGAAATGGTCCTTCCACCGTATTGAAATCACCACATATTATCCATCTACAATATTTTTGCAATCTCATTTTTAGGTATTCCCACAACTTGCTTCCCTTAGCTAATTCATTGGGGGTGTGTATATTTAAGATGTTTATTGGTCCACCTAGAAGGCCTTCCATTTTTAGCCATTGACTTCTATTCTTGAATGTAATTTCATAGTGTACCACAAAATTGGCCCACTTTTTGAGTAGCATGCATGTCCCTCCACACCATGCTTGAATTAGTTTTTGTAACCAAGGGTTGCTTTAGTAGTTCAATAATGAACATCCTTTTAAATGCACTTTCCAAGGTTTGAAACCTTCACTCTTCTAAGTTCGTGCTCTTGAAGAAACACCGTGTACACACAGGGTGTTATCCTTCAAGTGAATATAAATCTTGAGTTTATGAAGAATGTGTAATTTTATGGGATAACCTTAGAATGGCGAGGAAATGATCTTGTGGTCCTTTCATGTTTCCCCCACAATAAGAAATAGGTATGGGGTTAAAAGGCAACCTTGTCAAACCCTTATTTTAATTGCAAATGTTTCATAACCTCCTCCTCATTTTGTTGTATTCCTTTTAAACCCTTAAAGCTCATAGAAGGATTGTTGGATGTTAAGTTTCACACTTGGGGGGTATCATCCTTTTGACCTCTTGTTGTTGTTTTTGCCTTGTGTAGGTTATTTTCTTTTTCAACAAAGGTTGATGTGTGCATCGGGCTATCTTTCGTAACTATTTCATCTCCCTCATCCTTATCCACACCAAGCTTTTGAAGCTTCATGCCATTCAAATTTTTCAAGGCTTGCCCTTTGTTAGATATTGGGTTTGCAAAATTGAGAGTTACATTATTAATGATTTTCACTAGTGACATCGGTGGTGATTGCTTTTGTTGAGCATTAGCAAAAACTTTAATTCCTCTTCTTCCCCATGTGGATTTATTTCTTAAAAGGCTAAATATTTAGAACCTTGGCAACTAGATTTCTTAGAGTCTATTGCTGCATTGATGCAAGATTTTGGTAAGGTGGGGGGGCTTTGGGATCAAACCTCTAGGGAAAGTTGGGGCATAATGTTAGGTTTTATTGAATGAACCTTTTTTTCCTTCCCTATTATTCCTTGGGAAGTGCTACACAACACAGTTGACCTCTGTACCCCTTTTAGCCATGTTACTTTTGATGCTAATGGTTTTCCATTGGGATTGGTTTAAATGGCTAAATGAGAACTTCTCGAGCTATTGTAGAGTCAAAGTTATGAACATTTTATTCCAAAGTTTCATCCTTATTTAGATTCATAACATCCACCATTTGTATATCAAAGATTTCATAGACTATTGCTTTGTTGGGTGTGAAACATGTTTAATGTGATTTTGATGGATAGACTTCCCATGTGGGAGTTTACATTGTGGGGAAAACCTTTCTTCATGCACTACCTATTCTCTATATGGGTGTTTATGGTCTTGGTTACGTTTGGTAACAACGATGAATCTTTGGTTGTCAACTTGGGGTCCCACAATCCACAAGCTTGTACTCCAAAATAGTTGCCTAGTTATGAACATTCCTTTGAAATTGTAACTTACCCTTGGAGGATGTCTAACCTTTAAATGCACAAAATCCTTCACCAAATGTTCAAGGTTGTTACAAAAATTTGCATCATATTGGAAATTGTTCATAATCAATGCTAACTTGTGCCACCATTGTGTTTAGATTGTGGAGCTCTATGGTCCAGCTTCTTTCTAGATTTACTACAATGTAGAATTTGGGGTTCTTTCTTATTTTGTTTGTATCATCAAAATTGAGCACAAGTCCAATTTGGCTAACAATAACAACCTCAATGGGTTTGTACTCTAAGGGTAATATATGTAGGGTAATCTGCATTGACAACTTTAATTTCTTAAGGCATCTGGGTTGAAAAGTTGGAATCCACATATGAAATATTGTTGTGCACCATTATGATTTGAATGGTATCAACATGAAGACACGTTTAGTAGTTTCCACATTAGGAGTGGATAGGTAATGAAAACCCCTTTTTGCATCCATTTAAAAATTGACATAAATATCCAGGCCAAGTATCTATTTATTAAGGAAGACCAACCATTCTACTATATGAAACTCAAGTAACTTGTTTCGAAGAAATTCGGCTATGATGCTATGTTTTGTGTGGATAATAATTCCATTCTTAACCACTAACATACCTTGGGTATTTTCAAAAATGGAAACATGGTATTTGAGAATCATACTTTTATGGTTTTTGTATTGCACCCTTTTGGTAAACTTTCATTTGGTTGGGGTTTGAATGGATGGACCTTACTATGTCTAATTGGCCTTGCACTTAGGGTATCCAACAAGTTTTTTGCCTCCCACATTGCACCATTTTTGTTTTGAGGGTGGTTCCACAAAATTGTTGTTAATGTTAGTGGGGGTGATAGGGTAGTTGATGCTATTTAATTTGCACTTCCTTGTATGACATTTGTGCCATTTGCAATGAAACAACATGAAAAACTCCAAGAAGCACACCAATGGTCAAGATTGAAAACCTAGACCAAGCAAAATGCAAAAGGACGCAACTTTGAGTCAAATGAAAGGCCTTCATTAGGAAAAGGGAAGAGATTTGAAAAGCATAAACAACAAAGGGCATTAATGAAATGCTAGAACCCACATGAAGAGGATAAAAAAAAATGGACCAAAAATAGATCAATTCAAAAATCAAATAATAACAAAACCCTACAAAAATGTGACATGTTTAACAATAAGATCACTAGAACAAAGCTAAGTGATTAAAAGCTCCACCCCTTTGTGGAATACTATGGTAGAAATTGCCAATCATCAACAATAGTGATGAAGGTTAATTAAAACAACAACTAATCTCTAAAACATTGAGTTCATAGGAGCTTAAAAAGACTTCCATTGTTTTACCAAAAAAATTAAAATAATGATTATTAAGTTAAAAACATACCAATTTCTAGTACTCATATAAGGGGAAATATTTTAGTGGATTTTCTAAGCTCAAGAGATGAGCTTGAGAGACCACACAATACCTATGGTATTTTCTACATTTAACATGTCCATTAATTTACTCTCAAGTTTGATGGGTTTGATTTGATTTATTTAGGGTTGCAAGTGTAACTTGTTGTCCTTTGGGGGACCTGAAAGGGCAAAAAGTTTTGTCAAGTCCTCTCTTGGTCATGAAATGGACAAAACCTAATGTTAAATTCTAGAATTTGATAAACTAGTTACCATCAAGGAAAAATGTTGTGGAATAAAGAAAGGAATAAGAAATGAAATGAAAACACATGAGAATAAGACTTGTTTAGTGTTTGCGTACCATCTTGTAGCAATTACTGTCTTGTAGCAACTACCATCATGCAATATCTACGGTCTTGTAATACCTACCATCATGCACATAACGTCAGTTGTAGACTCGAAAGAAGACCCCTAATTGCTTGCAAAGTTCTGGTAATTGCTACTTACCATCTATAGCACCTACAGACCCTTTATGGTTGCTCCCTACTGTTTACAACAACGTTACCTTCCTTGCAAACCCCAAATCTCATGTTTACCTCCTTGTTAATGCCTTCTAATGGTAGCTACCACCTTGTGACAAAAGGTACTTTCTATTTTGAAGACAAAAAATAGAAATAAAATAAAATATTGCTCTTGTAGAAGAAACAAAAAATTACTACATAAAAGATAACAAAACATTATGCAATCATGTAATGTGTACTACCTTTCCCTATTATTTAACATCTTCTAAGTAGAACAAAATATAAACAATATGATATACTTTCAACCATTTTCCATTGCAAAAATCAAAGTACAAGATATTTTCATATCTTCCACCTCTATCTCCAATGCCTCAAACACGCTACTTCCTAAGAGAAGGATCTCCTAGAAACTTTAATCTCAAATATCATTTCTAATACAATATGTAATATAATCTCTTCCTTTCCCTCCCTTAAGAGATATATAAGGAACTCAAGAAGGATATTCATCACACAAAGGTGGAATCCTTATCCTCTTAAATCTCCTTCTTCTAATCCCTTTCACACATCTTAGTTAAGGAAACTTCATTCATCGCTTATCCATTTGGACTAATTAACCTAGATGGTTTCATTACTTAATAAATAGAAAATGATAAATATGATATTTATCACTAGTAAGTGAATAATTATTAAGATATTTTTCTAAGTGAACTAGATTAAAATATTATTTCTAGTAACTAATATTATTTTTTATTAAAATTTCTTATATAATTAACTTTTGAGTATTTTGTCCCATGAAAGTAGTTCACTATATTAATGATACTACTATCTCTTAACATCCATGATGTCTAACCAACATAAGACAATTTTTACCCTTAACACCCAAATGAGAAAATTTAAAAGAAAAATTGTGCTATGCAAAGGGCTATTACTTTGCAGAGGCTCTAATTGGTTGGAGATTAGTTGCCATAGTCCAAAGTTCTATGGACTAGGTAATTGGGCAAGAGTGAGAGGTTACTGTGAATAGTTGAGGCATGTGAGCATTGAAACAATTTACAATCATTGGTGTGCTTGAGCTGGTTACCGGACATAACTATCGTATGGTAGTGCTGAGCTCATGGGTTATGGGACACATGAGAGTGTGAGTTATGAGGTTCAACCAACTAGCGACCACCAGGAACATGCAAAAAGGAATTACGGAGGTAATCAAAACTTCAAAAGGCAACAAGATATGGGATATAACTGGGAGGTCTTGTCCAATGATGGGTGTACTGCCATAGTAGTGAGACACTCCCTACAATCAATCGGTTATGTCAGGATACTAGTGGGGGGGGGGGGGGGGGGAGGGGGGGTGGGGCTTAGTTAGCACCTACCAGCCGATCCCTGTTTTGGGGATCTGCATTCCATTGCCCAACTCCAGGCTCTTTGGAATAAAGCTGCTAATTTGCAAGGTGCTGCTGCAGAAGAACTGTGCAGTGAGTGGAGTTTGTTGCTAGTGGAGACAGATTGCTGCTGAGACACTGAATCCTGATGAAGCCAGAGTCAGCTGTGACAATAATCTTGAAACACTACAAAAAGGAAAATATAATGAATGCTGGTGTGTGTAAGTAAGCAAGCAAGCAAGCAAAACAAGCAAGCAAGTACTCATCATGGTTGGCACAGTTTGTGTGTTTCCAAATTCTCTTCAAAACTGTGTTTTGCAGTTGGAGATAAGGAAAGAGGCAGCAAAAATCAAAACATTAATGTTCCCCAAGAAGGAAAGGAAAGCAAAGCAAAGGGAAATATGCCAAACAAAATATCTCTCTCACCTGACTGACAATTTTGATCACTTTACCAAGTGGTCTGTCTGCCTTTTTGAGGGTGACAAAAAAGAGTCAGGACATGTGAGAGCACTGGAGAGAAGCACTGTCTGTGTCCCTTGTTGCCCTCTAGGGTTTCCTATGGAGAAATACAAACTCTCTGTAACATCAAGGTACTCTCTATAGACCCAAAATCTTGTGACAATGTGCCCCATATCCTACACACCCTCAAGGTTTTGTTTGCTCCCCCCATTCATTCATTCATCCATCAGCACCTGAGTGCTTGAGCCTGCCTGTGTTATTATCCCTTTTCTTTTCTGTTAAACAAATAGGGGAAAAGCTCTCTCATTGTCAGCTTTTGAGATGCAGCAATATTTGTAATGGTAAGTAATAATACATTGTGACTCATATTAATTAGTTGTGAGGACCCCCCCCCCCCCCCCCCC
>Ga0209611_10003759_pt1 | contig 26176 bp, 24 predicted proteins | sample S1TSphgellanicum_3_FD_187693 | JGI IMG/M metagenome (GOLD analysis project Ga0209611, IMG submission 187693) | Host-associated microbial communities from peat moss isolated from Minnesota, USA - S1T2_Fc - Sphagnum magellanicum MG (SPAdes) (version 2) | ecosystem: Host-associated > Plants > Peat...
ATACATTGTCTAATTGGATTGTTCACTCTTCTGCTTTTGTTAAGAGTGTTCTATCCCTGATTGGACAGGTGCTCCAGGCTTCATCATGGATAGCCTGTTGACTGGGGTTGAGTTTATCAAGGGCTGGAAATGAGAACTTTTTTGTTGCCAAGTGGAGTATGCATCAGCTTGTACGAATCTTTATTCTTGTTCTTTATTCCCCTTACTCTCTCAAGGTCATGGTTTTGAAACATTGTACCATAGGTTTGGACATTTTTTGTGATATAAGAAGTTGAGGTTAAAACTGGACTTGGGGGCTTTGAAGTTTGAACAAGGTGAAGATTTGAAACACGGCAAGAGATGTAGGGGTTGACTCCAAATGTGTGTGACCTCCCCATGGGATTGACCATTCCAATTGCACATAAATTGGAGTATGTTGGATTGGGAGTTGTTTTGTTTTAGGCATATGATGAAGGATGTGACCTGTTGTTGATTATGCATCAATGATCTTTAACAAGCTTGAGTTCGAGTATTCATCTTATGAGTGCGAGGTTTTAGTTGTGATTTGGTCCATTGTCAATTTTAGGCTCGCATGGATTGCCATACAATTCCTGAGCATTCTTCCTTGTAAAATTGTGTATGTGTGGAAATGGCTGGGGCAAATTTGTGATGAGGTACTAGTGCTCACCATTTGCAAATCCTTGGGGAGCTCACTCCCTTGTCATTTTTGTGAAGCCTGCGGTAAAAGGGTAGTTTCTGAGGAGGAGTTTTTTTTTTGGCGGGGGGTTTTTTTACACCCTATAATTACATAATATTATAATATACAACATTTTTGAACATGCTGATTTTTTATATTCAACAATAGTCCTGGAATATTATATACCCTATTTTAATATAAACATTAAATTTACATTAAAATACATGGCATTATTTGTTAGAAATAAATTCATTCAGAGTCTCAACATCAGCACTAATTGTTCCACAAGAAGTTGTTGTGGAACAATGTTGTGCAACATTGGTACCTTCCTTGTAGTTAGCGAGGCACCGTACAAATCTATAAGGTACCTTAAGGTGCCTCTAGGGTCGCAGACTCAAATTATGTCAATTTCTTATGGACTAGGTAATTAATGAGAGGCTGTTGGTAATTACCAAAAATGGAACCAACCAGAAATAGCATTGAAGGTATTTCTGGCAATTGATGGTATTTCTGGCAATTGATGATCTCAAGCCAGTTATGAGCCATAGCCTACCATTTGGAGGTTTGAGGGTGACACCAGAAGAATGTTGTCAATGGATGAAAAGTTGTGTAACCTTCTTATCAATGGATGAAAAATCATATTCAACATCCAGTTTGGATGATGTATGCATGCATGATAAAGGAAGGGCAAACCGCCGGGTCTCAAATTAGTTAAGAAGTAGACAGAGACCCCTTCCAGGTACTTATAATGTGGAGAGTTGAGACTCAACCAGACCCTTATGGGCCTGGAATTTCCTTGGATGAAAATCAAAAATCAACTTGTAACGTTTCCTGTTTCATCCCAATAGGTTCTTAAATCCTTAAACATTACAAGTTGGCCCCAATACGTATATTAAACCTTCTATAATGTCACCCATCCCAATATTATTTCAATCAAAGTGGACTTAAATTGAGAGTTCTTATAGAACCCAATAAGTTTTTATTTAAAAATAAATAAATTCCTAAGACAAAAATCAATTTAAATTCAATTTTTTTTTCTTTTTTGGTCTGAAAATTGTGAAACCACAAACCTACACAACACTTCACCAAATGCTTTATGGTGGTACAAAAAGCAAAGTGGGGGGCTACAATGTGGTCACAAATAAACAAGGCGGTGGGAACATGTGGGCCTTGCATGTATACACATGTTTTTGATTAATGATGATTGTCAAATTTGTAAAAGGCCAAAAAGTAGTAGGCAAATAGAAAAAAAAAAGTTGTTTAAATTTAAGCTATTTAATTAAATGGCACGAGAAATTAAAGTATAAAATTTGGTAATTTGAATGCAAAATATATAGATTTATGATGTATCCAATAGGCTTGCACGTTGATCCAAAATGAGACTATTGTGTTGGTGCATTTGCCCATATGCAATTTGTTTGTGTCATAGATAATAGTAAATTTGGACAATCTGAATTTCAAGTGATATTTTTCCATCAAGGTTTGTTGTATTGTTGGTTTAAATGTTTTGATTAACATGTTTACACTAGAATCTCCAATTGTTGTGGTTGGAAAATCTTGAGGCATTTTAGTTAAGATTATTTGAAGGATGGAACTAAAAAAATCTATTGACGTTTTAGATGGATAGATTGTTGTGATTTGTAATGTTTTGTGCATACATGGAAAAAACCTTGTCCATTTCAACCATATGTTTGTGACTAGTGTGCAATTATTGTTGAAATCAACTCAATTTGTGACTATGTTTATAATAGTTTTCTATGTCACCATAGTTGCAAGCACTAAGTTAAAATTTCAGATTTATGACTAGAGCAAATATGACTATTGATAATTTTTTAGTCATATAATCATATATGTCATCTTTTTGTGCTTAATCTTATTCTTGTAACCATGGATATAATTACAAGACTAACAATCTTCATGGATAGATCTACATGACTAAAAATTTTCTTCATGAACGCCAAATAATTATTTAGTAATATACAATTTGAAATATTAAAAACTTGTGAATTAAAAGGGAAAAGAATTAGAAGGTAGACATAGTACCTTGTAAGCATATTATAAGCTTGTAGATGATCAAACACATAATTAATGCACAAATAAATACCATATAATGTCTAGAACTTTTTCTTTAAAGCCACTAATTATTTAACGTGAATTTTTGGGTAATGCCTAAAAACAAATTTGGGGGAATTTTTTTCATTTTTGAAAAAATTCCCAAAAAATGGAAAACAAATTGTCAAGTTTTTGAAACCATAAAATTAAATAAAAAATTGATTCCTAGAATACAATTTAAAAATTCAAATTGGACTCTTGCTCAAAGGTTTATTTAAATGAATATCTTCTTTGAAATTTTTGATTAATAATGAAATATATTCTTATTAATGATATCCAAAGAATTTCAAAAGAAATCCACATGCCCCAAAATGAAATTATTTTTTATGTTTCCATGTGATGGGTAGCAAAGAATATAAAATTTGATCTTTATTAATTTATCAAAGTATTTGGTCATACAACTTGGAATTTAAAAATAATTTAAACTAAATCACATTTAATGAACAAAATTTAAAAACAAGATACAAATTTACTACTCATAATAGAATTTGATAAAAGTATGAAATTAAAAATTATATGTGTATAAATTAAAAATTATGATAGTTCAGTAATTTTAATATTTTTTAAATAAAATTTGAAAAATAGAAAAAAATATAATATGTTTCATAGATAAAATATTATTTTTAAATTATTTTTAAAAAATTTAAAATAAATGTATTTAAAGGGTGGGGAAATATTATATATACACCAAAAAAACCATGTTGATTTTAAATAATATGTTTATTTACAAGTCATTTTATGAAAAAAATTGAAAAAAAAATCTTTCAAAATATCGTTGTTGTTCTAATGTATGAAATAATGAATATTCAAATGCATTTTCAATCAAATTATTTGATATTGTGGTTTTAATTTTTTTATAGATGTGTAGATCTTGGAAAAATCTTTATGAATGGAATTTATTTATTTTCATTTGGACAAAGTATGAAAAAAATAATTAAATGGTCAAAGTTGAGTATTTTTGTATGGGACAAAGGATGATGTGAAATAATGTTGTAAATTTATCCCATATCCTTTGCGAACAAGTTCAACTTTGTAAATTATATAAGTAGATGAAAAAGCATCTACATGCAACTACAATTTGTAACTACCACAAGTTTAGATGAAAAAAAATGAAAAGTGAACACATGTCATCTATTTTTGGTGGGATTCATGAATGATCGACAACCAACTTGCATTTGCAATTATATTTGCAACTATACATAGATGACTAAATGGCATGTGGCATATTTGTTATTGTAATTCAAAATGTACAATTGTTAATTAGCTGGTAGGTAGGCTAGGTAAGCCTAATACACTAAATAGGCTATGAAAATAAGTTAAACTAAAAGGCTAAGGTTAGGTAAGCCTAGTCAGATAAAATAAAGTAGGGTAAACACCTATTACTTACCCACTTATTTTCTACCTAGATAGGTAGGTAGGTATAGATACATAAACCATTTATTCAAGTAGGTAGTTAAGTAGGTTGGTAGGTAGGTAAGCCATGTACTTAGCTATTTACGAGCTACATACATATTACCTACCTTCTTAGCTCCCTATGTAATTTTAATGTGTGTAACAAGATGTGAAATAAAAAAGTTGATAGAGTTTATCACCATACAATGGTGTGGTGCAATGATCAAAGACTTGATTTATCCTCATGAAGGTGAAAGGTTTAAATCCTTATACTTGCACCCTAGTAATTAGGTTAGGTTAGGTTGGGTAGGCTAAGTTAGGTAGGTAGGCCTAGTAGACTAGGGTATGCACTTTTTGTGTACCTCTCTATTATTCTATCTAGGTAAGTAGGTACCTAGACTAGAAGGCTAAGTTATGTAGGTAGGCATAAGAGGGTAAGGTAGGCTAGGACTTGCAATTAACCATAAGGTGATTACAAATGTAGTCACAAAGTTAAATTCCACATAAGTGACACAGGGTGAATGTCATACCCATGTTCATCCATGGTAGTCAATGAGAGAATGGATCATACTTGCAAAAGTTTGTGACTTCCATGCTGCATGGTGTCTTTTGCAACTAGTTGTTTGATGGCACTTGTTTTAGGCAATTAGAGCATTTTGTGATCATAAATGTTTGTTACAATTAAAATCCAGTTGCAATTTGAGGTGTTATTTTTCAAATTTCTTTTAGTGATATTTTTACTAAATGTTGCACAAATAAATTCAACACCATGATTTGTGATGATTAATAATAATATGATTTTCTCATAAACATCAATATTCCATGTCAATGATAACAAAATAAAACATCGAATTTGTTTGATAATATATTGTGGATTTGTTTATTTACATTAATATTTTCCATTCTTGTTTCATTTAAACAACATGCATTTTGGGATGTGAAAAAAATTCAATATGTCAAAACATTTTGAGAGTGTAATTTCAAATGACAAATATTCAAAGATTGTATGATTGTAAATTTTGAATGAATAACAAGTTTGAAGAGAAACAATTGATAGTTTGTATTGTGCATTTGTTTTGAAACAAAACATTTTTTCTTGTACAATAAAATCTGCTTGAAATTTTTTATGTGAAAGTGAAGAAAGTAAATATAAATGAATGATCTCTACAATGATTTTAGATAATGTTGTGTATGTCAAAATCATATTTTGTTACTTCAATTGAATCAAATGTTAAATGATCAAAAGTCAATAGATTGTGAGCATCCTACATGCATCTTAATTGCATCAAATTTTGGTAAAGGTAGTGATCAATCAACATATGTGATTGATTAACTTCAAAAGTTGTTGCAATGGGATACACTAATGCAAGTGATCTTCTACTTACATGAAAACCATGCATAAATTGATTATGAACTTGTTTTATAATTGATAATTTGTGACAAATAAAGGTTAACATTCTATATTTTATTAAAAATATTTTATTTATTAATAGATGAAGTTATTCATAAGTTTTTATTCAGTTTCACATTTTTCATTAGTAAGTGATTTTAGATTGTTGAAGTTCTTATTTAATATGACTGCAAGTGCAAAATGTATTATGATTCCATCAACGTTGAAATTTGATTTTTTTAATATATTGAATTCATGATTTTAACTTTTAATGTATTAACATTTGTAATTTTTTAAATTGTAATGTAATAACATATTTTGTATAATACACATAAACATGAATTTTTTAATGCTTCCACCTTCTATTAGAAAAATGTGCAAGGGTTTCATTGAGTTTTAATTATTCTTTATAAAACATCATCAACAAACATAGAAACAAACAAACATTTAAGACGCCTTTGAATTATCACATTCATTTGGTTGCACTTCTCCAATTTCAACTCCACTTGCAACTCTCTTTTTACTTGCATTTAACCTTTGTGAGTTGACAATCATGAGAAGTGCACAAAGAATGATTTTTCCTTCCTTGTTTGGAATAAGTTTTGCCTACCTTAGACATTATATTAGGTGATTCTCAAGTTGAATATCAGGTTGAGTATTTCAAAATCAACCCTTATGCTTAATAGGTGGATACTATAAAATAAAATAATAATAAAAATGGTAACCTGATGTATTGCTTAAACAAGCAAATTGACAACATGGAAGTCTCAAAAGAAATTCAAAATCTGTTTACTGGAACAAAAAGAATGATTTCACAAAGACCTTGGTCCCCATAGATTATGAACAAAATTAGAACAACTAGCCTATTTTTTGTCTTGAGAACTTGGTTTCCTGCCTGCATGGCCATACCCTCGAACAACATAACCCTCTTTAGACTAGTGGTGTGCAGTTCTTACCAAGTGAACCATACCTACTCATTGAGTATCGTAAACTTACACTTGTGAGGAAACTGGCTTTGTTTCAAGACACAAAGAGAATGAACCAGTGTTGGGTGGGTATATTGATTTCAATACTTTAGCTGTGTAAGGGTGAATATAAAATGTAAAAATGTACACCTATGTTGTGTAAAGATATGTATGTAGGCTTCAAAAGTTTCTGAACCACGTAATGGTATACAAGCTTTGCAAAATTATCAATCCAAGTAAGTGCAAATGTAGTAAATGATGAACGATTATCTTGTTCTTAGGGTGAGTGCATTTATAAATATTTCATCATTTATTCTATACATACCATGTGAGTCGTACAAAGGTGTCATTCCCTTTGCTTTGAAGACCAAGACAAAATACAGAACCATGGCCAAATGCAAAATTGCCCGTGTTAGTACCTTTCCAAATCACACCGAACATCCTTTTGCTTTTCCTTTGTTATCTAAAAGATCTGCTGATAGTGATCAGACCTCATCTCTAGTGGTTGTCCACATTGGAAGATTTGGCCATCTGGAATTATGGGAAAAACATCATGCTGAGGAAAAGCTTATTCCTGTACATGTGAAGCCAACAAGGCTCAAAAGTTTATTCGGGGTTTCTCAAAACAGTGGAACTTTGTTGGCCACATTATATTGCATGGATTTTGGTAGTTTATAATAGACATGTCTAAGAAATAGCATGTTCATGTCCCATGGAACATCCTGGGCATGGTCATTCTGCCAGTGAAGTGCTGTCTGACAGGAAAATTTCTATGGCACTTCGCCTGAGAAATTTTCTACACTGGTAGTTCAATCTGGGCAGAATGGAAAAGCTAGGGATCTTTTGATGGCATCCTTTTTTTAACAGTTTTTTAAAAATGCTGACCGTGCTTTGATTTGCAGAATCATCTGCATTCTCACCTGCAGGTAATTCTACAGTCATGGATGTGCAAAGGAAAGCAGAAAAATCTGTAAGAAATAATAAAGTATCTTGCAAGAGGAAGGCACTCTTGAAGGAGCCTGTCTTCACAACCCTAAAGGATATGCAAAGCAGAGCGTAAAATCTGGAAGAAGAAAAACTGAGTCCAGAACTTCATTTGGTAGGGCATTTAAACTTTCTAACCTTGATTGTAGACTAGAGGCCAGATATTTGTAAATACTTAATGGATTGCAATTATCTAAAGTGATATAGCGAAGCTTGTTGTGGGCCTTCATGCCACATTACTTCCCATTAGGGTTTTTATCATGGTACCAGTGTCGGTGGTGGTTCACCCAAGGCTTCCCTTCTGAGAACAACCTTATTCTAAGTCCTTATCCTACATTTAAGTGACTGAAAAATAGCATCACTAAATCATCTCCAGCAATGCCCATTTCTTTTCTCATTTAGTTGGTGTTGACCCCCATGTGAACCCCAAGCAATATTCAAACCTAGATGCTATTCACAAAGGTCTATGCCCATAGCAGTGCAAGAGCCTTCCCTAATCAACCCTAAAATCATGGAACTGCATTGGGGATTGAGTTGTAATCTACACTTTAAAACTTATTGTATTTTGTATCGAGCACAGGTCATAATGTAAATAACTTTTCAAATTTGTATTTGAAAACGCCTCCCCTGACGGAATACAACAGTATCTGCTGGTTCCACTTCTGGTGCTGCCAGTTTCACTTGTGATGTGAATCAACAGTGGGGAACACTAGCCTTGCATAAAAAGGAGAGGGGTGATTTAGTTAAGAAACACCCTCACAGTATCTAGCACTTCAATAGTATGATTACTGAATTTTCCAATGAGCAATGCAACCTTAGTAACACATCAAATTCCTAATCCTAGCTTCCTACAACTTCTAAAATTGTAGCACAAAAACTATGGACCTCAAGGGATCAGATCGCTCATGACTTCCTCTCAAGAGCAAACAGGTCACAATTGTAGCAGCTCATTTCTTAAAAAAATCCCTGACAATTGTCCCATTCTCATTAGATCTTTCCCATTGGAAGTTGGACAAAGAAAAAAAGGACACTGAACATTGCAACATCTCCCCCATCAAACTTATGAGTGTCCTCAGAATCCCATTTTCCTTGGAGCTTCTACATTAGTGTACATACTCTCTTCCAAACTCAAATTGTTGGACAATTTTCCTCAGGATCCTTGAAGCCCCACAACACATTGAACATGCCACAACTACTGCTCATGCAATCTCTAAACTCTGTCATCATATCCCTTGAACTGGTCCCTGAAATCTAACATCAAATCTTCTATCCCCTTCCTGAAGCTCATAGTGCAATGGAATTGCTTGCTATAGGACAAAAGATTGAAGATTCATATTGGGCATTTTTCTCCAACTGTTCACAAAACAAGACTAACCACATTGAACAATTCTTCCACAATTCTATCCTTGAAGAAAGACTTAGCTATTTTGCGTCTGACCACCCCCATCATCCGTCTCACAAAGACATCACCCTTATAGCATGCATGGCTGCCATCTTCTTGCACCACAGAATCTCCAGATTCAACCATTGCCAAGCTTTGTGATCCGCATTCACAGCAATGCAACTATGAAACCACTGCATCACAAGAACCAATTTAGTAATGCCGCTCCATTGAATTACAAACATTAAACACACATAACTTGCAAACAAACAAAAACAACCAAATGCATAAAAAGAACAACGAAAACTATACTTTCAATGTCCATCACCTTTCATGATGAGCAACCGTCCCCAATTTGGCACTTTTTGGTAGTCACCCATCATGCATTTAGGATTTCCCCCTTCCATCTATCCACATCCACAATGAAAATTCTTGACACTAGTTCTCTGTTACACGAGTTATGTTTCTGGAACAGGCCCTGGTAGAACCCCTTGCCATGTAACAGAATGGCAAATTGCCTTACTCAGCTTGTCATGTCCCAAGGTGGAACAGCCCCTACCAGGCCCTTCCATAGTATATAATGTAATAGTTAATAGTTCTCTTAACCTCATAAGTTACCCCCAGACTCATAAGGTCTTCCTGATGGCCTTGGGTAAACCAGCACCTGCACTTGTACCATAGTAAAAACCCCAATGTTGAAGAAAACTTGCTTCTGACATTTTTTTGGGTCTCTCTCTCATTAAGGGTCGCTCTCTTCCATTGGGCTGGTATGATCACAGCTACACACAAGATGCTCTGATCACAAGATGCTCTGATCACAGGAGCCTAATGAAAAGCCATTGATGGGAGACTTTGTTATAACAGTTGCCCATTATAACAAACGAATACGAATACATTGACAGTAGGCCTATAGCTATTTTCAAGCTACCTTTTAGTTGGGCATAGAAAATGACAAATGTCATCTTATGCTAATTCAGAGTTTGACTCAGGAGTCTAACAATTCTTGCATTTGGTCCATGTGGAGCTGTGAGATGAGCCCAGTTAGATGAAAAAATGTAATGGAAAGGGACTGCAATGACAGATTCTGTCATAAGAGCCCCCTAATTGAAACATGTCCTTAGAGGCCTCACTACAAGAAAAGGTGAAGGTACTAGTGTGGGTGCTGCTGGTTCACCCTAGCCAACAGCTCACATACTTTCCATATGTCAGCCATGAAAGTGATTGCATTAGAAAAGAAGATTAGACCCTTTGTGAAGCCTTCATGATCAATTTGTTCAACCAATCAGGTCCGATTCCATGTTGGAAAGGGCATCTTGGTGCATGGATGGAACACAATACTTACATATGAGGAAGGAAAAATAAATTGTATATGGAAATGGGCCCAAAAAAATGAATGTATATCATCCATGCTGTGTTGGATTCTTGTCTCCGGGTACCAGATGACGTCATCAAGTCCGGGTACCAGCCGAAGTCATAAAGCCCAAGTATCAACGTTGAGCCTGGTTGCTATGTTTGCAGACCCGGCGTCGGGCAAGCGTACCGACAGAAGTCAGCCTAGGGCGCTAGGTAGGTTTGTACACCTTGGGTGGCGAGGGGGTGAGGGTGTGAATGGCGCGTGGGTATCAATATAGGTACCAAACGGGGTCCAACCCAACAACCCAATTTGGGCCGGTTATTTCTTTTTTATAACCACTTTGTAGGCTATTTTTTTATTTTCTGGGGACCACACAGGCTATCGATATCAAATTATTGTTTATTTATTTCTTATAATCGCTTGGAAGGGGGGTTTTTTTTAGGGGACCGCACAAGTTATTATTATTTTTTTGGGGTAGGTTATGAATTTTTGGGGGGTATTAGTCATCAGTTATGCATAAAGACAGGTTATCAAATAATTGGCTGAGAACCGTCTTATGTGATTATTAATACTCCTGTCTTATTTAATGAACATTCATTAGTGTTTTAAAATTGGTAACTGCCTGGATGGTAAACAGGTCATCAGCTAGGTTATTTAAACTTGAAAACTCAATATCAGACGAATATCAAAAAAACAAATAACCGGCCCACAGCGGTACGGACGATGGGATCTCAGTCAATACGCGCCCGCCCGCGAACAACCGAAACACGGGACGAAAAAACAAAACTCCCTCCCGCCAACCAACCCAAACACTGGACCAAAAAACCAAACTCCCTCACGGCCGCTCCCCATTTTATAAATCCCGCTCCTCCCGCTCCTCCTAGTGTTGAAAACAACGGCCAAGGTCTCTACGTTTCCAGCGCGAGTTTTAACTTACGAGCTTGAGCTGCACAAGGAGGTGGATGCACACTTCAAATTCTCATCTTGCATATTGCACAGTTGCAGATTGTATAACTGCATAGTGTACTGCAGATACTGTTGACTGAACTAGAGCTAGCACTTGATAGAACTAGCGAAGGCTTGATTGATTCATTGACTGAGATGGGAATGTTGTTGATCATATTGCTGTGGAAAGAGTGGGCCTGGTTTCAGGAGTGACCTGGTTTTTTTGGTTGCTGCTTGAATCAAAATTTTCAGCTCTTTCACAATCACGACTAGTGTGCAGTCTTGATGCATCTGATCTGTGTTCTAGAAATTTTCAACTTAAGAGATTGATCAAAGGCTGGTTTTTTTCCCCACATACCCAGACAGTTGTGGTATGGGTCCACTTGCACTTCTGGGTATTGACCTATTGCTCATGTTCAATATGGTAGGAGCTTGCTCATGTCTTTGTGCAGCAAATGAGTGACACCCAAAACAGGTTTTAGAGTATGCAGCTCATCTACACTGTGTCGATGACACATGTCAGCTCACTACAACATTTGGAGTAGTTTTCCACATTTTTCCCATAGATTTTCCTCACTGTTGCCACACTTTTGATGATTCATATCATGGACTGTAGGTGACAAATCTGTAGCACGACATGGGAAATTATGGGTTAGAGGTGTGGCAAAAGTGTGGGTTATAGAAGCGTGATAAACTGCGTGGAAATATTGACTCATATCCACATTTTTGCCTCAACACCATCCCACATGTTTTTATGAAATTTCCACATTTCTGACATGGAGGTTAAATCACACTATGCTCATATTATCCCCCTTTTACCGTCACTTTTTTCACAATTATGACATAGATGTTAAACCCAACTTATTCCACTCATTTTCTCAACTTTTTTCTCAACTTCTCCATGCAAATGACAAGTAGGCTAAACCATTCTTGGCTCGACATATCCCACTTTTTTCCCTCAAGTTTTCCACATTATTAACAAAAAGTGTTGTAATTTTTCCCTCAAGTTCTCTGAGTTATCAACAAAAAAACTCCCACATTTTCCGTCAAGTTTTTCATGTTATTTAATTGAAAGTATCTCCACATTTTTTTCATTATTAACAAAGAGAGTATCCTAGTATTTCCCCTCAAGTTTTCCACATTATTTAACGAAAAACATCACACTTTTTTCTCTCAAATTTTCAAAGTTATTAACAAAAGGTATCTCACTTTTCTCAAATGTTTCTCATGTTATTTAACAAAAAGTAACCCATTTTTTTTCTTTGTTAACAACAAGTATCCCACTATTTTCCCTCAAGTTTTCCACATTATTTAACATAAAAATATTACACTTTATTTTCGAACTTTTCTCACCTTATTTAACAAAAAGTATCACATCAATGCCTTGGTGGTCACCAGCATTAACTAATGTCTTCTACTCACTAAGCAATCAACAAGGTGAAATGTTTACATGCAAATCCACCTTAATCAAAACTAAATTTTACTGTATTGTACATCAACAAAGCTGTATTTTATTATATGTATCAAGTTTACCATTAGTGCACCCTAATAGTGTGGTCCCAACAATAGTTTTGTTTGCATCCACCTCACAACGGTTGGCTCGCTTTCGATCTTCTAGCTGAATACATAGACCACAAATATGAATCATTAGCTCATGATCTTGAAAACCTAAAAGACATGAAGTGGAGAATCATGAATTGAAGCATGAGCATTCACACTTGCAATATTGCATTTGCAATTCCACTTTCAATAGTTCGTGAACACTAGCTACTGTTATTGCTGGTGCTTTAATTTGAATTGTTTGCAATTGTCTTAAAGTTGAATTTTTCAAAGGAGAATTTTACTGTCATTACTTTTGCCGTGTTGCAAGATTTATTTAGCTATTATTATTGGTCAAGAAAATAAAATAAAATGTTGTATCTTGTTAAGGATACACTGTACTAACCCATTACCAACCCATTACTATAAAATGTAAGCAAAATTTTATTAGAGTAGATTGTTACAATATTTGAATGTTTTAAATTAATTAAGGTTGATGGTTTCTTTAGGTTTGGAAACCAAAGGGCATCATGCTTGCCCATGGTGCATGGAGCAACTCGATGCCCAATGGTTAACAACATTGGGAAAGATGATCTATAGTCATTATAGGTGAGAGTTGCCATTTAACCATCCATTCCAAACCTCGAAGATGTATTTTGACAACACAGTGGAAAAAATGCCACCTTGTCAAAAATGCACAACATATGATTGGATGAATTTGTGGGTCATGATCGCTAACAATTTGCATACTCCAAGGGAATGAACAGGTTATCAGCCTTGAACTCACACCTTGAATATTGTAAAGAGTTACGCATTAAACATTTGTTTGATCTGATGCACATAATGAAGAATGTGTGCCATTATCTTTTCCTCCATCTACAAGGAGCAAAAAATACAGATTCCGGAGGGGATAACTTGGAGGTATCAAACACCAAACATATGTTGTGGCGATCAATAGAACATGGAGTTGCTCCCTATGTCATGCCTAAGATAGATCAAATTGTATTTTTCCATTCAATGTAGTCCTTAAGAACACCTGCTAGGTTTGGAGCAGCTTTAAAGAATAGCTTAAGTCGAAAGGACAAATTCTCAAGCTTCAAATCACATGATTACAATAATTTAATTTGTTTTATGCTTCCCATTGCCATACGTGGATTTGTAATAGAAGGGGTTCGTCAAATTGTGTTTAGATTGGCTAAACTTTTTCGTTGGGTTTGCTCCAAGAATGTGGACGTTAGGGATTTGGATCTCATGAGGACAAAGTTTGCCGTAGTGATGAGTCTTTTGCAAATGCAACTTCCAACATCTTTTTTTGATAGCCAAATCCATCTCATCTCTCATTTAGTTGAGGAGGTGGCCATAGGAGGCCTTGTTTCATATTGTTGGATGTTCCCCATAGAACGATATCTAAAGACCTTGAAGGGGTTTGTGAGACAAAACTCTTGATTAGAGGGGAGTATGGGTGAAGGCTATCTTGTGCATGAGGCTATGCGAGTTTGTTGTGACATTATTAGTGACATGGACAAGTATGCACCTCAAGTGTGGAAAGAGGAAGAAGATGAATGGAAAATAGGTTTGGACTATTTGCTTTTTGACATTAGATTTATTATGTTTTCTTCCTATTTTTACTTAGATTTGTTGCATCATTTTTTATGTTTTAAATGACTGTAGAATGTTGTGTTTTGTATCCTAGATCCTTCTTTTCAACATACTAGCTTGATTTCATTGTTTTGCTAACCATTATTTGGATTTTGTATAAACATTTGTTTTGGCACTAGGTACCATAGTTTTCAAAAACCATAAACTACAATAAGGATGTTTTACCATTATGGATTTTGCCAATTTCATTTAAAGAAACCTATGAACCAACCCATTGTTGTACGCTGTATTTTGTTAGTTACAAAAAGGGCAGGCTACGAGCTAGCTAGTTAGAATCAAATTTTAGGTTTAAATCACACAGGGAAACCATGTAGCAACTACCACCTAAAATTCACTTTCAAGAATTAAAAGTGTATGGACCTAGCCAAAAACTGAAGGTTAAAATCAAATTCAAGAATACTATGAAGCTCATACACACACCAGCTAGAATTATAACTAGCTAGAATTCACATTCAAGAATCATTAAAACTATTTTGTGTTCTACATGTGAGTGGTTATAATAGAACTTTCATTCTAGTTTTGAAACATTTTGTTAAATCTATTGTTGATGTGTATGTTTGGTTTTAACCAGTGAAGGCAGTTGTTGGCAAGGGGAGAAGGCGACTATTTGAAGATGGTTATGAAGACATAACCTACAAACAAGTCAACAACTATGTTATTCAACAATTTGTGTTAATGACAAAATGGACTGAAAAGTATGAAAGGCAAAATCAATTATACCTACGTGTTGTTGAATTGTGGAACATGGTTAGAAAATCATGCTGGGGACAATGTCCTGAAAAAGCTAAAAGATCGTGTTGCATGGATTCATTAAGAAGTTGTTACAAGAAAGGAAAGTGGGGGATTTGTGTCTGAAAAAGAATATGACATTGTAGGTACTATATTAACATAGTTATTGATATGTAAGACATGTTAGACCAAAAATAAAATCAAGGATATGACCTAGTGGTCTCTATTTCATTTGATCCAATTGTAGGACAGGGGCAGTGGTAGGGGTAGCAACAATGGTAGGGGGAACAATTGTAGTAGTAATAATGTTAGCAAGGGCGACAACAATAAGGGTAACATTGAACAATGCAAAGGGAGCAATTGTTGTTGAATTCTTTTTTGAAAAAGCTGCCATTTATGGGTTGTCTTAATTTTAACTCAAAGTATGAGATTTTGATTATATTAATACCTAAGTTTTATATATTTTTACATTCTTATGTGGCCTTGTGACATTGTAGTTGGATGTAGCTTTGTTGCACATAGCTACATTGCAATGTGGTCATATGGGCGACATTTTCAAGTGCATCATGTTGATGAACGGCGAACCACATGTGATTCTTGCATTGCTTGTCGGTTTAAAGAAGAGATTGATGGCTCAGAGGTTGATTATGTTGGAATAATTGAGGAGACTTTGGAGGTGGGTTTTAGAAGCTTTAAGACCTTACTATTAAAGGTGCAATGGTTTTGCAAAACCGTTCAATTGGAAGATTGTTTGCTCTGCTCAATCAACATTTCCAAAATTTTTGGGGATGGCCACATGAGTGACCAACCCTTCGTATTTTTGAATGATGTTGAACAAGCCTTTCTTGCAAAATATAGACTTAACCCCAAAAGAAGTTTTGTTTTGCAAGATAATCCAAAATGCCATATAATCTTTGGCAAGCTTTTGAAAGCTCCCAAGCCATGGATTGATGGTAGTGAACTGGTTGGCCTTCTTGCTAGTGATCGAGCCACCAAATCCCCACCAACCAATGAACGGCTTGAATGTGCATAAGAAGAAGAAGATGTTAGTGATGATGCCTTAGAGGATGAAAATGAAAGGGAAACATGAGGGGCATTGACATTGAGTCAAAATGAAATTAAAGATCTAATGCGAGATGGACATGAAGATTTTGATGATGAACAAGTTCAAAGAATAAGGTATGTGCTTAATGTGCATTGTGGTTTAATGGTGTTTAAAAATCAATTGTCCATTTTTTTCAATAATCTAAATTTTTTTTGGGTTACTCTGCCATAAGGCTTTGGATACATTTTATTGAGCAATGAAATGGTGAGGTGCAATTGTGTGTGTTTGATACTGAAAAAGAAGCAGATATTGGGTTATAACCAAGCCCAGTTGAACTTCTTGGGATTCACCAAGGATTTGGGAGCTTATTTTGGCATTGTGGCATGACTTACAATCAACAAAAATAGCCATATGGGGATTCTTGAGCTTGGGCTCCATCCAAAGTCTTATGAGCTATGGTGTGTTCTAACTGGTTTTTAGTGGTAGAATTACAACACCACCATATTGGTTATTGAGCAAGAAAGAAATAAACTTGAAAGAAATTACTCACATATATGTTGTGTAATAGCAATAGTAGTTGCTTCTCTTCTTGTTTTTGTTTTAAACCTTAACATGTAGGTTAATCCACCAACTATGAAGCTCATATTCATCATGTCTTTGATTCTCTTGTGCTTGCAACGATCAATTGTAATTAGACACTTGTAGCTTTCTAGGTTGATTTGTAGTAATGGGTGGTTGTTTTTTTTGGTTTTTTGTAGCTTTCTTTCTAGGTTGAATATGCATAGTTATGTCATAATTTGGTGAAAAAGGCATTGTTAGCCACATTTTGCCATGTGGAATTTTCCCTCCTTCATATATAGGTTGTAATTAGTACTTGAACAACATATTTAATGTTTTTTGATTAATTAATTAATTAGGAAATTTTCATTTCAACAAATAGAATATTTTGGAACATTCAATATTTTCCTTTATAAGAAATATTTTCTTTGATAAAAATAATTTCCAAAAATTTCAACATTTTTGAAATTTCAAGCTCCCAAGGTACCATGGTAATAGGGAAATGAAAATTTTCCAAAAACTGCAAAATTACCATGTGAACTTAGTGGAAATTTTTATTTCAAAATTAAATTTTCCCCCTAATCAACTGTTAAAAATTTTAAGATATTGGAGAAGACGGGCAACGATTTCATTACTTTGGTTCTTAAGACTCCAAACAACCTTGTTGCTTCGATTATGATCACTACCCCATTGGCATTGAATTGGGACCATAAATCCGGGGTGCAAGGTTCAATTCCTTGCACCCCCGGTCTTTTTACATTAATAGTTTAGCTAGGTTTGCTCTTCCTATTCCTTTAGTTTTTTTCTTTTTTTTTAAGGATTTGTATTGACACATCTGAAGACTCTGTGTATGTCACCTCATTCACTATGTCAGAACCATTTTTCATCAAGAACTTGTTGAAACAAAGTTGTGTTCTTCACTTTCCTACCTTTTTCCTTTTTGTTTGGTGTTTGTTTATTTGTGTGGGTGCACATGCGCATTGTTGTGGGGTTTCAAGTTTAGTCGCTGTGTTTTTTTCTTGGTTTGAAAAGTCAAAGATTTTGTCAGCTTATTACTGTTTACACACATGGTAACAATAGACATAGTGGTAGGAGCGGAAATATAGTTCAAGCCTGCTAGAGTGTCTGTGGCTGCTCCAAAAGGACCTATAGGACCTCTTTGTTTGGCCACTATTCTGGACCAAGAAAAGGTTATAATACACATGCATTACTACCCCCACACACACTATTAGTACCTAACATGGTCTTTTTGTCTTTATTTGAAGGTGTTGTGATCGATAATCAAAATTGATCTAGCCACAAAATAAGATTAGGTTTATAGCCATCTACTAGGGTTGAAGTATTGAGTATCCGAGACACACAAAAGCTTTGATTAGGTCATTGTTGCACATTCAGAGATTGTTCTCTTGCAATAGTTACGACTGAAGTTTTTCTTTTTTCTTGAAAATTTGAAATTCCAGCTCAAAAGGTTCAAATCCACCATGAGAGTGTTGTGAAAATATTTGTTTTTTTGCAATTTATTTTTAGTCCATTCCTTTGTAAAATTTTATTTTCAAGGAACCATCACTTATAGCAAGAAAGAAAGTAATATTGAAAGTGATGGATTTTTAGTGGAGGTAGGCCTGAGAGCTCAAAACGCAATCTGAAATTTTAGCACGCCACATGATCACAAGCACGTTCAGAATAAATTATTTTTCTTGTTGCCTTCCTTTCACAGGCCTGTGGCCACAAGCATTTTCACAATAAATTATTTTTCTTGCTACCTTCCTTTCACAGCCCTTGAATTATTGTGACAATCATTAATTAAATTGACAATAAAAAGAATTCAATAGCTATTCTTTTTCTTTTTTTTTGGTAAATATAGTGGGTGGTCGAGGTGGGCTCGTTTTTTTCTTGCTCCCATAACTATAATAATGGAAGGTTTGGGTTTGGGTTTGTTTTTTTCTTGCTGCCATAAGTACACTATGTGATGGGATTTATTTGCATAAGTAAAGTAGGTGGTTGGGGTGGGTTCGTTTTTTTCTTGCTATCATACTTACAATAATGGAAGGTGTGGGTTTGTTTTTTTCTTGCTGCCATAAGTATAGTAGGTGGTGGGATTTATTTGCGTTTTGATCACAACCACCTTCATAATAATTTTTTTTTGTCTTGCTACCTTCCTTTCACAACCCTTGAATTATTGTGACAATCATTAATTACATTGACAATAAAAGGAATTCAATAATTATTCGTTTTTTGTGTGTTGTCATAAGTATATGTACAGTAGGTGGTCGGGGTGGGCTCGTTTTTTTCTTGCTATCATAATTACAATAATGGAAGGTTGGGGTTTTTTTATCTTGCTGCCATAAGTACAGTAGGTGGTGGGATTTATCTACATTTTGATCACAAGCACTTTCACAATAAATTTATTTTCTTGTTGCCTTCCTTTCACAGCCTTGTGGCCACAAGCACCTTCACAATAAAAAAAAAATTCTTGCTACTTTCTTTTCACAACCCTTAAATTATTGTGACAATCATTAATTGCATTGACAATAAAAGGAATTCAATAGCTATTCATTTTTTTGTGTTGTCATAAGTACAATAGGTGGTCAGGGTGGGCTCATTTTTTTTTTGTTATCATAATTACAAATGGAAGGTTTTGGTTTGTTTTTTTCTTGCTACCATAAGTACAGTAGGTGGTGGGATTTATTTGTGATTTCTCTCACGGTGGAGTGATGAAGAGGAGCAACAAGTCTTTGACAAAGGATGAAATTTCAACATTCTTGAACTTGTTTGCTTTACAAGCAACCCGTCCAAAGGCTTACAAGAGCACTACAACAAATTCATTTGAAATTGTTGTCAGTCTTTCAATGTGAAAGGTAATTTTAAAAAAAAAATTCAGAAATGAATGAGACATGGCTATTCATGTTTAATGCTTGCCAAGATTTAATGCCTACTATTTGGGATTTCCCCAATACAAAGGTGTGACTTTCCATGCCCAATGTTTGACCAGTTCTTTTGGACATTGAAAAAACTAAAATCCAAAAACAAACAAGGAATTTCTCATGTTTTGGCGCGGCTCAAAATGATAATTAAAAAAACCATCAAACACCAAAACAATCCTTATAATGTAATACCAACCTATGACCACCAAACCCTAAATGTTTCATCCAATCTCACAAGGCTACACAGACACAAAAACCTGGGAAATTTGTTTGTAATGTTGTTACAGGTAGCCTACTTGAACCTACTTTGTGTTCAATGCACAAATTGGGCGTATTTTTCTAAGTTCAAATCCTAGGTTGAGTTATAATTTTAAAAAGTTTAAGATATCATTTCTTACAAAATTCCCAATTGACTGGCTAAATGGCAAATTTAATAGCTTTCTTTGTGTCATTATAACCTTGGTTTCATGAACCATTGGAACAAAAGAAACAAACAACCTTCCTTCATTTATACAGATATTTAAAAAATTCATTTGAACTTTTATTTGTTCATGATTATTTCAAAGTTTAGATTTTTTAAGAATTCATATGAAATGTACCCACATCTAATTAATAAAATCAATAATAGGCAATCCAAATTCCAATAAATATTAATTGGATTTTGGTATTTCAATTTCCAAAACCAATCACAATATTAAAACAAAAATTACTTTTAGAATCATTACACACCTTATAGAATTTTGATTTTTTATGAATTGAGATGTCCTTCACCCACTTGGCATTGTTCATTATATTTATTGAGCATCAAATTTTTTTAAAATTGAAAAAAAAAATTGTTTTGTTCTTTCTTGGCTATGACCATGCATTGCCCATCCAATTTACTTGGTAAAAAAAAATAAAAATGGCCCAACAATTAAAAGGGGAAAAATATGAATACCCTTCATACAATGGGGCGTTAGGCCTACCTCCACTCCAGGTCTGAGAAGGGACCAACTAGTTGTCTTGATTGCGTGAAGTTTTTTTTTCTCTTGTTGAATTGCAGACTTGCTTAATTCTACTCCAAGTTTTTACCAAGGTTTGCCTTATTGTTCTGTTGCCTCTTTCATTTACAAAATATCTATCCATTCTGGCATAATCTTCCCCACGTGGCTATTGTTTGTCTTCTGCCTCCTATTATTGGTAATTTATCAAATACCTTAGTTGCAGAACATAGAAAGGGTTGTTGAACATGACCATGTATTATAGATGTTGTAGATTATAGGGATTTTGACCTATGCTATGTGTGTGATAGATTGGAGGTCACCATAGTGTGGAAGATTTTGCCATATAGGGCAAAGAACCCAAGGATGAAATGCAAATATATACTTGGTGTGATGCCACCTTGTGAGAGCTGACTGACCTTGTAAGCCCTTGATGCTTATTTACATATCTGAAACATTAAGATATAAAAGCTTGTTGCCAGCCTTGAATTAGGGTATTATTGATTATTTTATTAAGAATGTCCCTTAAGTGTTAGCCAATGTCATCACCGAGTTATAATCATCGTCAGAGTGTTTTGTGTGGTAAATTCTTCATGTTTGTGACTATGTTTCTTGTGTCCAACCATGTGATGTGAGATGTGAGATGTGGTGTTCCTGACAAAAAAACTTTGTGAATGAAACAATGCCCATGACACTAGAGTTTGAGGGTGATCCACATGTGAATGAGGTGACATGGCTTGAACTTATTCATTGTATCTAGTCACTTTTGCTAAAGTTACAAAAAGTGGTGATCTCACTAGATTGAGACTAGAAGAGTGTAAAAGGTTCATTAGGTGTCTTCAAAAGGAAGGCAGTCTGCTGTTTGGGATAGATGCTACGGTTGTTGATATAGAAGTGATGTTTAGGTATGAAATGCATCCAATCGTGCATCTGGTCATTTGGTTGTCTTGAGATAAATTTTCTTAGGACATAAGTCTTGTGTTTATGGTAGTTTTATCTATCTATGTGACTTTTTGACTGTTAAACCAATAAGACAAAAGAGCTAGTGGGAAAATGAGGTAGCCATCTTGTTGCAACAATTACAACTTCAAGAAGCATTCTAGCTTCCTTGTTTTCTTTTGCTTGCTTTGGCAAACAAGAGCTAGAAGCTAAGATTGAGTTGTGGCTGAAGTCTCTGATTATGGTTGTTTCTATATATATTGGTGTTGGCTTGCAGCACAGGAAGTAATTGTCTGCAAGGAAGAAATATTAAATGGCACCAGGAGTAGAAGTACGTGCATGGGCTGCAAGGGATAATTCAACATGCACACTTGTCCCCCTTCACATTCTCGCGTAGGTGTGCTAATCAACTGCTTTTTCCATCCAGTACTTTTTGTGGGATTTTGATGTCAAGTCTTTAGAAGCTTTGAAATTTTGTTCAAGAGTTTCTCAATCAGGCTGTAGTTAAACTGGCTCCATGGTTTCTGGGTTCCTTGCATGTAGTAAATTGTGAATTCTGCAACTCAAAACCAAATTATGAGACCTGTTAGCTATAATAGCTGCCGATCCTTGCATGCTATGTATATGTGTGAGGCACTGATGGGAATGAGGGCTTGAACCTTAGTAACAAAACTTCCTGTCAGGAGATCCATCTCCTGCACAGAAATAAGCTAAGATGACAGGGATGGGTTACATGTAATTCTCTGGTCTCTGAAGTAGACTACTTAGCCTAACCTCCAAATACACTGTAGTAATCCCAGAAGGTCGACAGGTTGATGAGGGGTTTGAACCAGTTTTCTTTAGTGTTGAGAGTTGAGACCTATTGGCTTTTGGAGTCTGGCAAGATAAGAACCCCCAAAAAGGAAGTCTAGTACTTCCAGAGGATTGTGAAAGACAACATATTAATCACGATGGTGACCGATACCAGCGTGTATCCAAATATATAGTTCTGAAATTTTAAATTTGTAGCCAGGAAGGGCAGAATTATGCCAAGTTGAAATTTAGGTCAATTTGTTGGGGTTTTGAGTTTGATTCTTGGGTTTTATGAGTTGCAGAGCAACAGGTCCAGCGAATGTGAAGTTCAAGATCTTATTCTGTGGGGTTTGTCACAGTGACTTGCACCAGATCCGCAATGATTGGGGATCAGTACTATATCCCATGGTTGCTGGCTATGTAAATTTCCTGTTGAACTTGAATGCCCTTGATATTCATCTCTTCAATGTTTTAAGGACTTGTCCAAAGCAGGGCAAAAACTCTTTTGCTGCTGAATCCAGGTTTGCAGTGTTACAACAGCTCAGCAAATGTTTTTAGCATTTGAAAAAAATAAAAACAGCCACAGATCACAACACTGCTTCTAACCCCAAGCATGAAGAGACATTCAGTCTGCAAGGTTATGGGATTACATTTTGGTTTAATTCTTGTTAGCCGTATTGCTGTAAGCATGGTTGATGTGAGGCAGTGCACCATTCTTCTCTGTTGAAGGTCTGACAGATGTTGGGGGATGGAAATATGTTTTTGTGAAGGCATGAGATAGTGGGCGAGGTGACAGAAGTTGGATCAGAGGTGAAAGCCTTCCAGGTTGGGGAAATTGTTGGAGTGGGATGTATGGTGAATTCCTGCCAAACCTGCGATTCATGCACATGCTATATGGAACAGTATTGCATCAAGGGACTGGTCTGGACCTAAGCTGATAAGGACTATAATGGGACTGTTACCCAAGGTGGCTACTCCACAACAATGGTTTGCAGACAAGAGTGAGTACTCTGGTGCTGTGCTTCGACAATCTTTTCTCCCACATGTGCATATTCCTATGGGGTTTGAGTCTTAGTGGAAAGTCAGGTTACCAAGTTACCCTTGTTTCAAGCTTTAGAAAAATTCATGGTAGATAAGGCAGCATTAGATTGTAAATGTCTTTCTTGGCACAAAATACTGTAGCATTCTTCTTTACCTGAAGATCTGAGGATTTGCTTCCAAGTCACAATTATCTTTACAATGCTCAAGCATGGACATTGGGGTGGGGTCAGATTTGTGTTGAAGATGCCTACAAACTTGCCACTGGATGCAGCAGTACCATTACTGTGTGCAGGCATAACAGTTTACAGTCCCATGAAGCACTACCAAATGGATGTGCCAGGCAAGCACTTTGGTGTGGTGGGTTTGGGAGGGGTAGGCCACATGGCAGTCAAGTTTGGCAAGGCCTTTGGTATGAAGGTGACTGTCTTCAGCAGATCCCCAAGCAAAGAGAAGGAAGCTCAGGAGGTTCTGGGAGCTGACAACTTCATTGTCAGCAAAGATCCAGAGCAAATGAAGGTATGAATCAAGGAGGCCAGAGTAAAGTTATGTTTTGTGTGTTTTGTGAAAATACCAGCACTGTCTTGAAGATTTGTTATGAAGTATTTACCATTTTGGAATGGGTTGTTTGTTGAAAACTGGCCAGCAGATGCTTAATCTCAGTCATATTAACAAACTCAACCATGATGGGTCATGGGGTATGTAGCTCAGATGTTCAAATTCCTATCACCAGGGGGTTTCCAAACATTGTCCATGATCTGAAAATTGGAGTTTATGATCTTTAGAAACTTTGTTAGAGAGTGTCTACTTCATCATGCCAGAAAACACTCAATATCTTCTTAATATTTAAGATGAGTTCAGATCATCTGTAGCCAGGCCCTGATGGAGAAACCCATCAGGTGTCCTGTTTTTCTCCCATTTCTAGATCCCTCATGGAAGGTGCAGGTTTTGTGTACATGGATGAACTGTACTTGCAAATTACTGCAGGGTAAGATGGGCATATTTGGATTTAGAAGTTTTAATTTGCTGCTCATGGAACAGTCTGATGATCTATGCATTTGGAATGTGGGCATTTGGGGCAGGCTGCAGCAAGCACTATTGATTACATAATTGACAGTGTGGCAGCTGCTCACCCTTTGGACCCATACTTCAGTACTTTGAAAATAGATGGCAGACTTGTGGTGGTGGGACTTCCAGATAAGCCTTTGTCAATCAATGCACTCTCCCTCATTAATGGTAAGCCAAATCGTCTGAACCATAATCTAGCATTGTTTTGTCAAAGCCTTACTCCTCATAAGTTCACTGGACAAGGATGCTTTGAACTCCACAATGCCAAATGAGTTTGTGCCCAGAGAAATGTAATGCCTTGTAAGAGAAAAGAATTGGATCGTTGAAATGCAGCACGATGTGATGTGGGAGGAAGTGGAATAGGAGGAATCAAGGAGACACAGGAGATGCTGGATTTTTGTGGGAAGCACAATATCACACGTATGATTGAGAAGATCCCCATGTCTTACATCAACACTGCCATGGAAAGACTCAGCAAATCAGATGTGAAATACCACTTTGTCATTGATATTGCTAGCACTCTTGAGTCCAAGGACTGAATTCCTCCAGCTTCTGATGGCAACTTGGAACCCAGTTCTGTTGCACGAGCCCCTTTCTATCCTGCTTGTAGTGTGACTGTCAATATTGTGCCCAAAAAGTTTGGTTTTTCATGACAATTACATGTGCATTCCTCATAAGATTTCAAATTTCTAAGAGTTTGCACTTTCGATCTTCACTCTTCTTGGATTGTCCTATTGAAAAACTTGGCTTACCACTATCAAGACACTTAGTAGATTTGAGTGGCAAAGTGAAGTGGAACTGTAGTGTGTATCATGATGCAATTTTACTAACAGAAATTATGTTTGCCTTATGCTTAATACAGAGCATCCACCTTAAGAGGTTGGAGGAGTTTGTAAATGATTCACTGACACAGTGTGAAATTGTTGGGTAAGAATGTTATTGAATTTTGGAAAAACAAATTGGCCAATTTACAGCTGCCTAAAAACATTGATTCTCCTAAGTTGGCTACATTAGATTAAGAGTTCAAAGATCACATTGTTTTGTAGCTTAATCTCTTCCTGCATATGTCCATAGCAGATGAAGTGTGCATCCATTACACATTATCCATTTGTAGGCCTATCATCGATAGTCACAAATCTTGTTGCAGATATAGTTCTTGGCTTATCTACAGGTTCTATGCATTTCCTGTTTTGACCTTTCTATTACCAACAACTTCAAAAAATTGCAAATAGCATATTTTCATACATGGACTCAATTCTTGTAACCCATTACCTCTGTGACCCATTACCTCTTGTGTAATGGATGATAACTATTCACTCGACATCAAAAAACTGGAGGAAAAAAAACCCTGCACCAAGTATTTGAATTTACATGCTTTAAAATTCAAATCAGACTAATTCTAGAAACTTTGGCATAATTTTGTGTGCAAATTGAACCATACACTCTTCATGTAATGTTCATATTATATTCCTTCTACAATACTCCAAGAGTTTCTCTATGCAGGTTGCCACCATATTGAATGTTTGTAGGGACTTGAGCATGTCTTTCACAATTTGGAAAAACCCGTCCTGTTATTGCCTTTGGTGGATCTGTGCATGAGGGACAGTGATTACACATTGGTATGGGATTTGAGCATAGAATTTTGGCTCGAACTTGACCCAATGTGTGAGTAACATCTAGAGTACTATGTCTGCGTATGATGGATG
>Ga0209611_10003760_pt1 | contig 26165 bp, 17 predicted proteins | sample S1TSphgellanicum_3_FD_187693 | JGI IMG/M metagenome (GOLD analysis project Ga0209611, IMG submission 187693) | Host-associated microbial communities from peat moss isolated from Minnesota, USA - S1T2_Fc - Sphagnum magellanicum MG (SPAdes) (version 2) | ecosystem: Host-associated > Plants > Peat...
TCCTTATGATTAAGTTTCTTTCTTTATATTATTCTTTTCAATTATTATTATGTTATTAGAAATGTAGGGTTTCAGGTAGGGTCTAAGCAGGATTTAAGGTAAGGTCTAGGTAGGGTTTTAAGTAAGGTCTAGGCAAGGTTTTAGGTAAGATCCGGATAGGGTTGTAGGTCTAAGTTTTGAAACCCAAAACTCGGAACTGGCCTTGGACCTGGAACTGACGAAGTCTTGTAAAGCTTAGAACCATCAAATTGGGGAACCAGTGGCCTAGAAACTTGACATGGCCCCAAAATTGATGGGTTTTAGTTTCTGAATTTTTTTTTACTAGACCCAAAACCAATGGGCCTTGCATTTCCAAAAAAAATTCTAAAACAGGACCTGACAATTCTTCATATAATGCTCATCAACATGGCATATTATATAGGTTTGCAAAAATCACAAAACTTGGGCTAATATACCATATCAGAAGTTACAATACAATCACTACAAAAGATGATGCAATACAAAAGAACTGAGTACAAGAAGGAAATGGAAGTAAAACAAAAATGCACATTCAAAACTGTGCAAAAACAGAACAGACCCATAACAGCTCATATCGAGGATTGACTCATATATACTCTCCTACTAGTTATAGATATCATGCCATTTCTGATAGAAGGAATTCCTCTCAAGGGTATATATCACAGGCTCTAAAACAGCATAACCCAACATTCGCCACTTCATATAACATTTTGTCATGAGCTTACAATGCAAAGTTATCACAATTCATATGCAGTTTCGACATTTCAAATACTTTACTCTCATATATTAACATTCAAAGAATTTGAGGCAGAATCAAAGATCTTGAGCTTGCTTCTATGTGTGGAGCTCATAGAGATTGAAATGTGTCCAGATAATATGCAGCTTTTAGAGGTTTTCTAATTTTCTATATAATTTGGGTTTCAGTGATCACACGCATCATCTGAAATTCTATTCATAATTTTGTTATTGAAATTTTAATAAAATCATAAAGTAAAATATTGCACAGGGAAATTGCAGTGCACTTTTGGTACTGTTGAAAAGTGCGCAATGAGTAGGTCCATTTTATGGAATTGATTTGGTCATTTTTAGACCCAAGATGCAAAGAGATATTGAAGTATAAATCTTTGTTTGTGAAATTCAATAAAAACTCAAAATTTAAATTCAATTAGTTGTGTAACAAATTCACACTTGGGCCAATGGCATGGGCTGCACTATGAGCCTAAAAAAATAATGCCTAACACTAACTGAAACCTTCAATTCAACCTTATGGGTTTCAAATCATTTTGATCTTGATTTTGATTTTTTTTGCTTTTGGTCATGATTATTGTACTTTGTAGAGCATTTTTTTCTTAAATCTTTAATATTGCAAATCAGGAAAAATAATTGCTTTCAAAAAGCACATATTTCCAAGTTTTTCTCAAAATAATTTTACAACAAAATTGCGAGAACTTAGTTAATGTAAGGGAGATATTTAGGTGTGTCAATAGATAGTAGAAAATACTAGACTAATTTAACCAACTCTCTTTTAGGAAATGTCAAACCATAGAATGTTGAAATTCACTGTGATGATACGTCATATAGATAGTGGTAATAGATAGTAAGTTCACTATGTTGACTTGACAAACATACATGCTAATTGTCTATCGATATGTTGTGACATGATTACAACCGTTTCTTGTAATTACCAGAGGGCATATTAGTATAGTGGTAAAGTTGTCACATGAGACTTGTGGAAGGGATGATGGGGATTATTAAAAAATAATGATAGTGGTTTTCTAAGTGAAAAGACTGCTTTGTGAGAGAAGCTTGGCATGTATGTTTGATGATTTATTAAAGTTTGAATATTTTCCCAATTGTTGTTCATAATCTTAATTCGATAATGGAAAAATGGTAAAATGTAGTTCTTCAACATTAATAAGAAATTCTCCAACAATAATTCAGATGTTTTAATTAATATTAATAGAGTAGGACAAGAATCTAGAGTGATACAAAAATGTATCACTAACATTTGGCGACCATGTTGGGGAATCAATTCAATTTGTTGTTGGAAAAATTAAAGAAGAAGGTTATGTAATCCTTCCTTGTGCAATCAAACTGATGGAAGATGAAAAAGGAAAAGTTGAAGTAGATGAGTTATATTTGGGATTCTATCTAATCCATGTACTCTATATAATTTTACCTTGTGGATTTATAGAATTGTTGGGAGTATATAAAGTGGGAAAATAAGAAAATAGAACAAATAAAATGATTGTTATGGGTGCTAAGCATGTCATAGCTTTTTCTAATTTGTTCACATATTATGAACAAAATATGGTTAAGTCCATTATTTTCTTTGATTATTACAACAATGTATATCAAGGATGGCATGAAAAATGGTAGAGTATGACAAATGTTAAGAGAGGGAACTATGAATGGTTCAAAGAAACTATAACAATTGATGAAGGGAAGGAAATATTAAGATTTCACAGTAGATATGGTTGGAATTTTTTTAATTACTTGGATACACGAAGAAGAAATCCAATATTTGATAAATGGAGAACATTTATTGAAAAATTTAAAACATTACTTGAGAATGTTCAAGAATTGATAATCAAAAAACTACATGGGGGAACATAAATGTGGTGTATATACTACAAATTCTAATAATCAATACTATACAATTAACAAAGTATCAAAAATGGCTACCAATAATAATGTGTTTATTGAAATTAATTCCAATTAAAATTATTAATACCTATAGTTGATGCAACCTATCACATTATTAAATTTCATGACAGAAGAAAATTTACAAAACTGAATATTAATGTTCTAGTAGAGAAATGGATACCATGAGATTTGTCATGGACACTAAGATTTTTAAGATCTAAATATGCAATGAGATTGAGAGGGAATGAAAAATATTATCCAGAAAAAATTGAATCAAAAGAATTCTCATCAATAATGATGATTCTAGATCCATACCCAAAAAAAATTTTAAAAGAAAAAAAACATGTTAGTAATAAGATAATAAAAAAATTTAAGAATTTATGATGGATAAAAGTAGAAAAGTAGAAGAACAAAATAGACTAAGAGAATGAAGAAGGCAAAATCATGAGGAAGCAAAACAAAAACTACTCAAGCAGATAAATCTAAAAATATAGTTGTTCAAGCAGAGAAATCTTCTAAATGGAAGGGGTTGAAAACTATTTTTAGTCCTTCTACTAGTTATCAAGTACTTGACTCTATTGAGGAAGAAATAGAAGTGACAGTAGCACAAATGACAACCAAAAAAACAACTGGTTCACCAAGTGAAAACACTCAATAATCTACCAAAACTAGAACACCAAATGAAGTGCAAAAACAAAGTGATGAAAGGAATGTTGATGCATCGCTAAGAACTCTAGAGACTACAGTTAATGTTTTTAGAATGCTCAATTGGTTCACGGAATAAGGATGGCTATGTATACCAAAAAAACGATCGGAAGAAGATGCAACGAAAGAAGGTAGCAATAACAACATTATTAACGAAATTTTTGGAAGAGAATTATTCAAACAATTCCTCTAGAGCCCTGAACACATCAAGATTGACATTTCTTTGAAGTTACCACCGACTACTGTTGCATTGATAATGAATGTGCCACCCATCATGGCGGTACCCCTTGCAAATGCATTGTGAATATAGTTACCTAAGTATCATGATAACAAAAATTTGGTTTTACACATTCAACAATTGACGAAGGTATGTGTAACTAATGGAAAAGATATAGATTGCCACAAACTACAATATTTTCCAAATTCCTTGAAGGGAAGAGTTGTCGACTAGTTTAGAAGATATGAGACTGCTCATCCAACAATGATATGGGCAGAGGTTCAAAGTGCTTTTATAACTTGATTTTGTGAAATAAGAAGTGAGGGACAAACAGCTACCACTTTATGATATGCAAAACAAAAGAAGTATGAGTCGGTGGAGGACTATTATGATTAGTTCCTTTGACTATGTGTGGTAATTCCTCAACAATTGGACAATATTTACTTGAGAAAAATCTTTAAAGAAGGATTACAAACTAAAGTGAAGATGACTATCATTAGTATGCTAAGAAAAACATCAACAAAAGTGCTTGAATCTGTAATTTTGATAGAAGAAGACCTACCTGTGAGGTGGAAAAATATGGCAAAATATCGTCCAAATAATTTTGACAATGATGATGAAGATGAGCATTATGAAAAGAAGACTAAAAAGAAATATAAGAAAGTGAATATTGACACAATAAAAGAAGGTGTGTATTGTCAAAATTGTTTTAATGAAGTTCATTTCATGAAAGAATGCAAACTATTTATGAAATTCTATTGAATCTGCAAGGTTAGTGATCATAATACAAATCAATGTCCTAGTAAAGCAGTGAGTGGGAGTTGCCCCTTGAGAGAAATTGTACCAGTGCATGTAGTATAAGCAAAAATACCAATTATACAAATACAAAAATAGTTATCTAGTCCTTGTAAAATTAACCACATTTGATGCAACACATATTCAAGTTCAAACGTCTTTTTTAAAAACCAAAACCCAAAATTTAATTTAATGAATTTTTAATTTGAATTCCTCAACTTTCATATTAGTCATTTAACACAATTTGGAATGATTAACATAATTTTTAAATGTAAAAAAAAAAAACATATGTAGAAAAGTTCACAATTTTCACCATTATCCGACATGGTTTTTGGTTCTTATCTTTATATTTGCACCTGATTATACATAACCATAGGTAGGTAGAAAAATAAGACCTATTTGCTTACATAAATAGGTAAGTAGGTAAGAAAACACAAGACTAAGTGAATTAAATAATATCCATGAAATTTTATTTTTTAATTTTATGTCTTGCCTTGAGATTAAGTTTTTTTGAACTCATCCCAAAATGACACTTATATTTTAATGTGAGGATATATGAAAAAACAAGCCTTTTTTATATATTTTTAACATGAGATTCAAAGACAAAAACATATGGGTTAAAGCATTTAGTTGTTCTTTAGTTGCAACTATAACATTTAAGCACTTAGGACAAACCAGATCCAAGGGGAAGGCTCCATTGTTTTTGGTGTCCAAACAAAACTTGAACCCCTCCTATTGGTGCCTTTGCGACACTAAAAATTGTTAAAAATGAAATATAATCAAAAAATTATGCCCCCCCCAAAATAGAAGGGGTCAAAAACTCAAGAAAACAAACCATCAAATGTTATAAAGGCTAGTTCCCAAACACCTAGAAAATCCTTGTAAGTTGTTTTGTTGTTATTAGAGTTCAAAGATGATTTGTAGAACTTCAAATGGCACTCTTATAGCACTTTAAATTGTTCAAACTGAATAAAAAATAAAAAATTTATGAGGTTTGAAAGTAGGAGGGGTCCAAAGAGGGAAAAAAAAAGGAGAAAAATGTGTTTGTAAGTTGGAAAGCTTATTTCTTTTCTTGTAATTTTTCAATTAATCCTTTCATTTTACATTTCAAAGATAATTTCTAAAGCTTGAGGTAGCGTTCCCATAACATTTTAGATCACTCAAAATGAAACAAATATGATGAATATATAAATAACTGAAGAATATGCATCTTTATTAAGTTATAAGTAGTTGTATTATAGTCATAACATATTTAAATAGTAGTGCTTTAGTAGTGACATATTAGTGGTCATACTAATTGTATTAATGGGAATCATAATCAAAAACTAGTTGCAAATGTATTCCATAATGGGTGGTGGAAATGTGGACACATGGCATGATCACACATGTGTGTACATTATACTTAATTGCAACATAATTGTTGCTTTAATGGCTTGTTTACAATAATTTTAAAGTAGTTGCCACATGCAACTACAATGCAATTCTTTAAAAAATCAAACATGGTTGATTACATATGTATATACAATGTGTATAAATTACCATATAAAAGACCCATTTTCAACTCACTTGCAACTATAATACAACTAATTGATTTTTTGATGTGGTAATTTATTTATTAATATGTCGTATTTTTAAAAGGATAGTTGCACACTAATTGTAATACCCAAGAAATAATTGCATAATAGTTGTATAGGAATTGTTTTTTGAGTTTTAGTTGTAAGGTAGCGTGGTTTCAATGAATGCAATTTCTCATTGTGAAAAGCCCATTTTTTTTTTCATCTTTTTTGTAGTTTTAATTGTTTTGTTTGTGGTTGTTGGTTTGTTGTTTTTTGTTTTGTTACTTCGCATTGGTTGTTATTTCACATTGTGTTGGTGGTATTACTTTATGGTTGGCGTTTTTGCTTTACACTAATGTTACTTCGTGTTATCGTTACTTCTTTGCATTAATGTTGTTATGTGTTAATGTTGTTTCTTCACATTAGTGATGCTACTACGTGTTAGTGTCTTTTTTTTGTTTCGTGCTAATGCTGTTGGTGCTTCACACTGGTGCTTAATGTTGGTGTTAGTGTTTCATTCATGTACTTTTTGGACCAAACCCTATTGTTGTTGCTTTGTGTTGGTGTTGTTGTTTTACGCTAGTGTTGTTATTATTTTTATGGTTAAAATGGTACTTTCCCCCCCTTTTGCCCTTGTAAGTGGGAGTTTAGAGTTTGGAACACAAGACCCTTGACAAAGTTCGTAATAACTTTTTTTCATTTCTTTGTTTTAGGTTTTTTCATTATTATTATTATTATTATTATATTTTGTTGTTTTTTTGTAGGAGTTTCATAACTTGCATATTCCTAGTACAGAACCCCATTACATTTTGTTTTGTAAATGTTTAGAAAGTGGATTGCATCTTTTGAAAACTATCAACATTTTTACAATATGAAAATATATGTGATGTATTTATGAATGAAGTAAGGATGGAAGATGAACCTTTGCAATAACCTAAAAAAATGTAAGTGTTCAAATAGAAAGAAATAAGAATTTAGAAAATAATGAAAAGAAGATGAAGTAAAAATTGAAAAAGTTACATTCACAAAGATTATTTTAGAAACCAAATAGCATTTATTGTGTTAATGATAACAAAAAAATAAAGTTAATAACTCCTTAAACCATGCATTGTATTTTTTGTCACAATAGTCTTGTTTTGAATTTCAATCCAAAAACTCAAGCTAGGAAAGGGTTAATCATATATAATATAATTAATGGTATAACTGCATTGAGGAAACATATCAATTCAAAAAAGTTGAAACATTTTTTTAAAATTTGAAAAATAAGTTAATTGTCCTTTGAGGGAAGATGAAAAACAACCTTCCAAAAAGAGACAAAATATTTCTTTTCACTCCATATTTAATTTTTTTGTTGCAAAAGAACCTTTCAAGAATGATGATGTGTAGTGAACGCAAATTTTGGAAGACTTGAGTATTTTAATTGTTAAAACCATCTTCATTTATAATTTGTGGAAAGTAGTTAGTTGAAAAGGTTTAATATGCATTTGTGTCTAATATTTGTTTTTGCTTCCAAATAATTTTTTCCCTTATGTTAAGGATGAGGGATCTAATATAAACATTATGATTGTAGCCTTAAAATCAATTATAAGTTGTGATGTGTTGGGTTTGGAAGAAAATTTTTAAGGCACTTGTTTTGGTCATGCATTTTTTCAATCTTACCAATATGCTACAACGAAAGAAAAAAATTGCAAAGACTTACAATACGTGTTAATCAAAATTGCTGAAAGAAATTTGCAGAAATGTAGAATTTGGCCAAATTTTTTTAGAAGGAGTAGGCAAGAATTGGAGAAGGCACATGTCAATTTAGGTTTACGTTTGTTTTCAATTCTTACTATGCATAGTCTAACATTTTCTTTTCTTTTGTAGATTTGTGAGTAAAATTATCTTTTTTAGGAAGCTTTGTAGTTCAAAGAAGGAATTATATTATGTTATAACATGCAAAGTTATGTGAAAATGACTGCAATAGTACCAACTCTTTTGACATGGCACATTTGTTAGATTGTTGTTGATTCTTTTGGTCGAATTGTGTTTACTTGTAATCTAAACCAATTTAGGAGTCATTTGTTGTTAAGAGATGCATTAATAAACTATCATATCCATGAGTCTAAAATTCAAGGATGAAATCAATTTTCTAACCTTTGATAACTTAATGGAAGAATATGGAAATGTCGTTTATGAGTTATCATGTTCGGCCTCCAACATAAAAGAAGTTCAGGTTTTGAATTTGTTTTCTTTCCTTCTTTAAAAAATATGAAGAAAGAAAGGCTTATAATACATTTTCTTTAATGTTGGACCCTAGGTTTGAAACTTTTCATTTTGTGTCTTTATTTATTGGTCATGAACAAGGTAAGGCAATTGTTGAAGAATATGACAGAAAATCTTTGTTTCCTATGCTTTTAAAATGTCATTATCATTTGCATCCATTGGTTGAATCTAAAAGGGGTGTTGTTGATTAAAAGGGTTGAAGAGGAAAATAATTTGGATATTTTTGAGATGATAGCTAGCACAAGTGAGACAACAATTGGTCAATAGAGAACTTTTGATTTTTAAGCATTATCAAGTGGATGCTAAAAATATCAAGTGTCCACTATAATGGTGAGAAAAACACGAGAACATGTTTTCTATAATTGATTTTTGTTTTAAACAAATCTTAGGGATAGTTGGATCCCAAATTGAAATAGAAAGAATATTTTATTAAATAGAAACCTTATTAATTGTATTAAAAATTTATAAAAATTAAATTTTATTAACAAATTGGCCCAATGATCCTAGGATAGGTTATAAATCTCTTTCTAGCTTGGTAGATTTTATTGAAAACTAATGCTAATTTAAAAGAAGACTTATAAAAGTTTGAAAAAGCTTTTGAAAAGGACGAAGTTATGTAGTTGTAAATTTTGAATATATATATGTATATATATACAAGTTCCCATATATTTTCAGTAATTTTTAAGTTAAAATATATATTTACTAATAAATTAAATAATTATTAAATTAAAATTTAATTTCTGAAAAAATGTAATACCCGGGTTGTGAAATCCGGATTTGAAAACTGACTATTATTATATATGCAAGAACCAGCCTATTTGAGAATCAGGTGAATTTGGAAAAATTAAAAAATCTTGATACCCTGATCTGTTCTCACCAGCCCAAAAAAAGTATTTAAAATATATATATATATATATCAGGACATCATAATTTTGGCTAACATTGAGTTAATGAAGTTGGTAAATTAATTGCCCTTATATGTTGACATGATGTTTTGCCTTTTTTCTTATTTAGGGCAATTGTGAAGGGATAATTTTGGCTAACATTGAGTTAATGAAGTTGGTAAATTAGTTGCCCTTATATGTTGGGCTCCGAGATGACTAGGAATAAGCAACTCATTGCACAATGACTTTACCCTATATGACAGCTTCAAACTAAAAACTTCGATTACCGGATCTAGAACTTCTCATCTAGATGCATATACTTTTATGGAACAAGCCCATACATCATATCCACACATGGTACTTGAAATGTTGCTCACATATCATGTAAAGCCAACAAAAGATTGAATGGGCATGTGATGATAATAAGCATGATGGAAAAAAGAAAATTATTAGGTCGGCTTGCTCATATTGAATACCATTATGGGGTATGTACTTAAAACATGTTCCCTATGATGTTCCAAGGAAGGGAAGGGAAGGGGAGGCACCCTCTTAGGGAGAAACCAAAAAACCATCCAAACTCGACCCACATGAAAATATGATGAAAATATTATGAAGAAGAAGAAGGAGACCCCACCCCCCCCCACACCCCACACCTGTAATTTTTCTATTTGATAGCCAATGAACGTGTCTGAAAGTGTCAGTTTGTCACAAGGGAGCTGTCCTCAACGGCAACAAAAGAAAGAACAAAAGCAAAAACAAAAAAAACTTCCCTTTTTTATTTTTTAAAAAAAGATTCCCTACTTTTCATAGCTAGCTAGCCCAACGGTTAGGCGCATTAGTAAAGTAGCTTCAGAGTCGACTCCCCTCCACCCGAGTTCGAAATTGAACCGGCATTAATTTAATTTAAATAATTAATTTTTTGTTTTGTTTTGGGGGGACAAATAAAAATTTGGATTTATTATTATTATTATTATTTTGGGGTTTATTTTGTGCAAATTCGACTACTTTTGCTAAAATTTTGGAAAAATTCGGCCAAATTTTCAAAACCACGAAACTGGTATAAAAAAAGAAAAAAAAGAAAATTGGAAAAAAAGAAAAAAGAAAATGGGTAGTCATTTTCAAATGCTTATTAAAATTCATTTCGGATGTGCCTGCTTGGCTGCATACCGCTTAGAACTGAGGCAGCCGAAGGCGGTGGGAACAGCCAAGGTGGTATACAACCGTGTGTGTGTGTGTGTGTCTCTCTCTCTCTCTCTCTCTCGCGCGCGCGACTGGAGTGTTGTTGCAGCGGGTTTTGTCTTCTACGACGGCTTTTCCTCCCCTCTTCATCCACAGCAACACCCATTCTTTCTCTGAGCACCTCTTCATCTCTTTTACCTTCCTTACAAACCGCATAAAGCCAGGAGCTTATGAGCTTGGCTTGGAAGAAACTCATTCCTTGAAGCATTTCCTATTGCGTGTTTCAAACTCGAAACTTGCATTTCATCTCTCTTTCTGAAGCAGCTCTTCCCTTCTGTCCTGATCGTGTCCTGATCTGAAAACCTTCCTATTTTATCCCTCTCCTAGAGACTAAAGACGTGCATTGCTTTTTTCCCATTCTTTTTCCCCCAACCCCCCTTTGTGGGGGCACTTTCCCTCTTGGACTTACTGTGTTTGTGGGTACTGCCTACATTGCCTCCTTTCACGAATCCTGGGATTTTAATTCCATTGTTCAGAGTCTGCGGTCTCTGAGCTCTTGTGGCCTTAGCATTCCCACAGGATTTAGATCTCCGGTATTCTTCCATTCTCTGGACAGCCTCTGGCAAGTACGCTGTTGGAGAGAGATAGAGAGAGAGAGAGAGGTAGGTCTGGGCATTGCAGCAGGATGATGGCGACAAGCTGCTGGAACTCAAGGGCTCTGCTGAAATGCTTTATTTTGTGGGTGATGATGGGTCTGGTATGGGAAGTGGTAGTAGAGAGGGAGGTGGTTGTGGGAAGGGTGGAAGCAGCTCTGGGAGTGAACTGGGGAACCAACTCCATCAACCCCATGCCACCAGGCTACTTGGTGAAAGTGCTGCAACAGAACAACATAACCAAGGTGAAGCTGTTTGATGCCGATTACCATGTGGTGAGCTCCATGGCAGGCACTGGCATCGAGGTCATGGTTGCAGCTCCCAATGACATGCTCTACAACCTTGCCACAGATCCCAATGCTGCTCCCAACTGGGTGAAGGAGAATGTCACCCAATTCCTCTTCAACGGTGGCGTGAACATCAGGTAGGTACCAACCACAGTCTCTCTCTCTCTCTCTCAACTGTTGTTGTTGCAAATCTCTTCTCTTCTCTGTTCTTCACATGGTTCTTCTTCTTCCCCTCTTGTCATCCTCCTCCTCCTCTGGTTCTAAACCCTCTCTGCAAATCTTCTCAGATGGATCTTCCTCTTCCCCTCTTTTCCTCTTCCTCCTCCTGGACATGTTTTTGGAGCGTGGTTTCTGGATTCTGCATTGTTATTGTGCTCTCATAACAGAGATCCTTTGTGAAATTCTGGAACCCCTTGGCAGTAATTGCTGGCTTCTGAAGACAAAAAAGCTTCATTTCAATGCAAATCAGCTGTCATTGTGCTTGCACTCTCAGGATCCCTCTCTAGGGTTACCAATGCAAATGGGTCTGTATGTCATGGCAGACATGACTTTCCTGTTGAGAACTGAGGTTTCATTGTCTTTAATGACACGTCCAGCAGCTGAGAAATCTTATGTCACTGCAGATTTCAAATTCTTCCAAGTTTCCCAGAACTTGATTATTGTTTTTTTTTCAATTGCAAACAGCTTCTCTTCTGGTTGTTGATTCGGGTGCCTGCCCAATACCCTTCTCTTTATGGAAATTTTGGGAGTGTAAATTGCAACCTCTATTGTTTGGAAGTTCTTGTAGTTATTAGATTCAGCTGTGTCCAGGTCATGCTATTTCATTAGTGCTGTCCTTGGTTTAGCTTCTTCTGTTCTCAAGTCTAGCTTTGATGTTGGAACGTTCATAACACACATGTACACCATAATGCCATAACAAAATGTAGACCATAGCACCATAACACAATGTATGCTGTATGTAACACCATAGTGGTACACATGAGCCAACAAAAAGCTTATGCCTGATACTACTGTTTTGTTTGCTTTGTTTGACAGGTGGGTGGCAGTTGGAAATGAGCCATTCTTGTCTTCTTATGAAGGCATATACGTCAACACAACTTTCCCTGCATTTCAGAACATTCAGAATGCCTTAATCAAGGCAGGGCATAGTGAGGTAAGAGCAATCATTCCCTTCAATGCTGACATTATGACCGACGCTCCACTGCCATCACAAACCACTTTCAAACCCGAGTTTTTGACACAAGTCATGCAAGTGCTCAACGTGTTGAACAGCACAGGTGCACCATTCAGTGTGAACTTATATCCCTTCATCAGCAAGTACCAGAACCCTGAATTCCCACTGGATTTTGCATTCTTTGATGGGAGTACAAGTCCTGTTCATGATGGGTCAATTGTGTATGAAAACTCATTTGATGCAAGCTATGATTCACTGGTGTCAGCACTATCAGCTGCTGGATTTCCCAACATGCCTATTGTCATCGGTGAGATAGGCTGGCCTACTGATGGCAATGCATATGCTACTATCCCAAATGCTCAAAAATTCAATCAGGAGTTCATTAATCACGTGCAAACAGGTCTTGGGACACCGCTGCGCCCCAATATGCCATTTGAAGCCTATTTGTTCAGTTTGATTGATGAAGACATCAAAAGTATTTTGCCAGGCCCGTTTGAGCGACACTGGGGTCTTTTATATTTTGATGGAGTGGTAAAATATCCTCTTGATTTGTCAGGTAAATGAATCCAAATGCCACAAGGTGTTTTTTTCTTTTCTTTCTTATTCCCCACCTCAACAGTAAACATAAACCCTAAACCCTAAACCTTCACACAGATAACCATTTTGCAGTTGTTTTGATTTTGATACTCTTTTAAGGTTTCTGACATCTCTCTCTCTCTCTCTCTTCTTTGTATTTTGGGTGTGTTTTTGCAGCTGGTACAAATGCACCCAGCACAACTCTCACCGGTGTTCAGTACCCTCCCTACATGTCACACCAATACTGTGTTCTAAATCCCAATGTCGACCTCACGAATCTGACTGAAAATGTGGCATATGCTTGCTCTCGATCCGATTGCACACCCTTGTACACAGGATCATCATGTGCGTTTCTGGATGCCGTTGACAACGCCTCGTATGCTTTCAACAGCTACTTCCAGTTCCAAAATCAGAATCCCGCAGCCTGCGACTTCCAGGGACTTGGTGAGGTCACAACACAGGACCCATCACAGGGAACTTGCAGATTTATAATCGGGCTCATAGCTGAAACTCCACCATCAGGAGCACGATCAAGCTACGTTCTCAACCTCTCAACAACCTCAACAATTTTTGTTCTCTTGAGCATCTTGTTGTTGATTTTCACTTAGTTAAAAGCTTTGAGAACCATTTTTTTTATAAATTTTAATGTAGTAATTTCTGAACAGAGAGGGGATTTTATTCAAAATCGGTCACGTTTTCAACCTTAGGTGGCATAGTCTAACATTACTTGTACAAAGCCAAGTTTTTGGTCAGAGCAGAAATTTTTGGGTCAGAAGTTAAGTACCATAAGAAGAATCAGGTTGGTTGTTTTACCTTCTTCATTCAATTTTTTTGTGGTGTTGTTTGCTCTTCTAAGCATTCTTTTGGTGTTTTGCAACTAGAGAGCTCTAGACAATTTGAGCCTTGAATTAATTATATACGGGTTTCGAGATTAGTAAAGTGATAGCAAAAAGCTTGTACCGTAGCCTTGGGGTAAGCTTTCCTCATTGACAAAAACAAATAATTGATTTTTTTTTCCCCCAAAAAATCAATTTGTTTTTTTTGAAATTCCCAAATTATTATTATGATTATTATTACTTCTTCATGATATATATACAATACAATAGTCTACTATGTGAAATTGTCATATGATGAGTAATAGTGAAATTTATTGGGATAAACACTAGGACGAGTTTTCACACAAACATTTGTTTCAATGTTTAAAGGATTATTTAATGACAAAACTAGGGTAAAGGTTATCTCACAAAAACAAGTGATTATTAATTGTATAAAAAGCCCTAACCACCCCTACTAGGTTTTGGATTAAAACCCTAATTCTAACCCCTAGACCACCATTAGGTATTGGAATGTTAAGTGACAACAAAATTTGTAATAGCAAAAACAAAGTGATTAGTTGTTAATTGGACCTGGATCTAACAATTTGACCCTATCAAAAAACCCTTTGAAGTTTTTAAAAAACATCACTAACAATATTAATGAACATGAAATATTGATTTTTTAAATTTTATTAGTACAAAGATTAATTTCCAATGTCAATTCCCAAGGACTTTAGACGCACTTAGCACCCATTTTTGTTCATTAAGAAAAATGTCAAACTAGGTATATATACCATATTGGCAATTAGACAAGAGAACTAACAAAGCAAAGGAAAATGTGAGAGATGGGAAGTACATAATGTGAAATAATAAAATTATATGAACTTTTTTTTTGTAATTCTAGGCTAGGTTGTTTAGGGCAACTTCGTTAGTGCAATTAACTTGATTAGGGGGGTGTATTTAGTGGATTCGCTATTGTATTTGGAGAAATTCAATTTAAAAAGTCGAAATTTAGTCCAACATTTTTTTTTGGCCTTCGAAGTGTAAATTCGACTAATTTTGCTAATGTGTTGAGAAAATTCGCCAATTTTTCTATATTACAAAATTGAGATTATATGTATTTTTTTTTTTTATTTATTTTAAACCCTGCCCGAGATAGTAAGTTAAAATGAAATAAAATTATCGCTTGCGAATGAAGCTGCCCAAAATGCATAGGATGCCCAACTCTGTCCCAAGAAGAAAAAAAAACAACCCCGGAATTTTTTTTAATAATTATAAAAATTTTAAATAACAAAATTTTAAAAAGCATTAGGTTAGTAGGTTCGTAGCTTTCGCTACAAGTCTAGTTTCCCGCGCTTCCGTACACCAGTTCCGTTACCGTCTATCACCGGTGGCAAAACCGGCCACCCACCTGGTGAGAGGTATGACCGGCGACAAAACCGGCCATCCACCAGGTGAGAAGTATGACCGGTGGAAAGAACCGGCAATCCACCGGGTGAAGATTATGACCGGTGACAAAACCGGCCACGCATCGGGTGGAAAAACCGGGCGCCCGTGACGACGGCCCGGGGGACAGTCCCGGGTCCGTGCTACAAGACGTTCCGTTGGACTGGTTTTGAGAAAACAGTTGGAACACGACTGGTCTGGGAAGGGGGTTCGAAAAAGGGAGGGAAGAAGCGAAGGGAAGGGAAGGGAAGTGAGGAGAAGACGAGAGAAGCAGACGAGAAGACGACGACGGCAAAGGCGGCGGCGCTCATCATTGCAGCAAACAAACGGACGCGCACCCGATACCCCTCCTCCCATCCTTTTGTCTCTTCTTCTCTGCATTCCCTGCTCTGCATAACATTGAAGCTGCAAAGGTGCACTTGAAGATCTGACTGTCTGACAGACTGACTCATTTAACGCTCTTCCCATTCATGGTACCCGCCTTGAATCTCTGCATGAGTTTTCTTTTTTCTAAAGGTCGAGAATTGTTGTTGTGTCTGGCAGCTGGGAGATTCTCCTCCTCTTCTTGTTGTTATTGTGGTTGTGTTTGAAGTTGACGAGTTTTTTTTTCCCCTGTAGTTTGTGAACAGAGTCGAAACAGTTTTGTGGCTTGTTGGGTCCTAGGTTAAAAGTGGCGGTTTTGGTGCCGGGGGGTTTGGGGAGCTTTTCAAGAGCTTGAGATCCATGTCTTCTGGGGAGTTTTGATTATTAGGGTTTAAGTTTGTTTTGGAATCAAGGGTTTGGACTGCGGCTGCTGCTGCTGATGATGATGATGATGAAGGGAGTTTGTGGGTGGTGGGAATCGCAGGAAGAATTGGATGAGATGGTGGCATTGGAACAATGGGATGGGTTGGCATTGAGCCAGCAGCTGAGTGAAGTCTGTCTTTACACTCCTCTTCACAGCCCCGATCTGAAGGAGATTGTAGTAGTTGAGACAAGTGTTGCAGAGCAGCTTTTGCAGCCGCTGGAGGAGGTAGAAGAGGTGAATCTGGCGGATCAGGAAGAAGGAAATGATCGTGATGACCGAAATGACCATATTTGCAGCCAAGATGTGTTCTGGTACCCACCCACTTATTTCCTGAATTCCACCATCTCTTAAAATTTCCATGTAGTTCTTCTTCAAGCTTTGGGACTTGGGAGGAGCAAGTGTTCGGCTTTGATAATGATAGATGGGTATTGAGTTTTTTTTCGGTTTGGTGCAGCACCCCAGATTTCATCACTCCTATTGAGCAACAATTTCCTGTTCATTTTGATGTGAACAAGGTAAAATCATGCTACACCCCCCCCCGGTCCCAAATTGCTTCTTGTCAAGTATGAGGGCATCTTTTGAGTGTGGTTTTTGTCTGCTCACATGTCGAAGTCATGCTCTATGGAAGAATGTGTGAAGGTGTGGCTCTGGCTGCTTTTCAACTAATCAAGAGAAACTGTTTTCTAGTTGCAGGACAACACCAGACAACGTATTAAGTCGCCAACAAGGTTGACACCTTTGCGATACAAGAGACCAAGACCAGGTAACATGAGCTGCAGTTGTCATCACATGTCGCAAAGCTCTGTTTGTAAACAAAGATAAGTATGCAGTGTTTGACTGGTAGAAATTTTCATTTAATTTAATTTTTTTGGGGGTGTGTTCCTAGATCCTCAACTGCAACTATCGACCTGGTTGAAGGAAAATGAGCAAGTCCCACAATTAGAAGTTCCCTTGCTTCCAGAGAAGCCCAATTTGCAGAACGAGGATGGTGCAGGATCAATGAGAAGCAAGTTGGTGAAGGAGGGTGCTTGTGCATTCATGCCTTCACATCCCGGTGTTAGGTCAAAGCATCACCGGGTTGATTCACCAGTCTGCATCCGCAATCCTTTTGTGCAAGGAGACTCAGAGGAAAATGCTGATACTTTGCAATCAGCAAGGCCACCAGGTGTGTGCATCATGGACATATGAAGGCTGGAGTGCACTGATTTAAGTTTTATTGTCCATTTTTCCATTTCCCTTATCTGCTTTCTAGTTTTTTTGTGGTTTTCTTTTTTCCTCCTGCAGTTTTCTTTGATGGTCTTGTGACGCTTTTCTAGAAAATCTCTAAACATATCATCAGCTTTTCTGAAGATCTCCAGTTCAAGTTGAATCGATCTTTCTATCAATCACAGAGTTTTCTGTAGAGGTCGAGGTCTCGTGTCACCATGGTTACTAAAGGAGATTCTCTGCTGTTTAAGGGTTTGATGAAAAAGAATTGTGGTGTGCAGTGCCATTGGCACCAAGGTTTGCGCAAAGTGGTATGTCCCGGTACAGTGAAGATTTTCATGAAATTCAGGTATGTAGGTAACCTTACTTTGATGTCTTTATTGTTTTGTTTCATGGGTTCATTAATTTTTTCTGTAAGGAAAAAGGTATTTTTTCTTCTCTTCTTTTTCCTGACTTGTCTTGAATTCCAGGAGATTGGGCAGGGGAATTTCAGTCGAGTCTACAAAGTTCTAAAGCGCATTGATGGATGTCTTTACGCAGTTAAACGTTCAATCCATCAACTCCATCAAGATTCCAGGAGGTACATTGTTGTTCCTGTGCTTCTCATGCAGCTGCTGTCAATCAGTGAAGAGTCCAGTTTTTTTATGCACTTTACAAGTCAAGGGATCCAGTTGATATTGTAATGTGTGAAATGGTTACTTATTGCTCCAATTTTCTGAAAGACTGAAAGTAGCCTTCTACTCTTTGATGCTGTAGGAAGCAAGCACTTACAGAGGTTCAAGCACTTGCAGCTATTGGTAAGGATCCTCAGCATTGATCATATTTCCATTGTAAAAAATTTCAGCAAAGTGTCCTGGGTTTATGTTCAAGAGGTTCCATTATTGATCTGTATTGGTGGTGGAAATGAATGCAGGTATGCATGAAAATGTCGTGCGGTATCACACTGCGTGGTTTGAAAGTGACTATCTCTACATCCAGATGGAGCTCTGTGACTCCACCCTTGGTCAATATGCAGCTTCAATTCCAGCAACTTCCTTGGAATGCGCATTGCTGAATGCCCTGTGGCAGGTAGGCTTCCTCTTCTTGCACTTTGAATCATATTACTGACCCGTAAGAGCCCTAACCCTTTTCTTTGGTTGCTTTGTGAAGTGATTGTGATCTATTTACAACATTTGTTGTAATGGTATCATTCCTTTTTTCCAAGCTTCAGAAGCAGATTCAGGTATTTTATGAAGTTATTTGGTGAACTGATTGTGTTTTTATCCCCAGATGGCAAAGGCATTGTCACATATTCATGCAAAGGGATTGGTGCACCTGGACTTAAAGCCAGACAACATCTATGTTCTTGGTGGAGTTTTCAAGCTGGGTGACTTTGGATGTGCAACTCGCATTGATGGGAGTTTGAGCTTTGAGGAAGGTGATGCACGGTACATTCCTCTTGAGTTTCTCAATGAAGATTATACTCACCTCTGCAGTGTGGACATGTTTTCTCTTGGAGCTTCCATCTATGAGCTTGCAACAGGTGTCACGCTGCCATCTTCTGGGCCCACATACAAAGCTTTACGGGAGGGGAAACTGGCTGTCCCCCCTGGTTTCTCATCCTCATTTGAAAATCTTCTCAAGGTGGGTGGTGAATCACCTTCTGTAAATGCGTGATAGTCCTGGTCGTTCTTGTATATGAGACAATGTCATTGGCTTGCACATTATTTAAAACCGTCTGAATGAAAACTTTGTGTAACTGGATAGGAAACAGAGCTTTTGATTCGACAATGCTCACAAGGCCCAAACTACCACTGAACTTAGCAGCTGAAGATCTCGCTATAATTTCCTTGTTTTTAAAGACTCGATTATTGTTATCTGTAAATTTAGATATCTTAAGTGATGTGAGCTGCTGGTGTTTGTGCAGGAGCTGATGCATCCTAATGCAAAAAGGAGACCTTTGGCAGATGATGTACTCAAGCATCCTATATTCAGTAGGCGAACTTTGGGTATGAATTTATCTGAGGAAATAACGGCACTCACATGAGTCTGTCACGTGAGTAGCCCATAGTCTATTGTATAACTACATGTTAGAATCTAGGACTAGAGCAACGGTTAAATTATCTCATAGAGCATCCGTCCATCACCAATCAGTGTTGGGTTTCAAGAGCATTGACCACCCTGTTGAATCAGGGTGCTTGCAAGAAGGTACACACTACACACACACACACACACAGGTGTGCAATCATTTTGGAAGAAGGATTTGGCAGTTGAGAAATATCCAGTAGTGGTTCGGAGAGGCTTGTATTCCAATATTGGCAGCAGCATAGGGAAGAGGGCTTTGTTTTTGTCTCATGCTCATACAAGTTTTTTGGCTTGAGGAAAGAACAAAGCAAATTGGCTTGACACAGCATATTTTATGTTGTTGAAAAATTTGGTTTGTACATACTGTCTCAAAGAGACTCTTTACTTCTATATACATGGGAAATCAAATTTCCCAAGTTTTTTTAGGGTATAGCTTTGCAGTTCATATTTCAACACAAATAGGACTATATACACTGTTTATTTCAATTAACATTTGGAACTGTGTTTAGATGGGAAAAACCCATCAAGAGCCAGACTTGCTATCTATAAATGCTAACGCTTGACTCTGGGTATGCACCTACAAAGGCAACAGAAGAATCATATTTTCATCACCCAGTTGAAAAATTGTTAATTAATACACCTCAATCCAAAATGCCTAAAAAATGTGAATTGGACAGAACCAATAGTACATAGATATTTGCACATAATATATCACCTCTCAAGTCAGATGTTACATAGCAAACAAAGCTGTAAAATACTATCATCAATATAGAAGCATCAAATTTTTGCTTGTATCATCTTTCTTGGTCAAATTTGTGTTGACAGTGTTCATGGCTAGTACCTCCCAACATCTAATCATTTCTATTGTTCAGAGATTCAATTGTGCAACAGACTCAGAAAAGTATGGTGGGCACATATTGTGAACTTGTTACAAATATATCGGCAAATTGATGGGAACTTAGCAAGAACATATTGGTACCTTATCTCCAAAATCCGGAAGGCTTCAAACTTATTTCAGACTTTTATATTGTGCATCCCATCTTTTCATTTTTATTTGTAACCAGAACACAAATCAACGACTTTCAAACGTGTTCACTTTCAAACCACACCTCATGTAAATGATAAGCATTTTAATTGTATTCCATATCGCTGTTCACCACAATCATCTCATGTAATGGAAAACCTTTTGATTATATTACATATCATCCACACAAGTATCCAAAACATGGCTTTCAAAAATCTTCAAATAATTTAGTTGGCCCCATGGCTCCTAACACCACAGCAGTATCTATTACTGATACTTACCATCATGGTGATACCCAAAACACTAGCTAATCATTAATTACATTGACAAACACACCAAAGCAATTTGTCCTTTCCACCATCCCCTACTAAACCAAAAGCCAAGATGGTGACACAGTACACCTAGTTCAAAATACCTCAAAAAACAAACATACATACACACACACACACAACAGAGTGAGAACAAATGCTTGTATAGCAATATAATGACAAGAAGCCACAAAATAGAGAGAACTGAAAGACATACAACATACATTGGCACACATCGCATTTTGAGCCTGTTTTCAATAGCAGGAATCACAATCAGATGTATGGACAAAAACACTTTGACAATGGTAAAGCAATTTTTGTCAGTTCCAGCAAAACCAAAACAAACAGGACTAGGAGGTCATAACCTTGAGAGTGTCACTCTCAAGTGTTAGACCAGCACCTTCATAGATTGCAGTAGCTCCAAAGTACAGCATCAGCTGTTTCAACCTAGACCTGTTGAACATACATCCAGACAAAAGGACAGTTTCAAAAAGTTTCAAAAGGACAGTTTCAAAAAGTTTCAAAAGGACAGTTTCATTAGATTTTCCAAATTTCTTTTGAAGTCGAGGTTGTTACTGCAGCTATATTTTACTTGATCTAACCTTTGCAATCCATGAACTGAAGCTGTTTCATGACACTTGCATTCAGACTGCCACAGCACATTGGGGATTCATGCTGAGTTAGCTTAAATCCTTTGGTTTTCATACTTCTCAAACTGCCACAAATTGGACCTATTTGGTAACATGCCTCCTTACACAAGAGGGAATGGTCAAAAGGTTGCCCCTCCATTTCTTCAGCAGTATCAAAGACCCAGTAATAGAGACCTTATTTCAATTCAGCTAAATCTTCATGAGAGCTCCACAATAAGCGTCATTGACACATGGAACTGTAAAGACATGAACCATTTCCACAGGACCAATCCAATATGCAACACTGGAACATAAAGGGTTTCAATTACAGATGATACAAATGCATGACATCATATTCTTCACGAGAGTAGACTATATGATTATCTCCATCGCTCATATAAGGCTCCTGAACCACTGGTCATAAAATTGTCTGGGAGGATGAACACCTGCAGTTCAGAATGAGACACAAAATTCAAAGTGTGTTGCAATGGAGAAGGCAGCACACAAGCAAAAATATATCACCTCCTCAGCAGAATGTTTAATAACATCAAGGACCCAATAGTCAGTCACATTCATCAGGAACAGCTAGTGAAAACAGAAAGAAATTGGATCTCCAGATATTACAAAACGAGGCTGATCTTTCTCAATCTTCAGACTTTCAAATAAAACCAAACACCCCTCATACATGCAAGATCATGAAAGATTACCTCAGAATGATCAGCATGAGAAGAAAACTTTGTCTTGCTCCTTGATGTTCAGGTGAAAGATGCCAGAGATCACACCACAACACCAGCCTTTCCAAATGCTCCACTCTGATGACCATCTGGCAAGGGAAAAGAACTCTCTATGCAGCCCATTTGGTATGGGTTGCACCTAGGCTACTTGCAGCTTCTGGCAGACAATAGGGCATCCTATTTTCATGTCCACAGAGCTGCAACAGATGGACCAACAGTGCTTGAAACTAAGCTTGGGCAAAGCAGGACAGAGAGTAAGAGAAAGAAGCAGACAATGAGAGAAAGAAAAACAGGCCAGAGAACCAAGTCTCTTCTGTTCTTGGGCTTCCCTGCTTCATGAGGCAGGAAAGAGATAAGAGTTACAGTCAATAGTCCTATACAATAGAGATTCTAAAAGTGCTGCACAAGTGCCCCAGTGCTGTCTGGTTTGAGGGTTCCAAGCCCTGGATTATGGAGGGCAACTTCCCAGGGTGTTGCAAGGAAACACCACCCAACGTCTTTGCAAGAAACTCTTTTGGGTCCTTGACATCCTTTAAAGGGTCATCCTCTGCCTTCGAAGAATTGTGCAGCTGTGCATAAACAGCAGTGTAACCAACCACCTCATCTAAGTCTGGAACATCCTGCTCTTCATCAACCCTTTCTTCTTCTGGTTTGACCAGAAGTGTCACAACACTATTGAGAAGCTTCCCACAGTAGGGGGTGGCTGAGCCTTCCAGCAGTGGTGTAAACAGCATGGAGGCAGCCACAGCACAAAGCTTGATTTCTGTCTCTCCAGTGATGGATGAGAGATTTGGTGACCAGACATTGTCCAAGATACTGAGAAACAAATTTGGCTGCACTGAGTTTACTGTGTCAATAACCTTTGAAGGGCCATGCTTCACAACAAAAAGGGAAGCAAATATAATGAGTGACTTTATGAATTTTCCAGTGCTCCGATATTGCAGCCTGGAAAAGAGAATGGTCCAGATCTGACCCATGTAGGGAGAGAGCACTTCAAAGCTAACATTCTCAATAACAGTGTTCAGGATGAAGAACCCCTGGTGGTCAGTGTTCTTCGAGGCAACAAGCTTCTCAAACACTCCCAACACTTGTGGCAGCTGGTTCCCTTGATTGATCTCTTGTGGAGCCTTCTGGAGATATGCCTGCAGAAGCCTCACTAAACCAGGCACATTGGCTTGGCGCTGCCACAAAATGGGTGTCAACAGCGGAGGAAAGAATGCAATATAGTTCGGAGGAAGTGGAGGCGTTCGGCTCTCAATCAACTGTGCCATAATCTGGAAGACATATGGGGCAAACTCTGTCACATCCTGCTCCAATACACTCTGGAAAACAGGAAGGAGCATGTTTTCAAACACTGTTACTTGCTCTGGATCCCTTTCGCATGCCTTTTTCACTAGGGCTGCAACTGCTTCAAAGAGATAGTGGTTGAAACTGGGGTTGGAAGGATTCTTGCAAACCTCTGCAAGAATACCTGTCAGCTCAGCCAAGCATTGTGGAGCAAAAGGCCCAGCATCTGCAATGGATAAAACTCTCATAATACACCTCATGATGTAGGAATTCTCCTGAGATTCTGGAAGCTTGAGGGCACTGAAGAGATTTGTGAGAAGAGGTTGCAAAAATGGAGTTAGGTCAACTGCTGTATAGCGCAGCTGCTTCCCATCCTTAAGTGCCAATAGCTTCTCAATGCACAGAGCTGCATAAGAGTGCACCACATTTGACTCAGCAAGCAGAAATCCTATCAACTGTGGCATCAACTCCAATGTTAATTGCTTGCGAATCTGACCGCGGAAGGTTGTGAAGAACTTCAAAGCATCGGCCTTCAAGATTGCATTTGAATTCACATCCTGAACCCGAAGCTCTGGCACTATTTGAGAGTCAAAAAATTGTTCAATGTTCACAAGGTCAGTGCCAGTAGCCCCCAGTGATGCCTGCCGTGGTGCCAAAGTCACTATCAAGTACAGTGCACAATCCTTTGCTTTCCAGTTCTGGGCCGGATTGGCTGCATACTCTTGGATCATGTTCTGAAGATACCCAGAGAACATTGATGTCACCTGTTCTCGGTAATGTGTTGACAACCCTTTCACAAGCTCACATGCAATTCTCCTCCTGCAACAGAAGATCATGAGATCCATTAAGGAATACTGCGAGTACAAATCAGCAAAGCCACTGTTAATTTTCCACTATTATACTGACACACCCTACTGCAAGGAGACTTGTACTGAGCAACATGTTGCTGAAGTAACTGAATGGCCTGGCTGAATTGCAAAGCCAGAGTGATTGTGCTTCTCCAATCTGAAGACCATAAGATGTGCCTGCTCATTCAAGAAATGTGACACTCAGGAAAAAATATACCATATACACTTGAGATCACGGCAAATCATAGACGAAAAAGTATCTATTTCCAGACAACTTGAGTTGGAATCAAGAACAGAGCATATTTACCTTGTGTCCATGTCACTGCCTTCTACATCCCTCCTGATGTACTCCACATGATTCATCTCAAAGAGCTCTTCATCCTCATCTCGAATCCTCACATTGGGAATAACAATGCTCTCAGAAATCTGTTTTAGGGTTGTAGGATCACTAAAGAGCTTGTGATGCACACTCTTGCTCACAGTAGTGAGAAACTTGATGGCAGTGGTTGCCAACCAATCCTGACTGGTAGAGATAGAAACCGACATAAGAAGACTCCAAACATCTGTCGCAAATTGGCCCAAGTAGCCCTGAAACTCCTCCTCATTCTTCTCCATGTAAAGATTGATGTTCTCACAAATGGCTGCTTTGAGTTCATCAATGACACTGGTTTTCTCAGGATCAGTCTCTTGGACATGGGGATTGGTGTAAATCAAATACTTGTGAAACTCACCCATCCATTCAGCCATATGGTTCTCAAAAAACTCAGGAAGCTCCTGGAAATTCAGTGAGTAGAAAATGCGACAGGAAAGGCGTTGACATTCCAATGCAGGCTTCAAAATTGCTGAGTTTTCTGAACTTGATCCAATGACCTGTCCTGTCTTCAGGAAAATCTCAAGTAAAGGTGCGGCGAAGCCATCTAGGCAGTACTTCAAATCAGTGAAAAGTTCATTGCTCTTGTATTGGTATCTGAAGCGCTTGAAAATGGAATTTGAGGTCTGAAGAATGCCATTGATGATATTGTAGTCAGTTGCAGATCGGAGGCTCACAACAAGCTCAGGCAATAAGGTTTGCCACTTACTTGGAAAATCATGTTGACTCATGATGGAAAGAGCTTCACTAAGCTGTGACTGGATTTTGGGAGGTGTGCTGAGCATGAGTGTGACAATCAAACCCTTGATCTGCTCCTTCTCAGGGTCTTGAATGGGGTTAAGAGCAGGTGGGAAGTCTGGGTCCAGAGGAGTTGCCCATCGATACTTCACATGGTTCTTGAAGTAAACAGCTGCCGCTTGTCGTACCTCAGCATCCACCAAAGGATCTGAGAGCAGCCGCAGGATTGTAATTCCATACCCAGGTTGATCAGCTACTTGTTTCAGGAAAGTTTCTGCCTGTTTGATCAGTTCCGGATTCTGTGCAAGTGTTTGCAGAAAACAGCTAGACAATGTCTTTACTGTCTCCTCCGTGTATTGCATCTTGGCAGAACACACTTCAGTTCAACACTTTCAAATTTTCGATTTCCCCCTGTAGAAACCCTAAATCTCTACACTTCCTGTCTCTTGCACTGAGAGCAAAAGTTGCAACAAAAACCTCCCACTTCTTTGCAAAACTGCAGAATCCAACGTTCAACAAAGCGGAGTGAAAAATCTCCAAAATCCCTCCCTTAAGCAACGATAACAACAACAACAACAAAGCAAGGCAGAGATAGATAGTTCCAAACAAATGTTATACAAAAAACAACAGAGGAAGAAGAGCTACTTATGACCTACAAACTTGGGATGCAAGTAAACAGTGGCACTCGTTTCGCTTGCATCCCAAGACAAGACAAGATTAGACCGATTCTTTCTTCCTTAAACTTTTATTAAAAAACCAAAAAAATTCACACAACAATGAAAAAAGAGACGAGGAAACCGAGACGTACCAGGGAGCGCAACAGATAGAGAGTTCCCCAGAGAAGCGAAATCTTTCTTAGTGCTGCTACTCCAAACTCCAGCCTTGGAAATAGTCTTCCAGTAGGGTGAAAAAGAAAGAGAAAGAAAGAAAAAAAGTTCCACGAGGGGAACCAAA